>Ga0315281_10007376_pt1 | contig 15495 bp, 10 predicted proteins | sample YL17G07_0_MG_FD_204540 | JGI IMG/M metagenome (GOLD analysis project Ga0315281, IMG submission 204540) | Sediment microbial communities from Yellowstone Lake, YNP, Wyoming, USA - YL17G07_0 | ecosystem: Environmental > Aquatic > Freshwater > Lake > Sediment | place: USA: Wyoming | collected...
GGGGGACAAAATGAAATTTCGTCCTACAAGTACTTTCTTAAGAACTGGCCGGTGTACGATCGATCAGACTTCGCAATCTGCTCCGGGGTCCCGGTTGCTACGACTTGCCCCCCAGCCTCTCCCCCTTCGGGTCCCAGATCGATGATGAAATCCGCACACTTCACGACGTGCATGTTATGCTCAACCACGACAAGCGAATGACCTGCCTCTACCAGCGCGTCGAAGCACTTCAGGAGTTTCGCGATATCATCGAAATGCAGCCCTGTCGTCGGCTCATCGAATACGAAAAGCGTCCGCCCTTCTGACTGCGATGCGGTGAGATGGAGCGCGAGCTTGATGCGCTGTGCCTCGCCGCCGGAGAGTGTCGTTGCGGGCTGTCCAAGACGCAGGTAGCCGAGTCCAACATCGTCGAGCACCTTCAGGCGCTGGGCTACTCTCCGACCATCCGGGTGTGCAGCGAAAAATTGGATGGCTTCGGTGACGGTCATGGACAGAATATCATCAACATTCTTGCCGTGGTAGCGGACTTCCAGCACCTCCTGCTTAAAGCGCTTTCCCTTGCACGACTCGCACGTCAGGTACAGGTCGGCAAGAAACTGCATCTCGATCTTCTGGAAACCGTCCCCCTCGCACACGTCGCAGCGACCGCCCGTGACGTTGAACGAGAAGTGGCCGGGCGCGAAGCCGCGGATCCTCGCTGCCTGCGTATGAGCGAGGAGGTCGCGGACAAGATCGAACACCTTAATATACGTAGTGGGATTCGAGCGCGGTGAACGACCGATCGGTGATTGATCCACAAGCTCCACGCGGTCAATGTACTCGGCACCCTCAATCGCGCCAACCCTGCCGACACTCCCCTCAAAGCCCCCCCTCATCTTCTGGATGCCCGCGTAGAGGATCTCGTGGACAAGTGTGCTCTTTCCGGATCCGCTCACGCCCGTCACGCACACAAACATCCCCAGAGGAATGCGCACGTCGATGTTCTTGAGGTTGTGCTCCGAAGCTCCTTTGAGGAAAATGGATTGCTCGACGTCCTTGCGCCGCTTTTTTGGTTTGGGAATTAGGAGCTTTCCGTTCAAGTACTGGGCCGTGAGCGAGGTGTCGTGCTTAACCAAATTCTCAGCCTCCCCGCAGAAGACAATCTCGCCGCCGTGCTCGCCTGCTCTTGGACCCATATCGACGACGATGTCCGCAGAGCGAATCATGTCTTCATCGTGCTCCACAACCAGCACGCTGTTGCCGACGTCCCGCAAAGATTTGAGGATATTGATGAGCTTGTTGTTGTCCTTTGGATGCAAGCCGATGCTGGGTTCATCCAGCACGTACAGCGAACCGACGAGTGTTGAACCGAGCGAGGTCGCGAGGTTGATCCGCTGTGATTCGCCGCCGGAGAGCGTCATGGTTAGCCGGTCCAGAGTGAGATAGCCGATGCCAACGTCGTTCAGGAACTTCAAGCGTTTTCGGATCTCTTCAAGGATTCTGCGCGCGATATCCTGCTCGTATTTCGAAAGCTTGATGCCCTGAAAGAATTCATGTGCTTCTTCGATCGTCATCCGCACGACATCATGAATGGTCTTGCCTGCGACGCGGATATTGAGCGCGTCTTTGCGCAGCCTCGACCCGCCGCACTCGTCGCACGTGGTGTATCCGCGGTAGCGGCTGAGAAATACCCGGTAGTGGATCTTATACGACTTCCGCTCGATGAACCTGAAAAACTTATTGATGCCGTCGAAGCCGTTGTAGCCGTTCATGATGACATCAAGCTGCTTCTGGGTCAGTTGCTTGAAGGGAACGTCGACGGGAATGTTGGCTTCGGTAGCGATGCTCAGCAAGTCTCGCAGGTTCTCGCGCCAGCGTGGGGAGTTCCAGGGATGAACAGCCCCCTGCCGAATGGACTTGTTGGGATCTGGTACAACGAGGTCCATATCGATGCCCATCGAGCGGCCAAATCCCTGGCATTTCGGACAGGCCCCGACCGGATTGTTGAAAGAGAACATTCTCGGGTCGGGATCCTCGTAGCGAATCCGGTCGTTCTGGCACTCGTAATGTTGCGCAAAATGAAGCAGTTGCTTCGAGTCAAGCAGATAGACGTGAGTGTAGCCATCCCCCTCGACAAATGCCGTCTCGATGGAATCCGCCAGACGAGTCTCGCTTTCCTTTTCGTTCTTACGAATGACGAGGCGATCAACCAGAACGAGGATGCCCTTCTTGCTCTTGCTCTTGTAGTCGGTCTCGTTGAGGTCAATGAGCTCGCCATTCACGACGATCCGGAAGAAGCCGCGCTTCTTGAGCGCATCGAATTCTTCTTTCAGAGAGTGCCCAGGGTGATCATGCAGTGGGAAGGTGATGTAGGCCTTGGTTCCGTCCGGCTCGAGCTGAAGGTGATCGACGACGCTGGATACCGTGTCTCGCTTCACCAGCTGTCCGCACGCGCGGCAATACGTTTGACCGATTCGACCGAAGAGGAGTCTGAGGTAATCGTAGATCTCGGTGGTTGTAGCGACCGTCGAGCGTGGATTGCGTGTCGAGGTCTTTTGCTCGATCGCGATGGACGGACTGATGCCCTGGATAAAATCCACATCCGGCTTGTCCATTCGCTCGAGAAACTGGCGTGCGTAGGAGGAGAGGCTTTCGACATATCGTCGCTGCCCCTCGGCGTAGATGGTATCGAAGGCGAGGCTTGATTTTCCCGAGCCGCTCACGCCCGTGACAACGACCAGCTTGTTCCGCTGCAACTCAAGATTAATGTTCTTGAGATTATGTACCCTCGCCCCGCGGATAATGATTTTCGTGAGTTTTTTCCCGGGCTCGCCGTCCGCCAGCTTGCGGGCAGCAGCAGGAGCTTCGACAGTCGCTATGTTCTTCTTCTTGCTTCTCACGTTTAGCTTGCCGCTTTCTACTCAGTACTCATTACTTCCTACTTCCTTGCTTCTCACTTTTCACGTCTCGCTTTTTACTTTCAACTTTTTCCTTTTTCATTGACCTGGTAACGTACTCTGCCGGAACCGGAAAAGCAATTGGAAAGTTCAAGAAAAGACAGAGTCAGTTGGTGCCGAGTGTTCCCGCTCGAAGAACGGGAGAACGAAGATGAGAACTGTACTTGGATCGGAACACCTTCCGCCTTCGCTCCACGATTGAGAAAGGAGGCTGGCGTCGGGGTGACCAACAATCAGCAAGCAGAAGTATGCTGGTTGCATCTCTCTTCGACATTCCCTACCTTTGTCGCGACCCTCGCACCGTACGACTACACACTTCACAAAGGAGAGACCTGTATGCGATCGAGATCGGTTCTTCTCCTTGCTTTTCTTTGCACGCTCGTTTTCCTTCAGACCGCCCGAGCGCAGCAGGACACATCTTCAGCCAAAAAGGCCCACAAGGTCGTTCTGAAGGATGGATCTGAAGTGATCGGCACGATTGAAGCGGAGGATTCGTCGCAGGTTGAGTTCAAGACACTCTCGGGCGTCTCAATGCGCATCCCGCGAGGACAGATCAAAGAACTCGAGCGGCTCTCGGGAGAGATCGCTGCTGGCGAATACCGACGGTTCGATCCGAACAACACGCGCCTGTTCTTCGCCCCTACGGCGCGCCCCCTCAAACAAGGGCAGGGCTACTTCTCCGCCTATCAGATTTTCTTTCCTTTCGTCGCGATTGGCGCCACGGACTTCCTTTCACTGGCCGGTGGAGTTTCACTCATTCCCGGCCTCAAAGAGCAGATCTTTTACCTCGCTCCAAAGGTCACGCCGCTTCATCTCAAGAACGCTGACATCTCGGCCGGGGTGCTCTACATCAATATCAATGCGACAGGGACCGATTTTTCGGGGCTTGGGATCGTCTATGGTGTGGGCACGTACGGGAGTCACGACGCAGCACTGACGGCGGGATTGGGGTGGGGCTTTGCCGAAGGGGAAGTTTCGAACAAGCCGGTACTTATGCTGGGAGGCGAGCTACGTGTATCGAACAGCATAAAGCTCTTGACTGAGAACTGGTTTCCGCCGGGAACGGACATTTTCTTGTATTCCTTCGGCATTCGGTTCTTCGGTGAGAGCCTCGCCGCCGATTTGGGTTTCATTGGCTCATCCAAAGGCTGGGGCGGATTCCCCTTCATCCCTTGGCTCGGTTTTGCTTACAACTTCGGCCCAAAGTGAGTGAAGGTGTAGGTCGGGTCGCCCGACCGACCGCATTTCAGGGTGACTCCATGGGCGCATTGCCCGACCATTCTTCGCTCTTGTTCCGACGGTCTCCGTCGGAACGCACTCATTGGGCGCTTCAAGCCGTTGTGCACAAGCATTCAAGAAGAGCAGAGGCAGAGCTTCAGAGGCGCAACTCCTCAGAGCACTGGCGGAATCAAGCAATGCGATTGCGACCTTGATCATTGGCTTGCTCAGGTGAAGCAACCCGCCTTTTCTTGAAACAATTACAACTCGCGGTCACACAATGCGGTCTGTGTTCTAAGCAATGAGAATTTGAACGAGAAATGAGCAGTGAGGGTGAAGAAATGACGTCTGCGTTGCAGGAAATGAGAACTTTCTTGGAGAAATAGGTCGCGAGGGTGAAGAAATGACATCTTCATTGCAGGAAATGAGAATTTTCTTGAAGAAATGGGACGTGAAGTCGAAGAAATGGACAGTTGAGGTGTAGAAATGACCTGTGAAGGCGACGAAACGAGGTCTTGATCTGAAGCAATGTCATCTTGAGCTGACGCAATGTCAGCTTGAGGTCGTGCGAAGCGATCTTCGGGTCGAGAAAAGCGATGTTGAAGTGGAGCGAAGCGATCTTGAGGTCGTGCAAAGCGGCCTTCTGGCCGACCGAAGCGATCTCGCAGTTGAGCAAAGAGGTTCGCAGCGCGTGCAACGGGACAGACGAAGCCGAAGAAGCTACCCCGAGAGGGAGATTTTACAACCACCCGCTTGTCCGGCGGGCCCGGTCTACGTGCACGGAGTGCATGGCAGGCGCTACGGCCGTATGTAGGTCGGGCAGATTTCTCACGGTTTAGGTCGGCCAGTCTGGCCAGCTCTCAAGAAACCTCCGTCACTTCGAGCGAAGTCTGCGCCTGAGGCGCATGAGCCTCTGGCTCAGAGAAGTGTTACAAGCTTGATCACATTCTGCTCACACTTGGTGGCCCAGGAACAGGTCTCGACGGAGTTTGCCCCGATGGATTTCGGGCCTCGACCCGACTGGCGGATTGCAGGCACCCAACCCAGCAAAATGCCACTTGCGTCTTGCTTTCGCAGTTTCTACATTTAGCGCAACAATCTGCGCACCGACCCGCAGGTTTCCTTTCTTACACGCAAATTCGTAGGGCGATCGAGACGACACGGCTCGCTCCCAACCCAGGTGGAAGGATTACCATCGCATGTTCATCGGCCACTACGCAGTCGCATTAGCCGCTAAGAAAGCAGCGCCAAACACATCTCTCGGGACGCTGGTCATCTCAGTCCAGCTCGTGGATCTGCTCTGGCCGATCATGATGCTGCTCGGTCTCGAGCACGTCCGAATCGATCCAGGGAACACCGTGGTCACTCCGCTCGACTTCTATGATTATCCCATTACTCATAGTCTCATCGGAGCGATCGGCTGGTCAGTGGGGTTTGGGCTGCTTTACTTCGCCATCCGTCGCTACAAACGAGGCGCGCTGGTCCTCGGATTGGGCGTATTCAGCCACTGGATACTCGACCTCATCACACACCGACCCGATCTGCCGCTTGGGCTTGGCGGCAATGTTCTCTTTGGGCTCGGTCTCTGGAACTCATTCTGGGGAACAGTGGTGGTCGAGCTCGGCATCCTCGTGATCGGCTTGGTGCTCTATCTGCAGTCAACGAGCGCGAAGGATCGGGTTGGGATGTACGGCTTCTGGGGCCTCACCATCCTGTTCGTGCTGCTCTACTTCGCAAACCTCTTCGGTCCGCCCCCTCCGAGTGTGGAGGTCATTGCATACGCGGGTTTGGGGAGCTGGCTGTTCGTTCTGTGGGCGTTCTGGGTTGATCGGCATCGAAGAAGTGCCGCAGTCCCGGAGAGAACGACTCGAATTTGAAATTTCGTCTCATCACTATGATCAAGGTTCGCTTATGAAAAAGTCTCGAGTCCACATCAAACCGGAACCGCAGGTCGAGAAGGCTCCGGATCCGGCGGTCATTTCGGAGGAAGTCAACAAAGCGATTGAGACTCGCCTCTCAGTCTACAAGGAGCGCCTCCGGTACTTTCTGTATGGCCTGGGATTCTTCGTCGCTCTCGTCATCGGATTGGAGCTGGTGAGCAAAACGGACATCATCCGCACGCTCCACAAGTTGGCGTTCCCGCCGGAGCTGCCTCCTCCAACTCCCCTCTCCTATTCAACCACCATCACGCTCAAAACAAGCGATCCGCAATTGCAGCTTGGATCCATGACGTTTTACGCCAAGCCCGACCAGAAGGTCGAAGCCTTCATCGACGCTGCGTATCGCTTTCGGGGGACCGACCCTCCACAACCAGTCAAGGTGAGCGTCGATGAGATGATGGAGCTGAAAGACCTCTCGTTCTTCAAAGGCCAGTTCATGGACATAACGGGATACCTCCAGAAGAAGGGAATGCCCGGCGAGAGTCCGGACAGCCTTGCGACAGAGAAGCTGCTGCACAAGATCGGCTTGAGTCTGGACCCCGCCTATCCCAACAAGAATTCTCCACAAGTCATCGACATCACTTGCATCGTCCACGTCACTGATACGAAAAAATAATCTGACAGGAAAGAACAATGAAACGAGTAGCGTATTCCCGCGCAGCAACCCGCTTGGTTCTGTTCGTTGCCCTGACGGGCTCCCTCCCGATCGTCAACGATCCAGAATCGACAAGTGGCGTATCAACCGCACAGGCGCAAACAAGATATGCATCGAAAGAAGTCGCCGCCTACCAGGGTCAAGGATTTGTGGGGTCCAAGACACGTGTTGGCGCCCCATTGAATGCCGATATCGTCTACCTCACGATTCGAGGCAGTCGATTGACCCCGAAGGTGATCGGTGTGACTCCCGCTGCGCCGGCAGGACCATCAGCAATCGACGCACTGACGGACCAGAGAGTGCACGTTGTCGTGGGCAGCGCGTATGTGGAGACATTTTACCCGCCGACACCAGTTGGACTCCTCATTGTAGCGGGAAGAACGATCAATCCTCTGAACAAGCAAGGGATGTCATCGGTGCTGGCTGTGAGGAGCGGGAGGTTAGCTTTGACGAGCAAGGAGGAGTACAACGCCTCTCGAGTCGAAGGTGCGTTTCAGGTCGGGCCACAGCTCGTCAAATCGGCACAGGTTGTGTCAAAGGGCTTGCTGCAGTTTGAACCGCGGATTGTTGACCCCAAAAAGCAGTTTGCTTACAGTCAGAAGGTCAAAGAGGAGCCGCGAGCAACGAGGGCGTTCGTCGGGTTTCGCGCAGACGGCACTATAGTGCTCGGGGTTACTCTCCAGCCTGTGCGCCTTTCTGATCTCGCGTTGTTTCTTGCGGCCAAGACGGAGTTCGGTGGCCTGGGATGCTCGGAGGCTGTCAACCTGTGCGGCGGAGGATCCGAGGTCCTAACGTTCCGGACAGGAAGGGAGACCCAGTCATTCGGCAATAGAAGCCTTCGGCAGGCCGCGCTGCTAACATTTGTGAGGGCTGGCCAGTAGCAAACCCCAGCCTCCCAATGACACACACTTGATTCTTTAGCAGGAAGGAATTCTATGAGCACGACCAATCTCTTCGTCGAACTGATAGTAATCGGCGTCGGGGCACTTGTTTGGGTGTCGCTGATTGTTCTGGCCGCGTTCGGATGGCAATGGGTACCAGCCGACAGAGTATTTTCGACAGAAGCCCTTCTTTTCTTCGTTGCGGTCATCTATCTACTCGGAATCGTCACCGACAGAATCGCAGATGCGAGCTTCGAACGGCTCTTTGGTAACTCTCTCCGACGAGGGTTCTTCCCAGACCCCGGGGAATACCATCGGTCCCGACTCATTATCCTCTCCCGCTCAGAACGGCTCGCTCAACTGCTAGAGTACGGGAGGAGTCGTCTCAGAATATGCCGGGGTTGGGCATTCAACTCCTTGCTCGCAGCCGTCTGCCTGAACATCTTTCTCTGGATCAGAGTCCGAGATGAGTCATTCGCGGCAGCGGTATCCGTGTTCGGAACAATAGTATTCTGCTTGCTCGCAGCAGCCTGCTTTTACTCATGGAAGAAACTCGTCATCACCGAGTATGTCAAGACGAAGGAGCAATCTGGATTCCTCCTTGAGGCTGAGCCGAAAGCGGAGGCGAGGGCTCCTCGCCAGCGCGTTCGTCGAAAATGAATCTCAGTTGTCAGTGAAGAGGTACTGAACAAGAACGTTTCGCACGACACCAAATACATATTTCACACCAGATCTTTCTTGTTGAAAGGAGGAAGGAGTATGCCGTATTTTTTGATCAAAGGTGAGTTTCACTTGTTCTATCAAGGCAAGCGCCACGTCGGCTCGCAACCGGATGGGGATTCCGTTTGGTTCAAGCCGAAGAATCCCGGTAACCTGAAGGATGTTGGTGGGCGAAAAGCGGAGGTGAATCCAGGAGGATTCGTCCAGCTTCGGTTTGAAGGCATCGACGCGCTTGAGCTGCACTTCAGAGGCGCGCACCAGGAGCGACAGTGGGCAGCAAAGGCACGCGATTTCACGCTTGGCCAGCTTGGGTTCTCATCAGTCGAATATAGCGGCGAGAAGATGCTTTCTGTCAAGACCGCCAGCCCTCATCCCAGGGCCGGCTATATCCTCACGAGAGCGATTGACCCATATGGTCGCCCCGTCTCATTCGTCTATGCCGGCGCATCAAACCACAAGGATGGGAAACAGGTGTTCCTTGACGTCAAGACGCTGAACAAGAGTATCAACGCGAAGCTCGCGCAGTCGGGGAATGCTTTTCCCGCATTTTACACAGGATTACCAACCGATTTGCGTTCTCGTATCAATGCCCTGGCCAGATCAGCCAGGAAGCGCGGGTTCTGGCCTGACGACAAGACCCTCAAGCCAACCACCATTGCTGACCTTGCAAAGCTCGAAGAACTGGTCCTATGGCCCAAGGTGTTCCGCCGGCTCGTCAGCTATTTCAAGGACGGCAATAAGGGTGTCGCGAAGTTCGAGGAATGGCTGCGTGCCGACAAGGACCGAGATGATGTGCTGTGGATAGTACCCAACTCGGAACTTGGCAACATGCACGATGTCATCATCGTTTCCGGTGGGAAGCTTTCGCTAAGGTATTCGCCGGAAGATCTGATCGTCGTTCCACGGTAGAAGTAAAGTCGGGAGCGAAGCCCCCCCAACTGCGAGTTGTACGCTTGCCTAGTAAGTTAGGCTACAATGTGCTCGGGAGCTGAGCTCCCTCGCAACTAAGATGACGCGGGGCCAAACGTCCCCTTTCCTGATTAAGAGAGGCAACCCCGCGCGAAAGGGCCTTGTCACTAACCCACTCGAGTGGCAGTACTCAAGCGCACGCGACTACTTAGGCGGGTCATCAACAATGTGCACGGATTGGTAGAAGCGGCCAGCACCGTTCCGACGCCAGAGCGTCGGGACGAGAGGACCTCAGATGCCCGAACTGCCCGATCTTACCATCTACATCGACAGCCTGCAAGCGAGAATCGTCGGCCAGCGGCTTGAGAATATCCGCCTGGCGTCACCATTCATCCTGCGCACTGTCGAACCGCGCATGGATGAAGCGCGGGGGAAGACCATCCTCGGTCTGCAGCGAATCGGCAAGCGCATCGTGTTCGAGCTTGAGGATGAGCTGTACCTCGTTATCCATCTGATGATCGCAGGTCGATTTCACTGGAAGAAGCCGAAGTCGAAAATTCCCGGCAAAGTTGGACATGCGGCATTCGATTTCCCCACGGGGACGTTGTTGCTGACTGAAGCAAGCACAAAGAAACGAGCGTCGATGCATCTCGTTCGTGGTAAGTCGGCTCTCGCGGAATTCGATCGCGGCGGCATTGAGGTACTCGAATCAAGCTTGGAGGCCTTTCGGTCTGCCCTTCTCAGAGAAAATCACACCGTCAAGCGCTCTCTCACCGATCCGAGATTGTTCAGCGCCATCGGCAACGCGTATTCCGACGAGATCCTTCATCGTTCTCGACTCTCCCCGTTGAAACTGACACGCCAGCTGATGGAGGACGAGATCGTGCGCCTCCATCGCGCCACGATATCCACGCTGCAGGAATGGATCGAACGGCTCAGAAGCGAGACGGGCAGCGAATTCCCCGAGAAGGTGACTGCCTTCCGTGAAGAAATGGCGGTCCACGGGCGCTTCGGAAAACCTTGCCCTGCCTGCGGCTCGAGAATCCAGCGCATCGTCTATGCCGAAAACGAATGCAACTACTGCCCCCGTTGCCAAACCGGCGGCGGACTGTTGTCCGATAGATCGCTCGCCCGCCTGCTCAAGGACGATTGGCCGAAGACCATTGACGATTTGGAAGCTGGAGGGCTTGGGAATATTTCCAGTTAGTGTCTCTCCGGAAAAGCTGACCCCTGCGTCCCGAACTATTTCAATCGCAGGACGGGACGCGTCCCTTCGTAAAGGGGACAAAACCGTTGTGGGAACCATTGACGAACTAGAGTCGATTGGGCGGAAGAAGAACCTGAAGAGTCCGACTACCGGAGTAGGGAGCGGACCACTTCATCCGGATAAGCCGGCACGTCTGAATGACACACAGCCAGAGGCTCAGCTAAAACCTTATTTGCAGTCTTGCGGTGGGTACGAACTCGACGAATCCGTACGCTCGGGGTGTGGGGGTAAGGTGGGCTTCAAGCTTGAGACGGTTGTTGAACTGCGAAGCGCTCCAGGCAGCGTCCAGCGCGCTCAAGATGTGATTGACAACAAGCAGCGATGCCGTTGTGCTGGCAATGTTGTAGAAGTCGTTCGCCTTCCCGCGCATCGCTGAGTAGTCGAGAAATCGGGGTGACACGTTGCTCTTAACAATGTCGTCTGGCGTGACATATCCTGCATCATCCCACCCGGCGGCAAACTGCGGGTATTTCCCGATGAGCTCATAGTACTGCTGTTCGGGTCGCCTCGGCAGGCGATGCGTGAATCCGTTGCCGGCCTTCCGCGCTATCACGTCTTCACTCTCGTTAAGCTTTGGCCAATCAACTCTGTCCCACGGCGGCAGACCGGGAGGGCCGACAACAAGCCCTGTCACTCCACTCGCGTCCGGGTTGAGCCTCGTAGCATTCTGCTCCATCCACTCTGCATAAAGCACGACTGACCAATGATCGTCGGCGTAGTTCTGGAAGAGATCGGTCTGATTGTTCCCTTGCTTGGTGTACGCAGCGTAGACAAGCCACATTCCGGCTTCTACCGCCAAGAAACCCGCTGCGCGCCAGTAGCTCTTTGTGTAGAATTCACCAGCACCAGGCAGAGCCGCGGAGAACAGCCCTGCAAGGACGGGCGACTTCTTCTGCGCCTCGAGGTCTGATGCACCCTGACGCAATGAATCAACTGACGCACCAGCTTGCATGCTCGCGAGCAAATCGAGGCGCACGTTGCCGGAGAGTTGGATTCGCTCTATCCCCTTCGATACTCGGACTTCTTTCCATTGGCCAAAGGCCGCGCACGAGACCGAAAGGGCGATAACGAGAACGGAAAACAAATGACGAATGATCTTCATAGACATCCTAACGGAGTAATGACCCTCTCTTAGTCTCCCCCCAGAGCAGGAGAGGTGTGCCGAGGCGTTCGCTCGAACGGATTCAGCTCAAACCCAAAGAGAACGCCAACGTAGAACCTCCACTCTCGACCGTAGGTCACGTCCACATTGTTAAACGTGCGGGTGAAGCGGTCAAAACCATACGCTCCCGCAAACGAAATGCGCGTTGGGTATTGATAGAACGAGAATGCCTCAAGCCGGAATTCAAATCCCACATCTTTCTTCCACTTTCCAATAGATGGTGGCGCGCCACTCCACGCATCACCCAGATCTCCAAACATCGAACCGTACAACTTCGTAAAGTAGAATTGCAGAAACCGGAAATTGATGGCCGTCCACAACGGAAACCGATACGTTGCACTCAGTACTGCGATGTCGTTTCCACCGAGCGAATAAAAGGGATATCCCCTCATCCCGATGAAGCCGCCGGCATAGAAGTCGAAGAAGTCGTCCACAGGCTTTCCAAGAGTGCTCCCCCGGCGTGCTGACAATGTCAGCGTGTGCCTAGGTATCGGCAGGCGGAGGTGTTCATTCCACTGAGCCTCGAGGCGATGAAAACTTGGTTTGGTGTACTGCGGAACAAGCACACCTCTCTCAACGGTGTACTCACCTTCCGGATTGAACTTGTTGAACTCATAGTCGTACGACAGCGAGACGGTCCGACCCACCGGGTTAATGTCGCGATCCACTGAGGGGTGGATATCCTCGTGCGTCAGGTGCGCGAGCAGCGTGTTGCCGATCAGATAGAGATTCCGAAATCCCGGCGAATCGCCGACGGCGGGGACGTAGAAGGAGCCAATATCAGCCTCGTAGCGGCTCAGCGTGTATCCAAGCTTGAGCTGCGTACGCTCGCCAAACACCTTTTGCCGCAGCGAGACGTCGAACTCGAGCAGGTTATACGTGACATTTGTCTGGATCGTGTACTCCCGATCGGTGAACAGCGAGAACGAGACATCAGTCTTGCGTGTGATATTGTACAGCTCAAGCGACAGCGTCGGCGCCAACCCAAGCTGATACAGGAGCGGGATGGCGTCACGATATTCGAAGATCGCGAAGAGGTCACGCTCAAACTGCCTGTTGATCACTGCTCCGCCAAAGAGTGAAAGCTTGTCCAGCACATCACTTGACGTGAAATAGAATCCGGGCCGGATAATGTCTATTCCCTTGTTGCGCGGGTTGTAGTTGTCAACACGCAGAAGAGGTATGATCGAAAGACTCGTGAATGTGTTCCGATATGGGCGAGCACTGAGCGACGTCTGCTCACGACCGACGGATGACAAGACGCCTCCGTTGCGATCGGCAGCATACTCAAGACCGACTTTCGCGGACGTGCCTTCACCGGCGGACAGTCGTATTGCCGTGGTGGTATCTGCAGATACGTCAGTCGGGAGAGCTATTGCCTGCGGCTTCTCGAGATACGCGATCTTGTACCCGGTGGACGTGTACGACGCAAAGGCCAGAGCACCTTCGGTGTTCAACGTCGGCAGGAATGCGCCGCCCAACACGTTCGTCAATTGCCGTTTGGAACCGGACTCGAGATTGAGCTCAAAGATATTGAAAATGCCTCGCTCGTTGGCGGCATAGACCAGGGACTTGCCGTCCGGAGCAAACGAGGGATTTCGGGCATCGACGCCCGTCACGACGATACGGAAATCTGTCCCATCCTCCCGTATCATCGCCACGGATTGTTTTTGTCCGTCTGAATACCCAAAGGCAATGCTCGTTCCGTCAGGTGACCAGGCGGGCGTATAGACCTGTTCGCCATTCGTGAATTGGGTTACTCGCTGCACATTCTTCCCATTTGAATCCGACACACTGATGTTGGCGGTTCCATCGCTTCCTTGACAGAAGACGATCTTCGACCCACCCCGGGACAATCGAGGATTCCATCCGCGTAGACCGTACGTAAGTCGCTCTTCCTTCTCTTTCGTTGTGTCATATCGATAGAGATCGAAAAGCTTGGCCCAGAAGCCATTCTGCCGTGACTGTTTGGAATAATAAAGATAGCGCCCATCGGGTGAGAAGGAGAGCGTGGATCGGGCGGCGATCCTGAGATTCGTGCTCGACCTCTTCTCGAAATCATAGACATACACGGAACTCAGGCTGAAGTAATCCTCATGTTTGTTTGAAACGTAGGCCAGTTTTTTCCCGACCGGCGAGAATGTCGGATAGAAATTGCCGAAGCCCTCCCGTTCAATCAGCGTCCCCTCAACCTTCGTGGGCTCGATCGAATGGCCGACACTCCGGTAGTATTCGGTTTTCGCCTTCCTCCATTCCTCATACAGCTGCTGACCCGATTTGCCAAGCACATCGGAAATCGCGCCATCCACGGTCACCCGTGGCAGACTCCCCAGCGCCCGAGAGATCTTGATCAGTTTTTCGATCCCGCACGTATCGGCGATGTACTGAACAATTGAAAATCCGGCGTTGTACGACGACTCGTTGCCGAGGCTGGTCTTGCCGAAGACCGACATTTCCTCCCACGTGAGCGGGTTGCCATCGAGCATGTACATTCTCAGAATCATATCCCGATGCGAATCCCAGTAATCGTACTTGAAGTCAGGATCATTGTATTGCGCGACGCCTTCGGCAAACCAGCTGGGGATCACGAACGCCGAAATCGGATAGGAGACGATGACGTTGGGGTATCCGTACAGGACATCCGTGCGTCGCTCCGCCTCGTAGCCCAACCATTGGAAGTAAATCGCAGGGAACCGCCGACCCAGCTTCATCGCGGTCTGGATCTGGACGATGTGCGTGAACTCGTGGGACACGACATCATCCAGCCAGGGATGCGTGCCTCTCAGTTCGAAATCGAGGGCCGGAGCCCAGAGCTCGATCTTGTTATCGTAGAAATACGCCGCGCCGTTGGAGTAATCATCGTGATCGCGGATGACGAAGCTGACCTTTTGATCGGGCTCGTGCTGGTACATCTGCGTGATCGGGCCGTAGACCCGCTCCGCTATTGCAGCAATCTGCCGCGCTGATCGCTCGGCTCCGTTATGGAAGTGGACGAGGAAATGCGGCGTTTCAATGGTTTGCCATGTGAGGTCGGGGCGCGGATAGTCATCATCCTGCGCGGCAAGCCTGCTTGCCAGAAGAACGAGTGCGATAAGAAGGAGAGATTTCCTCGGCATCAGCTAGACTTTGATATCAACTCGTGTCACCTGGTCCTTCACGAGAACAACGCCTGCAGCTCGCTTCGGCTCGAGTTGGAATTCCAGAATCACGTATGAGGAAATTCGATAACTCCCGAGATAATTCCTCCCATCGGAAGAATAGAGTGGTACGGGATAGAATCCGACCGGCAGGTTTTTGTCGGGGATAACATAGTGACCCAGGGTATCCGTTCGTGCGGTGACTGCACCGCTGACCGTGACGGGATACGACACCTTCAACTGGCTGTCGGCGATATACTGGACAGAGTACACGCCGCTTGGCACAGGGTTCCCAATATTGTCGCGCTGATCCCATTCTACGAGGAGTGGACCCGGTGAGGCATGCCCTTGGAAGAGCAGGCGCAGAAGCCTATTCTCGCGGTCGTAAACAGCGACGCGGATTGACTTATTCTCATCAACGACCTCATAGGTCTTCGACGGAGGCGGAGCGTCATCCACCAACTCGTAGTCATAGCTAAGCGCGATCGGAACGTCGCGCACCGGATTCCCGAGGCGATCCGACACAATACCCTCAATGCGGTAACCGGAGAAGCTCTCTGTTTCGATCACCGGCGGGATTTCACGCTCACATGCCAGCACGAGGAGCACCAGAGCGCTCATGAGGTACCACCTCGCCAGCAACTTCACTACCGGATTCATCACTTCACAA
>Ga0315281_10007377_pt1 | contig 15494 bp, 9 predicted proteins | sample YL17G07_0_MG_FD_204540 | JGI IMG/M metagenome (GOLD analysis project Ga0315281, IMG submission 204540) | Sediment microbial communities from Yellowstone Lake, YNP, Wyoming, USA - YL17G07_0 | ecosystem: Environmental > Aquatic > Freshwater > Lake > Sediment | place: USA: Wyoming | collected...
CGTATTCGGGTCACCTTGCCCGTCGATCATCAGAAAGCGCAATGCCGGCACGTCGACCTGCACGATCTCTTTCGCGCTGGCGTGATAGAGCTGCCTCAGCTCTTCCTTCATGTCGATCTTTGGCACCCGACCAGGGTAGCGGAGTGCGCGTCACCGGCGTTGATGGCGATCAAGCGCAACGACTCGGGCGGCCAGGCCTTCTTCGCGCGACGCCTGGCGCATCGCCCCGGGCTTAGGCGAACGCCTTCATGAGTTGGTCTGCAGGCAGCGGGCGGCTGAACAGGTAGCCCTGGGCCAGGGCGCAGCCGAGTTGCAGCAGGACGCGGGCGTCACGCTCGGTCTCGACGCCTTCGGCCACGGTCTGCACGCCCAGGCTGCGCGACAGGCCGATCACGGCGTCGACGATCTTTGCGCTCTGCGGGCGCTCGTGCAGGGTGCGCACGAAGGAGCGGTCGATCTTGATCTTGTCGAACGACATTTCGGCCAGGTAGGCCAGGCTCGAATACCCGGTGCCGAAGTCGTCGAGGGTGACCGTGATGCCCGCGGCCTGCAGGGCCTGAATCACAGCGCGCGCGCGCACGGTGTCGCCGACCAGGGCGGTCTCGGTCAACTCCACGTCCAGGCGCGACGGCGCAACGCCGCTTTCACTCAGCACGGCCAACAATTGCGGCACCAGGGCGGGGTCGAGGATCTGTTGCGGCGCGATGTTCATCGAGAGTCGCCAGTGCACAGGAAATGCCGCGAGATCGACGCAGGCCTGGCGCAGCAGTGACATCGACATCGGCCCGATCAGGCCCGAGTTCTCGGCCAGGGCAATGAAATGCGCCGGCGCCAGCAGGCCGCGCTGCGGATGGTTCCAGCGGCACAGCAGTTCCACCGCCTGCACCGCGCGGCTCGCCAGGTCGACGATCGGCTGGTAGTAGGGCAGGAATTCGCCCCGGGCGATACCCTCGCGGACCGCGTGCTCCAGGGTGGCGCGTTCGGCCACCTGCTCATCCAGCGAGGGATCATAGAAGCACACGCTGCCGCTGCTGCCCGCCTTGGCGCGATACAGCGCCGAGTCGGCCATGCGCAACAAAGCGTCATCACTGTCGGCGTCGTCGGGGAAGCGGGCAACGCCGACGCTCGCGCCGATGCTGATCGGCAGGGTGTCGATCAACATCGGCTCGCCCAGCGACGCGACGATGCGCTCGGCGACCACTCGCGCCGCGGCCGCGTCGTCCCGCTCCTCGACCACCACGACGAATTCGTCGCCGCCGTAGCGCGCGTGCGGTTCACCCGCGCGCAAGGTGCGCGCCAGGCGCTGCGCCACCTCCTTCAGCACGCGATCGCCGACCATGTGGCCGTGGCGATCGTTCACCGGCTTGAAGCGGTCGAGGTCGACCATCAGCACCGCGAGGCCATGCTGTTCGCGCCGGGCGCGTGCCAGTGCCACGCTCATCGCATCGCGCAGCGCGGATCGGTTCGCCAACCCGGTCAGCAGGTCGCTCGAAGCCAGGCGCTGGATGCGATTCTCGGCATCCAGGAACAGCGTTCGCGAACGGCCGAGCCGTTGCGCCAGGAACTTCCACAATCCAAACTCGAGTGCCAGCACCGCGATCAGCGCCGCGGCGCTGACGTACAGCGTGCGCCTTTGCAGCGCCTCGGTTTCGGCCCGAGTTGCTTGCACCGCGGCGGCCGTGAATTCGTCGATCGCCATCGACAACCGCCGCGTGTTGGCCCGATAGCGCTCACCGTCGAAGATGGAACGCGCGACCTCCGCTGAACCCACCGTCAGCGCTTCGAAAGCCGACTCGCGCATGCTCTCCAGTTCCTCGTAGGCGGCGCCGCTGCGTGCGTCGAAGCGTTGCGCCGTCTCCGGGTCCACCAGCGAGCGCGCTTGCTGGAGCACCCTTTGCAGCTCGGGCCGGCGCGCGTCGTACTCTTCGACCCATCGAGTCGCGCCGGTGGCCACCGCCATTTGAGCCGCCGCGGTCAATCGGTAGTCGGCCAGCTTCGCCTCGCCGGCCAGCTGCTGGGCCGCGGTGTGGCGTTGGACTGCGGCGTCGCGCGCCTGCGACAGCCAGAGCCGCTCGGCGACCACCCCGCCGATGATCAGCACCGAACCTGCCAGTGCCGCACCCGACAACGCCAACGCCACCGAGTGTCGGGCCTGCTCGATCGATCGCTCGACGATCGAAGCCTGGGGGGGTGGGGTGCCCGACTCGGCCACCGGGTCCAGCCGTGACGGGCCACTGACGAGCAGGGAGCGGTCTTCTGTCACGAAAATCTCGGGCCCACAATCCTTGCGCATGGCCGGTGGCCGGGGACAGCTTGCTTATCGTCTTGCACACGCCGGGCTTGAGCGTGGCGGCGCGCAAGAAAGCTGGCCCGCCCGCCCGTCCTGCAGGGGTGCCTCATCCAACCGGGTCACCGCGCAAAGCCGGCCTGCGGCGCGCGCTCCAGGTTTCGCGCGAGCGGGCGATATCTCACGCCCTCGAATCAGCCCGCAAAACCCCGCGCCAAGCTCAACGTGGCCACGGCCATGGCCTCGATGACCTCGCTCAGTTCGCCGATCGCAGGGTGCAAATGCCACTGCACGTTCGGGTGCCTGCTCGCCAGTTCCTGCATCAGGCGCGGCACGTCATTGCGCACGTGACCACCGCTGCCGAGGAACACCGGAACGATGTCGATTCGTTCGTGGCCAACGCCGGCCAGTTCGTCGCCGGCGCTGACAAGATCGGGCTCCAGGAAATCGAGGTAACTCAGGCCCACGGTCAGGCTCGGATCGAGCGCAGCGATGCGCGCGGCCATCGCCTCGAACGGTGCGGCCCAGCGCGGGTCGCGAGCGCCGTGGGCGAGCAGCAGGATCGCGGACTTCATCGGTAGCGCACGAGCCAGGCGAATGCCGCCAGTGAGAGCAGCAGATAGACGAGGTTGGGTGCGGCTGCCACAGCCCAGGGCGACCAGTTGCGCAGCAGCCCCAGGTGCCCGGCCAGATTGTTGAGCAGCACAAAGCTGATACCCAGCATGATGCCGCCGAAAACCTTCAGGCTCACACCGCCGGCGCGCGCGTGCATGTAGGCGAAGGGCAGGGCCAGCGCCACCATCACCAGGCAGGAGAAAGGGTAGAGCGCGCGCTTCCAGAACTGGATCTGGTGGCGCTGCGCGGCTTGCTCGTTGCTGTCGAGGTGCGCGATATAGCGAAACAGATCGAGCGTCGACATGTTGCTCTCCGGCAGCAGCGCTGCCGCGACGACTCCGGCCGTCAAGGTGCTGGGCCATTCGAGCCGGTCGCGCAGCTCTTGCGAGACCTGCGCGTCCGCGCTGCCGTCAGTGGCGTCCCAGCGCGAGATGCGCACGTCGTTCAGTCTCCAGAGGGCGTCGTCGTCGATGTCGGCGCTGGCGGCGAAGATGCGCCGCAGCAGCCGGCCGTCGGCGTTGAACTCGAAAATGCGCACGTCGTTGAGCACCGTGGCGCCTGGCGCCGAGCCGACGTTGATCGAATAGTGGCGTTCCCCCAGTGGCGTGGCTGCATGGTCCTTGAGCCAGGCGCCCTCGCCGCCGAGGCTGATGCCACCCCGAAACTGCGCTTTGAGCAGCGTCGCCTGGCGCTCGCTCAGGGGTGCAATGTGGTCGCCGATCACATAGGTGAACACGCCGAACATCAGGCCCAGGCCTGCGAGCAAGCCGAGGGCGAGGCCCGGGCCGAGCCCGCCGGTGCGCAAAATCGTGTATTCCGACGATTGAGCCAGCCGCGCCAGGGCATAGATGGTGCCGATCAAGACGGCGATAGGGACGAGTTCGTACAAGTGCCCCGGCAGCTTGAACACAGAGGCCAGGGCGGCGTGCAAGCCGGTGTAGCCGGAGACGCCGATGTCCGCGAGTTCATCGACGAAGTCAATGAAGAAGAACAGCGACAGGAATGCCAAGGCGACGAACGTCACCGAACTCACGATGTCGGAGTAAAGCAGGCGGCGCACCGTTTTCATGCAGTGCGTGCGCGTGACGCCAGAGCGCGGCGCAACCAGCCGCTGCTGTTGCGCGATTCGCGCCACCAAAGCATCAGCAGCGCGATCGCGAAGGCGCCGCCGTGGGTCCCGGCGAGTGCCGCGCCCATGCCGACTTTGCCGCTCGCCACCCAGGCTTGCGTCAGGTTGATGAAGTTGTAGTAGACAACGAAGGTCAACAAAGCGAACAGCACGCCCCAGTTGCTGGGTCGGCGCGGATTCGTCGCCGCCAGCCCGACCGCCAGCAGCAGCATGTTGGCACTGCCCAGAATCAATCCCAGGCGCCAGACGAACTCACCCTGGCGCGGCAGAGTGGGCTCGCGCAACAGGTCAATGCTGCGCTGCGCCTTCGGTGGCAGGCTGACCAGGCTGGAGGTTGTGCGTTCGCCTGCGAGCACGCGGTAGCTTTCAAAGCGCGCCAGCGTCTTGCTGCCATCGCGAAAATCCTGCTCATTGTTCTGACCCTTGTCGAGCACCAGGTAACGGTCGTCACCCTCGATGACGATGCGGCCGCTGCGTGCCGAAGTGACCGACTCGCTGTTGGGCAAGGTCGTCAGGATGAAAACGTTGCGGCCGACCCGACCGTCTTGCGAATCGCGCTCGATGAAGAACACCCGCCTCCCATCGCTCGAGGCCTGGAACTGGCCTGGAGTGACGCGCGACAAGTCGGAGCGGCGCTCGAAGCGCTCGCGAATCTCGATGCTGCGCATGTTGACCCATGGCCAGACGAACAGCGCGAGCAGTATCACGATCAGCAGCGCCGGCCAACTCATGCGCAGCACCGGGCGCACAAAACGCGCCAGCGGCACGCCGCTGGCGAACCAGATCGTCATTTCGCTGTCGCGGTACATGCGCCCGAGCGTGGCGACGACCGAGATGAACAGCGACAGCGCGAGCATCGTCGGCAGGTGCGACAGCGCGACGAAGCCGAGCAGCAGCACAACGTCTTGCGCTGAGACCCGCCCGAGCGCCGCCTGGCCCAAGGTCTTGATCAGCATGATCGTGATGACGATGGTCAGGATCACGACCAGGGTGGCACCGAAGCTGCGCGCCAGGTCCTTGCGCAGGGTGAAATCGAATAACATCGCCGCCTTGTATTGAGCGCCCCCGGACCGCCGTCTCGCGTCGGCTGCCCCAAGGGCCACGAAGGGGCCTCTTCGTGGCCCTTGGGGTCAAGGACCGTTGGGACGACCCTTCGCTTCCTTGGAATGAACCGCGATTATGGACTTCCGTCATCACATCTGCGCCCCCGACATGCTCGGCTCGACGCCTTGCGACGCCCTGTTGCTCGTGATCGCCGGCGATCAGGTCGACACCGCCCTGGCGGCACCGCTCGCGGCCGCGCTGAAAGACGCAACTGCGCATGGCGACTTCGCATTCAAGGCCGGAAGGCTGCTGTACCTGCATCGCCCGCAGGGCGTGAAGGCGCAGCGCATCGTGTTTGCGGCGGCGGGCGGCAAGGCTGCGACGATGGCAGCGAAGGAATTTCGCAACGCCGTGGCCAAGGGGCTTGGCTTGCTCAAGGAAAGCGGCGCCAAACATCTCGCGGTGGGCATGGCGGGCGACGTGGAACTCGGCGCAGCGCACGCCGAGGCGTTGGTGGCTGCGGTGCATGACGCGACCTATGTCTATCGCGGCACCAAGCCCAGTGCCCCGGCCGCCTCGGCGCTGAGCAAGGTCAGTCTGTTGTGCCGCAAGGCGGACGCGAAGGCCGTGGCCGAAGGCCTGAACCGCGGTCAGGCGATTGCCCAGGGTGTGCTGCTCGCACGCGAATGCGCGAACCGCCCGGGCAACCATTGCACGCCGACCTACCTCGCCGAGCAGGCACAGAAGCTCGGCAAGGACCACGGCTGCAAGGTCGAAGTGCTGGATCGCAAGGCGGTTGAAAAACTCGGCATGGGCTCGTTTCTCGCCGTCGCCCAAGGCTCGCACGAACCGCTGCGTTTCATCGTCGCGCACTATGAAGGCGCGGCGACGAATGTCGCGCCGGTGGTGCTGGTGGGCAAGGGCATCACCTTCGACACCGGCGGCATCTCGATCAAGCCCGCCGCCGAAATGGACGAAATGAAGTTCGACATGGGCGGGGCCGCGAGTGTGCTGGGCACGCTGCGCGCAGTGCTCGAACTCAAACCCAAGCTCAACCTGGTGTGCATCATCCCTTCGTGCGAGAACATGCCGGGCGGCGCGGCGATCAAGCCGGGCGACGTGGTGACCAGCATGTCGGGGCAAACGATCGAAATTCTGAACACGGATGCCGAAGGCCGGCTCATCCTGTGCGACGCGCTGACCTACGCCGAGCGCTTCAAGCCCGCAGTGGTGGTGGACATCGCCACGCTCACCGGCGCTTGCGTTGTCGCCCTCGGCCATCATCACTCGGGTCTGTTCACCGCCGACGATGCGCTGGCCGACCAACTGCTTGCAGCAAGCCGCGCCGCGCTCGACCCCTGCTGGCGCATGCCGCTGGATGAAGAGTACGACGAAGCGTTGAAGAGCAACTTTGCCGACATGGGCAACGTCGGCCCGCGCGCCGGCGGGGCGATCACGGCGGCGATGTTCCTGCGGCGCTTCACGAAGAACTATGCGTGGGCGCACCTGGACATCGCGGGCACTGCCTGGAAATCGGGCGCGGCCAAGGGCTCGACCGGAAGGCCCGTGCCCTTGCTGACCCATTTTGTGCTGGCGCGGGCGGGCTAGTAGCCTGGGCGGCACAGGACCGCCGGCCCCGAGGGCATGTTCAGACGACGGATGTCGGTGCGGACGATGACCGAGGTGAGTTTTCATTTCAACGTTGCTGACCGCCTGAGCTATGCCTGCCGGCTGCTGCGCAAGGCGATGCGCAAAGGGGCGAAGGTGGCTGTGGTGGCATCGACCCCGACCTTGACTGCGCTCGACCGGGTGCTGTGGACATTCGAGCCCACCGAATTCGTGCCGCATGTTCGGCTCGCGCCGGGCGCCGTGCCGGCGACGCGCCTGCGAGCCACGCCGATCTGGCTGCTCGAGGCTGCGGCCGATGCACCCGATCGCGACGTGTTGCTCAACCTCGCACAAGACGTTCCGGCGGGCTTCGAGCGTTTCGACAGAGTCATCGAAATCGTCAGCGCAAACGACACCGAGCGCGCGACCGGTCGGGAGCGCTGGAAGCACTATGCAAGCCGCGGCTACCCGATCACCCGCCATCAGGCAAGCCCTGACGCTTGAGCCCGATCGAAGCGGCTGGAACGTGCGAAGGCTGCGCTGGCGTGCGCCGCCGATTCGATCATTCGCCAGACGCGCTGCGCGCCGCTGGACCGGGCCCCTCATTCAGGGTGGTCTCGGGCGCCGCCGCACTGGGCGCCATAGCAGGAATCGGGCCTCGGGCTGACAAATCCTGATGGAGAAACAGCCGGTTTTGCGGTATCGTACCGGCCTTCGGGAATAAAACCCTCGATTCAGTTCAATCAAGTCCCAACAGGAGAACCTGCATGCAAGTGAAATTGAATGTGATCGTTGCGGCCGCGGCCGTGCTATTCGCTGCCGGCGCATCAGCCCAAGACATGATCGTCAAGATCGGTCACGTCGGCCCCACCAGCGGCGGCATTGCCCACCTTGGCAAGGACAATGAGAACGGCGCCCGCATGGCGATCGAAGAGCTCAACGCCAAGGGCACGACGATCGGCGGCAAGAAGGTCAAGTTCGAACTGCTCGCCGAAGACGACGCTGCCGATCCGAAGCAAGGCACGGCGGTCGCGCAAAAGCTGGTCGACTCCAAGGTCAACGGCGTCATCGGCCACTTGAACTCGGGCACGTCGATCCCGGCTTCGAAGATCTACAGCGACGCCGGCATTCCGCAGATTTCGCCGTCGGCAACGAACCCGAAGTTCACCCGCAACGGCTACAAGACGACGTTCCGCGTCGTCGCTGATGACGTGCACCTGGGCGGTACGCTCGGCCGTTACGCCGTGAAGGAACTCAAAGGCAAGTCGATCGCCGTGATCGACGACCGTACGGCTTACGGCCAAGGCGTTGCCGAAGAGTTCGAAAAGGCCGTGAAGGCAGCAGGCGGCACGATCGCCGAGCGCCAGTTCACGACCGACAAGGCGACTGATTTCACCGCCATCCTGACCGCCGTGAAATCGAAGAAGCCCGACGTGGTGTTCTTCGGTGGCATGGACGCCGTGGCCGGACCGATGATCCGCCAGATGAAGCAGCTCGGCATCACCGCCAAGTTCGTCGGCGGCGATGGCATCTGCACCGGTGACCTGCCCAAACTGTCGGCCGGTTCGATGGCCGACAGCCAGGTTATTTGCGCCGAGGCGGGTGGCGTCGAGGGCGCGCAGAAGGTCGGCATGGATGACTTCTACAAGAGGTTCAAGGCCAAGTACAACGCCGACGTGCAGATCTATGCACCCTACGTCTATGACGCCGTGAACGTGATGGTCGCGGCGATGGTCAAGGCCGGTTCGGCTGAGCCGGCCAAGTACTTGCCGGTGCTGGCGCAGACCGAAGGCTACAAGGGCGTGACCGGAACGATCTCGTTCGACGCCAAGGGCGACGTGAAGAACGGCGCGCTGACGCTGTTCACGTACAAGGGCGACAAGCGCGAGCAGATCGCTGTGGTCCGTTGATGATTCGCTGACCTCGACTCGAGAACAGCTCTGTCAAGACGATCGGGGCGCCGCAAGGCGCCCCGATTCGTTTTTGGCGTCGCCTGCCCCGGTGCTACACCGGCACGACGCTGACGCGCACCTCCATCTGCTGTTCGCCACCGCCCAGAATCACGCCGCGCAGCGGCGCGACATCACCGAAATCGCAACCCCAGGCGAGCGTGATGTAACGCTGGTCGGCCATCTGATTGTTGGTCGGGTCGAATTCGGCCCATCCGAGCCCGGGCGCGTAGGCCGCGACCCAGGCGTGGCTCGCGTCCACACCCGCCAGGCGCGGCTGGCCAGGGGCCGGGTCGGTGAGCAGGTAGCCCGAGACATAACGTGCGGGCAGGCCGAGACTGCGCAGTCCCGCCAGCATCAGATGCGCGAAGTCCTGACACACGCCGCTGCGTTGCGCCAACACTTCGTCGACCGACGTGCTGACGCTGGTCGCGCCCGGCTTGAACTCGAAATCCGCATGGATCGCGTGCATCAGCGCAAGCACACCGTGCAACCAGTCGCGCCCCGGGTGAAGGTGCCGTTCGGCATATTCGCGGGCGCGGCTGGACAGCGGCAGCAGCCGCGTCGGTTCGCACATTCGGGCGGCGCCAAGGTCGTCGTGCGACGCATCGGCGAGCACCGCGTCGCGCACTTGTTCCCAGGTCTGGCCGTGCGTGGCCGAAACGCTGGCGCGCGACTCGACCTCGACGCTGCAAATCATGCGCACGCTCAGCCTGCGGTGCGGGCGGTGCAGCGCGAAGTGCACATTGATGTTGCCGAAGCTGTCGGGGCTTTCGTGCTGTTCGTCGACCGGCGGGTCGATCTGCAGCGAGTACGACAACACCTTCTGCCACGCCAGGTTGCGTGGCGTCAGGCGCGCCAGTTGCCAGGATTGCGCGACCGGTGCAGCGTAGTCGTAGTGCGTTTCGTGTTCGATGCAATAGCGCGCCGCCGGCGTCGCGGGTGCTGCAGGCTCTTGCGGCTCCGGGATTTGATTCACGCCCGCCTCATGCAGTGGGTTTCATGCGGCGAGCCTCACGCCACAAGCGACAACATGCTGCGCGACGCCGCATGCGAGAAGAACTTGAGCGCCAGTTCGTCGGAGACTCGATGGCCGACGCGCTGGGCCTGGTCGATGAACTCGGCCAGCACCGGGCTGGCCGGATTCAGGTCGGCCGCAGTCAGGGAGTCAAGCGCGGCTTGTATCGGAGCCAGCAGGTCGCCGGCGAATCGGCCATGGGTCTGCTCGAGTTTGGCCACGTACTCGCGCAAGCCTTTGATCTGGAACGCGACTGCGCGCGGGTTCTCCTGGTCCCGCACCAGCAGGTCGAGCACTGCCAGCCACTGCGGGCCGGCGACGTAGCGCGAGCGATAGGTCAAGGTCGAATCGGCGAGTTCGAGCAGCCAGTCCAGGGTCTGGGAACGGCCGGCATGGAGCGCAACGCCCAGCGCCGCGCACAGGTGCGACAGGCGCTCGATGCGCCGGCCAAGCGAGAGAAAGCGCCAGCCCGAGCTGCGCGTCATTCCGTCCAGCACGAAGCCCGACAACGTGGTCGTCGCGATCACGACCCGGTCCAGCCCGGCCAGGACCGAGCTCGCCTGCGGCGCACCGCCCGCGCCGCGCGCGAACAATGGATCGGCGTGCATGCGATTCAGCGTGCGCCAGTGGTCCGGCGACAAGCGCTCGCGCAGGGCATAGGCGACCCGCGTCAGTTGCTGCACCATCGCACCGAGGCCGGTAGCCGGGTCGGTGGCAGCGCGCAGCAACGCCGCCAAGCCAGTATCGGGCGGGTTCATCAGGCCCTGCTGCCGTGCGAGGTTGAACACCGGCAGGCTGGCCGCGCCGCCGGTTTCAGCCGGCGTGTCATCGCGGCCCAGACTTTGGGCAATGGCCACGCGCAGCAGCCGGGCTGTGGCATCGAGTCGTTCCCCATAGCGGCCGTACCAGAACAGATTCTCGCCGGCACGCGAAGGCAGGTTGCTGCGCGCCGGCATCAGATCTTCGGCTTGGATGGTTCTGCCCAACAACGAGAACGCTGCGTTCACGGGAGCGTCGGAAAGCGCCCAGGTGTCCTTCGAGCGACCGCCGCGCTGCATCGTGATCGAGTACGAATCGCCGCTGGCCGCAACGCGCGTCAGCCCACCGGGCATGACCTGGTAACCGCGCGCAGTCGCCACCGCAAAGACACGCAGTCCCACGCTGCGCGCGGCGAGCCTGGGGCTTGGGCCGCGTTCGAGCACGGGTGCCTGTGAGACCTGCACAAGCTCCTGCGCGACGTAGCGCTGCGGCCGCAGCGCGACACGGCGCCGCAGCGCCTGCTTTTCCGCGGCCGACAGCATGTGGCCGAACACCGCAGGTTCCTGCGGCGAGCGCTCGAGTGGCTTGATGAGGATCTTGTCGAGTTGTTCCCAGGCATCGTCCAGCGCTGCGGGTTCACCGAGCCACCAGGTCGCGACCGACGGCAGCCGCAGCTCCTCGCCGAGCAGGCGTTGGCTCAAGGCCGGCAGGTAGCCTAGCAAGGCACCCGACTCGAGCACACCGGCCCCGAGCGCATTGGCCAGGAACACGCTGCCGCGGCGCGCGCAGTCGGTCAGCCCTGGAATGCCGAGGGTCGAGTCGGAGCGCAGTTCGAGCGGGTCGCAATAGTCATCGTCCTGGCGCCGCAAGATTGCATGCACGCGTTGCAGGCCGTCGACGGTCTTCATCCAGACCCGGCCGTCGCGCACCGACAGGTCGCTGCCTTCGACCAACGCGAAGCCGAGATAGCGCGCGAGCAGCGTGTGCTCGAAGTAGGTCTCGTTGTATGGCCCAGGGGTCAGCAAGGCAACCCGTGTCGGGCCGTCACCGCGTGGTGCGAAGTGCAGGATCGAATCGCGCAGCGTCGCAAAGAACGATGCGAGGTGCTGCACGTTCAGGTCGCGGAACAACTGCGGAAATACGCGCGACACGACAAGCCGGTTTTCCAGCGCGTAGCCGGCTCCTGAGGGCGCCTGGGTGCGATCGGCGACGACCCACCAGCTGCCGTCGGGGGCGCGTGCCAGGTCCGCCGCGTAGTGGAACAGGTGCACGCCGGCGCTCGGACGAACGCCCTGCACGGCGTGCAGGAAACCGCCATGGCCGAAGATCACCGCCGGCGGCACAGCCCCTGAACGCAGCAGTTCCTGCTTGCCGTAGATGTCGGCCAGCACCCGGTTCAGCAGCTCGGCACGCTGCGCGACGCCGGCCTCGATGGCCTGCCACTGCGCAGCAGGCAGCAGCAGCGGCATCGGGTCGACTTGCCACAGCCGGTCATTGCCCTGCGGATCGGCGTAGACGTTGTAGGTGATGCCGTTGTCACGGATCTCGCGTTCCATCATCGACAGCGTTTCGCCGATCTCGGGAACGTCGCGCGCCGCCATGGCGCGGATGAAGTCTTCCCAGTGCGGCCGCGGTTGATTCGGCGCGGCCAGCAATTCGTCGTAGCGGCCGGCGGGCGCGCCGTATTGCGAGAGTAGCTTCTTCAGCAACGGCATGGCACGGTATGGCGCGTCACCGCCCGAAGACTGGCAGGGCGCTGCTCAAGGTTGCGCGTGCGGCCACTGTGTCATGCGACCGCCTTGCGGCGCAGGTCGAGCGTGAACGGGAAGTTGGGATTGCGATCTTCGTCCGGCACCGACATTGCACCCGGCGTATGGCCGATGCGGAAGAAGCGCGCAAGGCGCCTGGCTTCGGCCTCGAAGGCATTGACCGGGAAGGTGTCGTGGCTGAGCCCGCCGGGATGCGCCACGTGATACTGGCAGCCGCCCATCGAGCGCCCCATCCAGCCATCGAGCAGGTCGAAGACGAGGGGCGCATGCACCGCGATCGTCGGGTGCAGAGCCGAGGGTGGGTTCCATGCGCGGTAGCGAACCGCACCGACAAATTCGCCGACCCTGCCCGTCGGCTGCAGCGGCACGCGCCGGCTGTTGCAGGTGAGCGCGTGACGCTCATCGACCAGGCCGGTGAGCGTCACCTGCACGCGCTCCAGCGACGAGTCGACGAAGCGCGCCGTGCCGCCGGGCGTACCCTCTTCGCCGAGCACGTGCCACGGTTCGAGGGCCAGGCGCAATTCAACCTTGACGCCACATGCCGTGAAGTCGCCCAGGCGCGGAAAACGAAATTCGCGGTGCGGCGCGAACCAGTCCGCGCTGACCGGATAGCCGAACTGCGTGAGTTCATCGAGTACGTCGCCCAGGTCCTGCCAGATGAAGTGCGGCAGCATGAAGCGGTCGTGCAATTCAGTTCCCCAGCGCTTCAGGCGCGCCGGCCGGTACGGCTGCTGCCAGAAGCGCGAAACCAGGCTGCGCATCAGGAGCTGCTGCGTCAGGCTCATGCGCGCATGCGGCGGCATCTCGAAGCCGCGCATCTCGAGCAACCCGAGGCGCCCGGTGGGTCCGTCGGGCGAGTACATCTTGTCGATGCAGAATTCGGCGCGATGCGTGTTTCCGGTCGAGTCGATCAGCAGGTTGCGCAGCAGCCGGTCGACGAGCCACGGCGGGCAAGCGTTCGACCCCTGTGCAGCCGCAATGCGCTGCAGCTCGGCGAACGCGATTTCGATTTCGTACACCGAGTCGTTGCGTGCTTCGTCGATGCGCGGCGCCTGGCTCGTCGGCCCGACGAACAGGCCCGAAAAGAGGTAGCTCAACGCCGGGTGGTTGTGCCAGTAGGCGACCATGCTGGCGAGCAGATCGGGCCGGCGCAGGAACGGTGAGTCGGCCACCGTCGCGCCGCCAAGCACGAAATGGTTGCCTCCACCGGTACCGGTGTGGCGCCCGTCGAGCATGAACTTCTCGGTCGACAGGCGCGTCTCGTGCGCTGCCTGGTACAGATGCGTGGTCTGGTCGACGAGCTCGGCCCAGCTGTGCGCGGGATGGATGTTGACTTCGATGACCCCGGGGTCGGGCGTGACGCGCAGCGTGGCGAGTCGCGGATCCTTCGGCGGCTCGTAACCTTCGAGGATGACGGGCAGGCGCAGTTCGAGGGCCGTGGCTTCAATCGCCGCCACGAGTTCCAGGTAGTCGTCGAGCGCGGAGATCGGCGGCATGAAGATGTAGAGGCGGCCGTTGCGCGGCTCGGCGCCGATCGCGGTGCGCGTGATCCACGCTGCCGATTCGTGCAGTGCCGGCGCGCGATTGGCGGCGGCCAGCGGTGCGCGTGAAGGTTCGACGTTCGGGCCTGCCGCAGCGGCGTCGGCAGCGCCTTCGCTAGGGCCGAACGCAGCTCCGGGTGCGCGGTACGGCGCCAATGGCGGGAACGCCTGGGTGAGGTCGGCCGGTTGCACCCAGGGCAGATCGGCCTGCGCAGCCCAGGGCTGCGAGTCCAGCGGCAACCGGTAACCGAGTGCCGAGTCGCCCGGGATCAGGTAGCAGCGCTCGCGCAGGAACCAGGCCCCGGATCGCCAGCGCGGCATGCCGGCGCCCGCGCGCGAGTCCTGACTGGCATCACTTCGAGCCTTGCTCCCGGGATCATTTCGAGCGTCGTTTCGAGCGTCGTTTCGAGCGTCGTTTCGAGTATCACTTCGAGCGTCATTTCGAGCCTCGTTTCGAGCCTCATCATTTCGAGCGATCGGCAGCACATGGCCCACCACCGCCTCAAGCCCCCGGGTGAAGACCTGGCGCAGGCGGTCGCGCTCCAGCGGGTCGGACAGGCGCGCGTCGTCCAGGGCGACATTGCCCGGCAGCTTGCGCTCGCGCCACAGGTAGTACCAGGCGTCTTCATAGGCTGGAAAGACGAACTTCGGGTCGAGGCCCAGGCGTTGCGCGAGTCCGGCCAGGAACTGCCTCGCATGGCCTTCGGTCGCGCCATCGTCGCGACGTTCGCTGCCCAGCAGTTCGGGGTGCGTCCAGAGCGGCTCACCGTCCTTGCGCCAGTACAGGTTGAGTGACCAGCGCGGCAACTGCTCGCCCGGGTACCACTTGCCCTGACCGTGGTGTTGCAGACCGCCGCTGCCGTACTTGGCACGCAGGCGTTGCATGAGGTCGGCGCCGAGTGCGCGTTTGCCCGGCCCCATCGCTTCCGTATTCCATTCGGCGCCCTCGCGGTCGTCGACCGAAACGAACGTCGGCTCGCCGCCCTGCGTCAGGCGGACGTCGTGGCGCCGCAGGTCGGCGTCGACCCGCTCGCCCAACTGCTCGATGCGCGCCCATTGTTCGTCGTTGTACGGCAGCGTCACGCGTGGCGCCTCCCAGACCCGGGCCACGCTCATGTGGTGCTCGAACGTCGTCTTGCAGTCTTCGAGCGCGCCTTCCACCGGCGCCGCAGACGAAGGGTCGGGCGAGCAGGCCAGGGGAATGTGGCCTTCGCCGGCGAGCAGCCCGGAGGTCGGGTCCAGGCCGATCCAGCCGGCACCGGGCAGGTAGACCTCACACCAGGCGTGCAGGTCGGTGAAGTCGACCTCGGTGCCGCTCGGGCCGTCGAGCGCTTTCACGTCGCTCTTCAACTGCACCAGGTAGCCCGACACGAAGCGCGCTGCCAGACCCAGGTGGCGCAGCAACTGCACCAGCAGCCAGCCGCTGTCACGGCACGAGCCGCTGGCATTGGTCAGCGTCTGTTCGGGCGTCTGCACGCCGGGCTCCATGCGGATCAGGTAGCCGATGTCGTGCTGCAAGCGCTGGTTCAGCCCGACCAGGAAGTCGATGGTGCGTCGCTTCTCGCGTGGCACGCTTGCGAGCAACTCCGCCAACCGCGGCGTCAGCTTGCCGGTCAGCCGATACGGCGCCAGTTCATGCGCGAGCGAGGTGTCGTAGTCGAACGGAAACTGCTCGGCCGAAGGCTCGAGGAAGAAGTCGAACGGGTTCAGAACCGCCATCTCGGCGACGAGGTCGACTTCGATGCGCAACGAAGTCGTCTTCTCGGGGAATACCA
>Ga0315281_10007378_pt1 | contig 15494 bp, 10 predicted proteins | sample YL17G07_0_MG_FD_204540 | JGI IMG/M metagenome (GOLD analysis project Ga0315281, IMG submission 204540) | Sediment microbial communities from Yellowstone Lake, YNP, Wyoming, USA - YL17G07_0 | ecosystem: Environmental > Aquatic > Freshwater > Lake > Sediment | place: USA: Wyoming | collected...
GGACAAGCGCAAGGCCGGCGTCGTGAAGGCGAAGGGAGGCTGATGCTACGAACCTTCTGAGGGGGTCCGCTTTGGACCGTCACAAAGGGGTCCACTTTGGACCGTCATTGACACTCCGCGCCATCGCACTCGCCGTCAAGTTGCAGCGCGAAGAAGACGAGCGCAAACGCATCGCCGCCCTCGAGGAAGCCGAGCGCAGACGCATCGCTGCGCAGGAAGAGGAGCGACGGCGCTGGGCACGACAACAGCACGAGAGGGAGGAGCAGGCCCGAGAGCAGAAGCTCCTCGGCGAACTCGAGCGTTGGCGGCTCGCTCGCGACATCCGCGAGTACGTGAACGACACGCTCGATGTAGTCAACGAGCACGGGGGCGTCGCCGGGATGAGCCTGTCCCTGAGGTGGAAGCTCGCGTGGACCCTGCGGTACGCCCGCTCCGTCGACCCGCGCACGCCTCTGAAGGAGGAGTTGCGGAGGATCGCGGCTCAAGCGGCCACAGAAGGCTCCGGGAAGCCTAATCACCCGGCGGTCGCAGACTAGGCAGTCACTGCCGTCGAGTCTGGCTGAACCCTAGAGGGCAGCCACGTGTCCCAAGATCTCCGGTGATGTAGTCAGGCCAGCTGCCTGGCGCCTAAGGCTCCAACTGACACATGGAACCGCGGTCGGCGCTGCTCGTCTACTCGTCCTCAAAACCGCTCGACGGGTCGAACCTGAGCGTCCTGGCGTTCTCCCCCACGGTGCGTACCGTCGCGTCGTCGAACCCACTGGGCAACTCAGCGTGGATCTCGACGACCACCTCGACCGAGGCGCCGGGCAGCCTCACCAGATGCTGGACGATGTTCTCGGATATCTCGGCAACGTCCCGGTTGAGCCGACCCGGATCGAGCGACTTCGCGCCGTGGAATCGACGGTTGCCCTTGACGGGGACCGTGTCCGCTTTCGCAGCGACACCGGTCCCGGGCCCACCGAGGCCATCGCCGCCCAGCGGCGGTTGCTCGCCCGGCGGGGTGAAGATTGCCTCGGTGTTCGCGAACGCCTCTTCCGTCGCCCGGTCCTGCTCCTCTTGCCTCGTGGCGGCTTCTGACCGTACGACCAGGCTCTCGGTGCTGAGACTTATGCCGACGCCGGCCTGGCCATGCACGAGACCTCGGTAGCGGCCTTCTTTGTCACAGCCTTGGGCGTAGGCGAACGTCTCGGTCGCCCAAGCCATCGAGCCCACGCCCTCTTGGATTGCCTCGCACAGGACCGTGGAGTCCTTGAGGCGCGGGAGGTAGAGGTACTGAGCGAAGTCCTCCCACAGTTGCCTGACCCCGACATGGTCGCCCCGCCACAGAGGAATGCGGTCGAGCTCACGGCGCAGAAGGGTGGAGCCGTAGCGCGTGATCAGCGACTCGTCGCTGAGCATCTTGCGACTGGCGCGCACGGCGAGCGCCTCTTGCCCGGTCACCCGCGTCTCCTCCCAGACCATGGCCTTGGTGGCGTCTGGCTGCGCGGGCACCAGCAGCCAGGAGTACGTCTCAGGGATGCGCTGTGTGACGGCGTCGGCGGCCTGCGAGCGCTTCTGTTGCGCCTGCTTGAGGAAGTAGGCGCTCAGGTTCAGCGTCTCGGCCTCAGCCTCGATCGAGCTCCAGGCCAGGAACTGGCGGATCGCCGCCTCAAGTTCTGCCAGCCGCGTGCGGTCCGGGGCCAGAAAGACCAGCATGTTGCGGTTCCGTCGCGGACTGTTGCCCCGGTGTTCGAGGATGTCGGCCGCCGCCGCGTGCGCCGGGCTGCTCTCGGTCTTCGAGGAGTGATGGTACTGAGGTCCCAGCACCACGAGCCGAACGCTGTCCTCATCGGGCACCTCGGTGCTCGTAGCCGGCGCCACTTGCAGGTAGGCGAACTCGCCGCGCCCCTTCTCCTCGCGGAGACGGCGCAGCAACTCCATCTGCCACTCGTCCTCACTCAGCTGCGCGGCGCGATCACGCGCCAGCTGCAACATGCTGGGCTGGGTGTCGAACCAGTAGCGCCCGGTCTCGAGGTAGAGATGGGAGGAGTGGTCGCTCAAGCGCCGCAAGGCGTCGCCGAACACCGCGGCGCTCTCGCCGGGCAGCACGCAGCCGAGCTTGATGTAGCGGTCATCGATGCCCTTGTTGGGTAGCTTGAGCGTGGCCGCCGAGCCGATGAAGACGGTTCGCGCGGCGCGTCGACAGGCCGCCAGTTTGCCGAAGTTGGGGTTCTCCTGGTCGAGTCGCAAGGGCAGCGAGGTCGGCCCGTCGACATCAGTGTCGATGACCGGCTTCCAAGCCTCTTCGAGGTAGCGACAGAGCTCGAACGACACGGTCGTAGCATTAAGCGGCACGCTTGCCGGCATGATGAGCGGCGCCTGGTCACCGGCCTCCCAGAGCTCGTGGACGACGTTGGCCATGAGGCGTAGCACACCGCGTGTGCGCTGGAAACGTGGCAGCGTCGACCAGTCGTTGTAGAGCCGGTCGAAGAGCTCGGGATGGATCGGGTAGGCGCTGATGATGCGCTTGGTGTAGACGGCCTCGGCGCAGTCGGCCGGGAAGTCGTGCTTGTGCGTGCGGTAGAACTCGCTGAACACCTTGGCCACGGCGTCGCGCGCCTTGTAGGCCTCATCACCCTCGAGGGGCTCGAAGAGGCGGCGGCGCACGATCTCGAAGCTCTCGTCGGCCGACGCCGGCCGCCAGGGCGACTCCAGTCGGCCGATGACGTTGCGCAGCCGCTCGAGCGCGGCGCGGCCCCCTTCGCCTCCCACCTCGATGTCGCCCAGCGCCGACTCGCCGGCGCTCTTGCCGACACTCGCCGCCTCGCTCGCGGGGATGCTGATCACGACGAGCGTGCCAGGCACCGCTCGCGCCGCCTCAGTGAGCGCTTGGGCAAAGGTGAAGTGGGTGTCGAAGGAGCCCGCGGGCAGACCATCGACGCCGTAGAGCTGGCGGGCGTAGGCGACCCACTCGTCGATGAGCACTAGGCAGGGCGAATAGCGGCGGAACAGCTCCTCGAGAGCGGTGCCCGGGTTGGTGGCGGTGCGGTCGGCGTCGGCGACCAGCGCGTAGGCATCCGCCCCGTCGAGCTGCCAGGCAAGCTCACCCCAGAGCGTGCCCACCTGAGTGCCATCGTCCTTCGCATGCACCTGGCCGGGGGCGATCTTGGTGCCCACCAGCACGGCGCGGTGAGCGGTGGGCAGCGAGTCGGCGCCAGCGCTCTTCATGAGCGGACCGACTCCGGGTAGCTCCGCAGCTGGCGTCCCCGAGAAGAGGTGATAGAGCGCGAGCAGCGAGTGCGTCTTGCCGCCACCGAAGTTGGTCTGTAGATCGACGACAGGCACGCCACCCGCGCCGGTCATGCGCTCGATCGCTTGGGTCAAGAGCTGCGTGAGGCCGTCAGTGAGGTAGGTGCGGCGGAAGAACTCCGCCGGATCGCGGTACTCATCGACGCCGCTGCCCTGGTAGACCTGGTGCAGGTCGGCGGCGAACTCGGCCTGGATGTAGCGGCCACCGGCGACGTCGGCGTGCGGGTGCACTACCTCGCGCCACGGCTTGAGGCCGGCGGGCGTCTGCGTCTCGAACAGCGTGGCGGCGACCGCCTTGGACTTCTTGCGCGACTGGTCCTCATAGCTGAGGCGGAGAAGCTCCTGGCGCTGCGCATCTACCTCGTCGGCCTCCTCCGCGGAGACCGCCGTCAGCAGGCGCTGTATGGTGTCAAGGGCGCGCTGCGCGTCGTTGGTGGAGATGGTCTCCTGATGTGCCCACTGGTTGCGCACGTCGATCAGCTCGCTGACGAAGGTGCGCTCGCTCTGGCCGAGCACCTTGCCGAAGACCGGCTGCCAGAGCTTCCACATGACCTTGAGCAAGAACTGCGAGTCGTCGAGTGAGGCCTTCTTGGCTTGGGTGCCCTCCGTGCCAAGCAGCCCGACAACCGTCGCCGGCCACCCATCGCCGTAGGCTGCCTTGAGCTCACGCTCCACGAACGGCGCCAAGCCCTTGCGCAGCAGCTCGAGAGCATCGCCGACACGCTGGTTGTTGCTCATCCTCATGCGATGCCCCCTAGAGATCCATGCTGGTCTGCGATCCCGCGGCGGGGGCCGGCTCCGACGCGGCGAGCTCCATGATGCTGGGCCAAGCGACGACAAGGCCGTTGTAGGCCAGTCCCTCCTGCGACCATTTCTTTCGTTCGGACACGATATACAAGCGGTAGGCGAGATCGCGTGCGACCTCTGCGAGGGAACCAAGCTGGCGCGCGAGGGTCGCGGCGGCGACTTCGCCATCGTCCAGCCGTCGGATGAGGTGCTGCGTCATCTCCCAGACGGTCAGGCGCTTGTCAGTGGCAGGGTCCCAGTGTTCGTCAAGCTCGTCGCGACGCAGCAGGCGAACCTTGCCGCCTCTGGCCTCCAAGATGCCTGCCTGCTCCATGCCCCCAGCGGAGGTGCCCTTGGCCTTGGAGAGCGTCTCGGCGGCTCCGAACTCGCCTATCTGAAGGCCGAACTGTTCAAACCAAGCGATCGCCCAGCGCGTGTCCGCATCGAACTCGCCCTCCTGCTCGGCCAGGATCTCGTCGAGGGCCTGGTTGATGAGCGCCAGTGCGGCTCTCACTGGCATGCGGGACCCATCGGCCTCCATCACTCTGGAGTAGCGGGAGAAGACAGCCATGCCCGGTCCAATGGAGGCTTGAGCGAAGTCCACCGGCGCGATGTTGCCGCGCTGCAACGCCCTGAGGGAGTCGGGCAGCTCGGCACGGAGTGCACCTATGAACTCCTTGCGAGTGGCCAACGGCGCGTCGCCGGGGCGAGGTCGACATGAGAGCACGATGGACGAGGCCAGAGAGTTAACTTCGAGAGTGCGTAACCCATGTGGTTGCTCTGTACGCACGGGCCAAGTGCCGGTGACGCAGAAACCAGCCTTGATCAGCCCTTCGAGCATCGTCTCCCAGCCAGTGGACGCCGTAACGATTCCTTTGTCGGCAATCTCGGACTCCGCCTGCTTGAAGGCATAGAAGATGGCGACTGGGTACCTGTCGTCACTCACAGCCCGAACCTGATCAAACGTTCGATGCAATCCACTCTCGAAGAAGTCGCGCGCCGCCTGCGTGTCGCCGTGGTGGCGATACGGGCTGGCAATGAGCTCCTGGGACTTCGGAGCCAGGAGAGTGCTGAAGAGATCCGGGTACAGATCTCGAAGAGAACGCCGCAGCCAGACGTAGAAGAAGTCCGACAGATCCGCGTAGCCGATATTGTCGTAGTACGGCGGGTCGGTGCAGATCATCGGAGGGACCCGGAGAGTCCGCGCCGCCGAAGCATCCAGCTGCGTGCACTGACCCGCGCGGCCATCCGCTGCGACAGCTACCTCCAAACACTCAGCCACCCAACTCGACGTCGCCGCCAGGCTGCCAGTGCTCTCGAGCAGTGGGTTGACCTCTGCGTAGTCCCAAGTCATCGGAATCGCCTGGCGAGAGAACGCATTCATCGTGGAGTCGCGCGCCGTATACCACGTTGTTTGGTTCGAGTTGCGAGTGGCGGCCTTATCGACGGCAAAGGCTAGGTACGTGGCGACGGCGTCGGCATACGCTGAGGGCGTCGCATCTGCGGTTGGACTTGGAGACAGTTCAAGCCAAACCGCTTCGGCATCCCCCAAGACCTTCTCGCGCGCCTCGGCGACGAGATCGCTGAAAGCGGTCAGAGCGACAAGCTGACGCGGCGTGAACAGGTCACGATACCCGGACAGCCCGTAGCCCGGTGGCGAGAACCAGCGCGGGTTCTCGGGCAGCGGTTCCTCGAGCCACGCAGTATCCGGTGACTCGGGGATCAGGGGCGCGTGGATTCCCTCGGGCGCGACATATACGCGTCCGTGATCACCCTGCGCCACGATCGCCATGAGTTGAGCGCCCAACCCTTGGGCCACGCACTGCTGTCGAAGGCTGGCGTCGGAAATGTTGTCCGTCCCGCAGAAGAGGCAGCGAGCATGCCCACGCTGTTTCGTCCCCTCCGGCGCTGCCCCCGCTCCAGTTCTGATCTGGAAGGTCAGGGTCTTGGCCTCAGCGTCGACAATCGGCTCTGCCCAGACCTGCCTTCCTTTCTTCGTCGAGAGCGCAAAGGAGCGCACGAGGGGCATCTCGGCGCCGCAGGCAGGGTTGGGGCATTTCAGCGTGCGCGCCCACAGCCAGGCAATCGCGGTTGCCTCGCCACCACCGTGCTCCGCTGGCAGTCTGACCTTGGGGTAGAGGTGGCCGATGCGCCGCACAGCTTGATCGCGCATCCAGCGTCCGTAGTAGCGCACGTCGTCTGCCAAGCCCTGGGCGCCGCGCCAGCCAGCGTCACCGAGCCTGGCGTGCGACATACGGTTCACAGGTGGCAGGCCGGCGAACTTGGGCGGAATCTCGACAAGAGCCTTGGTGATGAGCACGGCAACCGGATTGAGGTCGCTGGCGTACGCTTCGAGACCGAGGCGCTGGGCCTCGAGCGGAATCGAGCCGCCGCCGCAGAATGGATCAAGAATCGGCGGCGGATGGCCGTCGGTAGAGCGCATGATCTCCGCACGGGCCGCGGTCAACACCGTGTCGTTGGTGGTGTTTTCCCACAACACCAGTTCCTCAATGATTCGGAAGAGGCGCTGGCGCTCAGCCTCTTGCGCTTCTTCGGTGGGGAACTGGTCGGGATGTGCCGAGGGGTCGTCGACAAGCGAGGCAAAGAGCACCGCGCGACACGCGGCCAGAGGCCGTCGTGCCCACCAGAGGTGTAGTGTCGACGGGTGGCCATGACGAATAGACTTCTCACGCGCCGACTCGCGATTGATGGCCTCGAGAGGAAGGGCAACCTCAATGAGCTTCTTCTTGTAGGCGGTCATGCGGGGACTCTTCCCATCGCCACGAGGGACTCGAGACCGAAATTGAGGCTGGTAACGGCGAAGTCCGGCTCATTAGTGAACGGTCGGCGCACGTAGGTTAGGCGGCCAGATTCTCCATCGCGAACCTCGACGATAGCGAGGATGAAGCGGTCGGGCTTGTTGAGCCCGTGCATGACTTCGTTTCGGGTCACGGTGACTGTGGAAGCTCCGGCGACCCTGCCCTTGACCTCGATGAAGTAGATGTCGCCGGAGATCGGGTCCTTGGACTGGATGTCGTAGCCGGGATTGAAGTGGTCCATCTCGGTAGGCCAGCGGCCCAGGTCGCGCTCTGCAGCCATCACGGCGGCGACGGCGATCTTCTCGGTGATGGAGGTGTCTTCCGGGGTCCTGCCTGAAGGTGTCTCGCGGCCCTCGAGCACGGCGAGGCACCCTGCAGGGACTACCAGCGCACCACCGACCACAACAGGCGGAAGGGGCGCCAGTTGGCGCTCCTGTTCCAACTCCACGAGCCGGCGGTCGAGGCGCGCCTGGAGGTCATCCGCGCGTTGGCGTGCTTTGCCCGAGTTCATCCTGGGCTGTTTGCCCGCCAGCTCCTGTTCCTTGAGCTGGTTGGCACGCATGTCCCAGTAGTTGATCTCAAGGGTAAGGCGGTCTTTGACGGCCGCCTCCGTCCGGTCCACTCGGGCCACAGTGCGGCTCCGCACCTCCTCGAGATGCTCTGGCACCGCGTCGGAGATGGCGTAGTCGAGGCCGCGCTGCTCAAGACCATCCCGCAACCAGTCCTGGGTGAGGACTGGGCTGATGGCCGCGAGCTCCGTCTCGCTCGCCGGCCGGTAGTCGAGGTAGGGCGCATAGCCGGCGCGATGGGTCTCGCCATTGCGGCCAGCTTCGACAAACTCGAACCGCTTCGATACCACCCGGCGCTGACCATCCTTCACGATGCGTCCATCCTGGATTGCGTGCTCCACATAGATGAGGGTGCGCGGCTCTGTGCTTTCATCCGCGTCCGCGATCAGCACCGCACCATGGCGCAGCAGCACCCCGTACCGTTCCAGTACAAGGTCGATGGTCGCGTCGAGCAACGGATGCCCCGGGCTGACGAGCTCCGCCGTCGGCTTTTCGGGCAGGGCCATGAACTCACGGTCGAAGGTGACGCGTTCGTAGCGCTTCAGAACGGGCGCGCCACGTCCGATGAGGCAGTCGCGCGAGCGGATCTCGGTGGGCACATGCGTGACCTCATAGCGCCCCGTTTCGCGCTTGCTCAGGCGTCCGCCCAGGTGCGCGAAGGCCTCCTCGAAGAACGAGCGCACATAGTGAGGCTGGAGCCGGCGCGCCTCGGCCTTCTCCATCTCGTCGCGGATGGCCTCTACCCGCACCGAGCCCATGACGTCGCTGGCTAGTGCGCGCTCGGCGAGCAGGCCCTCGAGCCGACTGCCCACGGCCTTGTCCACCTGCAGGCTGAGCTGCGCCCGCACCTCAGGCTTGTCCCCGTAGCGAATCGCCTCGAGCAGCATGTCGCGCAGCGAGCGATCGCGGAACACCTCACCGAGGACGTCGAAGACCTGGTCACCGAGGGCGTTGCGCTGTTCGGCGAGCTTCTCGAGAAGGCGCAGGAAGACAGCCCCTTCCCGCGTCTTGTTGGCGACCAGGTTCCAGAGGTGACAGACCTCGGTCTGGCCGATGCGGTGGATGCGCCCAAAGCGCTGCTCGATGCGGTTCGGGTTCCAAGGTAGGTCGTAGTTCACCATGAGGTTAGCGCGCTGCAGGTTGATGCCCTCGCCGGCGGCGTCGGTGGCGACGAGCAGGAAGCAGTCCTTGTCCTGGGTGAAGAACTCCTGGGCCTTGCGGCGCTCCTCACGGCCGAGTCCGCCGTGGATCGCAACGACCGCCTCTGCCCGACCGAGCAACGCGCGAAGCTTGTCGACCAGGTAGTTGAGCGTGTCGCGGTGCTCCGTGAAGATGATGAGCTTGCGGCGCGTCCCGCCCGCGTCGAACATCTCCTTGCGCTCCTGGAGCAGGCTGGAGAGCTCCTCCCACTTGCGGTCTGTGCCTGACGCGCGCACCCGCGCGGCGAGCTCCTCAAGGCCGGTGAGCGTGAGGATCTCGGCTTCGAGTTCGGCAATCGTGCGCGCCGCCGACGCCAGGTCGACGACCTCCGCCTCGAGATCCTCGAGCTCGGCGTCGGGCAGGTCGTCAATGTCATCAAGGTCGCCGAAGTCGATGTCGAGGGCAGCCGGGGTGACGAGCTCGTCGAGCGGACTGAGTTCTGCGACACGCTTCTTAAGGCGCTCCTCAACGACGCGCGCCTCAAGACGCTTTCGGCGTCGTCGTAACGACTGGTAGATGGCCTCAGGCGAGCTTGCCAGGCGACGCTGCAGGGTGGTGAGCGCGAAGCCGACCACGTTGCGGCGGCGTGCGTCGCCGTCCTCGGCGTTGCGGTCGGCGCGGTTCATCTCGTCGCGCACGTACTCGGTGACGCGCTCGTAGAGGCGAGCCTCGTCGTCAGAGAGATCGTACTCGGCGGTGTAGGCGCGCCGTTCCGGGAATAGGGGCGTGCCATCGAACTTGAGGAGCTTCTCTTTGACCAGGCGACGCATCATGTCGCTGGTGTCGATGGTGTGGGCGCCGTCGCGCAGCTTGCCCTCGTAGCGGTCGGCGTCGAGCAGGGCCATAAAGAGCTGGAAGTCCTCGTCCTTGCCAGTGTGCGGCGTCGCCGTCATCAGCAGGAAGTGACGGGCGACCGAGCCGAGCACCTTGCCCAGCTTGTAGCGCTTGGTCTCCTTGACTTCGCGGCCGGTCAGGTGGGCCGCCATCTTGTGGGCCTCGTCCACGATCACGAGGTCCCACTCGGAATGGGCTAGGCGCGCCTGCACTTCCTCATTGCGCGAGAGGTGGTCAAGCCGGGCGATGAGCAGGTCCTTCTCGAGGAAGGGGTTACCGCTGCGCGAGGCCTCGAGCATGTCGCGCGTCAGGATGTCGAAGCCGAGCTGGAACTTCTGGTCGAGCTCGTCCTGCCACTGGTCAACGAGCATGCCGGGGCAGACGATGAGGCAGCGCTTCACGTCTCCGCGGATCATGAGTTCTTTGATGTAGAGCCCGGCCATGATGGTCTTGCCCGCCCCGGGGTCGTCGGCCAGCAGGAAGTGCAGCGGCTGGCGGGGCAGCATCTCCTCGTAGACCGCGACGATCTGGTGCGGGAGGGGCAGCACGTTGGAGTTGGAGATCGCGATGTAGGGATCGAAGAGGTAGGCCAGCTGGATGCGCCGGGCTTCGCTGGCGAGGCGGAAGAGGTGGCCGTCGGCGTCAAAGGACCAGGCCCGGCCGACGGCCTCGACCTCGAGGCGGGGCTCGCTGTCACGGTAGAGGAGTTCCTGAGCGACCGCGCCCGCATCGTCGCAGTAGGTCAAGGTAAGCGCGGAGCTGGCGTGCCGTTGGACTTGGACGACCGTGACCGTGCGGTCCGTAAGAACTCCGCGGACGCGCGCACCTGGTGTCAGGTCCTCAAGGCGTGCCATGGACTCCCGTCAGCGATGATGGCGACGGCGCTGCCGTCAGCCCAGCCGACCGGTCAACCTTATCACTGGCTTCGGACGGCGCGGGGTCAGGTTGAGCAACCAACCCGCACTTCTGGCCGAAGGCAGCGACCAGCCAATCCATCTTGCCGTCGGCCTTCAAGCACATATTCGCGCTCTACACGAAGCAAAGGCGGCGCGAGCGCCAGCAATGGCCTGCGTGCTACACCGCCGCGTCACGGCACCCAGACCGTCGTGGTTGGCGACACGTTGGCAGACACTGAGAACTGCTGCAAACGGCATTCTCATGCGGCTCTCACCGGATGGACAATCCGTTGCTGATCGGACCCCAATTGCAGCTGTAGCGAGTGCACCCTCCCAGAGGCCTGAGCCGCAGGAAGCGCACCAGGTACGAGTCCGCCGGCCCGGGAGTCGTCGCGATTCCGGGCCAGACGTCTCACCGTCTCTCGGCGAATGGCATGAGCCGCCGAACAGCTTGGCGGAACGCCTCGGGGTCCTCGTGGAGCCATTCCCCGAAGGCATTCGACCCCGACCTCTCACTCTCCGTTCGATAGGTGGCCATCGCCGCGTCGAAACGCTTTCGCGTCCTCGGCTTCAGGCAGCTTGTGAATGTGTCCATCTCGAGCGCGCTCGGGCCGTGTGCGTAGACGCTTGGCCTGTCTTCCTGCCGCAGGAGCCAATCGCGGACCGGCTGAGCCGCCTCGTTGAACTCCTTGCGCTTGTCACGGCCCAGGGCCAGCCAATGGCCCAAGAGGAGCCCAAGAAAGAACGTGACGATGCTGACGACGGCCGTGGACACGGCGCCAGCATAGCAGCAGATTGCGCATGAGCGCGGGGGCCGGTCGGGCCGGCCTACTCGAGCAGGGCTGTTCTCGGCATCGCACGGCGGATCCAGCCGAGGTTGACGAGGCATTGGACCTCATCATCGTCCAGGGCCCGTGTGCCCAGGTCGACTGCCGCCACGCCCTCCTCATGGCAGACCTGGTCCACTACCAGGTCCAGCATGAGCGCGCGGCCGACGGTAATGCGCTCCCCCACCCGCGGAAGGAAGGGCCAGTCCTCCTCATGTAGTAGGCGCTCGACGACGGTGGGGCTTACCTCTGCGTCGACGCGACGGATCGAAAGCATGAAGCCGGGCATGGTGTACTCCTCTCGGTTGGCTGGAGACACCGTACCAACCGTGTCACCCAAGCCTAGTCAAGCCACCGTCCATGGGCTGCAAGGCCATGCGAGGTCAACTCCCGCGAAGCTTCATGACGGCGTCGCGCACGCCTGGGGCCATGTCATCGTCGAGCCCCAGCTCGAGCGACAACTTGAAGAACTCCCGGGCTGCCCGCTTGCGGTCGAGCCCGATTGCGCGCGCCTCACGCTTCGCCAGTTCGCAGAAGGTTTCTTCGTCCCCCGACGTGATGGGCGCGCACTCGTCGTGGAGCGCCGAGAATCGCTTCTGCGTTCGTGCCGGCAGGTCAGGACCAAAGACGAAGTAGCCGAGGTACTTGAAGAAGGCGGGTGGCGGTAGATGTCGTCTCCGCGCGTCCCGTTCTTCTCGAAGGTAGCCTTTCGCGACCGATGCTGCCCGATGTTGAGCGTGGGGTCGACCCAGTACCGCCACCTGACGGGCGGGATCGCCCCTCGCGCCACGAGGCTTGCTGTGAGCTCGTAGGCCGGCTCGCGCGAAGCCCTCCTGGCCTCGTCGCCGGCGGCTCCTAAGGCCTGGGGTGGAAAGTGGATCTGCTTCAGCAACTCCGCTTCGTCCTCAGTCAGCTCAATCGGCCCGAGCATCGCGGGCTCCAGTCCATCCGGGGTCGCCCTCGTACTCCTCGACCGTGATGCGCTCCACATGGATCCAGGTCTTCAAGTACCGCGCCGGCTTCGTGTTGAGGGGATCGTGCTTCTCGTCGCTGTCGCGATTGTAGAGGTGTTCACGCTCGACGACCCTGAACGGCGCACCATAGCCCATGATGAAGGCGCTCTTCTCAGTGTCGCCGGTGATCGCCCGTGGCAGGATGATGATGTCCCCCACCTGAGGTAGAGGTGCCTCTGACGGGAGGAATTCCAGGGCCCCCGGTTTGTGGACGAAGCCCGCGCGACCTCGGCCGGGCTCCACCTCGTAGACCTCAACGAGCTTGTCGCGGTTCGTCCCGGCCATCTCTCCACCTCCGTCGTGACCACCGAAGAGAGCGCCGCCAGCCTATCACCAGGACTTGTCCGAGTTGGAGATCGGTTCGCTCTGTCGTTGTCAGAACCTTGGAGGGCCGCGCCCGTCACCCTCCAACGCCCGCCGGCGCATCATCGGTAGTTCATGTGCTGCCGCGCTGTGAGCGTGCAGATCACGCTCGACCGCTACTCACACGCGATCCCTGACTCGCGGACGCAGACGGCGTAGAAGACCGACGCGGTGTTGCGGGGTTGCTCGTGCCGAGACGTGTAGTCCCGCAGCAGTGAGCGCTTGCCGTGAGGGCGCCTACTGGCGCAGGCCAGTCCCCGTTACCCGGAGCTCAGAGCCCTTGCGCTTCCACTCGTCCATCCACGCCTTCTTCATCTCATGACTCAGCGTCTTGCGATGTCCGATCGCTTCGAGGAGCTCCTCTAGCGACAGGCATCTCTCGCCGATTCCGACTAGGCATGCGACCTCAATCGCAACGTGATCGCTAGCACAGAAGGTGTGCTCCTCGAACTCTTCGCACGACGTCAGAAGAGCCAGGGCCTCGGACTCACCGTCGTGGAGTTCTAGAGTCCCGTCCAGACGACCATGCAAGGCCAACAAGTCCTCTGTCGTGGCCGATGCCACCGTGATCGCGCCGGACGCGATGTCCCCGTTCAAGTCGACTGGCACGCGGTCCCCAGTGTACTCATCACGGCTGTGGTAGTGGACTTCAGAGACGACGGTCTCCGGCAAAACGACCGCGTATGCCAAAATGAAGGCGCCCCAAGCGCCGGCCTCGTGGAGAGCGATTACCGGGGAGGCATCACAGAGAACACAGCGTGGCTTCTTCCTCGCCAATGCCTTCCGCCAACTCGTCGCTGTCGAAGTCCTGGACCGTAAGGAATCCGCCTGCGGATCTATCAGCCTCGCTGCGCTCGACGACGCCCAGGTCCTCAAGGCATCGCGGCAGGCTACTCAGCGTGCAATCCAGGTACTCAGCCAGCCGAGTCCGAGACAGCCTCCCGGTCAGCCATGCGGTGTACGCCAACTCAACGAACCGCTGGGGCAGGCGCGGGAGATCACCGCGGTCCCTCTGGCGAAGGAAGCGATCCAGACTCTGAAGCTCGGGGTCGGCAATCAGCTCTCTGGCGGCATCAGAATCCGGCAGGTAGTGCAAGTTCAGCAGCCGCCAGATCATGGCTGCGAAAGACACGTCGAACTCGACAGCGAGACGCGCGACGTCGGTGACCGCGACTCTTCCGTCTACCGCCCGCGACTCAATCTCACGCTGCAACACCTGCTCCGGCATCAGAAGTGCCGCGGCGAACGACTCCGCAAGACTCTCAACCTTCTTGTGCAGACTCCCATCGTGGCTCTCCTGCGGATGGAAGCTGTCCCAGGTGAGGAGATGGAATAGCTCATGTGCTGCGTCGAAATTGCGCCGCCACGGAACGCTGCGCCGGGGAATCAGAATGGCGCTCCCGAACTCCCCGCGTATGCACGCCGCAGAGCCGCTCGCCCCAGTATTGATGAACCAGACCAGCACGTCGTACTGATCCTGAAGGGCCTGTTGGAGCACGGCCGCAGGCCGACGTCCGAGATTGAGGAGAGCTCCCACTTCGCGAGCCAGCTCACTGACGTCGCGATACGTGAGAGACGCCATGTTGACGGAGCAGCGAGGCAGACGATCGGGGCAATCTCGGCCCAGCAGTCTCAGTACTCGACCGTAGCGCTCGCACCAGCGTACGAAGTCGGCCTGCAGTGCCTCCCGCTCGGTTTCTGGAGCGGACCGCCAGAGTACGGCCGGGACCGGACGGATGGGGTTCTCGAGCAACGTCGTCAGGTCCACGTGCAGGACTTGAGCGATGCGGACCAGCTCGGCGACCTTGACGGAGCGAACGCCGGACTCCAGCTGCCCGATCGTCTGTCGGTGATGAATCCCGACTAGGTCGCCAAGTTGTTCTTGCGTGAGATTCTGCGCCTCGCGGAATTGCCGAATCCGCGCGCCCAAAGAGCTGGCTGTACTGGTGAGCGGCTCCCGAGTCATTACGTCGCTATTCTACCCCAATGCAAGATTTCCTTGCCACCTATTCTACGTGTTCTCTCTGCTCCGCGCCTCCAACACCTCAGGTGAGGCCGGATGTGCCGGGTCCAGCACTTGAGGTAGTGTCAGTCGCTATCTACGTCTAGAAGCGTGAGTGCCGATAGGCGATGGCCCAAGAAGCGCTGACAGCGGAGGCGTCCCAGGTTGGCAGTAGACCGTCCTCGGGCGTCGAGCGTAGGCAGGGGGCGGATTCTGCCCACCGAGCCGCCAACACTCTGCCAACATGCCTCATGTCGCGGCGTGGACTCCCACGCCTGTGAGTGGATCTCGGTGCATGTTCACCCACGCCTGTAGGCGTGCCGGGCCGTCATTCGAATTCCGTTGGGGGCACCACTTCTTCCCCGCCATCCACCCCCAACACAGTCAGGCCGGGTCACCGTCGTCGTCCTCGGGCACAGCAGGTCCTGCGGCCACAGCCTGGGTCGGTCATCGCTGCATAAAGCGTGGCTGCGCGGCGCGCTCGGCTCGACACGAAGACGACGCGGGACCGCGAGACACGGCCTTGTCACACGGAAGGCTACGCCCCCAAGGAATGGTGCACGGAGGGGCACCTCTTCCACGTGCTCGCGGGTGAGTCCACCCTGTGGTTCAGGGACGGAGACAGAGCCATCCGTTTCCGGGCGGGCGACACCGGCATCATCCTCGGCGGTGAGGCCCACGCCCACAACGTCGAACCCGCCGCCGGCGAGTACGTCCGGTTCCTGCTCTTCGAGCAGGACTGAGCGGACCGCCGTGGCCGGCGGCCGGTCGCTGTATGGCCGGCCGCGCAACAAAAAGAGCGGCTCGACCTTTCGGCCGGCCGCTCTTCCGGACCTTGCATCCGGACGCCTCTGTCTCGTTCCGGCGAACCTTCTCGATCAAGAGGTGACGCCA
>Ga0315281_10007379_pt1 | contig 15492 bp, 18 predicted proteins | sample YL17G07_0_MG_FD_204540 | JGI IMG/M metagenome (GOLD analysis project Ga0315281, IMG submission 204540) | Sediment microbial communities from Yellowstone Lake, YNP, Wyoming, USA - YL17G07_0 | ecosystem: Environmental > Aquatic > Freshwater > Lake > Sediment | place: USA: Wyoming | collected...
GTGCGGTGGAGGTCAAGAACTCGATTGTCATGCAGGGCAGCAAAATACCCCACCATAACTATATAGGTGACAGCATAATAGGTGAGGAGTGCAACCTGGGCGCTGGCACCAAGATCGCTAATCTCAGGCTGGATAAGAAAGAAATCACCGCTGGGATTGTGGATACCAAGAGGCGCAAGTTTGGCGCTATCATCGGAGATAGCGTTCAAACCGGCATCAACGCCAGTATCAATGTGGGCAGCCTTATCGGCGACCATACCTTCATAGGCCCCGGAGCTATGGTCAGCGGTGTGGTGCTGCCCGGTTCCCAGATATTTTAGACTTTTGAATCGGGTAGCCTGGAGTCCTTTCGTGGAAGGACTCCCATCTACTCATTAGGGGGTTGATGTGGAAAGAATAGAACAAGCTATTATCCTCGCCGCCGGAGAAGGCCAGAGGCTGAGGCCATTCACAGCCTCAAAGCCTAAGGTCATGATCCCCATCGCCAACAAGCCCATCCTGCGCTATGTAATCGAGGCAGTCGCGCAGAACGGGATTCGCAAAATAGTGATTGTGGTGGGCTACAGAAAGGACCAGGTTATAGACTACTTCGGCTCCGGTGAGCAGTTCGATGTAGAGATAGAATACGTAGAGCAAAAGCAGCAGCTCGGCACCGCCCATGCCCTGAAGCTCATGAAAGGAAAGGTCAAGGGCAAATTCCTGGTCTTGTCCGGGGATAACATCATAGAGCCCGCTACCATCGCCAACTTAGTCCAGGAAAAACCGGATGCCATCCTGGTAAAAGAGCAGGAGAACATATCGAAGTATGGTGTAGTCGAAGCCCAGAACGGGATAATAACCTGCATCGTGGAGAAGCCGAAGGAAATCCTGAGCCATCTGGTGAATACCGGCGTCTATGCCTTCACCGACAATATCTTCAACCTAATCGGACAGGAGACAGACCTGCCATCTGTTATTCGCAACATGATAGACCAGGGCCACAAGATAAAGACCTGCGAGGCGGCTGGCGCCTGGCTCGATGTGGTCTACCCCTGGGATATATTGAAGCTAAACGACCTGGCTCTGGCTAAAATCTCTCCCGCCGTCGGAGGGACTGTGGAAAGGGGGGCCAGTATAAAAGGCCTGGTATCGATAGGAAAAGGCACTACTATAAGGTCGAATGCTTATATAGTAGGGCCGGCCATTATCGGGGAGAATTGCGAAATAGGGCCGAGCGTGTGTATCCTGCCCTCTACCAGTCTGGGAGACAATGTTTGCATTCTACCCTTCACGGTCATCGATAACAGCATGATAGCGGATGGAGTGGAGATTGGCCCCGGCTCCACAATCCAAGACTCTATAATCGACCGGGGATGCCGACTCAAGGGGCACTTCGTCACACAAAGCGGCGAAGCCGACATAAAGGTCGAGGACGAATATAATCAAGTAAGCATTGGCGCTATGTTGGGAGAGCACTGCAGCGTCGGGGATAGCGTGGTAACTGCCCCCGGTGTAATCATGGGCAATCGCTGTCGGGTGAAGGCGCTGAAAGTGCTTGAGCAAAGCATCCCTGACGAAAGCTTAGTGGTGTAATCATGTGCGGCATCGTTGGCTACGTGGGAAAAAGACAGGCCCAACCGGTCCTGGTCAATTGTTTGAAGAGGCTGGAGTACCGTGGTTATGACTCCTGTGGCATCGCCTTGCTCGGGAAGAACCTGGAAATCTACAAGGATGCCGTGAGAATTGAATCCCTGGAAAAATCATTGCGTCCCAACAGCAGCCACACCGGCATCGGGCATACCAGATGGGCCACCCACGGCAAGCCCTCACAGATAAATGCACACCCTCACACGGATTGCAGCGGAAAGATCGCCGTAGTCCACAACGGCGTGATTGAAAACTACCTGCAACTCAAAGAGCAACTGACCAAAGAAGGGCACACCTTTCGCTCCGATACAGATACCGAGGTCATACCCCACCTCATCGAAAAATACTACCAGGGGAACCTGGAGCAAGCGGTATCGAGGGCTATCGTTGACATAACTGGGTCATACGCCTTCGTTGCTATGCATGCTGACTGGCGTGGACTCGTAGTAGCCAGGAACGAGAGCCCCCTGGTCTTGGGCGTGGGCGACAAAGAGTATATCGTAGCCTCGGACGTTCCTGCAGTGCTGGACTATACCGACAGGGTAATCTACCTCGAAGACGGGGATATTGGCGTTATCACCGAAAATGCTCTCAGGTGTACCAGTAACGGGAAACAGGTTGAAAGGACCGAACACAGGATACCCTGGAGCATGGAAGAAGCCCAGAAAGCCGGGCATGAACACTTCATGATTAAAGAGATCCATGAGCAGCCCAGGGTTATCCGAAATACCTACAAAGGGTATATCTCAGCGCTTGAGCCAGTGGTAAATCTCGGCATAGCAAAAAATACCGATCTTAGTGATATCCTCATTTTGGCTTGCGGTACTTCCTACTATGCCTCCCTGGTAGGGAAGCATGTCATTCAGAGCCTGTCCCAGATACCTGTCAGGGTGGAGATAGCCTCGGAGTTCAATTACTCCGACACTGTATTAGGCAAAACATGGGTAGTAGTTGTTACTCAATCGGGAGAGACTGCCGACAGTTTGAGGGCGCTGAAAAAGGCCAAGGAGTCTGGCTGTCGCACACTGGTGATTACCAACGTAGTCGGGAGCACCGCTACGCGCATCGCCGATGAAACACTTTACATAACAGCAGGGCCGGAGATATGCGTGGCTGCTACCAAGAGCTTCATCGCTCAGCTTATCATGCTGTATTTGTTGGCTTTAGCTTGGTCATCGGCAGGCGTCCGCTCCAGAGCAGGCTTGATTACTGAACTGAGGCAATTGCCGAATAAGGTGCAGGAGCTGCTCGACAGGGAAGAGGAGATCGCTGAACAAGCCAAGTATCTGGCCAGGTACGAAAATGTGTTTTTCGTAGGCAGAGGAATCAACTTTCCCATAGCTCTTGAAGGGGCACTGAAGCTGAAAGAGATCTCCTATATCCATGCTGAGGGATACCCGGCGGGTGAACTGAAGCATGGCCCCTTCGCCCTGCTTACGCCTGATACGCCGGTAGTTGCCCTGGCTGCCAGGGACAATACCTACGAGACCATTTTGGCGAACATAAAAGAGATAAAAGCCAGGGAATCTCCTGTAATAGCTATCGCCGAGGAAGGCGACGACGAAATAGACAAATATGTTGACTTCGTAATCAGAGTCCCCAGGGTTGACCCTGTATTTTCGCCAGTGGTCAATGCGGTCGCCCTGCAACTGCTGGCCTATTACACTGCCAGAGAGAGGGGCTGCCCCATCGATACCCCGCGAAACCTCGCCAAGAGCGTCACCGTAGAGTAACAAGCAGAAAAAAGGAGATAGATTTGAAGATTCTGGTCACCGGAGGGGCAGGATTTATCGGCTCTAATCTGGTGGATGCATTAGTTGGCCTTAATCACGATGTAGTAGTGGTAGATAACCTCTCCAGCGGCTTAAGGAGAAATCTAAACCCTAAAGCCAGATTCTACGAGATTGACATTCGCGACAAGAAATTATCTGAAATCTTCGAGCGAGAGAAACCTGACACGGTCGATCATCACGCTGCCCAAATAGACGTTCGTAAATCTGGCGAAGACCCCGTAGCCGATGCTGAAGCTAATATACTGGGCAGCCTGAACGTTATCACCAATTGTCTTCGCTTCGGTGTCAAGAGGGTAGTCTACGCCTCCACCGGCGGGGCAATCTACGGTGACCCGCAATATCTCCCCGCCGACGAGAACCACCCCATTAATCCCATCTCGCAGTACGGTGTCTCCAAGCACACTGTTGAGCATTACCTCCACCTATATAGTATCGTCAACGGGCTTGATTACGTAATACTGAGATATTCGAATGTCTATGGCCAGAGGCAAAATCCGTACGGAGAGGCAGGCGTGGTAGCCATCTTCGCTATCCAGATGCTCACCGGGAAACAACCCACCATCTTCGGCCCGGGGGATAAAACTCGCGACTATACGCACGTCTCCGACATCGTGAAAGCCAATATAGTGGCTCTCAACAAAGGTAAAAACGCCATCTACAACATTGGCACTGGTGTCGAGACATCGGACCAGGAGATATTCGATACCTTGGCTGACGTGCTAGGATATAAGGGAAAGCCTATTTACGCCCCGGTACGCAAGGGCGAGGTTTACCGCATATCGCTCGATTGCAGCAAAGCTCGCAAGGAGCTTGGCTGGAGCCCTAAGCTCTCTCTCAGAGAAGGGATAGCACAGACCGCAGAGTATTACAGAAAGCTAGCCAAGCAATCAACCGCGAGATAGTAGATTTCCTTCTCCCTCCATTGCGCTTTACCTGAGCAATACTAAGCCACTTGCGAGTACCCTCATACTGGGTTAAAATAGGTTTGCCAAAAGGGAAATTTGAATAGGGACGGGTATCAGTAAATCGGGATGCGAGAGGCGGTCATAGTAGATGCGGTGCGGACTCCTATAGCGAGGGCGCACCTGGAGAAGGGGTGGTTCAAGGATATCCGTTCCGATGAGCTCGGCGTCATCATAATCCGAGAGCTCCTTAACAGAACGAAGATTGACCCTGCGCAAATAGAGGATATTATCTTGGGTTGCGCTGCCCAGACCGGCGAGCAGGCGATGAATATCGCCCGCTACATCTCGATTATGGCCGGTTTGCCTTTCGGGGTAGCTGCTCAGACTATAAATCGCCAGTGTGCCTCGGGCATGACAGCAGTCCATAGCGCTGCCCAGGCGATACTGGCAGGCTATGGGGATGTCTTCATCGCCGGTGGCATTGAGCACATGACCCATCTGCCTGAGGGAATAGGCGCAGACCTGAATCCGAAGCGGTTCGAGTTTGTCGATCGCAGTTCCTCCTCAATGGGTCTGACTGCCGAGAACCTGGCGGAGATGTATAATATAAGCCGGGAGGAGCAAGAAGAGTACTCTCTAAGGAGCCATCAGAAAGCGATAGCAGCCCAGGAAGAGGGCAGATTCAGGGACGAGATTGTCCCGGTGGAAGTACCTTTAAAAAACGGTGGCAAGAAGCTGATAGATAGCGACCAGAACCCGAGGTCTTATACCTCTCTCGATATCATGGCAGCGCTGGAGCCTATTACAAGGCCAGGCGGCACCATCACGGTGGCAACCGCTTCAGCGGCAAGCGATGGAGCAGCAGCAATAATGCTCATGTCGCGAGAGAAGGCCAAGAAAATGGGGCTGAAGCCCAGGGTAAAGGTGCTATCAATGGCTGTGGCCGGGGTCGATCCCAAGATAATGGGGCTCGGCATCATCCCGGCAACGAAGAAAGCTCTTGATAGAGCGCGGTTGACCACAGCCGATATAGATGTGGCGGAGATAAACGAAGCCTTCGCTGTAGTGGCTATGGTCGCCATACGAGAACTGGGAATCGACGAGAAAAAGGTAAATCCCAACGGCGGAGCAGTTGCCTTGGGTCATCCCATGGGGTGTAGCGGGGCCAGGCTGGTTACCACGCTGACCCATGAGATGGTGCGCCGTGGGACAAAATACGGTCTGACAGCGATGTGCGTGGGGATGGGGCAGGGGGCAGCAACAATACTGGAACGAGTGGGCTCGTAGCTCAGTGGCAGAGCGGTCGGCTCATAACCGATTGGTCGTTGGTTCAAATCCAGCCGGGCCCACCATTTTTTACCTCTTCGTATCACACCCTTGCTAGAAAATAAGTAATGTTGTATTGCAGATGATGGTTTCGTTTGCGCTGTTGGAGACCAGTAAGATGCGACGATGAATCGAGAATATAATCCAGATTACTCACTTAAACGGAGGCGAGAAATATTAGATGGTTCAGACATTTCTTTAGAAGCAATAGGTGGTAATTGAAGCTGTTCCCGACTTTGCTTCAAACGTTTGACTGCTTTCTGGAGTATGGTTGGTTCGAAGGGAGCAAGCAAGTTCACCAATTCGTCAAACTTCCTTTGCTTCAGACGCTTGGCTGTTTCGCGGAGTGCCTGGGAGCCCAAGGACCCTAAAATAACAGTTAGTTCATCCACTGACAGGATTTCATCTAAGGCAATATGCCCTAAGACCACGGATGTGTAAACGGCCTCTAGTCTGCTTCGCACGCCCAGCGTGGTGCATGCGCGATGCAGCGTGCATTTAACTGTGCGGCTAGATATGCCGAGTTCAGCCGCGATGCGCTGATTGCTTAAGCCACGTGCTGCAAGGGTGAGTATGTCCCGCTCCCTATAGGTTAGCGCTCGAGGAGGCTTTGACAATTTTTCCTCGCGTAAGCCTATTTCGGGGCTCGATGTGAAACGATTTGGAGCAACCTGCTTCTGAATCATCTAAACCAACCCCCTTTCCAGCGTCTTCGGTGATTTGTGAATTTAGACTTTCCCCCAAGAAGAGGAGCTATACTATCCGTAAAGACCAATACTCCGTCTCTCTCGCCCGCCTAATGCACCAGACAACTGGCTCTCCTCCCTCTTGGACCAGCCATCACCAGGCAATCGCATTCCCCTTCTGGAAATGGGATTGCAGATACTGGCAAAGTCAATTAATTCCTCCAATGACTCGATTGTAAGCAACCAGAGATAGCACACCCAGCTTTTCGTTGTGTTCATTTCGATGACCTCCTGATTCTTTCAACCTGAATTCCATCAGAGTAGCCGATTAGGTTTCTATCGTACGTAACCAGAATCACTCCTGATTCTGCGCTTTTGGAGTCTCTCTATGTTGAATTATCGCGGATATCTGTAAGTCGTTGTCGTTCTCCGCTAAATCGGGCGCCGTTGGAACCAGATGCTTCATCACGAATTCCCACATCTTCCCAACATCCAAGAAGTAAATACTTTCCCGTGTTCTCATATGGCGAATCTCGCCTCTCACCATATTCCCTTCATCTACCCATATCTTCATTAAAAATGAACTGTAGTGCCCCATTTGACTTACTTTCTTTTCACGCTACCTGCGGGGGTGCGCCCCTTCACCCCCGCAGATCGTGATATTCGGCTTTGTAGATTTGGAAAGTAGATTCGGATAACTTTTTCTTTGTCCACCTGGCTATCAATGCCCAAGCTTGATAGCTTCCTTGCTGCTTGATTAAATTGTGTACTGCTACGACTTGCGCGTTTATGGCGTCAGGCCGTTATACGCATTTACCCCATTGTTCAGCAAGGCCTGCACTATCCAGTCCACGAGAATTGCCCCATAGACCGCGATATCGGCGACAGCAGCACTCAGATAGTTGCCCTTCTGACTCACTTGGAATGCACCTTGAGTCACGGACCATTCATTATCAGCCAGCTGGGTTACTGTGCTTGAGGTCCCCGTTACGAAGTGAACCAGAATCTGTTGGACTAAGGTCATGATTTCCTGGATTATATTAATCATCTGCATCTTATATCACCTCCTTTCTGTCTCGGCCTTGCTTTCCCCTTGGGCTGGGAAATCCGGCCTTGTTATTAGTACAATAGTTGTACTATTGCCTCTGTACCGTTATATAGGCCGTTTGGCGCCGTTCGACTCACTTCGCTTTTGCTGAAATCGGGTAAGCATCTCTTGTGATTTAATATTGACAGGCTACAGTAAAAGAACAGGTACATTTGCAGTGAACTTCTGGTGAATTGGGTGGAATAAGTTGGGAAGCGCCGCTCGTCCATGATCGGATATACGCGGTATTCTGCCCCTGAATGGTAAAGTAGGATCTCTGGCTAGTTGCTGTGGGAGTACTTCACATCGAACTGGAATGGGCGCCCACGAGGTAAGGCGGGGTTGTAGTCGCTATTCACGGGTGATATGGGGTCAAGACCATATCCGATGATTTTGCCGATACGATTAGGTCTGGGCAGAAAGTGAGAACAGTGATGGCAATTTCTAGAAAATCTTTGAAGTCAAGGGAAGTTATATGTATTCGCCTGTCACGAGCTTCTGGTAAAGCGCAACCAATTCGTGATTAGGGTCTACATCCAGTTCTCTCCTAATAGTCCTTTCACACAAACGATACCACTGGACAGCCCTACTGCGTTGGCCAAGACGATTGTAGCAGCACATTAACCTCATGTAGGTATCCTCACGGCAATAGTCCTTACTTAATATTTTTTGGCAATAGCCAATACAAGCCTCGTAATCTTTGGCCCTCATTGAATAATCGGCAAGCTTGCCCAATACGGACAGGTATTCATCCTTGAGAGCTTCACGGCGTAGATATGTCCATTCCTCGTATGGGTCGTCTTCCAAATAATCGCCCCTGTACAATACTTCTGCAGCCTTGTGTTCTCTGATCGCCTCAACCAACTTCCCCTCCACCTCGAACCTTCTGCCAGCCTTACAGTGACGCTCGAACTGCTCAGCATCCACCCACAGATCTACCTCTGGATTAATCACGTAGTTTCCATCTTCGAACAAAATCCCTGGGGACCCCTCACTTGTGCCGTTATCATGGTTCAGCGTCTGCCGCAAAGCCCGCACCGCCGCTTTCAAGTTGTTGTTACCCTGTGAAGGCTCGCAACCCGGCCATATGGCCTCGATCAGGATATCTTTCGGTACTGGGCGCATCCCCTCTGCTATCAAAAGCTTTAGAATACATTTGGCTTTGGTACTGCGCCAATGTTCTACTTTTTTACAGTTGACGCGTACCTGAAATTTGCCCAGGCAGTACGCCTCGAGCGTTGGAACCGAACGTTGCGTTGCTGTCTGCGATACCGTGTTGCTCCTATTCAGAGCATCCAGGGCTGAGTTTAGCTTGCTGACGGCTACGTTTTCTCTCTGGGCGAGATGCAAAGTCACCTCCTGCAGCTCTTTTTGCGTACGCCTATAATCAACCTGAAGCAGTTTGAATAACTTGACCGCAGTCTGATAATAATCAACTGCTTCTGGCTTCATATCTACTCACCTGATGGTTGCTACGTAAATATTTGCACCCAGCAAGTACACACATAAGTCTAGAGGGTCGTAACCCTCCTATATCATCGCCTTATGCTCCATAGTTCTGTAGATTGGACTCTGCATTGTGGATTGCGATCCAGCCGTGAGCCTTGATGAGCCAGATAGTGAAATGGCTACAAAATTTCTAAGGTCTGTAGGTGTCGATAGCGCGGCCGCTATTGAAATTAGCCTGGGTATTTCGACCTTATGATAAACCATTTCACAAGCTACACTGGCAAAATCCCCGAGACAAGAACGAACCCTAGCCCAGCTTAATTATCAGGAGAACCTCCCGCCGGACTATCATAAGCACCAGATACCATAGCCAGTCAAGAGCGTTATCCACGAAGTTCTCCACGGAATTTCCACGGTTTTTACATCTTATGTATAATAGACCCCGAAATGTGGATATCTTACGTTGTTTCTCACTTCTCTCGCAGCAGCACACTATTTGTATGTCAATCCGACAATCATCGGCATCGCTTGTTGGCCATTTTGCACGACTGCGCCAACTCTCCAATAACTATCGGGTGAGATACTATCAGGTATATACCCTTTTGTCAAGATGGTATATACCGGGAGTTTTATTGGCGGTATAACTTTCTGCCTACACCGTGATTACCCATTTAGTATGCTTGTAGATCCCACGGGCAGAGCCCGTGGGATCTACGGCACGCCAGCTCTTCACCGCGATACTGGCTCGGTTTCTGTCACGCTGCGGGCTATTCTAGCATCATTTCATCTATGTCACATATACGAATGAGAGTTATCATTCCAGACTTCATTTCAACATGGGTTTATGCATTCCTTAACTTGTGGTAGTATTAAGTACCACAGCAAAATATCGCAAGCACCCTGGGCGCCGATCATGAAAGAATTAAAAATACTATGCTGGAATGTCAATGGGATAAGGGCAATAAGAGGAAAGGGCTTCCTGGAATGGTTATACAAGGAATCTCCTGACATCCTCTGCCTTCAGGAAACAAAAGCACACCCCGACCAGCTCGATAAGGACTTGCTCGAACCAAATGGCTACCATGCATATTGGGACTACCCACAAGAGAGCAAAGGCTACAGCGGTGTTGCCACTTTCAGCAAAGAGAAGCCGCTCAGAGTAAAAAACGGTTTTGGTGTCGCAGAGTTCGATACCGAGGGCAGAACTGTAGTAGCTGAATATCCCGAATTCACTCTTTTTAACGTGTATTTCCCCAACGGTAAGAAGGACGAGACTCGACTTAAATATAAGCTGGATTTCTACGATGCCTTCCTTGAATTTGTTGACGCTTTGAAAGACAAGGGTAAGAAACTGGTCATCTGCGGCGACTTCAATACCGCTCACAAGGAAATAGATTTAGCCAGACCGAAACAGAATGAGACCATATCGGGCTTTCTGCCCATCGAGAGAGCATGGATGGACAAATTCGTAGCTCATGGCTATGTCGATACGTTCCGCTACTTCCATAAGGAGCCAAATCAGTACACATGGTGGGACTTGAAATCGGGGGCAAGAGCGAGGAATGTGGGCTGGAGGATCGACTACTTCTTTGTCACAGAGAATCTATTGAAATCAGTCTCAAAGGCGTTCATAATGCCTGAGGTGATGGGCGCTGACCACTGTCCGCTAGGAATAAATCTGAAGATACCATGACTCAACCCTTAGGGCAATCCAAAGAGAGGAGCCTAAATCTTATGAAGAAGCGTCCAGATCAGGCATCAGGAAGCATTGTTTTTATAAAAGTCCTCATTTTGATATCAGCGGTTATACTCCTACTATACCCAATCATAGTTTTAGCTCAAGGACCCGCGCTACCATGCCGCTTCCACGGCACAGTCCAATTGGATAACGCCACTGTGCCTGATGACACTATAATAACAGCCATAATTGAGGGAGATACATACACTACTTCTACACCATCAGTATACGGTAATTCAACATATGCAATAACAATAGTTCCGCCTGGGAACGTAACATACATGGATGGAACTCCAGTAACCTTCCTGATAGGTGGCTATTATGCAATGGAGACAGGAACTTGGGAAACAGGACTCAACCTGGTATTAAATCTCACCGCCTCGAGCATAGCCCCACCTACACCTTCACCCATTCCTCCAGAAACACCCACGCCTACTCTAACACCGCTGCCAACAGCTACACCATCTTCAACCCCAGGCCCAACTCCCACTCCAACACCGGCTCCAAAAGCATCGTTAAACGTAGGGCGAACTATCGGGCTGGCCGTCTTCGGTATTTTCGATATTCTGCTGATAGGAGCTCTAGTATACCTGATACGGCGATTCTTTATCCGGCGATAGAGCTGTGTCAACAACTAGTCAACTCAAAGCCATCCTTTCCCCAGAAGCAAGCGGGAGCGTCTCAGCTCTAATCACTTACTCTGTTAAAAATAGTAATAAAGTACGCCCTAAAGCAGTACATTAATGGGATTGTTGTGCCACCTCTATTCGAGGCAGAATTTACATAGATGACGCAAGGAGGTGGCTCAGATGGGGAAACTACTAAATTGGATAGGGGGAGTGATAAACTGGGTGGCCTATATCTGGTTGGGCACGACTGAAGCTTTCGAAGAGGTTTTTTACGTTGCAATAGGCGATTCTGTCAGAGGCATCGCCTCTGCGGCTGAGACCAGGCAGCACGCCTCGAAAGTAGAGTCAAGGACACTTTCTCGCCAGAGTACCACAGCCAAGGTTGCAGATACTCTATAAGCCGTTAAACTGGTTATCCGAGGGATTATTCAATTCTTTGGGCTCTATTTACCTGAGGAAGGTAATTGGAGCCTGATTATGTACAAACTTACAACAGTTATTTGGGTCATTCCACCGTGAGTTGTTGCTCGCCGCGGGAGACAAACTCCTTCACCCGGCGCTCAAAATCACGCCGTTCCAGGAGCACACGCCGGTTACATCCCCGACATTTTATCCCGATGTCAGCACCCAATCTCACAACCTGCCACTCATAGCTGCCACAGGGGTGCTTCTTTTTCAGACGCACCAAATCTCCCAGCTTTATCTCCATAAGGTTAAAGCCTGTTTGCCAAATACTGATTGATCTGATCGCGCAGTCTCAGCGCCTCCCGGCGTGCTGCCTGGGCAAAATCATTTCCTTTAGAGGCATATATTATCTGCCGAGAGCAATTTATTATCGCTTTCTCTCCATTGGCATCAACGCCGTATTTCACCACTGTTGCCAAATCACCACCTTGGGCTCCAATTCCCGGGATCAACAAGGGAAACTCAGGACAAAGCTCACGTATCCTTTTCAATTGCTCAGGGTAGGTAGCTCCTATCACCAAGCCGACATTTCTTCGGGTATTCCACCTCTGAGCCTTTTGAGCCACCAGTTCAAATACAGGCCGAGCGCCGCTTGCTGCATCTGGTTCAGTGTAAAGCAACTCCTGGAAATCAGCAGACCCGGCATTCGATGTTTTGCATAGAATGAATACCCCCTTATCTGCATAAGCAATGAAAGGAGCGATAGAGTCATAGCCTAGATAAGGGTTGACCGTGGCAGCATCGAAACCAAAGGTCTCGAACAGCGCCCTAGCATATGCCTCGGAACTGGACGCAATGTCGCCCCTTTTGGCATCGCCTATCACGGGAATATACTTAGGCACATGTGCCAGAGTCTTCTCTAGCGCCCTCAGCCCCTCTATACCCAGGGCTTCGTAGAAGGCGAGGTTAGGTTTATAGGCACATACTAAATCCAAGGTAGCGTCGATTATTTCTCGATTGAACTCGAAGACCCCCACTTCAGGCATCAACTTCGGGTCAGGATCGAGTCCCACACAAAGCAAGCTCCGGTTCTTTCGGGATACTGTCAATAGCTTCTCTATAAAGTCCATTCTGTCTTCCCTGAACCTGGGTTGGTCAGAGTGATAATAGCAGTCACACCCTAAAGCGTCAAGCTGTACTCATCCATATTGTTAATAGCGCAGGGCCTTTTGTTCTTGGTTTTGTACCGTTGTTTAACAGATTCGAGCATGGCATATCTTCCTTTCTCAATCACGCTCTTGTTGACAGCGGTATCTCTTTACATAGCAAAAGCGATAGCATTATTCGGGGGAAGCCTTCTCAGTCGAACCGTCTCACCTAGGTGGCATTTGATCATCGCCACATAGATGAAATTCCGGGCTTCCCTTGATATCAGTGAATCGACTTGCTTGCATAATGTTTTCAAGACCCGAAAGTCGCATTCCTGAGCGATTTCTTCACTTATCCTCACTTTACCCATCACGTTTGACAAATCGAGTCATTATGTTATCATAGCGAAACAAGAGGACGGTTCAGAGTCTCTGGAGATGAAATATCAGCGTTGGATAGCAATAGTTGTATTACTACTTCTCGCAACCCTATTGCTGAAAGGCGTTGCTTTAGCACAGGCGCCAGAGGTTACTACCAATGCTGCCACGGGCGTCACCTCTGGCTGTGCAACCCTAAATGGCAACCTCACTAGCCTGGGGAACGCATCTTCAGTTAACGTATGGTTCGATTATGCAACCGATGCCTTCTACACGAGTAACGGTAATACCTACAGCGATTCAACTACCCTTCAGGCAATGGGCGCTACAGGCCCTTTCAATTCATCAATCAGCAGCCTGATGGTTAACACAATATACCACTTTAGAGCTGTAGCATCAGATGGCAATAACACCTCCTATGGCAATGACACTACTTTCACTACAGCACAACCACCGGAGGTTACTACTGCTATTGTTACAGCCGTTACTGCGAACTCAGCCACACTGAACGGCGACCTCACTAGCCTGGGCAATGCCTCTTCCGTTAGTGTCTGGTTCGAGTACGCAACCGACGCCTTCTACGTAGGCAACGGTAACAGCTATAGTAATTCAACTGTCCCCCAGGCAATGGGCACTACAGGCCCTTTCAATTCATCAATCAGCGGCCTATCCGGTAACACAACTTACCACTTTAGGGCCATGGCTTCAGATGGCTGCACCACAGTGAACGGCACTGATGCTACTTTCACGACAGCCATTGCTGTTAATCTCCAGGGATGGGGATGGTGTACCAATTACAATCAGGTGGTGGCAATCACGTTTGATGGCTATACTACGATGGTGCAAAGGGCCAATGCTTCCAGCACTTATTCCATGCACATGGTGGGCAACCTGACTCTTCCAGCACCCTATAATGAGATAATCCCATTGGATATGTATGGCAGCAGAGTCAGATTGGTATTCTATCTACGTCAAGAGGTGACAGGGACGTCAGCGAACTTCGACGGTACATGGATAGGAAACAACACTGGCAACGGGACCTATATCGGAATGGCGGGCTCGGTTGCTCTTCCCAATCCAGAAGGCGAGGTCCTGAAGACGGCCAGAATCTGCTTTGCAGTACTCAGGACACCAAATATGGATGTCCCCCTGACGCAACCGGGCAACTTTGTGCAAGACCTGGATTCTATGCTGACCAGGTTTGTGAAATTCGTTAACACAACGCTCGACCGCTTGGTAGGCTCTGATTTCTCCGGAATACTGAGTAGTATCTTACAGAGAATAGCGGTGCTGCTGGCGCACCTCAGGGCGCTGGGCACACATTACATTACATAGGTGAGAAGATGGATTTAGCAACATTGTTTATACTTGGTGTGATCATAGCCGCGCTAGCTATTGGCGCGTTTTTTGGGCTGATCTTCCTGGCTATCGCAACATATGTTGGAAAAAACCTATATCCGCCCCTGCGAAAAATAGCCTTGTGGGCAGCCAAGCTTGACAATTTCTTGCCCTTGCTGATTTTATCATTTGTTCTGCTATTCCTAATCATACTTATCGCCATCTTCGCCTTCAGGTTACCTGGTATTGTAGCTTTGCTGCTTATTTTGGTACTCCTAGGGATCCTCGTCGTTTTACTCCTCGTGGACGTGTTACTAGGACTAGGAATACTGGTCTACGTCATCAGGATTGTTTATTGGCTCTATGGCCGATGGAAAGGCTTGCTTGGTGGCCTATGGCCACAGATTATGAAGTTGAAGATAAAACATGATGTGGGCAAGGACAAGGACTGGACAACCCATTTTGCCGAAATGAGGAAGAAGCTATCAGAAGAGGCCGAGCAAGCTCGGCGCGGAATTTCGAAGGGGGGTAAATAGATATGAGTTGGAGAGACAAATTGCTATTGAAGATCATGGGCAACAGAGTGGTTCTCAAGATAATGAGCATTCCCATCGTAGTGAAGATAATGACCATAGAGATGAAAGCCTTCATGTGGGTTATGTCTCTCTTTAGCAGGAAGAAGAAGGAGGCGCCGCCAGACCAAGGCGCTCCCTCAGATTCTGGAAATAATGCTCCGAGCTAGCCACCAGGCTGCATATCCGAAACCAAGCCTATGCAGCTTGCCACGCTGCTTAGCCTCAATCAACATCTTCCCATGACTTGATTCATGGAATATAATTCTGCCCTTATTTATGATCATACTAGTGCTTAGTTGCATAAATAGACGTTATATGGTATACTATCGTTATGACGAGAGCAAGTGAGATTAATTTGACCGAAGAAGAACAAAATAAACTTGAGTCCTGGTTGCGCAAAGAGACCGCT
>Ga0315281_10007380_pt1 | contig 15491 bp, 14 predicted proteins | sample YL17G07_0_MG_FD_204540 | JGI IMG/M metagenome (GOLD analysis project Ga0315281, IMG submission 204540) | Sediment microbial communities from Yellowstone Lake, YNP, Wyoming, USA - YL17G07_0 | ecosystem: Environmental > Aquatic > Freshwater > Lake > Sediment | place: USA: Wyoming | collected...
TCCTCATCCTTCTCCTCGTCGGCCTGCTCGTCGGCATCGTCGTCTTCGGCATCCGGCTGACCCGGAGATAAGGAGCGAAGAAAACCGTTCCAAGCGTGGGCGCGGCGCGCGGCAGAAGGAGGCCGATATGGCAATAAACATTCCGATGCTGAAGGCCGAAGATCTGTCCAAAAGATATGAGGATGGGATCTTGGCCCTGGACCACCTGAACCTGGAGGTCCGGCCGGGGGAGGCCTATTGCCTCCTGGGCGCCAACGGGGCGGGCAAAACGACGGCCATCAACCTTTTCCTGAATTTCATTCCCCCGACGACGGGAACCTGCACCATCAACGGGATCGACGTCAACAAGGACCCGTTGGAGGCCAAGAAGCACGTCGCTTTCGTCTCCGAGAACGTCATGCTTTACGGGAACTTCACGGCCCGGCAGAACCTCGACTTCTTCGCCAAGCTGGGAGGGAAGCCGGACCTGACGAAGGAGGACTATTACAGGGTCATGCGCCGGGTCTCTCTCCAGGAGAAGGCGTTTGAGCAGAGGCTGAAAACGTTCTCCAAAGGGATGCGTCAGAAGCTCGGCATTTCGATCGCCATCATCAAGGACGCACCGGCCATCCTTCTCGACGAGCCGACGGCGGGACTCGACCCCAAGGCCGCCGAGGAATTCCAGGAGATCCTGGCTGAGCTCAAGAACGAGGGCAAGGCCATCCTGATGTCCACCCACGACATCTTCCGGGCCAAGGAGATCGGGGACCGGGTCGGGATCATGAAGGAGGGACGCCTGGTCATGGAACGGACCCGCAAGGACCTCCAGTACGAGGACCTCGTCAAGATCTATATCGACTACATGCGCTCCGAGCCGCTGGCCATGTAAGGGAGAGTCGCGTTGAGCCGCCATGCGTTCTGTTATGGATCCGTTCCGGGAGGACAACGGACCCAACGTGCCGGCAGCGGGACATCGCTGGGGTTTTCCGTCCAGCCCGTCGATTTCCAGAAGCTGCCGAAATTTTCCGTGGCGCCGTCTTCGCTGGCGGAGACATTCAAGGAAAACTGGCGGAGTCTCGTCTCGCTGGCCTTCTGGCTGATCGTGCCGTTCGCGATCGCCTACGTCCGGTTCCTGAAATACGATGTCCGATAAGGAGACGCTATGACCTGGACCATCGCGCGAAAGGAAATTCTTGCGAACCTCTCAAGTTACAAGTTCTTCGTCGTCCTCCTTCTCACCGTCCTCCTCACGGCTACGAGCTTCTTCATCATGCATCGCGATTTCACGCAGAGGACCGCCGACTTCCAGATCATCCGGCCGAAGCCCGGCGAGCCGATCGCCCTCCTCCCGCCCAATCCGATGGCCGTCTTTGCCAAAGGACTCGAGGACGCCATGACCCGCTCCTTCGAGATCGACGCCATCGGCATCACGGTCCGGGCGGGGCAGTCGTCGGGGAACATCATTTATTCATTTTTCCCGGCGCCGGACTTCCTCTATGTTGTCAGGGTCGTCCTGTCCCTGGTGGCGCTTCTCTTCGGCTTCGACCAGGTCAGTAGGGAAAGGGAGAGGGGGACACTGAAGCTCATCCTGGGAAGCTCCGTCTCTCGGGCCCGCGTCCTTTTCGGCAAGTGGCTGGGTAATTTTCTGAGTTTGGCCGTCCCATTCCTGCTGGTGACGCTCCTCGGAACCGCCTTTCTTCTCCTCGATCCGAACGTCCATTTTTCGGCCGGCCGGTTGGGCCGCCTGGCTCTCATCCTGGCGTTGTCACTCATCTATATGAGCTTCTTCCTGACCCTGGGTATCCTGATTTCAACCCTGACCAGGAGGTCGTCGAGTTCCATCGTCGTCCTCCTTTTCATCTGGACTCTCCTCGTCTTCGTCATCCCCAACCTCGGCACTCTCCTGGCCAGGCAGTTCGTGAGCGTCCCATCGGTCCGCGCCTTGAGCGAAAAACGCCGGCAAACGTGGACGCGGGAGGTCCTTCTGGGCCTCAAGGGCGGGGATTGGGCCGGCCACATGAGGGCGATAAGCGACGATAACGACCGGATAGAAGAGGATTATCGGGGCAAGTTCGAGCGGCTGGTCCGCCTCTCCAGGGACATCAACCGGGTCTCCCCCGCGGCCGGGTTCCTCGACGCGGCCAGCGAGATCGCCGGCACCGGGATCGGGGAGGAAAGCCGCCTGAAACGGGAAGTCGTCCGGTACAAGAACTCCATTATTGATAAAGTCATCGCCAACCGGGCGATATCGAACAAGAGCATGGAATATCCCGCCTTCCATTATGTCCCGAGGTCCCTCGCGGAGATCTTTGCCCAAGGAGCCCTCTTCGATGCGACCTGGCTCGTTTTCTTTAACATCATTTCCTTCGCTCTGGCTTTCTGGGCCTTCATCAGATACGACGTGAGGTAAGAGACATGCTGAGGACGCTCATCACCAAGGAGGTCAGGAACAACATCCTTTCGTTCAGGTTCCTGGTGAGTTTCGTCCTCCTTTTCGCCGTCGTAACGGTCACGGCCCTCCTCCTGACCGGCGATTATCTGAAGAAACAGGACGAATATGCCCGGCGGCAGGTCGAGATCGAGCGCTACGTGAAAAGCTACGCCCACTTCAACCGGATCGGAAACATCCTCCGTCCCTCCCAGCCGCCCGTCCCCTTCCAAACACTCATCCGGGGCTTGACGTCCGACGTCAATATCGAGGAGTTCGATGACGATCCCCTGCCGGTCATGTTCCCGCTTATCGACCTCACATTCATCGTCACCGTCCTCATGAGCCTCATCGCTCTCATCTTTTCCTATGACGCCGTCTGCGGCGAGAAGGAGGACGGGACCCTGAAGCTGATGTTGGCTAACGGGCTCTCGCGCTCGAAGGTCATCTTGGCCAAGGTCGCGGGAGGGGTGATGACTCTCATCTGGCCGTTCCTCCTGTCCCTGACAGCGGGAATGATCATCATTCTCCTCCACCCGCGCGTCGCATGGACGGGTCCGGATTGGGGAGCCATCGGCCTGATCGTCCTGGGTTCGGTGATCTATGTCACGGTTTTTGACCTCATCGGTGTTCTCCTCTCGTCGATCCACCGGTCGAGTTCGTCCTCCATTATGACCTCGCTTTTCGTCTGGGTCCTCCTTGTCCTGGTCGTCCCCAACCTGAGCCCCTACGTCGCTTCCTTCATTAAGCCGGCTCCGTCGAGGATCAAGATCGCCCGGGAGACCGAGCGGATCCAGGATGTCGAACGGGACGAGTTGGGGAGGAAGATGGCGGCCGAAAAGAGACGCGAGCTGACCGGCCGGCTCCCCATTCTGGCGGAAAATCTTTCCGCGGCCGAGACGAAGCTTCGCGTCGCCCAAGACCCGGCCTATCGCGAAGCCTACCAAACCGCGGCCGCGGAGATCGAGAAGGCCTGGGCCGAGGCCAACCGCATCCAGGCGAAAAAAGCCGATGTGATCGCGCGGGACCTCCGCCGGCGGGAGGAGGCCCAAACCGAGCTCTCTGTTCGAATCTCCATGCTTTCGCCACTGGCCGGCCTCACATACTTGGCGACGGATCTGTCCTCGACGGGAGTGCGAAACCTGACGCACTTCGACGCGCTGTCCGCCATCTGGGAACGAGCCTTCTACGAGGACTATCGGCCGAAGAAAATAGAAGCCTTGAGAAGCAAGGACCCCTCGGCGGACGTGTGGAACACAGCCGTGGACATGAGCGACGCTCCGAGGTTCCGGTATACGGAAGAAGGGTTGAAGGGCCGCCTTCGGTCGACCCTCCCCGCCTTCGCCATCCTCCTTGCCGCTGGCCTGGTCCTCTTCGCCGCCGCCTATGTCGCCTTCATCCGCTACGACGTCCGGTAAAGACGTCGAGACACGGCGGCCAGAACAATAATTCATTTTATATCATAGACATAGCTGATATCCCTCTTAAAATCTAAATTGACAGGAGCGGCCGAATAAGATATAAGATTTCTGAGGAATGCTTTATGAACCACGCCATCCCCATCTGTGACCTGCACTGCGACACGGCCATGGGGCTCGCTGCGGGAAAGACGCTCGATGACCCCGGGCTTCAGGTCAACCTGCCCGCCATGAGAGAGGCCGGGGTCGGCCTCCAGGTCTTCGCCTGCTACGTCCCCCCCATCCTCCCGGAAGACAGAAAGTTCGATTTCGCGTCGAAGATGCTGGACATCCTGGAAAAGGAGATCGACACGCACGGCTCGGAGATCACCGTCTGCCGCAACTCCGATGAGGCCCTCGCCGCCCGCGCTTCGGGCAGGATCGCCGCCGTCCTGGCCGTGGAGAACGGCGACGCTCTGGAGGGCGATCTCAAGAACCTCGAAAGATTTCATGCCCGAGGTGTCCGGCTCCTGACCTTGGTCCACTCGCGGAGCAGCCGCTGGATCATCTCCTGCGGCGACAAGACTCCGTCCTTCGATGGCTTGACGCGCTTCGGCGAGGAAGTCGTCGCGGCCATGAACAAGCTCGGCATGATCATCGATGTCTCCCACGCCCACGACCGCGCCGTGGAGAAGGTCCTCGAACAGAGCTGCCGGCCGATCGTCGCGTCCCATTCCTGCGCCCACACCCTTTGCCCGGTCCCCCGCAACCTTAAGGACCCGCTGATCAAGAGGATCGCTGCGGGCGGCGGTCTCGTCGGTGTGAACATCTATCCCGGCTTCCTCGACGCGGGCTACACGAAGGCCTCCGAAAAGCTCGGAGAGTTGTTCTCGGAGATCGAGAGGGAAGAGGAAAAGGCCGGCCCCGATCCCTCGAAGCATTTTGCGGCCTTCACGGCCACGGGAGAGCGCTTCCGCAAGGCCATGGCGGCCTACCGGGTCCCGCTGGACCGCTACCTCGAGCACATCTTCCACATGCTGACCGTCGTCGGCGACGACCATGTGGCCTTCGGCTCGGACTTCGACGGGGTGCCTGACCTCCCCGAAGGCGTTACGGGATGCCGGGGCCTCGGCCTTGTCCGGGACCGGCTGGCCGAAGCGGAGCTCCCTCGAAAAAGCATCGAGAAACTCTGCTGGACGAATTTCCTTCGTATTTTCCAGGCCGTCTGCGGCTGACGCCGGGCGGCCAAGAAATCCGCTCTAAAACATGACTTTGAAAATGAAGGGGCATATCATGGGAATAACAAAGCGTTTCCGTCTCGGCGCCGCTTTCCTCGGGGCGTCGATCCTCATCCTCGGGGCCGCGGACGCGGCCGGCTGCACACTGGCTGTTCTTTCGGGCAAGGCAACCCGGAACGGGCGGGCGCTGATGTGGAAGAACCGCGACACGGACAAGATCGACAACAAGACGCTCTACATCCAGGGCCCGAAATACGCGTTCATCGCCCTGGCCGACGCGGGAGACGAAAAGGGCGACGAAGCCTGGGGCGGCCTGAATTCCGAGGGGTTCGCCATCATGAACTCCCAGACCGACGACCAGGGACTGCCGGGGAAGGACGGGGCGGACAACGGCCGGTTCATGAAGCGCGCGTTGGGGGAATGCGCGAACCTGGCTGACTTCGAAGCGTTGATGGAACGAAGCAAAGGCACCCTTGACCTGACGGCAAACTTCGGCGTCATCGACGCGGAGGGGAATGCCTGTTTCTTCGAAACGTCGCCCGCAAACTTCGTCAAGTTCGACGCGAAGGACCCGCGCGTCGCGCCCTTCGGGTACCTCATCCGGACCAACTACGGCTTCACGTCACCCGACAATCTCCAGGGCGGAGGCTATATCCGGTTCGAGAGGATCTCGCACATCATCCAATCCGGGTACGGCCAGGGCCGGATCGATGCGAAGTTCATCCTGCAGGAGGCCTCGCGCGACCTGGTCCAAGAAAAACTCCACTCCTATCCCCTGACGCGCGAGCTCCCCGAGGACCCGGCCTCGCCCGTCTACGTCAACACCAACGACACGATCAACCGCAACTCGAGCGTCTCGGTCATCGTTTTCGAGGCGGCCCCGTCCAGGGACAAAGCCCGTCTGGCGACGATGTGGGTTTCATTGGGCCAGCCGGTGTCCTCTGTTGCCGTGCCGATGTGGGTGCAGGCCGGGAAGGTCCCGTCCGTGACGACCGGCCCGGCGACCGCGCCGCTCAACGATTTCACCAAGCGCCTCGTGGGCTACCTCTATCCCGATCAACGCGGCCGGATGAAGCAATATCTCAACGTCAACCGGCTGAGAACGTACGGAGGCGAGGGCATCCTGAAGAAGCTTTTCAGGATTGAGGACCAGGCCCTGGAACGGACCGGGACATTGCTCGCCGCATGGGAGAAAGCGAAGCCCCTTCCGGCCGAGGTCGCTGATTGCCAGGAAAAACTGGCGGTCTGGGTCTATGAGTCCCTCAAGACCGCCTTCCCGGACATCCAATAGACCCGGGACCTGTGATATAATAAGCCAAGTTCAGATGATCAAGAACCCCGGCCTTCTCGAGAAATTTGAAAGGACGCTTGCCGCCAAGGGAAAAGCCGACCCGTCCCGCAATTTTCAATTGATCGACGCTCTTTACGAGGAGGCGGTTTTGCTCGGCGCCTTCCCTTTGAAAGACAAGCTCGAAGGGCTTGAAACCGACATCAAGGTCGCCCGGGTCGTCAACAGTGTTCCAAGATCTTCTTAAAAGGGTCGCCGGGGAGCTCTCCCGGAACGCCATCCCGTACATGGTCATTGGCGGCCAAGCCGTCCTTCTCTACGGCGAGCCGCGGCTGACAAAGGACATCGACATCACGCTCGGCATTGGAATTGAAGAACTTCAAAAGATCAAAGACGTGGTCGACGCCCTGGACCTGAAGTATCTGACGCCCGACATCGATCGTTTCGTCCGGGACACGATGGTCCTCCCGGTGAGCGACGAGAGCAGCGGCATCCGGATCGATTTCATCTTTTCGTTTTCTCCCTACGAGCGGCAGGCCGTCGAGCGGGCGAAAGAGGTGAAGCTCGGGGGCGCGGCTGTCCGCTTCGCAGCCCTCGAGGATGTCGTCATCCACAAGATCGTCGCCGGCAGGCCTCGGGACATCGATGATATCAAGGCCATGCTCCTGAAGAATCCAGGCTATGACAAAGTCTATATTCGGCGGTGGCTGGCGGATTTCGACGCGTCCTTGGAGGAGGGATTCCTAGCCAAATTCAACGCCTTGATCAAGACGCTAAGAACGGGATCCTGAACCCGCTTGCGGTCCCGCGACGATAAGGAGTCCATGATGAGGAGATACGCTCAGGTGATCGGAGTCAGGCCGGAGATGTTCGAGGAATACGAGCGGCTCCATCGCGCGGTTTGGTCGGAGGTCCTGCGGATGATCCACGAATGCAGCATCCGGAACTATTCGATCTTCTACAGGGACGGGCGCCTGTTCAGCTATTTCGAGTACGTCGGCTCGGATTACGCGGCCGATATGGCCAAAATGGCCGCCGACCCCAAAACGCGGGAATGGTGGAAGCTCACCGACCCCTGCCAGCAACCCGTCGAAACAGCCGCAAAAGGCGAATGGTGGGCGCCTATGCAGGAATTGTTTCACTCCGATTGATCGGCTAATACGAACGCATTAGATAGTTTGACATCTGACTTTAAGCGGCCTGAAGCCGCCCTCACTCCCCCGACCCCCGGGGAACCAGTCCCGTCGGTTCCCCCCGTCGCATCTCTGTCGGCGACGCGGACGATTTCAGAGCCCCCCTCCGATTATCGGAGGGGGTAGGGGGTGGCAAGAAATATGAACAGAGTCTTGGGCGCGTTGCCGATATAGCCTTCATAAAACTCGGGTCCCCCCTCCGCTACGGGGGCTTGAGGACGGCATTCAGTGCCGTTCATACATTGTAACTTCTTTTATTGCGTTCGTATTAACCTGACTTATTCATAAAAATGCCGATATGTTGTTTAACTCAAGCGATATCTCCGATAAACCGATTTATCATTCGGTTTCCGAAAGTTCATCTCAACAAAACCGGCATTTTTACCCTCCGGGCGAGCCGATCCGGCCGCATCTGCTTTGTTGCGAAGGGTTCGCAGGTCCGGGAGTACAGCTTCACCCTCCGCGCCTCGCATCTGCAGCCGCCTCGACTCGTGAATAGGCCAGGTTAGCAGACGGTGACGGTCAGGCCTTCGGAGCTCGTCGCGAAGTCGAAGAACCGGGCCCGGTCGTTGGGAGGTTCCGATTCGAGGGTTGTCCGAACGACCGCGGCGTCCTCCCGCGACCTGCAGACGATGAGGAGGAACCCTCCCCCGCCCGCGCCGAGCAGTTTGGCCCCATGGATCTGCGTTTTGATGCGCGCCAGGATCCCCTCGATCATGTCCGTCGTCGAGTCCGGGTCAATGGCCTTGTTCAGGTTCCAGGCAAGATCGATGAGCTCGCCGAACGCCCGGATGTCCTTCGCGGACATGACGCTTGCCATGGCGGGCGGAAAGGCGTGGAGCTGCCGCAGCGTGTTCATGGCCGCGCGATCGCGGTCGAGGTAGTTGCCGACGACGAAGCGCAGGATGTTCTTAGCCAGCCGCCGGATCCCCGTGTAATAGAGGAGCGTCTGACCGCCGTTCATCGCCGGGTCCAGGACGTCCGGCGGGACGAAATGGATTCTGGGGTCCGGGATGAGCCCCGCCTCCGCGGTGATCATCTTCACGCCGCCAACGACCCCGCCGATCTGGTCCTGCCAGCCGCCGCCCGTCGTCAGCTCCTGCTCGAGACGCAGCACGTTGTGGAAAAGTTCCTGCGGCGAAAGCCGCCGCCCGATCATCCTGTGGATGACGGCCATCAGGACGGCGCCCATGATGCTCGAGGTCCCCAGGCCGCTGCCGCTCGGGATGGCGGCCAGCGTCGTCAGCTCAACGCCTCCGCCGAAGAGCTTCAACATTTCCCTGAGCGTCCCGGCCTTCCGCGGCCAAGCGGCGGAGTCCGGCGAGAACCCCGACATGGCCAGGGCGGCTTTGGCCAAGGCGAACCGGCTCGACGGCTGCCGATAATCGAGAAGGTCACGGAGCTCTCGGATGACGACCCGGGCGCCGTGGTCGATGGAGCCGATGCCGATCTCAGGCTCATGGATGACCCGGGCATAAACATGAATGGGCGGCTGGCCGTTGAGGTTCACAGCCGCGTTGATGACCGAACCGCCGTGCTCCAGGGAATATGGAGGCGTGTCCGACCAGCCTCCGCCGAGGTCCAGCCGCGCCGGCGCCCTCCCCCAGATGATCTCGTCGCTCCGAAGGGCGCTTTTCGGATGGTCCTCATTCCTTCGGCTGCTCAGGACGATGGTCCGGCCGACGTTTTCGAAAGCCGTGTTTCTTGCCGCCTCCGCCCACGCGCCGGGGTTCTTGAATGCGTTTTTCCCAAGTCCGAGACCGGCGAGCCACGCCCTCTGGGCCGCGGGCAGCCGCGCCCGGACAGTCCCGATCATCTCCTTCCAGCCGCGGTCGCCCTCCCCAACCCGCCGCGCAACGGCGGAACCCAGGGTGTGCAGCGTCCTCGAGAGCTCGAGCTGTTCCGTCCCAGGGAGGTATCTTTCGCCGCCGAAATGGAGAAAGGCTTCGTCAAGGACCCCCGAGAGCCACTCCGCCCTTTTTTCGGGGCCGATCGTCCGGAAGACGAATGAAAGCTCGGCCGCGGAGAAACCGCTCTCGGGCCTGAACAGCCTTCGCAGGGAACCCCTCAGCTCCCCGGCCCGGTTCTCGGCGCGCCTGAGGTGAAATTCGGGCCGGGAAGCCAGAACGGCCATTTCCGCGAAGCTCCACCGGTCCGCTCTCTTCCAGGCCTTCTTCTGGGCCGGGGACGCATCCTTCGGATCAAGCATCCAAATCCAGTCCCTGTACTTTTCCGGCGAACGGACGGCGGGGAAAAAGCGGCCGCTCCAGGCCTGACGCTCGCCGGGAGCGCACCCTTCATCCCAGACGTCCCCTTCCCCGGCATCCATGGCTTTGAGCCATTCTCCTATAGGGAGGCCCGCCAGGACGGCGCCTTCGCCGGCGGGCTTGTTGAGGATGTCATCGGTCCCGTAGCATCGGACGAACCACGCCCGCCGCCCTCTCCTGTCGGCGCCTTCCAGGACGTCGAGAACCGCATTTTTCGGCAGGGCCAGGCGCGTCCGGACGTCCGCTCCGGTGACGACGTTCCCCCCGCCCAATATCAGTTCCGAATGAACGCGGCAACCCTCGACCCAGGAGTCCTCCCCGGCGATCCGGCCGCCGCCGGAGACGTCGTTGTTGATCGAGAGCAGGGGCCTTTCGTGCGAAGTCCCGAGGTCCATGCTCAAGAGGTCGCTGCCGCTCCGGATGAGCTGGCGCGGCGTCCCGAAGTGGAGAAAGCCGCACCCAGGCAGAAGGGAAAGATGGAAGGGAATTTTGGAGACCCTGTCGAAGACGCGCCGCAGATGCCGCGGGCCGAGGCCGGACCCGGCCCGTTTCACGGCAGCGGCATAACCGGAGAATTCGGCCTCCGTTCCCATGCCGCAGCAGATCTCGCGATAGAAATCGAGACCGGCCTTTTCGACCGCGGTCGCCATGTCGCCTTCCCACTCGAGTCCGCCGGCCGCATTTCTTTTCACCCTGAAGATCTTGATGAGCGCGACGGCGGCGCGGGCGTCGAGGCTCATGACACCGATGTCCAGGACCGATCGGCCGTGCCTTTGAATGGCCCCTTTCCCGGACTGCTCGGCCGGCGAAGGTTTCTGGAGGAAGAGGCGGACCCGCCCGTCCCCGCCCGGGCAGAAGACCCCGTGGTTCGCGGCCAGCTCCGGGGCAGCGCAACAGCCGAGGCCCGTGATCCCTTCATCAGCGAACCTGACGGCATCCGCGTCAAATGTCAGGAGCACATCGCCCGTTGTCACGACGACCTGACCCCTGCCTGGCGCCGTCCCGGGCAGGCCGAGGTAGACCGGGACAAGGCGGTCGAAGATCGTCATTCCCAGGGCGCGGTCGGATTCTCCGGGGATGGGGATGAGGATCTTGCCGCAGGGACCGTAGGCAGGCAGACGTTTGGAATCCCCGCCCGCGTGGACGATCAGGATCCGGAGCCGGGAGAGGGCCGCGGTCCAGGCTTTTGGGGCTGGTCCCTTTGTGAGCTCCGGCCCGAGCTCACGTTCCAGGATCTTGAGCAGGCACCAGACCGTGCTTCCTCCGCTCCCAACGCGCTTCCCGCCGGGGTCCGCAACCGCCAGGACCTTGCGGACGCCGGGGATGAGTCCCAGGTCCTTGCGGAGGGCGATCTGTTCCGTATAGGCGGACGCCTGGCGCTCGTTGGAAGCGGTGACGATCAGATAATCCCAGGCGCTGGTTTTCACTTATTTGTTCTTGGCGGCCTCCACCTGGGCCCTGACCCAGGGGTAGGTCCGGGACAAACCGTCCTTTAACGAGAACCCGGATCTCCAGCCGATCGACGAAATACGGTCGTTGCGGAAATTGCGCGCCTTGACCCCGACGGGCCCTTCGACGTGCTTGAAGGATATCTTTTTGCCGGAGATCCCGACGATGGTCCGCGCCAGCTCGTCCACGCTCACGTATTCCCGGCGGCCGATGTTGACCCCATTCTCGAGGTCCGAACGCATAAGCTTGAGGATGCCGCTGAGGAGGTCCTCGACGTACGTGTAGGCCCGCAGGGCCGTGCCGTCGCCCCAGATCTCGATCGTCCCGCCGTCCTCGGCCTCGACAACCTTGCGGCAAAGCGCGGCCGGGGCCTTTTCCCTTCCGCCGCGCCAGGTCCCTTCAGGGCCATACGTGTTCTGGAACCGGGCCAGGCGAACAGTCATTCCGAATCGGCGGCCGTAGGCCATGGCCATGCGTTCGGCGTAGAGCTTCTCCCAGCCGTACTCGTTGTCGGGCAGGGCCGGATACGCGTCTTCCTCGCCGAGCTCGGGTTCACCGGCCTCCATGTCCCTGTAGACGCAGGCCGAGGAGGAGAAGAAATAGCGCTTGACTCCGGCGCTGGCGCTCGAGTGGACCATGTGGATGTTGATCAGGGCGCTGTTCCGCATGATCTCGCACTCGGCCGAATGGATGAAGCCCATGCCGCCCATGTCGGCGGCCAGTTGATAGACCTCATCAAAACCCCCCTCCGGAGCTTTGACGGCGACCTGGCAGTTCTTCTCGTCCCTGAGGTCCAGGACCTTGAAATCGTCGGCCGCCGAAGGCGAGAACTCGGGATGTTTCAGGTCGACGCCCCTGACCCAATAACCGTCCTTTTTCAGCTTTTTGACCAGGTGGCTCCCGATGAAGCCGCCCGCGCCGCAGACCAGGGCTTTTTTCATGCTTCTTTCGTCCTTTCCATCGTTAGCTTCCCGTAAGGGATACCGCTCGCAAGACCAAATTTATAGCACAATCCGGGCCGCGGCGTCGCCGAAATCGCCTCCTAGAGCCACTTTTTTTTCCGGAAGAAGATGAGCATGACGACGGCCACGGCGACCATGACACCGATGACCACGAAGTACCCTCCCCGCCACTCGAGCTCGGGCATAAACTTGAAGTTCATGCCGTAGATGCCGGCGATGAAGGTCAGGGGGATGAAGATCGTGGCGATGATGGTCAGGACCTTCATGACCTCGTTCATGCGGTTGGAGACGCTCGAAAGGTAGGTTTCGAGCATCCCCGACAGGACGTCGCGGAGGGTTTCCACGGAATCGATGACCTGGATGGTGTGGTCGTAAACGTCGCGCAGGAAGACGTCCGTGGTCTCCTTGATGAGGGGGGTCTCGAGTCTCTCCAGGCCGTTGACGACCTCCCGGAGGGGCCAGACCGATTTCCTGATGAAAATCATCTCCCTTTTCAAGCTGTGGATCTTCTGAAGGATCTCCCGCTTGGGGTCGGTGATCAGCTCATCTTCCAGGAACTCGATCTCCTCGCTGAGCCTTTCCAGGAAGCCGAAATAGCCGTCCACGATGCTATCGATGAGGGCGTAGGCCAGGTAGTCCGGCCCGAGCTTCCTCAGCCGCCCCTTGTCCTTGCGGATCCGGTCCCTCACCGGGTCGAAAACTCCGCTCTCCTTTTCCTGGAAGGAAATGACAAAGTTAGACCCGAGGACCAGGCTGACCTGCTGGATCTTCTCGTCATGATTCCTGTTGCCTAGGACGAAGACCTTGAGCAGGAGGAAGATGTGGTCTTCGTAATCCTCCATCTTCGGTCGCTCGGCGGTGTTCAGGATGTCCTCCTGGATGAGGGGGTGGAGGCCGAAGCGATTGCCCAGTTTTTCGATGATCTCGACGTCGTGGAGCCCCTCCACGTTGATCCAGGTGACGGTCGACGTCTCTTTGAACTCGAAGCACTCTTCGACGGCCGCAACCTCCTTTTCCTGGAACGTCCGCTCGTCGTAGTCCATGACCGTGATCCGGGTCTTCTCGACCTTCTTTTCGCCGATGTGGACCAGCGTCCCGGGGGGAAGGCCGGCCTTCGTCGGACTCTTTTTCACATGCGTCGTCATGAACCTTTACCTCCCCCGCACCCCGGACTTCTCCGGCCCGGCGGGCGAAAATCTCACTCTTCTTTAATATGCGAAAACCGGTGGAAAAGCAAGACGGGAAGTGCGAGCGGCCTGGAGCCGCCCAGTAAGAATTTAGCCCTTATTGACTCAATCACAAGAAAAGAGATGTTTTCAGGGGAATCTAGGATTTCCGAAAGGACCAGAGCCGGAATTCCGGACACAGGGCAGAGGCCGGCCGTGTCCGCCCCGGCACGCCAGGGCTGGATCACGGAGCTTCACTTGAGTCGGGACTCGACGGCCGCCCAGCCGATGTTCTTAAAGAACGCCTCGATATAGTCCGCCTTCTTCAGCCCGTAATCGATCATGTAGGCGTGCTCGAAGACGTCCATGATCAGGAGAGGCGCGCCGCCGGCGGGGTGGGCGGTGTCGTGCTCGTTGACCCAGAAATTGATCAGCCGCCCGGAAGCCGGGTCCATGTAGAGGGCGACCCAGCCGATGCCGCGCATCGTTCCGGTGGCCTTGAAATCCTTCTCCCACGCCTCATAGCTCCCGAATTCCCCAGCGAGTTTCCCGGCAAGCTTTCCGGCCGTGTCGAGGGCCGCTTTCCCGCCCAGGTTCTCGAAGTAAAGTTCATGGAGCCTCATGCCGTTCCACTCCCAGCCGAGCCGCCGCTTGAGCTCGGCGTACTCCGGCGTCCCCGTCTTACCATCCTTAAGCATCTGGGCCAGCGTGTCGAGAACCTTGTTGGTGTTGGTGACATAGCCCTGATACAGCGTGAAGTGGTTTCTGAGAAGCGTCTCGCTGAATCCCGGCATGCCGATGAGCTTGGTGTAATCCTTTGCGACGTAAGCCATGTTCCTTTCCTCCTTTTGGGCCGATCGCACCCCGGAGGGGAAGGCCCCGGCCGCAAGCCAGGCCGCTCCCCCGACGCCCGAAAGCGCGATGAAGTCCCTAAATACTATCAAAAATGTAGGAATTAAGCAAGTTAAAATTAGATCACCTTGCGCTTCATAGAAAAAAATGGAAAACAAGAATGGTTCTCTTCCATTTAGCGTGGGCTGGGTCAACAGCTTGGACGGGACCGCCCTCGATGGCCGTGATTTCAAGAGGAGGGCATAGGGATGGAGCGAAACGGCGCCGGAAGCGGACTATTAATAGGTTCTCATATTAAAGAAAACGAAGTTGCCCCCATTTATGGATAGCGGTCGACGGCGATGTCCCCGGAATGCCTCGGCCCATGGGGGAGAGAAGCAGGTTTGCCGCCGGAAACGCGGTCTCAAGATCCCCGCTATTTTTCCTTGGCTTCGTCCTTGTCCTTGACCAGCCCGACCTTTTTCCGGATCTCGGTCTCAAGCTTGGCGGCCAGCTCCTTGTTCTCTTTGAGGAGCCTCTTCACGTTGTCCCGCCCCTGACCCAAGCGCTCGCCGCCGTAGGAATACCAGGTCCCGGCCCTTTCCAGGATGCCGTTGTCGAGCCCGCAGTCCACGAGGTCCCCTTCCCGGGAGATCCCCTCGCCAAAGATGATGTCGAACTGGGCGTCGCGGAAGGGCGGGGCCATCTTGTTCTTGACGATCTTGACCTTGACCCGGTTGCCGATGGTGCTGTCGCCATCCTTGAGGGTCGCCAGCCGCCGAATGTCGATCCGCATGGAGGAGTAGAACTTCAGCGCCCGCCCGCCCGTCGTCGTCTCCGGGTTGCCGATGAAGACGCCGATCTTCTCCCGGAGCTGGTTGATGAAAATGAAGCATGTCTTGGACCGGGCGACGATAGCCGTAAGCTTGCGCAGGGCCTGGGACATGAGGCGCGCCTGGAGGCCCATGTGGGTGTCGCCCATCTCGCCCTCCAGCTCGGCCTTGGGCACCAGGGCCGCCACGGAGTCCACGACGATGACGTCGACGGCGCCGCTCCGGACGAGGACCTCGGCGATCTCCAGGGCCTGCTCGCCGTAGTCGGGCTGGGAGATGAGAAGGTTATCGATGTCGATGCCGATCCTGGCCGCGTATTTTGGGTCCATGGCGTGCTCGGCGTCGATGAAGGCCGCCTGGCCGCCCATCTTCTGGGCCTCTGCGATGACGTGGAGGGCCAGGGTCGTCTTGCCCGTGGCCTCGGGTCCGTAGATCTCGACGACACGCCCCCTCGGGAAGC
>Ga0315281_10007381_pt1 | contig 15489 bp, 16 predicted proteins | sample YL17G07_0_MG_FD_204540 | JGI IMG/M metagenome (GOLD analysis project Ga0315281, IMG submission 204540) | Sediment microbial communities from Yellowstone Lake, YNP, Wyoming, USA - YL17G07_0 | ecosystem: Environmental > Aquatic > Freshwater > Lake > Sediment | place: USA: Wyoming | collected...
AGTCGCTGGCAAAGCCAGAGAATCAATTGTGCCCCGGTAGTGTAGTGGCCTATCATCCAAGCCTGTCGAGTTTGGGACTCGGGTCCGAATCCCGACCGGGGCGCTCACCAACTCTTTTCTGAAATGAGAACCGCTGCCAACGAATTGTGGAATTAATCTTCGGAAAGCAGTTGAGAGAGGAATTGGAAGTTTGGCGCAGAGAGGCATCCAAGCGGTTCCGTTCCCTCCCCCGATCAAGAAAATGACTCTTTCCGACAAGATGATTTCCGCTTACAGTAAGTAAAATCATCTTACCATTGAGGAGATCGAACGAGCACAGGCAGGAATGAAGATTTTTCTCGCCAGCAAGTTTTATTTTCATACTGACGGTTTAAAAATTGATATATACGGTATGAGGAGATATCGTACCTCGTGATTTAATGTCGATTGTCTTCGGAACACTGGGTCATAGGCCGCAGTCACTAATCCCCTCGATAAAGGCTACCGAGGGCGTCGAGAGAGTGGTCTTCTACTTCGGAGGAGACCAGGAAGCCGAGAAAGCGAAGGATGAAGTGGTGGAATACTGCAAAAACCTCAGAATCCCGGTCGATCCTGTGAAGCTCCCCGATGTCTTCGACCTCTTCGGAATCGCGAAAAGAATCCGCGCCGATCTCAGTGACTGGAAGAAGAGAGGGCTGAAGATCGCGATCTTCAACATTGCGGGAGGGACGAGACCGACCTCCTCGGCGGCACTCCTGGCATGCATGCTCGAGGGTGTGCCGACTGTGTATGTCCACGACGTGACGAATGACGAGATCGCACTCCCGTTCCTAGAGATCGAATACAGCCATATACTGTCGAACAAGGAGAGGAAGATCCTAACGATAATAAGGAAGAACCAGCGACAGAACAAGCCGCTGTCGGAGGTCGAGCTGGCGAGGCAGTTCGAAGTCACAAAGGCCACGATGAACTATCATGTCAAACAGCTACTAAAGAAAGGCGTGATAAACTTGACCCCCGACCAGACTGACACGAGAAGGAAGCTAGTTACAATTCAACCGGCTGTGGAGCTGCTGCTCGGTGACTGAGGCATGAAGATCCTTATTTCGACCTTTGGACCAGACTCAGAGAACACTCTGGCGGCAATGCGGGCGCTGCCCTACGAAAGGCTGGTGCTGGTCAATGCCCAGGGAGACATGGACACTCCGGGGTTCAGAAAGATAAAGGAATCCGAGGAGAGATCCAAAGGATCGTTCGTGACCGTCATCGTTGACGAATTCGATTTCAAGGATTGCTTCCGGAGCATCGTGGACTATGCTCGCGAGAATGCGCGTTCGACGGTCAAGGGGAAAGATGTCGAGAATTCGATCTCGATTAACATCAGCGGGGGACCGAAGATCATGGGAGATGCCGCGTTGCTTGCGGCGTTCCACCTTGGGCTCCCAGCATATCAGTGCGACAAAACCTCCGTGATCCGGTTCCCGGTGATCAAAGGAGTTTCGCTCATAGATAGATTCACTGATTCCCAGATTGCGGTCTTGAAGGAGATGGGCGTCAGGGACACGGTCGACGACATTTCTAGCAAGCTGGGCACCGCCCTCACCGAGGAGACGATCCGCAAATCGCTGAGGAAGCTGCGAAAGCTTGGCGTGATCAGGACCATCGCGTCCGAAGGTAAGATAGTCGTTGAGCTCACTGAGGCTGGCATATTCATATTGGAGACGCTCAACAGGTTCGAGAGAGATTGAAGGAAGAAGCAAGATGAAGATCTACATCACGATGACTGGCATGAGCCGCTGGGCAGAGATAAACAGCATTTGGGCAGCAGTGAGAAATCACGAATACGTGCCCGACAAGATCTATCTCTTCAAGACGGACCAGCGAAGTGACGACGCCGCGGTCATAACGAGCTGCTTCAGGCAATTGCTGGCCGAGTACGGGAAGAAGGAGGTCATCATCGAGGAGATATCGATTTCAGAGACCGACTTCGCCTCCTCCGCGAAGAAGATGATGGACGTGCTGGAGAAGGAGAGGGCGAGCGGGAGCGAGATAGCGATCGACATAACGCCGGGAAGGAGGGCGGTGATGTCTTCGGCCCTGATGGCGGCGTGGCAGCACGAGATAGAGCACGTGTTCTACCTGTATCTCGACGATTTCAGACGCCCCGACAACCCCTATCCGATGATCCCGTTCCAATTCCAGCACTTCGTGGACCTGAAGAAGGAGGCGTGGCGGTGAAAGATCTCGTTATGAAGCGCACCGAGCTGAACGTCCTCCTCAACCATTTCAGCGACGAGGAGCACAGGCATCTCTGGATCCACTACCCGTTCTTCGACCTTCAGCTCTTCAGGATAGACCTGGAACAGCCTTCGGTCTCCAACATAGTCACCCAGGGAGACTTCGAGAGCGAACGGCTCAGAAGGAGGCCGTACGGGGACGAAAGGCTTGGCGCCAATCTGCCGTATTACAACGACCTGAGGAACTGCTTCCTTTCGTCGCGGGTCGAGAGGTACGCGAACGAGAAGAAGGTCCTAGAGAGGCTGCAGGAGCTCCACGAGGAGATAAAGGACCCCAACAAGAGGCCCCGCCCGCTCTTCATCGCACTCGACACGAACATCTTCTATGCGAGGTTCCTCTCGCGGCATCTCCAGGCATATGACGAGTTCGGGAAACCGACCCTCTGGGCGGAGGGATTCAGGTATGCGGTCTCGGAGATGGTCCAGCAGGAGATCGACTTCCAGATCATCGACAAGTTCAGGCCGGAGGACATCCGCGAGCTCAAGAAGAACCTCGCGGGAGCGCATTATCTCGACGAGTTCTACAATGCGAGCGCGAGGAAGGCAAGGCTGGCGAAAATGGCGCTGGCCGAGTTGGTTTACTCCTTCTCAGAGCTCCGCGCTGTCAGGATAAAGGGCAGCTTGCAGGGCAACGACTACTCGATGAACGACATCCAGATCGCGCAGGCCTACAAGGAGTACAGCCGGAGGATGGACTACGATGTGCTGTTGCTAACGGCAGACGAGGACATGATCTACCACGCGAACACCGCGGAGCTGATGGCCATCCAGCTGATCATAGGCTCTGGAGTCGCGCCCCGGACCATCGTCGACCCATGGTGCCTGCAGGACCTAGTGCACGACCTCGCCGTGGCGTTCGGAGTGATCGAATTCGCGGGCCTCCAGATCGCCGTGCTCGGGGAGTGGGGAGGGAAATCGAGCGAAGATTACAACGACGAGAGGGTCAAGGTGAGGTTCGCCGACGACAAGGTCGCCGGAGCGATAGACAGAGAGCTTCGCCTCTGCAGGAACATAAGCGCGGCTATAGCCGGAAGCAAGAGAGAGATGTTCTAAACGGCCGCCTGCCTCTCACAGGTATTTTTCAGGGTTCTTGTCGAACATCTTCTTGCAGCCGAGGGCGCAGAAGTAGTAGGTTTTCCCCTTGTAGTCGGATTTTGCGGGCGCCTTGGCCGGTTCGACCTTCATCTTACACACTGGATCTATTTCTGCCATTCTAATCCGTCCTGATTATTAGAGTATAGTATTATAGATGGGTCGACTTTAACAATGTTTCTGAGCGGCTCGATAAGGTGTGGGAGACATGGTTGACGAGGAGAAAGTGATCTCCATTGGCGGGATGCACTGTGCGACCTGCGCGATCAACATCGAGGAGACCCTGAAGGAGATCCCCGGCATCAAGGTCGCGAGCGTCAGCTATGCCAGCGAGAAGGCGACCGTCAGATACGACCCGCAGAAAACGACCTCCGAAGAGATGAAGAAGGCGATCGAGGAGCTCGGCTACCACTACCTTGGGGAAATCAAAGAGGAGGAGGCTGAGGCGGAGAGGCAGAAGGAGCTCAAGACGATCAAGAAGCTCCTCATCATGAGCCTTGTCCTCGGATCGGCGACGATGGTCCTGACCTGGGTGCTCGCACCGACCCAGCAGTCGTTCTTCATTCTGTTCGTCCTAGCGACGCCCGTTCAATTCATCGCAGGCTACCGGTTCTATGCTGGGGCATACAGGTCGCTCAAGAATCGAAAGACCAACATGGACACATTGATCGCAGTGGGCACTAGCACCGCATGGATCTACAGCACGGTCGTCATGATCGCGCCGGACACTTTCATGGGCGGGCAGATATACTTCGATACATCCGCATTGATAATCACATTCATACTTGCTGGCAAATATCTCGAGGCGCTCTCGAAGACGCGGGCATCCAGCGCGATAAAGAAGCTGATCGGCCTCCGTGCGAAGAAGGCGACGATAATCCGCGACGGCAAGGAGATCCAGGTCGATGCAGAGACCGTCGCAGTCGGGGACATAGTCGTCGTAAGGCCTGGCGAAAAGATCCCGGTGGACGGGATCGTCGTAGAGGGGAGAACCGCGATCGACGAGTCGATGATAACCGGCGAGAGCATACCTTCGGAGAAGGGGGAGAACGATGAGGTCGTCGGCGCGACGATGAACAGGACTGGCTACATAAAATTCCGCGCCACGAAAGTCGGGAAGGATACCGTCCTGTCCCAGATCATAAAGCTGGTGGAGGAGGCGCAGGGCTCGAAAGCGCCTATACAGAGGATGGTCGACAAGGTCGCCTCGGTCTTCGTCCCGGTGGTCATAACGATTGCTATTGCAACATTCTTGTTCTGGTACCTCTTCGGGTCGTCCTACTGGACTGTTCCTAGCGATCACCTGATATTCTCGCTTATAGCGTTCGTCGCAGTCATGGTGATTGCGTGTCCTTGCGCGATGGGACTTGCAACGCCGACCGCAATAATTGTAGGAACCGGGAGGGGCGCGGAGCTTGGGATCCTGATCAAGACCGCAGAGACCCTTGAGAATGCAGGGCGCATCCAGACGGTCGTCTTCGATAAGACTGGCACGCTCACCATAGGAAGGCCTGAAGTGTCAAGGATCATCTCATTGAGCCCGCGTCATGATGAAAAGAACGTACTCAGGATCGCTGCATCCATCGAAAAGGGATCGGAGCATCCGATCGGGGAAGCGATAGTCTCAAAGGCCGAAGATGAGAACATTTCACTTCCGGAAACTCGTGATTTCGAGGCGATTTCGGGCAAGGGCGTGAAGGCGGTCGTCGAGGGCGTTCAAGCGGTCCTGGGAAACAGGACGATGCTCTCTGAACTCGGGCTGATCTCTCCAGAGGTCGATGAGAAGATGAAATCACTGGAGGCGACAGGAAACACTGTGATAGGGATCGCCCTATCGAAGGAAATCATCGGTCTGATTGCAGTCGCTGACAGCCTTAAGCCGAACGCAAGGGAAGCGATTGAAGAACTCAAGCGCATGGGGATTAAACCGATCATGCTCACTGGAGACAACGCTGTCACGGCAAAAGCGATAGCGCAGCAATGCGGGATCGATGAGGTGCTGTCGCAGGTCCTACCGGACCAGAAGGCCGCCAAGATCAGGGAGCTGCAGGAGCAGGGACTCGTCGTGGCGATGGTCGGGGATGGAATCAACGACGCCCCTGCGCTCGCACAGGCGGACATAGGGATAGCGATAGGCAGCGGTACCGACATCGCAGTCGAGACCGGAGACATAATCCTGATAAGGAATGATCTGAGGGACGTCGTCGCGGCGATACAGCTCAGCAAGAGAACGATCCAGAAGATACGGCAGAATCTGTTCTGGGCCTTCGGGTACAACACCGCCGGCATACCGATCGCCGCAGGCATCCTCTATCCTGGGTTCGGCATCCTTCTCGACCCGATCATTGCTGCTGCAGCGATGGCATTCAGCAGCGTGTCGGTCGTGACGAACGCAGCGTTGCTTAAGAGGTTCAAACCCATGGTCAGGAAAGAGGCGACGAATCAGAAAGACGAATAGACAGGGGATGCCGCGAGTTGAACGATGCAGAAATCCGATTCACATTCGATGGCAGGAGATACAGGGCCAGGAAAGGAGATACGGTCGCGGGTGCTCTCTACAGGAGCGGCGTCAAGATTCTGACTAGGAGCATCAAGTTCCACCGCCCGAGAGGACTGCACTGCGGTTCCGGCGATTGCCCGAATTGCCTGGTGAACGTGAACGGTGTTCCCAATGTGAGATCCTGCATCACTCCGGTATCGGAAGGGATGGTGGTCAGATCGCAGAATAAGGTAATCTCGCTGAGATTCGACCCGGTCGTCTTAATGGATCATTTCTTCAAGAGAGGGTTCAACTACCATCACAGATTCATAAGGCCAGCGTTTGCGAGGGGACTGTACCAGAGCGTCATCAGACGCATGGCAGGAATCGGAAAGGTGCCGAGCGTCGACGTCGCAGCGGAACCTACTAGGAGAATTAAGACCGATGTCCTGATAATAGGCGGGGGCAGGGCCGCAAAGCGCGCCGCGGAGAAATGCGCTTCAGCCGGGTTGAGATGTACAGCAGTCGTAAATTCGTTTCAAGAACCTCGCAAGAACCTGCAGGGTTCATCAACCTTGGATGACTCATTGGTCGTCGGCGCGTTCGATGACGGCCACATCCTTGTTTCCAATGGCACGAGGCTGCACATCATCGAGCCCAGATATGTGATTCTTGCCGAGGAGGGCAGGGACCAGCCCATGACATTCCCGAATTGGGATCTCCCTGGGATATTGCGTGAGACAGCGGCGATGAGACTGATTGAGGATCGGGTTGCCATCGGAAGTAGGATAGTCATAACTGGAGAAGCTACAAGACGCGAGCGCGTCGCTGACCTGCTGCGGACCAGCGGGTTGAAGCATGGGGAGATAACAATCACAAAGCCCGGCTGGAAAGTCCTTGCCGCATACGGGAGGAACAGCGTCCATAAGATCGTCATATCAGACGGGGGATCGAAGGAAACGATAGCATGCGACTGCGTCGTGACTTGCGGTCCTCTAGCGCCGAGAATAGAAATCGCCAGGCAACTCGGCTGCGAAGTTGTGGCAAAAGGAAAAGCGTCGCCGACAATCAGCGTTGATGAATCGTTTGAGACTTCGAGGAAGAACGTCTTCGCAATCGGAGGATCCGCCGACGTTCTCGACGACTCTGAGGCGGATCGCTCAGCGGAAATCGCCGTCAACCATATCATATCCAGGATGAAGGGGGCGGGATCATGGTCGCGATGAAGACGATCGCCTGCCTGTGCGAGGATGTCACCCGCGACGAGGTGATCGAGGCGATCATGCTCGGCTACCGAGACATCGAATCGTTGAAGAGGTTCGTCGGGTTCGGCACTGGACCCTGCCAGGGGAAGCAATGCATCCAATTCGTCAGAGAGATAATGGCGGAGATGGGGATCGATCCTGGACCGGGCATGACGTCCAGACCCCCGATGAGCCCTGTCCCACTGGCTCTGATGGCTGCGGAGGTGGAGGGCGATGAGAAGCAGCTATGATTGCGTGATAATAGGCGGGGGAGTGAGTGGCCTAACGATTGGTTACGAACTCTGTCTCAGGGGGATGACGAACATCCTCGTCGTCGAGAAATCCTACCTCGGTCATGGAGCGACTGGAAGGAACGGAGGGGGTGTGAGGGCGCAATGGACGACGAAGGAGAACATTCAGATTGCGAAGGAGAGCGTCGAATCGTTCAGGAAGCTCTCGGAAGAGCTCGGATACAACATCTGGTTCCGTCAGGGAGGTTATCTATTCCTGGCGGAGAATGAAGAACAGGTCGAGATTCTTCACAACAACGTGAGATTTCACAATGAGAACGGGGTCGGGACGCGTTTCATCGAGAGCGATGGGCTGAATGGCATCGTGCCAGCACTCGATTCCAAGAAATTCTTGGGAGGGGCGTTCAATCGCACAGATGGGACGCTGTTCCCATTCCCGCTGCTCTGGGGGTACAGGGACAGAATCCTCGAAATGGGAGGGGAGATCGCGACTATGACGGAGGTCCAGGGAATCGACGTCGAGAATAGGAAGATAGTCTCGGTCAGGACTAGCGCGGGCAAAATTGCGACCGAAAAGATCGTGAATGCTGCCGGAGAGGCATCGGGAGGAATAGGAGATCTGGCCGGGGTCAATATTCCAATCGTGCCTTATAGGCATGAGATCCTGGTGACCGAACCGCTCAAGCCGTTCCTCGACCCGATGGTCGTTACGATGACAAACAAGCTCTACATGAGCCAGTCCATCAGGGGCGAGCTCATCGGAGGAATATCCGACCCGAAGGAGATGCCGAGCGACAGCTGGACGTCGTCGATCCGGTTCGCGCAGCGGATGAGCCGGGAGATTCTGCATCTCTTCCCGAAGCTCGGCGCGGCGAGGATACTGAGGCAGTGGGCCGGCTCGTACGATGTGTCTCCTGACAACTCGCCGATACTCGGCGGCGTCGATGCTCTTCCTGGGTTCTTCCTCGCATGCGGCTACTCCGGCCATGGGCTGATGATTTCTCCCAAGGTTGGCAAGATGATGGCGGATCTAATCGCAAAGAATGAAAAAAATCCGCTGCTGGGGAATTTCGAGCTGAGCAGGTTTGAGAAAACAGAGGGCCCCCGAAAGGAGACCCTCGTGATTGGTTGAGTCACTTAATGTCGGCGAGGACCTCTTCGCCTTTCTTGGGGTCGTTGACGGCAAAGACGAACTTCATGTGCTGTCCGTCCCTCGAAAGGAGATAGCTTGCTTCGATCTCCAGTCCGGCATCTGCGAGCTTTTTCGCAATCCTCGCCCATCTGCCGGGTCTGTCCTCGACTTCGGCGACCAAGACCTCCCTAGTGGTGTATGCCATGTCTGCCTTCATGAGCACGCGTGCTGCCGCCTCGCTGTCCGAGGTGAGCAATCTGATATAAGCGTCTCCCTCGAACTTCTCGATCGAGACCGTGGTCAGGTTCACTCCTCCCTCGGCCAGGATCTCTGCCATGTGCAGGATGTTCCGGGTGCTGCTTCCAACTTTCACTTCGAATTCGGTCTGCAACATCTTAATCGCCTCTTTATCGTTTTTCACTACCAGCGGGTCAGTGTGAGAATGTATCACACGGTCTGGTATTTTTAGGTTGTGGCATTGCGCTAAGTCATTTGTCGAATTATGACAGTGTTGAGTCTCCGATTTTTCCAGAGTGGAATGAATTCCGGCCTCAGGTGGATGCGATCCGACATCGAAACAGGATTTCTCTCGGGCCAGCAACCGAAGGCGGAAGCAACGCTGCAAGGGTATCGCCCTGAATCGAACCTGAGTTCACGGTGAATCCGCAGCGGTATTATAGTAATGAAGGTCTGATTCACCTCAATAGCGGACCTTAAATGTGGATGGTGGGCTCCTGACAACATCTGACCAGATCATGCCCGACTGGAAAGAAAGATACAAAGACAAGATCGCCTCCCCCGAGAAGGCAGTCTCTGTTGTGAAGCCAGGCGACAAGATGTTCATCGGGTCGGGAGCAGCAGAACCGCAAGTTTTGGTGAAGGCGCTCGTCGAGAAGGCTAACGCGCTGGCAGACACGAAGATCTTCCACATCATGACCCTCGGGGTCGCTCCATATACCGAGCCGAAATTCACAGACCAATTCAGGCACAACGCATTCTTCATCGGCGCGAACACGAGGGAGGCCGTCGCCCAGGGGAGGGCGGATTTCACACCTGTGTTCCTTTCCGAGATCCCCGCTCTCTTCAAGTCCGGGAGGATCCAGATCGATGTCGCCCTGATCCAGGTGACTCCCCCCGACAGGCACGGCTACTGCAGTTACGGCGTCTCCGTCGATATCGTGAAGTCGGCCGCCGAGAGTGCTGACATGATAATCGCGGAGGTGAACGAGTCGGCCCCCAGGACGATGGGGGACAGCTTCATCCACGTCAATGATATCGACCTGATGGTGCCCTCGAACGAGCCAATGCTGTTCTATCACGCGGAGGAACCGTCGGACATCGCATTCAAGATCGGCAGGCACATCTCGAAGCTCATCGAGGACGGATCGACGCTTCAGATGGGCATAGGAGGAGTGCCGGACGCGGTCCTCGCATACCTCAAAGACAGGAAGGACCTCGGGATTCACACCGAGATGTTCTCGGACGGAATCATCGACCTAGTAGAGGCCGGCGTGATAACGAACAAGAAGAAGTCGATCCACAAGGGGAAGATCGTCGCGTCCTTCTGCATGGGCAGCCAGAAGCTCTACGATTTCGTCGACAACAACCCCCTGATAGAGTTCCATCCGACCGAATACATCAACGATCCTTTCGTCATCTGTCAGCACGAGAAGATGGTTGCTATCAACGCGGCGATTGAGGTGGACCTGACCGGTCAGGTCTGCTCGGACTCGCTTGGCCCGTTGTTCTACTCCGGAATCGGAGGGCAGGTGGACTTCATCCGAGGGGCGGCCAGGTCCAAGGGGGGAAAGCCCGTGATAGCCCTTCCGTCGACCGCGAAGGAGGGAGAGATCTCGAGGATCGTCTCGACCCTCAAGCCCGGGGCCGGCGTCGTCACGAGCAGGGGGGATGTCCATTACGTTGTCACCGAATGGGGTATCGCGTACCTGCATGGGAAGAACATAAGGGAACGAGCGCTAGCTCTCATCAGCATCGCGCACCCGAAGTTCAGGACGGACCTGCTGAAGGCAGCGAAGGCGCGGAACCTGGTGTTCCCGAACGAGGAGGAGCGCCCGTTCTCTGGCGTGATCTACCCGGAGGACCTCGAGACCGAGCTCACGATGCCGGACAAGACCACTATCTTGATAAGACCGCTCAAACCGACGGACGAGGAGGGCTGGCTGGATTTCTTCCACGGCCTGTCGCCCCAGAGCGTCTACCACAGGTTCTTCAGCACGCTGAGGGGCGTGCCTTACAGGGACGTCCAGTATTACATGGACATCGATTACAACGAGCGCATGGCGCTGGTCGCGGTCATCCCCAGCGAGTCGGGAGGCAGGATCGTCGCGATAGGGAGATACGAATTGGAGCCGAGCACGAATTGGGCGGAATTCGCGGTCGTGGTCACAGACGAGCTCCAAGAGAGGGGGCTTGGCAGGTTCATGCTAACATACCTCACGAAGATCGCGAGGGCGCGAGGGATTAAGGGATTCACCGCGGAGGTCATGAAGGACAATACGCGGATGATGGACCTGTTCAGGGACAGCGGATACAGGGTCGAGACGCGGCTCGAGGCCGGGACCTGGCTGGTCAAGATGTACTTTTCATAGAGGTTGAAGCGAGTCTCTGATAAACTATATTAGAACCCCGAACTCTCTTTCCCACATACCAAGGAGGATATCAAAATGACAGCGAAACCGAAGGTGAAGGCGTACACGTTGAGCACCTGCCCCTACTGCCGGGCATTCAAGATGTTCTGCGCGGAGGAAGGAGTCGAACTGGACTACACGGATGTCGACCTTCTGGAAGGCAAGAAGAGGGACGAGGTCATGGACGAGGTCGACAAGGTCTGTCCGAATTGCGGTTACCCGATCATCGTCGTCGGTGACAAGGTAATCGAAGGTTTCAACGAGCCGAAACTCAGAAAGGTGCTTGGGAAATGAGCGCGGCTGATCCACAGTTGGAACAGGAGCTTCGGAAGTACTCTGACGCCATCAGGAAGTTCGCGGCGAAGACCAATCACCAGCTGAACCCCGATGAGAAGTACCTGAAGCTGATCTTCGAGGGGCTCCTGATGAACAAGAAAAGGTTCGGTTACGCTTCTTGCCCCTGCAGGATCGCGTCTGGTGTGCTCGAAGAGGACAGGGACATAATCTGCCCGTGCACATACCGAGAGCCAGATCTCGCCGATTACGGAAGATGCCTCTGCGGACTGTACGTCAATGAAAAGTATATCGCCGGTACGATGGGACATACGCCGTTCCCTGATAGGCGGAAAATACAAAAAATTCCGAGGAAATAACTTAGACCTCAATCGATTTGCTATTTGTAATATGAAGAATGCTGGCACTGTGGAGTGTGCTTCAATTGGGATTGCTCGGCGCGCATGTTTCCGTGAAGGATGGTGTGGATCTCTCACCTGAGAGAGCAAGGATTCTCGGCTGCGACTCGATGCAAATATTCACGCGCAATCAGATGCAATGGAAATCCCGCGTCATCGATGAAGATGAAGCAAAGAGATTCAAGCAGAATGTAAAAAAAAATAGAATTCAGAGAGTAATGGCTCACGATTCATATCTGATTAACCTATCAGCGATTGACAAGAAGATCCTTGAGATGTCAAAGGAAGCTTTCATCGACGAGATGGGAAGGGCGAGGACGCTCGACATTGATTTCTTAGTGTTCCATCCTGGTTCGCATCTCGGCGCCGGCGAGAAGAAGGGGATGAAAAGGATCTCGGAGAATGTGAGAAACGCCCTCATGAAGATCGGCGAAGGAAAGCCGAGGGTCCTTTTCGAAACGACGGCGGGCCAGGGCAGCAATCTCGGATACTCGTTCGACCAAATGTCAACGATGCTCGAAGATGTCGGATTGGATGATCGAACCGGGATATGCTTCGATACTTGTCATTCGTATGCGGCTGGATATGATATTGTCACAGAAGACGGTTACGAAAAGACCTTCCGACTGTTCGACGAGGAAATCGGTTTGGGCAGACTCTTCGCCTTCCATTTAAATGATTCCAAGGGGGCGCAGGGAAGCAGACTGGACAGACATGACAATATCGGGAAAGGAAAACTTGGCAAAGCGGCATTCGGTCACCTTGTGAACGACGGGAGATTCGCGAGGCATCCGATGGTCCTTGAGACTCCTGGAGGAGATGAAGGATACATCAAGGACCTAAAGACCTTGAGGTCACTGATCAAGAAGGGTAGATGATAGTCGGCCTTCCGAAATGTTATTGACTAACGGTCGGTTATATACGGTCTCGCATAGTCATGCTGCCTTGTCGACCGGGGTCGGCTGAAAGATTGCACACACGGTGAGTGAATGTCTTCAGAGGAATTGTCGCCAGAGGGGATTCTAGAAGGAATCAAGAACATGACCATCCGGGGGGCGGCCGAGATCGGCAGGAGAGCCTCCCTCGCGATCAGGCTATTCGCTGAAAGGGAGATCGTTCCTGACGAGAAGAAGTACCTGGCAAAACTGCAGCAGTTCGCCCAGAAGGCCCTCACGGTGAGGCCCACGGCCGTTACTCTTTGGAGCGGCGTGGCGAGGACTCTGAAGGGCGTGAACAAAGCGACCGGTTCCGAACAGATGCTCGAAATCATCCGGAAGAACTCGGACCAGTTCATCCAGGCGTCGCTCCTGGCAGTCAGCTCGATCGCTGAGATGGGAGCCAGGAGAGTCCCGAACGGTGCGGTAATACTCACCCATTGTAACTCATCGGCGGCGGTCGCGACGATCATCAAAGCGCACGAGCAGGGGAAGGTCAAGATGGTCTACGCGACGGAATCGAGACCCAAGCTCCAGGGCTGGATCACAGTCCACCAGCTTGCAGAGAAGGGCGTCCCCGTGACGATGATAGTGGACTCCGCCGTAAGGCACCATATGAAGTTCGTCGACATGGTCATCGTGGGAGCGGACACGATAGCATCGAACGGCGCGGTCATCAACAAGATCGGCACATCTCAGATAGCATTGATAGCGCACGAGAGGAGGGTGCCCTTCCTGGTATGCGCTGAGACTTACAAGTTCTCACCCCAGACTTTCCACGGCAGCCTTGTCGCGATCGAGGAGAGAGAGGCCGGAGAGGTCATCGATCAGAAGCAGTTCCCAGGGGTGCTGGTGTCCAACCCGGTGTTCGACGCGACCCCGGCGGAGTACGTCGACGCGATCGTCACGGAAGTCGGAGTGATACCGGCGACCGCCGCCTACGAGGTCGTGATCCACGACTTCGGGATCGAGGCGCTGAAGACCGAGGATGCGAAGGGGGTCGTCTTGGATGCTCTCCAAAAGTGAGTTGAAGAATCTGTCCGGCGGGGAGGTCGTATGCGCCTTCAAGGTGACGACCGACCTACCGATAATGAAGGCCGCGATGGCCATCGCCGCCGAGCAGTCGACTGGCACGTGGACCAAGGTCGCCACGCGGTCGGACGAGATAGACCGGCGCCTTGCGGGAAGGGTCCTTTCAACGAGGAGGATTGGCCGGAGCGAGTTCATGGTTCTAATCGAGTTCCCGCTTGCGGATTTCGATGCAGAGACGGGCGGCGTCCCGCAGATATTGAGCGTCGTCGCTGGCAACCTCTTCGGGCTGGAGGATCTTAAGGCCGTGAGGCTGGAGAAGATGCATCTGCCAAAGGAGATCGTAACTGCGTTCCCTGGACCGAAGTTCGGAGCGGAAGGGATATACTCGAAGCTCGGGAGGAAATTCGGAAGGCCGCTGCTGGGGACGATCGTCAAACCGAAGATCGGGCTCAACCCGAAGGCTACGGCGAAATACGTATATCGCGTCGGCATCGGGGGTCTGACCAACAGCAAAGATGATGAAACTCTGACCGACCAGAAATTCTGCCCCATCGTTGAGAGGACCAGGGCTATCGCGGAGGCGATCGACAAGGTGAAATCGGAGACAGGGCGCAAAATGATGCATGCCATCAACATCTCCACAAGGTCCGATAGGATCCTCGATCTCGGGGACAAGGTTATCTCGGCGGGGGCGACGGAGCTGATGGTCGACGTCGTCACTTGCGGCTTCCCCGCGGTCCAGATACTAGCGGAGGACCCTTCGATCACCCTGCCGCTGCACATCCACAGGACCATGCACGGCGCCATCACCAGGAACCAGCACCACGGGATCTCGATGGAGGTATTCTCGACGCTCACGAGGATGTGCGGAGGGGACGCGCTGCACGTCGGGACGTTCGGCATCGGAAAGATGCACGGGGACAAGGCCGAGGATATGAGCTCGAAGGAGGTTCTGACGAAGGATTTCTACGGCCGCCTCGATGTTCTCCCGGTATGTTCTGGAGGAGTCCATCCAGGCCTGTTGCCTAAGATACTCAAGACCGCCGGTACGAAGATCCAGATCCAAGCCGGAGGAGGAGTCTCGGGTCACCCGAAGGGGCTTGAGGCGGGAGCTAGGGCGATGAATCAAGCGGTCGATGCGTTCGTCGAGCGGAAATCATTGGCGAAGTATGCGAAGGACCACCCGGAGCTCAGAGCTGCGCTGGACAAATGGGGTGAATGAAGATGTTCAAGTCAAAGCCGATAGACATCGAGGCGGGAGAACCGATTGTCATAATGAACCCTCAGGACACGGCAGAGATGGGACTCCGCGAGATGGACAGAGTGCACGTCGAGCATGGGGGGAGGAACGTCGTCGCAATTGTCCAGGAGTCGCACACGATGGTCGCGCCAGGAGAAATCGGAGTCATCCTGAAGATCCAGCAGGATCTCGGGCTCTCCGACAATGAGGAGATCACAATCAAACCGGCGGCGAGACCGCAATCGATCGACGCAATAAAGAAGAAGATGGATAGCCAGGAGCTCACCACCGAGGAGATAAACCTCATAGTGCATGACATGGCCAACAGAGCGCTCTCGAGAGTGGACATCGCCGCATACATAACGGCCGTCTATGTGAACGGCATGAACATGCGCGAGACGAAGGATCTCACGCTGGCGATGGTGAAATCCGGGGAGACGATAAGCTTCGGAGACAGGGAGGTCTACG
>Ga0315281_10007382_pt1 | contig 15489 bp, 14 predicted proteins | sample YL17G07_0_MG_FD_204540 | JGI IMG/M metagenome (GOLD analysis project Ga0315281, IMG submission 204540) | Sediment microbial communities from Yellowstone Lake, YNP, Wyoming, USA - YL17G07_0 | ecosystem: Environmental > Aquatic > Freshwater > Lake > Sediment | place: USA: Wyoming | collected...
GCCTGTGGCTGGCGGCGGCGGCGGCGGCCGGCGTCCTGCTCGTGCGGCGTGCGTTGAGAAACGAAGCGCTGCGCCTGCGCTGGCACACCCGGCTGCTCAAAGTCCCGCTGCTCGGGCGCTTCCTGCGCACCGTCGACAGCGCCCGGTTCGCAAGCACCATGGCAATTCTGGTTGGCAGCGGCGTGCCCCTGCTGGCCGCCCTGGAGGCAGGTAAGGGAGTGATCGGCAATCTCCTGCTGCGCCGCTCGGTCGAGCGGGCGATCGGATTGGTCCGCGAGGGCAGCCCCCTGCACCGCGCGCTCGCCGCCGAGCGGCTGTTTCCGCCGCTGCTCATCCACCTGGTTGCCAGCGGCGAGGCAAGCGGCACGCTCGATCAGATGCTCTCGCGCGCAGCACACCAGCAGCAGACAGAACTGGACCATCGCACCGCTATCGCCCTCGGGCTGTTCGAGCCGCTGCTGATCCTGTTGATGGGCGGGCTGGTCCTGCTGATCGTGCTGGCGGTGCTGCTACCCATCATCAATATCAACCTGTTGCTGCGCTAGGAGATGACGTTGACCCACTATTACCGCAGGTTGCCGCGAGGCGCGGGTTTCACCCTGATCGAAGTCATGGTCGTGATCGCGATTCTCGCCATTCTCGCCGCGCTGATCGTGCCCAAGGTCATGAGCCGGCCGGACGAGGCGCGTGTCGTCGCCGCCAGACAGGACATCGCCGCGCTGATGCAGGCACTCAAGCTCTACCGGCTGGACTCCAAACGCTACCCGACGACCGAGCAGGGACTGCAGGCGCTGGTTGCCAAGCCGGGCCAGGCGCCCGTACCGGACAACTGGAAGACCGGGGGTTATGTTGAAAGATTGCCGATGGACCCGTGGGGCAAGCCCTACCAGTACCTGAATCCGGGTCTGCACGGCGAGATCGACGTGTTCAGCTATGGCGCGGACGGGGCTCTTGGTGGAGAAGGTTTTGACGCCGACATCGGCAACTGGTCGCTCTGAATCGTCCCGCGCAGGCCGCGGGTTCACGCTGATCGAGATGCTGGTGGTGATCGCGATCCTGGGTATTCTGTCGACCTTCGTCGCTCTTTCCACGACACCGGACCCGCGCCGCCAGGCCGCGGTTGAAGCCGAGAGGCTGGCGTTGCTGCTCGAAGCGGCGGTACAGGAAGCGCAGTGGGGCGGTCGCGCCGTCGCATGGTCGGCCGATGCGACGGGCTACCGCTTCTGGCAGGGGGAAAACGACGGGCGCTGGCAGCCGATCACCGGCAATGACTTGTTCCGGACGCGCCTCCTTGCAGAAGGCATGGCGGTATCGGGCATCGAAATCGAAGGGCAGGCGCTGCCGCCCGGAGGCCTCCTGATTTTTTCCCCGGCGACAGCGCCGCTGTTCCGGATCGTCCTGAGTGCGCCGCAGGGAACGCTTATCCTGCGTTCGCTGCCCAGCGGCAAGGTGGACCTGAACTTGGACCCACGGGCGCCGCAACAGCAATGAATCCAGGACCGCGAAGCATCCGCGGTTTCACGCTGCTGGAAATGCTCGTCGCGCTCACCGTGCTCGCGATCGCGCTGCTCGCGGCGCTTCGCGCGAGCAGTGCGGGCGTGCAGAACACCGCAGAAATCCGCAACCGGCTGCTCGCCGGCTGGGTGGCCCAGAACCGTCTCGCCGAGCATCTCGCGCGCCGCGATTGGCTTCCGGTTGGCGTGGCCCAGGGCGATGAAAGCCAGGGCGGCGTGCATTTCCGCTGGGAAGAAAAGATCGTCGGCACGCCCAACTTCCAGTTCAGACGCATAGAAATCCGCGTGTCCATGGAGCAGGAACCGGATCTGACGCTCGGCCGCCTGACCGGTTTCATGGTCAGGCCGGGCGGATGATTGCCATGCGGCGACGACAGTTCGGCCTGACGCTCGTCGAATTGATCGTCGCCGTAGCGCTGCTCGCGCTGCTGACCGTGATGGCCTATCGTGGCCTGGACAGCATGACGCGCGCAAATGAGCGCACGCTCATCGAGAGCGAGCGCTGGCGCGCCGTCACCTTGTTCCTCGAGCGATTTGCCGCGGACGTTTCCCAGCCCGCGCGCCGTCCGGTGCGCGGGCCATCCGACGCACTCCTGGCGACGTGGTGGGGACGCGCGATCACCGAACCCGAGGGTGCCGATGCGCATTTCGAATTCTCGCGCAAGTCGCCGCCCGGCCAGGATGAATCGAGGCTCGGCTACCGGCTGCGCGGTGGCAATGTCGAACTGCTGGTCTGGCGCGCACTGGACCGCGCACCCGGTTCCCCGGCGGAGGTATACCCCCTGCTCCAGGACGTGAGCGCGCTGCGGTTCCGGCATCTCGATTCGCAAGGCCTCTGGCAGGACCAGTGGCCCGTAGCCGACACCGAACCTCTGCCGCGCGCAATTTCGATCGAGCTCACTCTCGCCGGGGGTCCGTCCGTGACCAGGATTTTCGCGCTGCCATGATCGCATTGCGTGCAACGCGGATGGGGCAACGGGGCGCCGCACTGATCATGGCGCTCCTGGTCGTGGCGCTCGCTACCACGCTTGCGACCACGCTGCTGTGGCGCCAGGACCTGTGGTTGCGGCAGGTGGAAATGCAGCGCGATCTTGCCCAGACCCGCCTGATCGCCGGCGCGGGTATCGCATGGGCGCGCGCGGTGCTCGCCAACGACGTCCGCACGAGCAGATTCGACCACGCAGGCGAAGCCTGGGCGATCAAGGTGCCCCCCAGCAGCGTGGAAGGCGGGGAAATCGCCGGCGAGGTAACTGACGAACACGCGAAATGGAACCTGAACAATCTGGTCTCGGGCGATGGAAGCACCAACGTGCAGGAGCAGGAGGTTTTCCGCCGCTTGTTGCGCGTGCTGCAGTTGCCCCCGGTGCTTGCATCCGCGCTCGCGGATTGGATGGACAAGGACAGCGACACCTCGCCTGACGGCGCCGAGGATGCCTACTATCTCGGCTTGTCGCCGCCCTACCGCGCCGCCAATCGGGCGCTGACCGACGTTGACGGCCTGCTGCGCGTGCGTGGCTTCGACGCCAATGTGGTGGACCAGCTGCGCCTACACGTGACTGCAGTGCCGGGCTATCATAGGGTCAACGTGAATACCGCCGGTGCCATGGTGCTCGCCGCTCTGATCCCCGACATGTCGCCTTCCGAAATACAACAGTTGCTCGCTCAGCGGAACAGGATTCCCATCAGGGATTTCGGCGACTTGCGTTCGCGCCTGCCCAGACCGGACATTGCGCCGAATCCCGAGCAGCTGGACACGCGTAGCCGTTACTTCAGCGTTCTCATACGCGCCCGCTATGGCCGCAGCGCCGTCGCCACCCAGGCACTGCTTGACCGGCAGAGCATCGATTGGCCGGTAATCGTCTGGCAGAAATACCAATGAGTTCATTGCTGAGACTTTTTGTCACGGGCGCATGGCCAGCCCAGGCCACCGCGTGCGAGTGGGGCCTGTACGACGCCAGGGGATCGTTGATGCAGCGCGGGTCGAGCGAGCCTCGCCACTGGCCCGCCGCCGAGGATTGCGAGCTTGTCCTCAGCGCCGATCAGTGCCTGGTTCTGGACGTGAAGCTGCCCAAGGGCGCAGGTGCCAAGGCTCGCAACCGGGATCTGATCGCCTACGCCATCGAAGAGCGGCTGGTCGGCGAAGTCGAGGATGATCATTGCGTCACCGGTGAAACGCGCCCCGATGGCCAAACGCAGGTGTGGGTCGTGGGTCGCGCGAGGCTGCGCTCGCTGCTCAACGCATTGCAACAGCTCGAGCGCCGCCCCGGCCGCGCCATCAGCGAATTGCAGCTTGCTCCGCTTGCCCCCGGCCGCTGGTCGGTGTGTCTTCGCGAGCGTGGCGGTTATGTGCGGGTTGGCAGCGAGGCCGGCTTTGCATTCGATTCTGCGGGCTCGGAGCCTCCGGTCGCGCTGCGTCTTGCGCTTCAGGCGGCGGGCAAGACGGGCGCCGCGCCCGAATCCATCGATATCCACTGCGCAACGGGCATCGACCTTGACGCAGCCGCCTGGAGTCTGGCGCTTGGCGTGCCGGTTCGCAGGGCCGGGGAGTATGCCTGGCAGACGCTGAGCGCGCGTTCGGCGCGCAATCTGCTGGTCGGCGAATTCGCATCGCAGGTCCCGCGCGGCAGCGCCTGGGCGGCGTTCAAGCCGGCTCTGGCGCTGGGCGCATCGGCGCTCGCGCTGTATGCGGTGTTCAGCTTTGGCGAGTGGATATGGCTGGCCCAGCGGGCCAGCAGCCTGAGAACGCAGACGGTGGAGATTTTCCGCACTGCCTTCCCGCAGGTCCAGACCATCGTCGATCCGGCGCTGCAGATGCAGCGCCTGCACGACCAGCTCAGGCGCGAGCGCGGCCAGTTGGGCGAAAGTGATTTCCTGCCCTTGCTCGCCGCAGTCTCGCAAACACTGGAGAGCCCAGGGGCGTATCGCAGTCTGAGCTTCGAGGAGGACCGACTCGAGCTCACCATAGCGCTGCCGGATGCGCCGGCTGCGGAACGGCTGCGCGACGCGTTTGCCCGGCGCGGGCTTGCGCCCACCTTGCGCGAATCCCGGCCGGTTGGAGCGGGTATCGAGGCGTCCTTTAGCGTGCGGCGAGGCCTGCGGTGAATCTCGCCGCGCCGGCTCGCTTGCGTGCTTTCTGGGCGGCACGGCAACCGCGCGAAAGAACCTTCCTGATTACGCTGGCGGCCTTGGTCGGCGCTGCGATCCTGGCGCAGGCGATCTGGGCCAGCCATCAGGCACGAGCCCGCCTGAAGAAACAAATCCCGCAATTGCATCAGCAAGTCGAAACCCTGCAACGGCAGGCTGCCGACGTGCAGCAGCTAAGGGCCCAAAAGCCGAATCCGGCACCGATCGACGCCAGTGCGCTGCTCAATACCGCCATAGCGAGCGCGCACGCCGCGGCGCTTCCCGACGCAGCAAGACAGCTTCAGCTGGAGGGCCCGGGCCGGTTGCGCCTGCGCGCGACGTTGCCTTTCGACCGGTGGATCGAATGGGCGGCGGCGCTGCAGCGAGATGGGCGGATCCGGCTCGTCACTTGCCGCATCGAAGCGGCCGCAGCTCCCGGTTCGGCCAGGATCGACGCGCTTTTTTCGCTGCCGGAACCCGGTTGAACGGGTTCTGAGTGCAGTGAAGCGTCTGTGGCTATTCGGCGTCGGGCTGCTCCTGCTCGCTGCCATCGTCCAGTTGCCGGCGGCGTGGCTCGCGCCATGGATTGCGCAGGCAAGCCATCAACGCTGGCGGCTGGGTGACGTTGAAGGCACCGTCTGGCGCGGCCGGGCGACGCTTTTCGGCCTTGATCGCCCCACTGGGCGCTGGCGCCCAGGACGCGGCGTGCATTGGCGCCTCGCAGCGGGTGAATTGCCGCCGGGACCGAAAGGAATGGGGCGATTGGCGGTGCAGGTCGAGCTCGATGATGGTGGCGGCGCCCGGCTTGCAGCCGGAATCCGGGGCTGGTCGATCGAGCAGCTCGACGCCGTGCTGGCTGCCGACCAGATTGCCGCCCTGCTGCCCGGCGCGCTGGGCGAGTACGGCTGGTCCGGGACGATGCGGGGGCGCGCAGCGGAATTCCGCTGCGGATGGACGCGTCCTGATTGCACGGGCCAAATCGAATTGATGTGGGAGCGCGCCGCCGTCGCCGAGATCCCGGGTCCGCCTCTAGGGGACTATCTGCTGCGCCTGACAGCGGAAGGCGAAGCCCTGCGTTTTGACTTGAGCACCGCGCGCGGTCGCCTGCAGATCACGGGATCCGGGGAATTGTCCGCGGGGAAGCTTCGTTTTGCCGGCGAGGCTGCAGCGACAGGAGAAAGCGCCGGCAACCTGGAAACGATCCTGCGTGCACTGGGCCGCCCGGGCGCGGCGCCCGGGCGCTACTTGATCGAGTACCGCGAGACATTGAGATGAGCGCGAGGGCCGCCCATGACAGGCCAGAAGTGGCACAATCGCATGACGGCGGCAGCTTATGCACCGCCCGCAGATTTTCGCGAATAAGCCTGGCCACTACATGTTGCATGGCGCTTTCCGGGCCACCGCTAAATGTAGTGGCAGGGCGGATGAGCGAGGAGATTGCTGAACCGTTGCAAGGGCGGCATAATAGCCCATAATAGCCCATAATAACCATGGGCCAATCGGGCAAAGGAGGTCTTCCGTGCGGGACTTTTTCTCCATCGACCAGAAAATCGCAAGATGTTCTGCATTGGTCTTGCTGGCGGCTTCGCTCGCCGTTCTCGCGGGCTGCGGCGGCGGCAGCCCGGCCTCCACGTCCACCACCACCACGACGACACCGCTTGTGGCCACCGCAGCAACAGTTCAGCTGCTGGTCAGCAGTCCGCAGATGCCATCTTCCGGCGCAACCGCGATCGACCTGACTGCGGTCGTTCTCAGTTCCACCAGCCAGGCCGTCAGCGGGAGAACGGTGACCTTTTCGGTGGGAGGTGATACCAGTGCCTTCATCAACAACATCGGCGCGGCGGGGGTATCGGACACGAACGGAATAGTAACCGCCAAACTCAATCTCGGGGCCAACAAGACCAACCGGACCATTTCGCTTACCGCGAGTGTTGATAGTGTCACCGGAACCAACAGCGTCGATATCAACGGCACTGCAATTACCATCAGCGGCAGCAATTCCCTGTCGTTTGGCGCTTCCACGACGCTCACCTTCAGCGTCAAGGATTCGGCAGGGGTGCCGTTGCCCAATGCGGCTATGACACTCGCCTCGCAGACAGGCAACACGGTTGCGCCGACTACAGGCGCCACTAACGGCGCGGGTCAGCTCACAGCAGCCATTACCGCCACCAAGAGCGGCAATGACGTCATCACCGCTACTGCGGCGGGCGCCAGCAAGACTCAGTCCCTCGTCATCAGCAGCGCGAGCCTCGTATTTACCGCGCCAACAGTCTTACAGATACCGCTCAATACGCCGACACCGGTATCCGTCAAGTGGACCAGCAATGGAAATCCCGTAGTCAGTCAGTCCGTGAGTTTTTCCGCCACGCGCGGCACGATTGTCAGTCCGGTGAATACGGATGCAGGCGGCAATACGCCCGGCGTGACCATTTCAGCCGCGTCCGCCGGAGCCGCCATCATCAGCGCATCGGGGCCGGGTGGCACGCCGGCCGCTACCCTAAACATTGTGTTCGTTGCCACCAGCGCCAGCACCGTCACTCCCCAGGCTAACCCCGGCACGGTCCAGCCGACTACAATATCGGGAAGTCAAACGAACAACACTTCGACGATTTCAGCGATGGTGCGCGACGCGGTCGGCAATCTGGTCCAGAACGCGCGCGTCAATTTCACGATTACCGCTGATCCGAGCGGCGGTTCTCTGAGCGCACCGTCTGCGATAACCGATGCGACCGGCAGCGCCGCGGTGACTTACACTGCTGGCGGTACCAGCAGCCCGCAGAACGGAGTGGTTCTCAGTGCCACGGTGGTCGATATCGGTGGCGTCCTGGTTTCGCCTGCGGTGCCGACTTCGAGCACGACGCTGACGGTAGGCGGGGCGGCGTTATTCGTGCGGTTGGGTACTGACAACACGGTCGGAACGTCCGCTACCGTCAGTAACACGTACTTCAAAAAGTATAGCGCCCTCGTTACCGACTCTGCGGGAAATCCGGTTCCTGCCGGCACTGTCGTGCGATTTGCGTTGCGTCCCAATCGCTATGCAAAGGGGTTCTACCAGATCTCCGGGACGGTCTGGGCACAAGTCATAAATGTGTCTTGTTCCAACGAAGACCTCGATTTCAACGGTATCCTCAATCCCGGCGAAGACACAAATGGAAATTCGAGACTGGATCCGGGAAATGTGGCCAGCGTGAACGGTTCCGCGACAACGGATGTCAATGGCTTCGCCATTGCAACCCTCAACTACGCCAAGGAATACGCGACCTGGGCAGGGGTGGTGCTGGAAGCCCGCGCTGGTGTGGTCGGGAACGATCCGCCGTCGACTGCGACGTTTGCTCTACCTGGTGCGTCGCCTGACTATGCCGACATCAAGGTAGCGCCACCGGGTACCATTAGCCCATTCGGTATAGGGGACCCGGCTTCGGGCGATAACGTTTGCACGAGCGCGTTCTAAGCGAATGGTCATGGCGGACCTTGGTAACGGGGGTAGCGGAGTTATCGCGTAAGAATTGCGCACACGATTCCTGGCACTCCGGAAAGGCGGTTTCAGACCGCCTTTCTTTGTTTGCGAAACTTGACGCGCCCAACCAAAGAAGGTAGACATAACGAAACCACATACAGCAGGGACTGCCATGAAAAACTCTGACAGAGTTGGCATGACTCGTTTCCTGGGACAGGCGTTCATCGCATTGCTTGCATCGATGGCCGTTGCAGCGGGCCATGCTGCGACGACTGCCCTGTACTTTGCCAGCCCTGCGGGCGAGTATATCGGCGGCGGCATCACGAAGACCTGGACGCCGGCTGACGGTAACTTTTCCGCAACGACAAACTTCGACAACGGCGTCACGATCTACTTTGACGGCGGCGAGACCAACTGGAGGCTGGAGTTCGCAGCTCCCCAAAATGCTCTGCTTTCCGTCGGTTCTTTTCTCGAGGCCACCCGATATCCATTCCAGTCACCGACAAAGCCGGGACTAAGCGTGAGCGGCTCCGGCCGTGGCTGCAATACATCAACCGGGCAGTTCACGGTCAAGGAGCTGACGTACGGTTCCAACAACACGGTGGCGATCTTTGCCGCGGATTTCGAGCAGCATTGCGAGCAGCCGGACAAGGCGCCGTTGCGCGGCACCGTGCTGTACAACGCCGTCACCTCGACCATAACAACGATTACATCGGGTACACCCACTGCGGCAGTCAACTACAGTCTTAAACCGACTATAGAGGTGGATGCTAACGGCAATATCTCTCTGACCGTTGCGCTTACTGTTTCCCGCAATCACCAGGGCAGACAGGGGCGGACATTCCTTGCCGCCCTGGTGGGGGACGACACTTATTTCAATGATGGTCACGGCTGGATCCGGTACACCGGTGGAACGATGCCCGCGTACCGGTCGGGACCGATATCGGACATCAACATCAAGGTGATTCAAGGCGTCAAGGCAGACTCGCTCAGCGGTGTGTCGATCATCGTCGGTTACGGGGCATCGGATCTCGAGATGCTGCGAAACAAGCGATATGGCGTCGCGTACACCTTCTAGTTCGGCCTCGCCAGCACTCCGTCGGTCCGGGCGCAGCTAAATTGCTGCTGCGCAACAGCTTTCGGTAGTGTCTCAGTTTCGATGTAACGCCTAAGCGCCTCGCGTGCGCGAAGGCTAAAATTGAAGGATGACAAAAAAGCCGAAACGCCCCCGCGATCCTAACCAGCTCGCAAAGCTGATTGTGGATATTGCAAGCGGAGAGGTTGTAGAGCTCAATGCGAGCAAGAAAGCTGTCAGCGGCAAGGCTGGCGGATTGAAGGGCGGAAAGACAAGGATGGCATCACTTTCTCCCGAAGATCGGGCCAAGCTGGCAAAGAAAGCGGCTACCACAAGGTGGCAGAAGACCGCGCCTTCGAGAAAAGGCGCGGCCTAGGTACTGCTAGTTGAAGTTAAGGGTCAATTGACCCGGATGTGAGCGCCAGTGCTGGCACACATTTTCAAGTCGGCCAAATCGCATCCGAACATATGCGCGCACAAAGACGCCCTTGCGAACAAGATAGTCAAAGGTTGACATCTCTAGTCTCCAAGAGATTAGAGAGCAATATCTTGCCTACAGCGAACTAAACGCTTAAACTTCTAAGCGTCTTGCTAAAGACATTGCTGTAAGTGACAGAGGGGTGCTCTCACCACCATGTCAGAGGCCGGAACGTTGGTGCGTTCCGGCCTTTTTATTTCTGTTGCAGCGTGATCGTCACATCGTCTGTGCCCTCGGCTGGGTAGATCATCTTAAAAATACTGTTGGCCATCACAAGCCAGTTCAAACGCTCTTGAATTGGCCATGTGCCTGAAGATTTTGGAAGTGTCATTAGTAATCCCTGTATCAATGGATGGAGTCCATCTCCACCGCCGCCGCTTCCATTTTTCTCCGCGCCACTAGAGTGTTTTTCTTCCTGTTGTACGGTTGGTTTTTGAGGCTGTTCCTGTTTGATTGCTGGCCTCACAAGCCGATCTGGAGCGTGTTCAAAGAATCCAGCCTGCTTCGCGCTGCGTTGAAGAATTTGCCTGGCCTTGTCTTTAACGCCCGCGCCTACACCGAGAGTCACTAAAGCTCGTTCCAATCCAGGGGGAGGCGGAAGTGGCCCACCTTTGAATTGCTCAAATACCTTTTGGTAGAGTTCTACAGACAGGAATGCATTTACCCTAGCCTGACGTTCCTGCAACGGGTCGATAATTTGTCGGCCAAGTTCGGTAAGCGTGGTCCGCCCCCCTCGTTCATACGTTATTAAGCCAAAGATTTTTGCGCCAGTTACGCGCAACCGGAAGCCACCACCTTTCGCTTCAAGATTCAACTGAGCGGCAAGTTGATCACTGTCGCATGCAGTTCCACCTGCGTTATGAACTCCGCGAACGACTTCAACTGCGCTGTCAAGATCGGTGTACGGGAATTCGACTGTAGAGCGCTCACTCGGTGAGCCCTTTGTTTCCTGCGTTACGCCATTTGTTTCTGAATCGCTGTTCATGGTCATCTCCTGCCCAGTGATGGTCGGATGCGTGAATTCTACGCCATTCAGAAAACAATCCGCAACATATTTGTGGCGAATTAAGAAAACAGTTGTTGACTTTTCTGTTTGCTCTGGCATAATGTTCAGTATGAACCGCCTAAGCCTAAAGGACCGCGCCCAAATCCTTGCCCTGCTGGTCGAGGGAAATAGCCTTCGTTCCATCACGCGGCTCACAGGCAACAGCATCAACACGGTCACGAAGTTGCTCGTTGATGTTGGCTGCGCGGCCTCGATGTATCAGCACGAAGTCATGCGGAATCTGCCGTGCAAGAATCTCCAGCTTGATGAGATCTGGAGTTTTTGCTACGCCAAAGAGCGCAACGTAGCGCCAGGCGGGCGAGAACTCGGGCAAGGCGATGTCTGGACCTGGACCGCTATTTGCGCCGATACCAAGTTGATCCCGACATTCTTTGTCGGCCGTCGTACCGCCGAGGATGCGCAGCTTGTCGTGCGGGATTTGGCCTCTCGGCTCGCCAACCGAGTACAGATCACGACAGACGGGCTCCATGCCTATCTGAGCGCAGTCAGTTCCGCTTTTGGTGGCGAAGTGGATTACGCCACTCTCCAAAAGGTTTATGGGCGTGCCGACCCTGAACGACGCTATAGCCCTCCGGTTTGCATTGGCGCACATCGCGTGGAGGAACTGGGTCAGCCCGATATGGGCAAGGTTTCGACCAGCTATGTCGAACGTCAGAATCTAACGATGCGAATGAGCATGCGCCGATTCACGCGGCTTACAAACGGATTCAGCAAGAAGATCGAGAACCATGCGCACGCCGTCGCCCTGCACTTCATGTATTACAACTTCGGACGCATTCACAAGACGCTACGTGTAACCCCTGCCATGCAAGCCCGGATCGCGGATCACGTCTGGACGCTGGAGGAAATCGCGTCTTTGGCCGACGAGCGAAAGGAAAATGTTTCTACTTAATCGCTACAATCGCGCCGATGATTGCCATACCGATGACTAGAACGGCTGGCACCACCCATTTGTAATGCTTCATTTCATTGGTAAGCGCCGTTACATCGGTCGTTAATGTGCCGACATTAGCACTGAGTGACCGCAATGTATTAAGCACGTCTGACAAGGCCATCCCCTCACTTTCAATAATGAACTCGATTTCCTCTGGCCCTAATTCTTTTCGTCCTTGGTACGGACCGCTATAAGGATGGCTAGTCGGTTCGTCCAACCGATGAAATTCTATGGACAGAAAGTCATCCTTGTACGGCAGCGTGATCGGCTTCGGCGTTAGATTAGTGAGACCGACGATCAACTTGCCATCATATCCGGGGTCAATTTGAAGCCCCGTGGTAGCAACAAGGCCTTTCCGTGCGTACTTTGAACGTAGACCAAATCGTGCGGCATATTGAGCGCCTAGGCGAATGTTCTCGTGTACCAACACCACAGCAAAGTCGCCTGGGTGTATGACTAGGAATCCATCACTCTTTAGATCTACTTTCTTCTTTGAAGATGTTGTGATGCCCTGTTCACCGACACGCAAGTCATAGCTCGCGGGTTGCATCTGTTTATCTTCAAAAGGGTCAATCCCGAGATCGCCCTTAGTGTGGGCCTCGCCAATCTGCCGGTCGGTCAGGAGCATGTCAGTCCCTACCTCTGTTTGAGACGGCCCGTTTCAATAAGCCGGTTCACTTCTTTCCAAATGAACCCGCGTGCAATCGCAGACTTTGAGTTGCCGAAACCCTGCAACTTTAGCAGGTCATCCAAGTAAGCGAGGAGTTTCTGCTCCGTTCCAGTTACCTCAAGCGTAGAAGTCGCCTCTTCGTTTTTCGGCCGACCGTTTTTCCTCTTAATCATCAAATAATTTTAGCATAAAACCCGGTTTAAACCGGGTTTCTTGTTTCATGCGCGGGGTATACTCACATAACCGGCGCATGAATTGTTGCGTGGCCGTATCCGCCAAACTGAGACACTACCCAGCTTTCTAAGCGCTTGAACCAATGGGGTTTCGAGGGTAAACTTATAAGTTCGCCCCGAATATTTCGGGTTGATGACTCGGCCGGTCGGGCCGGCAATCTGAAAGGTGGAACGGTGAACCGGTCTGGTTTTCCCGAGCCGCAGGGTCTGTATGACCCGGCGCGCGAGCACGATGCCTGCGGCGTCGGCTTCGTCGCCCACATCAAGGGCAAGCGCAGCCACGCGATCGTCGAGCAGGGGCTGCTGATCCTCAGGAATCTGACCCACCGCGGCGCGGTCGGTGCCGATCCCAAGGCGAGCGACGGCGCGGGCATCCTGATCCAGATTCCGGACCAGTTCTTCCGCGAGGAGATGGCCGCGCAGGGCGTGACCCTGCCCAAGCTCGGGCAATACGGTGTGGGCATGGTGTTCCTGCCCAAGGAGCCGGCGTCGCGCCTCGCCTGCGAATACGAGATCGAGCGCGCCATCAAGGACGAGGGCCAGGTCCTGCTCGGCTGGCGCAACGTGCCCGTGGACAACGCCGATCTGGGCGAGTCGGTGAAAGCGGTGGAGCCGGTCATCCGCCAGGTCTTCATCGGCCGCGCTGCGGGGGTGACCGTCACCGATGCGCTGGAGCGCAGGCTCTACATCATCCGCAAGGCTTCGGGCCATGCCATCCAGGCGCTCAAGCTCGCTCACGGCAAGGAATTCTACGTGCCGTCGATGTCGGCACGCACCGTCGTCTACAAAGGCATGCTGCTGGCCGCGCAGGTCGGCACTTATTACAGGGACCTGCAGGACCCGCGCGTTGTATCGGCGCTGGCGCTGGTGCATCAGCGCTTTTCGACCAATACTTTTCCCACCTGGGATCTCGCGCACCCGTTCCGGATGATCGCCCACAACGGGGAGATCAACACGCTGCGGGGCAACGTCAACTGGCTGCGCGCGCGCCAGGGCGCGATATCGAGTCCCATCCTGGGCCGCGACCTGGACAAGATATGGCCGCTGATCTACGACGGCCAGTCCGATTCGGCCTCGTTCGACAATGCGCTGGAGCTGCTGGTGATGAGCGGCTATCCGATCGCGCACGCGGTGATGATGATGATCCCGGAAGCATGGGAGGGCCACACGCTGATGGACGCCAGCCGCCGCGCCTTCTATGAATACCACGCGGCGATGATGGAGCCCTGGGACGGGCCGGCGGCGATCGCTTTCACGGACGGACGGCGCATCGGAGCCACGCTGGACCGCAACGGCCTGCGGCCCGCGCGCTACATCGTCACCGACGACAACCTGGTCATCATGGCATCCGAGGCGGGCGTGCTGCCGGTGCCCGAGGAGCGCATCTTCAAGAAATGGCGGCTGCAGCCGGGCAAGATGTTCCTGGTGGATCTGGAGAAGGGCCGCATCGTCGACGACAAGGAGCTGAAGGACGCGCTTGCATCGGGAAAGCCCTATGCCGAGTGGATGGAGCGCATCCGCGTCAAGCTCGATGATGTCGAGTCCGACAGGCAGCAGCCCGAACGCTCCGGCGTGTCGCTGCTCGACCGCCAGCAGGCCTTCGGCTATACGCAGGAAGACATCAAGTTCGTGATGACGCCCATGGCCGCCAACGGCGAGGAGGCGATCGGCTCGATGGGCAACGACTCCCCACTGGCGGTTCTGTCGGACAAGAACAAGACGCTCTACCATTATTTCAAGCAGCTTTTCGCGCAGGTGACCAACCCGCCGATCGACCCGATCCGCGAAGAACTCGTAACTTCGCTGGTGTCCTTCATCGGGCCGAAGCCGAATCTGCTCGGCATCGACGAGATGAACCCGCCGATCCGCCTGGAGGTGAGCCAGCCGGTGCTGGATTTCTACGAGATGGAAAAGATCCGGCACATCGATCGCTACACCGAGGGCAAGTTCAGGTCCTACGAGCTGGACATCTGCTATCCGGTGGCGTGGGGCAAGGAGGCGATCGAAGCCCGCCTGGCGAGCCTGTGCGCCCAGGCCGAGGACGCCGCGCGCTCGGGTTTCGGGATACTGATCATTTCCGACCGGCGCATCGACCGCGACCAGATGCCGATTCCGGCGCTGCTGGCGCTGTCGGCGATCCACCAGCATCTGGTGGGCAAGGGCCTGCGCACGTCGGTCGGCATCGTCGTCGAGACCGGCTCGGCGCGGGAGGTGCACCACTTCGCGCTGCTGGGCGGTTACGGCGCGGAGGCCGTTCATCCCTACCTCGCGCTCGAGACGCTGCTGGCGATGCAGGATTCGCTGCCCTCCGGCGTCGACGGCAGGAAGGCGATCAAGAACTACGTCAAGGCAAACGGCAAGGGCCTGAAGAAAGTGATGTCCAAGATGGGCATCTCGACCTACATGTCCTACACTGGCGCGCAGATTTTCGAGGCCTTGGGACTGGCGAAGAGCCTGGTCGGCAAGTACTTCGCCGGCACCACCTCCAGCGTCGAGGGCATCGACGTATTCCAGCTCGCCGAGGAATCGATCCGGATGCACCGCGCAGCGTTCGGCGACGATCCCGTGCTTGCCAACGCCCTCGATGCAGGCGGCGAATACGCCTTCCGCGTGCGCGGCGAAGAGCACATGTGGACGCCGGAGGCGATCGCGAAGCTCCAGCATTCGGCGCGCGCGAACAATTTCCAGACCTACAAGGAATACGCGCAGATCATCAACGACCAGTCGCACCGGCACATGACTTTCCGCGGCCTGTTCGAGTTCAGGTTCAGGCCGGCCAGGGCGATACACATCGAGGAGGTCGAGCCTGCCGCGGAGATCGTGAAGCGTTTCTCCACCGGCGCGATGTCGCATGGGTCGATTTCGGTCGAGGCGCACACCACGCTCGCGGTCGCCATGAACCGCATCGGCGGCAAATCGAACACCGGCGAGGGCGGCGA
>Ga0315281_10007383_pt1 | contig 15488 bp, 13 predicted proteins | sample YL17G07_0_MG_FD_204540 | JGI IMG/M metagenome (GOLD analysis project Ga0315281, IMG submission 204540) | Sediment microbial communities from Yellowstone Lake, YNP, Wyoming, USA - YL17G07_0 | ecosystem: Environmental > Aquatic > Freshwater > Lake > Sediment | place: USA: Wyoming | collected...
GCAACAGCAGTACTATGTTCCCAAAGTCCAACATCGACGACATCGGCTTTCCTTCGGAGGTCTTTCAAGGCTGATACAGCTACAATCTCACTAACGGTCTCGAACCCCAAGCGTAAAACAGCCTCATCAAGAGAACTCACAGAGGCGCCTCTACAAAAATACGGCGAATTAGCCATCTTGAATACATGTGAAGTAAATGCCGGGTCAAAGGAAATAACTTCTGCCAACTCATCGGCATTAGACAATTCTTCCCCTAAAATTTGGAGGGCTTTTACAGCAACAATCGGAAGTGACGGGATCTCCAGATTAGATGCTTCCTCAAAACTCGCAAAATCTCCATCTCTTGTTGCACTCATGATAATTATCATACGCAAAATAGTGATAAAGCACAATAGAACGAACTTATTGCCTCATTAAAAATCAGACAGTATTAAACAGGGCAGGTACTGAAAAGTCATTCGCGCCTCCTCAATATGCACATGGAAATGACGACTATATTAAGACCCTGACAGTTACAGGAAACAGCGAGCGAAACATTCGTAAGACTTATTCGGGTGCTTTTTGAGCTGAAGAAACTGGAAGGCTTTGGGGGCGCGGGAATGCAGCTTTCGGGAGCAAAAGCCGTACAAAATCAGCACAATAAAAAAACAACTTGATAGATGGTTCTAAAAAAGACTATATTACAAGTACAAGGGCGATTAGCTCAGTGGTAGAGCGCTTCCTTCACACGGAAGAGGCCGTGGGTTCGATACCCCCATCGCCCACCATTTAAATCAGGGCTTGGCCGAAATGCCGGGTTTTTCTATTACGCTATACCGCTTCCACCGCCTTGACGTCCGGGATTGCCCTCTTCATCTCGGCCTCTATACCGCCCTTGAGGGTCATCAGCGACATGGGACATGAGCCGCAAGCTCCCTTGAGTTTTACCTTTACCACGTTATCGTCCGTGACCTCCACCAGTTCAACGTCGCCCCTGTCCCTCTGAAGGGCGGGACGTATCCTCCCAAGCACTTCTTCCACCTTTGTCCTGTCAATCATTATTAACCTCCCAACTGTTATTGTTTGAATTTTATCATATTAAGCCGGAAGGCATATATGACCTTAATCATAGCCGTCCCGCTCCATGTCGTGGTATAAAAGAACATGAAGACAAAATATCTGCATATATCACGGCGAATTACACAGGCTGTTTTCATCGTCTTTTTCTTGCTGATGCCGGTCTTCGACATCCTGCGCTATGACACGACAACTCATGAACTCTTTCTCCTGGGCGGTCCGTGGTCCCTGGGGCTTAAAGGCGACGTGCTGCTTGACCATTCGGCCGTAGGCGCTGCCGGGGTAGCTTTCCAGTTTTTCCTGAAGGCGATCCTGCCCTGGATAACAGTCCTATCGATATTTCCGCTTCTGGGCTTTATTTTCGGGAGGACCTTCTGCGGCTGGCTCTGCCCTGAAGGCGCGCTCTTTGAGCTCATGGACTTTTTTAGCCTGAAGATCCTGGGAAGAAGGAGCATATATGGCAGGCAGCATAACGACCCTGCTGTCGCCGGCGAAAACAGGTATCTTTACGCCGGCCTGGCGCTAATTGTCCTACTGACCGTCCCTCCCTTGACCGGGATTATGCTCACAGGCTTCCTGATAGCGCCCAGGACAGTCTGGTCGCAGTTTATGGCCGGTCATTTGAGCTTTGGGGTAAAAGCCGGAATAATCGGGGTTTCCATTTACATGTTCATAACCTCTGTGCTTGTGCGTCATTCCTTTTGCAAATATGTCTGTGCAGCAGGCCTGATGCAGACCCTCTTCGGATGGATCAGCCCGGTGTCCCTGCGCCTGAGGTTCAACAGGTCTGATATTGTCCGCTGCTCGGACTGCAGGGGCTGTGAAAAGGTATGCTTTATGGGGGTGAGGCCGCGGCAGGCCAGGAGGGATATTAACTGCCTGAACTGCGGGGAGTGTATAACAGCCTGCGGACAGGAACTTGCTGAAGGGAACCTTTTCGGATATGCTTTGGGAAGCGCGGAACCCCGGAGATCTTCCGGCGCTATTTTAGACAATAACAGGAATTCAAAGGAGGATTACAATGGCCGATGTGCTGGATTTAAAGAAGCTGATCAAATTTCAACCTGACAAGATTTCAAGAGACATGCTCCACGACTCTCCTGAGATGCGGGTGGCCCTGATGTGCCTGGAGGCAGGCCAGGAGTTGAAGCCGCATAAAGCGCCCATGAGGCTCATGATGTACTGTGTGCAAGGCAAGGGCACATTCATAGTAGGCGAAGAGACCATAGTTGCCGATGAGAAAACGGCGATACTGTGCGATCCGATGGTTTCCCACGGCTTTGCAGCGGACAAGGGAGAGAAACTGGTGGTAATGGCGGTTGTAACTCCGGTGGAATAACGGAATAATTGCAGCAAATGAATCCTGCGAGGTGTTCGTTTCTGTTTCAAAGGGCACTCATAAACCGCCCGGCTGTTTTGGGCTATAATATTACTGCTGATTGACCGACAGACATTTAATGATAAAGTGAGGTGTTGTCATGAAAAGATTGATGGTCTCCGCTGCCGTGGTCATTTCCATGCTGGGTGCGGCCGGCTGCCGTAAGGCGGACAATACGATAAAGATAGGCATTGCAGGTCCCATGACCGGAGGTATTGCAAAGATGGGAGAGGACTTCAGAAACGCCGTGACCATTGCCGCCGAAGAATGGAACGCTGCCGGAGGGGTCCTTGGTAAAAAAGTGGAGTTGCTGATCGTTGACGACCAGTCAGACCCGAAACAGGCCGTATCAATAGCCAACAAGCTTGTCAATGAAGGCGTTGCAGGCGTTATCGGTCATTTCAATTCCAGTTGCTCCATTCCGGCCTCGGACGTTTACAACAGGGCAGGCATCCCGATGATTACACCCGCTTCCACCAATCCGCAACTCACGGACCGTGGATACAGGGGAGCCTTCAGGGTCTGCGGCAGGGACGATCAGCAGGGCAAGGTTGCAGCGGAATTCGTGAATACTGAACTCGGGATAAAAAAGATTGCGATAATCCACGACAGGACCACCTATGGTCAGGGTCTTGCCGACGAGTTCAGGAAATACCTGGACAAGGGGACCGGAGTGGTTTATTACGGAGGGATAAGACAGGGAGACAACGATTTTAAGGCAGTGCTTACGTCTCTCAGGGAGTTGTCCCCGGAACTCCTGTACTTCGGGGGCGTATATACTGAGGCCGCCCTCCTTGTGAAACAGGCGGGGGAGGTGGGTCTCAAGGTCAGGTTCATGAGCGGGGACGCTGTTATTGACCCGAAATTTATTGAGATTGCAGGCGCGAACACGGCAGAGGGAGCATATCTTACCTTCAGCCCCGACCCCGTCAATATACCCGAGGCAAAAGGCTTTATCTCAAAGTACAAGGCAAGATTCGGGGAGCCCGGACCTTATGCAATATATTCATATGACGCGCTCAATATTCTGCTCAGCGCTGTCTCGGAAGCTCATAACATCAACGGCAAGTCGTTAATAGACGCACTTCACAATAAGGAGTTCTCAACCTCGATGGGAAGGATAAGCTTTACGGAAAAGGGGGACGTTGCAATGTCTCCATATGTCATGTGGGTTGTCAGAAACGGGAAGTTTGAGCAATACCGGTAGCCCTGAAGGCATGAGGTTAGGAGCGTCTTTTACGCAGGCCGGGCAATGACAAAAAAACATCTTGGACAGAACTATCTGTTTGACCCCTTGATCCTGGAGAAGATAGTCGCCGTCTCCGGCATTTCAGGGAAAGATACGGTTGTCGAAATAGGTCCCGGTCCGGGCAGGCTGACCAGGTTGCTGACGAAAACGGCCAAACAGGTCATTGCGATCGAGCTGGACCGTGTTCTTTACGATACCCTGGAGGCCGAATGCGCGGGCATTAAAAACCTGCAACTCATTCATGGCGATGCATTAGTTTATCCGTTTGAGAAGCTCGACCAGTTCAGCGTTGTTGCCAATATCCCATACTATATAACTACCCCGGTTATCTTCAAGCTGATGGAGGCAGGCAAGAATCTGAAAGCCATGACGCTTACGGTACAAAAGGAAGTTGCCGAACGTATCGCAGCAGTGCCGGGCAATAAGGATTATGGTGTTTTGTCCATATCCGTGCAGTACAGGGCTGACACGGAACTGAAGTTTATAATTCCAAGGGGCGCCTTCAGGCCTGTGCCAAAGGTGGACTCAGCCGTTATACATATAAGAATGCTTGGAAGCCCGCGGGTTGTGCCGGCCGACGAAAGGCTTTTTTCCAAGGTGTTCAGGACCGCATTCTCTCGGCGCAGAAAGACCCTTTCCAATTCCCTGAAGCTGCTTGTGCCGGATGTAAAAGATATCCTTTTGAGGGCCGGCATTGACCATATGAGAAGGCCTGAAACACTGTCCATAGAGGAGTTTGCGAGACTTTCGGATGCAATTAAAGATGACATGCAGTCATAAAAAAGCTACTTAGAGTCTGTTTATAAAGTCATGTCTTTCTGTCATTCCGGCTTGTCCGGAATCTTTTCAGTGGCGTGCAAGAAGGATTCCCGACGCGCTTCGCTTGCGGGAATGACAAGTATAGGTAGTTTATAAACAGATTCTATTTACCCACCAGTTTTTCTATCTGTCCGTTGCTCATGCGAAACCGCTGAGAAGCGCTTTCCGCAATGCTGATATTATGGGTTACCATTACAAAGGTTATGTTCTTTTCCCGGTTCATCTTTCTGAAAAATTCCAGCATGTCCGTTTCGGTCTCTACATCGAGGTCGCCGGTCGGCTCATCCGCCAGGATAAGTTCAGGGTCATTCATGAACGCCCTCGCTATTGCTACGCGCCGCTGCTGACCACCTGACAAATGCCCGGGATAGGCATTTATCTTGTCCCCAAGGCCCACCATCTTAAGCAGTTCAGCCGCCTTCCCGTTGTCTTCAGGTTTACGCCCGGAGGCCCCTTTATGGAACACCAGCGGCAGCAGCAGGTTCTCCCTTGCGGTCAGCACAGGCAGGAGGCTGGCGAATTGAAACATGAAACCCACCCTGCCACTTCGGTATTCCGAAAGACCGTCAGTGTCAAGGGAGTAAATATCAGTGCCGTCAAAAAGCACCCTGCCCGAAGTAGGTCTTGCAATCCCGCCCAGGATGGACAGGAGCGTTGTCTTGCCGGACCCGGAATGTCCGACAATGGAAACGAATTCCCCGGCGCCCACTTCAAGGGATGTATCAAGCACCGCGTTTATGGTCTCATTGGCAACCGTGTAAGTCTTGGTGATGTTTTCAATAATGATCTGAGACATTCCTATTCTCCCTTTATGACCACAAGAGGTTCCAGTTTTTTTAGCCTCTGAAGCGGCGAGAGAGCGCCTATGACACATATCCCCGTTCCGATAGCAAAGCCCGATAAGGATATCAGTATGCGTTCAAGAACACTCAGGTCCGCTGCCGGATTTTTCAGTATGAAAAAGCTTTTTGCCAGCAGGAGAGAAAGGGCCGTCCCGCCAGCGATCCCGGCAATGCTGCCTATGGCCCCGATTAGAAAGACCTCGGCAAAGAACAGTTTGACTATATGGGACTCTTTTGCTCCGATGGCGCGCATAATCCCGACTTCCCGCGACCGTTCATTGGCAATCGCTGAAAAAACCGACCAGGCCAAAAATATGGATAATACGGAGGAAAGTAGCATCGTAAAATAAAATATGCGGTTTATGTCCCTCAAAGTATTGATCAGGCCCTTGCCTATGTCCTTTCGCGCCACGGCATCCACCTCGACCGTGGCGTTTGTAATATCACGCACGATTTCGTAAGGGTCTACGCCCTTTTGGGCCCTTACGAAGATTATCGATATTTGGCCCGGTTTTATCCCGGCGACATTGCCTTTCTTGATAAGAGCATCTATATTTTCATCGCTTATGAATATGGCGTTGTCCAGCCCCGTCCCCGTCTTGTCGAGAACGCCGACCATCCTGAAGACATTGCCGAACAGGACGCTGTCAACTTCCATAAGCCCGAGGTTGATGTTGTAAGCGGATTCCTGCCCGACGATCGCCTCTCCTTTATTAAGCCTGCGTCCTATCGTCTTGCTCAGCCACGGTTTTACGATAAAATCGGTATCCTGGTTGAACGCGACAATAAGGGAGCTGGGGACGGAGCAGCAGAGGCCCGTCAGAGTAACGAGGTAGGTCTGGGAGGTGACCTGTTCGACCCCTTTGATTCCCCGTATCTTCTCAACCATGCCGCTGTCCATATAAAAAGATTTTGACTGGTTTTCAAGAAGAATATCTTCAGCCGCCCCTCGCGCTCCGGCGGGCACGACGATAACGTCAGCGCCGAGACGCTCCGAGGTCAGTTTTATGCTCGAATTGACCTGCCGGACAAAAGACATCGCAAAGACTAAAGTGGCAACCATGAGGGCAATGGCGACCGCCAGTATTGCCGTTCTAAGAGTATTCTTCTTCAGGTTCTTGATCGCAAAATAGGAAAGACCGAAATTTTGCACACACACCGCCGATTATTGTTTATTAGTATGCTGTTACAGATAAGACAGGCATTCCATGCGGCTTTTGCCGCGTGGAATGCCTGTAAAGTATAAGGACAAAGAGGTTATTTTTTCCAGTTGGCGTCTATGCCGCAGAGGATGGCGACTTTATCGCCCATTCCCATGCCCTTGTGGCATCCCTGGCAGATGGATACCTTGCCGACGATCTTTTTGGCGTCGGCGTCGTAAAGCATGAGCAACCCGTCTGTTATCGCTTTTGCATCTTTGATCGGCATACCGTCGGCGCCGCATGCCGGAACAGCGTCCCTGGCGGTGATTAACGCATACTTGGCGTCGGGAGTTGGGATCATATCATGTGCCTGCTCGCCGGTGGGGGACATCTGCTGATCTACAAGATTGAGGGTAGCTGCGTCGATCACATATACCCTGTCGTTAGCTGCCTGAAATATGAGCTTGCCGTCGTGGCTGAAGCTCTGCCTGAAGGTAATGGTCTTGTCCGGTTCGCCGGAAAGGGTGTTCTTGTGTAGAACTTTCCACTCACCCTTTTCAAGCGCAGGGAGGTCCACCATGATCAGGTCTATTTTCCCATTCCCTTTTCCTTCTGCGGCTTGGTTAACGGCAATCAGGAACTTCTTCATGTCCGGGCTGTTTGTGCCGTGTACGAACTTGTAGGTGCCGGATTTATATCCGAGATCGCTGATGAACATCCTGTGTTTGCGGTCTAAGCTGCCCTTGTCGAAAACATCCACATAACCCTCGGTCCCCATAAATACCGGCAAAAACGTATGCTTGCCCTGCCCTGATGCGCAATAGAGCGGCGGCTTCTTGCCCGGGGCTCTCTCATCGGGCTTCATTGTGATGTCTTTTATAACTTTGTCCGCCTTCAGGTCGGTTTTACCGATATGAAAGACCGGCGTTCCTGAGGAGTTGTCCAGGATGTAAGTCGAATAGAACGCTACGTTGCTGTCGTTGGAATCGATTCTAACATCGTGCATAGGGTGGGTTTTATTTGTCCCAATGGTAATCCTGTCCAGATCTTTATTCAGCTTGATCGGATTCTCAGCGTTATTCGGATCAATGGTCAGATCAATCTTTGCGAAGTGACCGCCGTGGCCTGCAACGTATGCGACGCCGGAGTAAGTCTTCTTGGCTGCGGTTGCCGTAGAAGTGGATGTGCCGATGACACTATATACTAGATAGCCGGCAAGCGCTACCGCCATTATCCCTACTACCAAGAAAAGTCTCTTCTTCATATAAGTCCTCCCCGTTTTGTTTTCTGGTCAGCCCTTAATAGGGCGCCTTCATTAATACCAGATACTGAAAACAGCTCTTCGGTCACCCCCTTTCATTAAATTAAGTTATAGATAAACAACAAATATCCTTCACGATCTTTTACGAAAAGTTAACATATCGGATGTTGAAAAGTCAACTTGAAGTTGAAAATTTAGAGGGGCAAGGTTAATATTAAACGGCAAAAGGAGGCCAACTTGTGATATACGACGGCGATTTTCTGGAAGGTTTAGTCAAAAAGGCCCTTTCAAGGGGAGGGGAATACGCGGATATATATATTGAACGGAGGGAAACAACGTCAATCATGCTTGAAGACGACCGAATAGAAAAGGTAATAACCGGTCTTGACGCCGGGATAGGCATAAGACTTGTTTCGGGCGGTAAGACTTCTTACGCTTACAGCAATGATTTTTCCAGGGACGTACTGTCGGATCTTGCAGGTACGGTTGCTTCTGCAGCCTCAAGCCCTTTCAGGGATATTGCCGTAAACATGAAAACAAGGAGACCTGATACGGTGTTTGCCGTAAAAAATCCTCCGGGTGGTGTTCCGATGTCATCAAAGATATTAATGGTAAAGACCGGGAATAAAATTTCCAGGGGTTTTGACAAGCGGATTAAACAGTCAACGGTCACATACAGGGACTCCATCCAAAATGTGACTGTTTTTACGTCTGAAGGTCTGCTTACTGAAGAGGAAAGGGTTTATACCACGGCGATGGTCCAGGTAGTCGCAGCTGATGGAGATGTAGTCCAGACAGGGTATGAATCAGCCGGAGGGTATATTGGCTTTGAACTTCTCGATGGAACGGTCATGGAAGAGATATCAAGGGCCGCGGCCCGGCGTGCAATAACCGCACTTAAAGCACGGAGGGTCCCCGGCGGCAGAATGCCGGTAATCATATCCTCGGAGGCCGGCGGCACCATGATTCACGAAGCGATCGGACACGGGCTTGAGGCTGACCTGGCCGGACGCGGCCTGTCAGTTTACGCCGGGAAGACCGGTCAGATGGTCGCCTCTCAGAAGGTCACTGTTGTTGATGACGCAACCTTGCAGGGGAAAAGGGGGTCCTTTTCCTTCGATGATGAGGGGACCCCTTCCCGGAGGACGGTGCTTGTGGAAAACGGGCTATTGAAAGGCTATATGTACGACAGGCTAAACGCAGCGGAAAACGGTGTAGCTTCAACCGGAAACGGCAGAAGGGAATCTTACGAGTGCAAGCCTATACCGAGGATGACCAATACGCTTATTGTGCCCGGCGCTGCCGACCCCGAAGACGTTGTAAGGTCTGTGCAACGTGGACTGCTCGTGAAGAAAATGGGGGGAGGGCAGGTCAATACGGTAACCGGTGACTTTGTTTTTGAGGTCCAGGAGGGTTATCTCATCGAAAACGGAGAGCCTGACATGCCTGTAAGAGGAGCGACATTGGTGGGCAATGGTCCCGAGGTATTAAAGTCTATTGACCTGGTGGCCTCTGACCTTGGTTTTTCCATAGGCACTTGCGGCAAGGATGGACAGGGGGTCCCGGTATCGGACGCGATGCCTACCATAAGGATACCTGAAATTGTCGTGGGCGGAGAGGCGGCATGATACCTTCATGTGGCAAATATTACACAGGATAGAAATTAATCAACACCTATGAGCAACTATCGTTCTGTTTTACAATATATTTTAGTTGGTATGATAATTGCACAATAATATACCTTGTGAGATTGCAACGTACAATAAAGAAGGAAATAATCTTTAGCGGCATAGGCCTTCATTCAGGCAGATACGCGACTGTGAAGATTAAACCGGCTGCCAGGGATACCGGTATTGTTTTTTACCGTGTGGACAAGGGAGCGCTTATCCGGGCCAATATCGAGTCGGTCATTGACACGGCCTTCGCAACTACCATTGGATATATCGGAGTCAAGATAAAGACTGTCGAGCACCTTTTGTCCGCAGCCGCAGGATTGGGGATTGACAATCTGCTTATAGAGGTGGACGGTCCGGAGGTGCCCATACTGGACGGAAGTTCGATGGAGATGACCGGCATGATCCTTGAAGCGGGTATTGCCAAACAGGGCAAGAAGATGCCGTTTATTAAGATTATAAACCCGATCATATACGAGGATTCGCATGCAAGGGTGGTAGCTTTGCCGTACGACGGCATGCGTATCTCCTACTGTATCAGCTTCAATCATCAATTGCTCGGCCTGCAGGAACTGACACTGGACATCAATGAGACGACCTTTGTCAGGGAGGTGTCACCGGCCAGGACCTTCGGTTTTTTGCGTGACGTTGAAATGCTGCGCGCCAACGGACTGGCAAAGGGCGGTTCCTTAGACAACGCGGTGATTGTAGGTGAAAACGGGGTATTGAACAAAAGCGGTCTCAGGTTTTCCGATGAATTTGTCAGGCATAAAATACTGGATTCTATCGGTGATATGTCCCTGATAGGCTACCCGATCCGGGGTCATATTATCCTGGAGAAGGCAGGGCATACTGCCAATCTGAACTTCCTCAAGAAGCTCATGGCTTCCCCGGATTGCTACAGTTTCATTTCAGAGTCCGAATTTGACCATGCCAGTCTCAAAGTTTTAAACTACAGTTAAAAAAAGAGGGGGAATACCCAAATACCCGTACTCGTAAGAGTGCCGCCTTTCTTCAGAACCTCAGGCAAGGTATTTGAGTATTCCCTAAATTTTCTCTTTTCCGTCCTCTACTTATTTCTTCTTCGCAGCCTTTTTTGCAGGGGCCTTTTTTGCAGGGGCCTTTTTTGCAGGAGCCTTTTTTGTAGCGGCCATTGATATTCACCTCCTTTTGTACCTGCCGTTTTACCGACATGGTTAATAAAACAGGGCTTATTCCCTTCTCAACATTCACTTTATTTCTTTTTCGCAGCCTTTTTTGCAGGGGCCTTCTTCTTTGCAGGAGCCTTTTTTGTAGCGGCCATTGATATTCACCTCCTTTTGTACCTGCCGTTTTGCCGGCATGGTTAGTAAAACAGGGCTTATGCCCTTCCCAACAACGTTATTCTCTTTTCTAAAAGCATGCGCTTTAGTGTGGAGTCTTTTTTCTTCTTATCCTTGTATTTGGACTCCTCGGTGACAGTGCAGTTAATGTCCTTGTCGAATTTCTTCTCTATATCCTGAAGGCCGATTAAAAAAGTCGGGCTCGATGGTCCGACTACAAAAAGATCCACAGTCGGCGCATCCTCGTCTTCGGCATAGGGGCCGTAAATAAAGGCAATCTTAATTCCGTTGGCGCGCAACAGGCTCTTGAGTGCTCCGGGAAGTCCGAGGGATTTTGCTATAAGGTCTTTGAGTTCCATAAACAGGGGGGAATTTCTGTCGGCCTGAAAATACCTGAGGTTGGCTACCTTCTCGCTTGTTACAATCCCCATCTCTTCGAGTTTGTCCAACTCCCTCTTGACACCGGAAGGGTTTTTGCGGGTAAGCTTCGCTACCTCGCGGACATAAAATCTCTCGTCCGGACTGTTCAGAAGCAGCGCCAAAACATCCGCCCTGATGGATGAAGAGAAGAGGCTTTTAAGCATGTGCTTTCCTCATATTTAAATTTTACAATAAGCAAATATTATTTGTCAACAAAAAAATTACTTTGTAGAACATATGTTCACTATAATAGAACATCATCACTTATGGAACAGTCGTTCTCATTCAAGCAACAATTAGAAAACCCTCATGGGATAAGGCTTTGCTGATCAAAATGCAATGTTATAAAGAGAGGTCGAATTAATTAGGGTTTGTTTATAAAGTCATGTCTTTCTGTCATTCCGGCTTGCCCGGAATCTTTCCGATGGCGTGTAAGAAGGATTCCCGACGCGCTTCGCTTGCGGGAATGACAAGTATAGGTGGTTTATAAACAGACTCTAATTTTTTGGAAGAGATTGCTTGTCGGGTGAAAAGGCGGTAAAGAGAAGGATGGCGATGCCTACGGTGAGGGCGGAGTCCGCAACGTTGAAGGCGGGCCAGTGGTATTTCCCAATATATACGTCCAGGAAGTCCACGACGTAGCCCCGGACCAATCTGTCCGCCAGGTTTCCAGCCGCACCCCCGAGCACAAGTGAGAGCCCCCACCTCCCGTGTTGCTCACGAACAATAAGCACTGCCACAAATATTATCGCCAGGAAGGCGACTATTATAAAGAAGAGGTTTCCAAGGCTCCTGAACATGCCGAAGGCCGAGCCCACATTTTCGACATATACTATATTAAAGAAGGGCAAGGCCCTTATAACATCCGTGGGGGCCAGATAGGATTTAATGATATATTTGGTGAGTTGATCAAGCAAAAGGACGCTCAGTGAGATTAAAAAGAAGCAATGCGGACGTGCGCTGAAATGTTCACACAGCGCTTCCTTATAACTATGGACAGGCATCAGGCCCACTTGATCGCGTCATGGCAGCGGTTGCAGATCTGCGGATGGTCCTCAAAGGCGCCCACTGAGGGGTCCCAGTTCCAGCAGCGCTCGCACTTGGCGCCCGATGCCCGTTCCACCCTGATTGAAAGACCCTTTATCTCAGCGCTTTCATATGTGTCCGGCAGGCCCGCGGAAGAAGGAAGAAGTTTTACCTCCGAGACGATGAAAAGGGCCGGGAGAAATTCCTCGTAAGCCCGGAGCAGTCCGAGTTCCTTCTCAGGCAGGTAAAATATCAGGCATGCCTCCAGGGCATTGCCTATGAATTTGTCGCGTCTCTTTATTTCAAGGGCCTTGTTTGCCTCGTCCCTAACCGCTATCAGCTTCTCCCATCTTTTTTCAAGCTCATCGTCCTTAAAGCTTCCGTCCGCCGAGGGGAACCCGGCAAGGAACACGCTCTCAGAATCAGATTCACTGCCCCCACCCCCGAACTTCGGAATATGGGCCCATATCTCCTCAGCCGTGAACGAAAGGACAGGGGCCATAAGCCTGGTTATGTCCACGAGTATCCGGTGCAGCACCCACTGGGCTGCGCGCCTCCCGGCCGAGTCTTTTTTAAATGTATATATGCGGTCCTTAAGAATGTCCAGGTAAAAGGAACTCATATCCACAATACAGAAACGGTAAATGGAGTGGAATACCTCATGAAAGTCGAACTGTTCGTAAGCGGTTGTGACCTTGCATACCAGTCCCTGCAGCCTTGACATGGCCCAGCGGTCAATCTCAAGGAGGTCCCCTTTGTAATCGCCTCCATCGAAATCATTCAATGTGCCGAGCAGGAACCTGCCCGTGTTTCTTATCTTGCGATACGCCTCGGTGAGACGGCTGATTATCTCCTTTGACAGCCTTACATCATCGCGGTAGTCCTCGGCAGAGACCCAAAGCCTTACGATCTCGGCCCCGTTTGCCTTTATAATTTCCTGAGGGGCTATGACATTGCCCTGCGACTTGGACATCTTCTTGCCCTGGCCGTCCACAGTGAAGCCGTGCGTAAGCACGGTACCATAGGGGGCCTTGCCCCTTGTTCCCACCGAAGCAAGGAGGGAACTCTGAAACCAGCCCCTGTGCTGGTCGCTGCCTTCAAGGTACATGTCTGCCGGCCAATGCAGCCTTTTGTCGCCTTCCAGGACGGCGGCGTGGCTGACGCCGGAATCAAACCATACATCAAGTATATCCATCTCCCTGCTAAAAGACCTGCCGCCGCATATTACACAGGCATGACCTTCCTTCAGCAGGTCTTTGACCTCAAGTCTGAACCAGACATCAGCGCCCTGCTCCCCGGTAAGTTTCACTATCCTGTCGAACATATCATCATCATTGATGTAAGCGCCGCAATCGTCACAGGTGACAAGGGTTATAGGCACGCCCCAGGCCCTTTGTCTTGAGATGCACCAGTCCGGCCGGCCGGACACCATACCGGATATCCTGTCCATGCCCCAGGCAGGCACCCAGCTCGTCTTCCGTATCTCCTGAAGACACTTCTTCCTCAGATCCCCCTTATCCATGGAGATGAACCATTGCGCTGTCGCCCTGAAGATGACCGGCTTCTTGCAGCGCCAGCAATGGGGATAGGAATGTTTGACCTTCTCGGTCCCTAGCAGGGCGCTTTTCTGTTTAAGCGTCTCTATTATGCCGTCGTTGGCCTTGAACACGAACTGCCCCTCGAATTCCGGCACCAGCTTTGTAAACTTGCCCCTGTCGTCAACCGGAGCGTATATATCGAGTCCGTATTTAAGCCCGGCCTCATAGTCGTCCTCGCCGTGGCCCGGCGCAATATGGACAATGCCGCTGCCTTCGCCGACCGTTACGAAGTCTCCAAGGATTACCCCGGACTCCCTGTCAATAAAGGGGTGTCTTGTCCTCAAACCCTCCAGTTCCGAGCCGATGACTCTTGCCCTGATCTCTCCGGAAAGCCCTATCTTGTCCTTGAGGGCGTGGAGATTTTCTTCCGCCACTATCAGCAACTCTCCGGCACTCTCAACCGCAACATATAATAGTTCAGGATTAACGGCAAGCGCCAGATTTGCCGGCAAGGTCCAGGGGGTGGTGGTCCATATGACAACCGATACAGGAAGCTCTTCAGGAGAAGCCGTGAATTTGACGGCATCCTCCGGCAAGACCTGAAATTTGACAAAGACAGACGGTGATTCCTTGTCCGCATATTCGACCTCTGCCTCGGCCAGGGCCGTTATGCACGACGGGCACCAGTGGACAGGCTTCTTTCCTTTATATACGGAACCGTTTCTTACAAAGGTGAAGAATTCCCTTACAATGGAGGCCTCATAATCATAGCTCATTGTTAAGTAAGGATTGTTCCAGTCGCCAAATATGCCCAGTCTCTTGAACTCTTCTCTTTGAATGTCAACAAATCCGGCTGCATACTCCCGGCATGCCTGCCTCTTTTGAAGCACGTCCACGTGGTCTTTCTTATCTCCCATGTTCTTGTCTACTTGCAGCTCAATGGGCAGACCGTGGCAATCCCAGCCCGGGACATAGGGGGAGTAAAAGCCCTGCATGGACTTATATTTAACAATAATGTCCTTGAGTATCTTGTTAAGGGCGTGACCTATATGTATATTACCGTTGGCGTAAGGGGGGCCGTCGTGAAGAATATACCTCTCATTGTGCCTGTTTTTTTCCTGAATTTTCCGATATATGTCTTTTTCTTCCCAGGACTTCAGCATCTCAGGCTCTCTCTTGTTGAGGTTGGCCTTCATGGGGAAATCTGTTTTGGGCAGGTTCAGTGTGTCTTTATAATCCATAGACATGACAGGGAAATTACCACTAACAGGTTTTCCTTGTCAAGAAAGGCTACATGGAAAATGTTGATAGCCAGGCGTTACCTGGTCCAATGGACTATAATAAAGATATCATGAAACGAGCAAACATATACGGTGCGGACATAGGATATGCTGTGCAGGGTGCAGGAGAGCCTCTGCTGCTGATTCACGGCACCACGATTGCAGATGCACTTTATCCTGTATTTGTTGATCCTATCATTGCAGACAGGTATCGCATCATTATATATCACCGACGCGGCTATGGTGTTAGTTCCAGAGCATGCAGCCCATTTACAATGTCACAGGAGGCATCGGATGCACGTGCCCTGCTCAGACATCTCGGCATAGAAAAGGCTCATATTGCAGGTTATTCTTACGATACTGTCAAGTCTTTTCTGTAAATTCTCACCAGGGCTTTATCCTCAAGGGTTTGCACGGTTTTCATTTTAGGCCGCCGCCCTTTCAATTTTTAACATCCTTAACTTAGCCAGTATAGCTTTCGC
>Ga0315281_10007384_pt1 | contig 15486 bp, 17 predicted proteins | sample YL17G07_0_MG_FD_204540 | JGI IMG/M metagenome (GOLD analysis project Ga0315281, IMG submission 204540) | Sediment microbial communities from Yellowstone Lake, YNP, Wyoming, USA - YL17G07_0 | ecosystem: Environmental > Aquatic > Freshwater > Lake > Sediment | place: USA: Wyoming | collected...
TCCTGTTCGGGCCGGAGACCCGCGGCCTGCCGCGCGAGATATTCGAAAGCGTGCCGCCGGAGCAGCGCCTGCGACTGCCGCTTCGGCCCGGCAACCGCAGCCTCAATCTTTCCAACGCAGTCGCCGTCGCGGTGTACGAGGCGTGGCGGCAACAGGGCTTTGCCGGGAGCATCTAGGCTTCGCAACTGGGGTCGCGGGCGCCTGCCCGTCGCAAGATGCCCGCCTCTGAGCCGCTTCTTCCGCGTCTTCTCAATTCTCGCCTTTGGGATCCCTGGCGAGCAATTGTTCCACTGCCTCGCGCGGCGAAACTCCACCGAACAGAACTGCGCACACGGCCCGCGTGATCGGCATCTCGACACCGAGTTGCCGGGCGCGCTTTTCGACCGCGGCGGCGGTATGGACGCCCTCGGCTACGTGCCCCAGTTCGCGCAGGATGTCGTCCAGTTTCTTTCCCTGCGCCAGACCGAGGCCGACGCGGCGGTTGCGCGACAGCTCGCCGGTGCAGGTAAGGATCAGATCGCCGGCGCCGGTAAGACCGGTGAAGGTCTCGGGGCGGCCGCCCAGTTTAGTCCCGAGGCGCGTGATTTCGGCCAGCCCGCGGGTGATCAGGGCGGCGCGTGCATTGGCTCCCAGGCCCAGGCCGTCGGCGATACCGGTGGCGATGGCCATGACGTTTTTTACCGCGCCCCCGATTTCCACCCCGGCGATATCGCTGCTGAAATAGACGCGCAGACGCGAGCCGTGCAGGGCGCGCGCCGTGACCTGGGCGAACGCAACGTCGGCGGAAGCTAGTGTAAGTGCCGTCGGCAATCCGTGCGCTACCTCGAGCGCGAAGCTAGGCCCGGACAAAACGCCATAAGCGCTGCCGCTGGGCAGCACTTCCGCCGCGATTTGATGCGGCAGTTGAGCGCTTTCCGGCTCAAAGCCCTTGCACAGCCACACTACCCGCTTTTGCGTGGGCGCGAGCCTGGTAAGCATGCCGCGTAGCGCCGCGGTCGGAGTCGCCACCAACACGAGTTCGGCGGCGGCGATAGCTGCATCAAACTCCGCCTCGATCATGAGTTGCGGCGGCAGCTCGATTTCGGGCAGATAGCGCTGATTGCGGCGAGCCGCGGCGATAGTTCGGCATTGACCGGGGTCGCGCCCCCATAGCACTGCTTCGTGCCTGGCACTGAGGCTGACGGCTATCGCTGTGCCCCAGGCGCCAGCGCCGAGTACGGTAACCTTCATGATTGCTTACCGCGGAATGGCGCGGCGAACCGTTACAGTCCCCAGACCTGGTTCGCACGCACGAACCCGGCCTGGCCGTCGCGGTGGCGTACCTTGATCCAGGAACCCACGCCGAGTTCGAGGACTTCGAGCGCCACCCCCTGGCGCGCCTGGAACACTAGCGGCGTGCCGTCTTCAGCGCGCTGGCGCACATCGGCCAGCGCCGACGTGACCACCACCGTACGCGTGACAGACAGGGTCTTTTTCTCCACCCAGGAGAGGTCGCCCGCGGCGTCGCGCACCTTGGTCCAGTTGTCGACCTGCACTATCACCTCCACCGGGTAGAATTTGCTCGCGACGAACATTTTTTCCGCCTTAAGCGAGGGTGCATCGTACATCGGCGTGGCATTCTCGCCGATGGAGCGGAACTCGCCCGCCAACGCGGCCGGAGCGGCGAACAACAGCAGCGCGAACAGGACGCGGCGCATCCTCAATGCGCAATCTCGATCTTGGACGCAGCCTGCTGCTGGGCTTGCTGCAGGCGCTGCAGGTATATCGCCTCGAAATTCACCGGTGCCAGATACACAGGCGGAAATCCGGCGCGGCTGATGATATCGGACACCATCTCGCGTGCATAGGGGAAGAGTATGTTCGGGCATGCTGTCGCAAGGAGAGGTTCGAGATCGGATTCCGGCACGTTGCGGATTTGAAAAATACCTGCTTGCGCCGCCTCCACCAGAAACATGGTCTTCTCGCCCGTCTTGGCGGTCACGGTAACCGTCAGCACCACCTGGTACAGGCCCTCGCCTACGGCCGTGCCCTCGTTATGCAGCTGCACGTCCACTTGCGGCTGCTCGCCGGACAGGAATACATCCGGGGCATGCGGGATCTCAAGCGACAGGTCCTTGACATAAATCTTCTCGATGCCGAATATCGGTTGCTGCTGCGGTTCGTTCATTTGGTTTCCAGTGATTGAAGTGGGTTGCCGCCGTCGTTAGCTTTGACCGCGCAGCAATGGCTCGAGCTTGCCCGCGTGATTGAGCGCCGCGAGCTCGTCGAATCCGCCGACGTAAGTCTCGCCGATGTAGATCTGCGGCACGGTGCGCCGCCCGGTCTTTTCCATCATCTCGTCGCGTCGCGCGGGGTCGAGGTCGATGCGGATTTTCTCGATCTCCGTGACGCCCTTGGACTTGAGCAGCATTTCGGCGCGCTGGCAGTAAGCACAGACGCCGGTGCTGTACATGCTGATCTTGGGCATGATGGCGATTATTTCTGCACCGGCAGGCCTGCCTGTTGCCAAGCCATAAAGCCGCCGCTCAGATTAAACACCTTGGAAAAACCGGCCTTGCGCAGGGCTGCCGCGGCCGCATTCGAGCGATTGCCAGTGGCACAGTACACGATTATCGGCTTGTCCTTGAATTTCTCGATGTCGCCGCAGCGTGCCTCGATCTGCGACGCGGGCAGCCCGCGCGCGTTGAGAATATGCGAAGCCGCGAATTCCGCCTGCTCGCGCACGTCCAGCATCAGGGCATCCTGCCGGTTGATCATCTGCGTCGCCTCCAGCGTATTGACCGAGGAACCACCCGCGCCGCGCCGCACCAGCGGCCAGACCAGCATCGCACCGCTCACGAATGCGACCGCAATGAGAAAAATATTGTCCAATACAAATTTCACGCCTGCTCCTGATGTTTGGCCGGAATAGCGCAGAGAATTTCGCCAATCGGATCGACCGGCTAGAGTGTGCGCGAAGCCTGCCGAACGGGCTTATGCTTATCGAGCAGATCGAAAATATCTCGCCCGACGGCAGCCTGTTCACGGTTTCGAACAAAGGAATATTATAAAATATTCGGGCGCTTATCGTATGGCAAAAGAGGATTACGATGAAAAAGATCATTCTGCTCAGGCACGGCGAGTCCCTCTGGAACAAGGAAAACCGCTTCACCGGCTGGACCGACGTGGATTTGACCGAAAAAGGCGTCGAAGAGGCGAAAAAGGCCGGCGAACTCATGCGCGACGCGGGTTTTGTGTTTGATCTGGCTCACACCTCGGTACTTAAGCGCGCCATCAAGACCCTTTGGCTCGCGCTCGAGCAGCTTGATCTGATGTGGATTCCGGTGCTGCATTCCTGGCGTCTGAACGAGCGCCACTACGGCGCGCTGCAGGGCCTGAATAAAGCCGAAACGGCGGCCAAGTTCGGCGAGCAACAGGTGCTCGCATGGAGGCGCAGCTACGATGTCCCTCCGCCCGCACTCGCCCCCGACGATACGCGCTGCCCCGGCGGCGACCCGCGCTACCGCGGGCTCGTGGCTAACCAGGTGCCATTGACCGAATGCCTCAAGGACACGGTGGCGCGCGTGCTGCCCTACTGGAACCAAACGATCGCCCCGGACATCCGCTCCGGCAAGCGCGTCCTCATCGCCGCGCACGGCAACTCGCTGCGGGCGCTGGTCAAGTACCTCGACAAGGTAAGCGATCAGGATATCGTCGGCCTCAATATCCCGACCGGCGTGCCGCTGGTCTACGAACTGGACGACGTTCTCAAGCCCATCCGCCACTATTACCTGGGAGATCCGGCCGAGGTCGAAAAAGCCATGCAAGCGGTAGCGAGCCAGGGCAAGGCAAAGGCTTGAATTCAGGGCCGCGGACGGGGAGAAGCGAAACGCTGTTTCAGCGCCCCCGCGGGGTCCTGTGCGGCCGGAAACTGTTCCTCGTTATTTTCCTGATCGCCCTGAGTCCGGCGTACTCCGCCGACAAGGCCGAGTTGGACGCGCTGCACGGCCGCATCGAAACACTGAAAAAAAATCTGACCGGCGCAGAAGAAAACCGGTCGGAAGCAAGCGATGCGCTGCGCGCGTCGGAACAGGGCGTATCGGAGGCCAATCGCGTGCTGCACAATATCGGCATGCAGCAGCGGGCAGTGCGCGCCGATCTCGTCCGTGTGGGCAAACAGTCACGCGCGCTCGAGGTGGATATAGCCGCGCAACAGAGCCAGCTCGGACAACTACTGGCCACCCGTCACGCCTCGGGTCAGCAGGACTACCTGAGATTGTTTTTGTCCGGCCGCGACCCGAATCAGACCGCGCGCGACCTGCATTATTACAGCTACATCTCGCGCGCCCAGGCCGATTTCATTCGCGCGCTGCGCAATAACCTCGCCGGGTTGGCGCAACTCGCGCTTGAGGCGCGCGACAAAAGCGCCGAACTGGCCGGACTGGAAGCGCAACAGCGCGAAGGCCGCAAGAAGCTGTTGGCGCAGCAGGCGGAACGGCGCAAGGTGCTCGCCGGGCTGGCGACGCAGATCCGTTCGCAGCGCCGCGAAATCATGTCGTTGCAGCGCGACGAGGCGCGTCTGTCGCGCCTCGTCGAGAAACTGGGGAAGGCGATGTCGCCGGGCGGGAACGGGCGACGCAACGACAAACTGCCCGAGTCGGATCGGGACGCCGGGGCGTTCGCCGCGCTGAAAGGCAAACTCAGGCTGCCCACCCGCGGGGAACTAATCAACCGCTTCGGCACTCCACGCAGTGACAGTGGCCTGAGTTGGAAGGGGTTGTTTATTCGCGGCGCCAGCGGCCAGGAGGTGCGCGCGGTCGCCGCCGGGCACGTCGTGTTCGCCGAGTGGATTCGCGGTTTCGGCAATCTGATGATTATCGACCACGGCCAGAGCTATCTCACCATCTACGGCAACAACGAGGCCTTGCTCAAACAGGTGGGCGACTCGGTCAAGACCGGGGACGAGGTGGCCACGGTCGGTAATAGCGGCGGCAACCCGGATTCGGGTTTATACTTCGAAATTCGGCATCAAGGCAAAGCCTTCGATCCGATGCGCTGGGTATCTTTGAAGTAGAAGGGTGGAGCAGGTCATGAAAAGCAAGTTACAGAAGGCGGGGCTGGTTCTGCTGGGAGCACTGGCGGGGGTGCTGCTTTCCCTCAATTTTTCGGCGATCGCCCAGAAAGAGGCCGCTCGCTCGCCGCTCCCGGTCGAGGAACTGCGCTCGTTCGCCGAGGTATTCGGCGCGATCAAGAGCAATTACGTCGAGCTGGTCGAGGACAAGAAGCTCATATCCGAGGCCATCAACGGCATGCTCACCGGTCTGGATCCGCACTCCGCCTACCTCGACCACGACGCCTACCGCGAACTGCAGGTCGGCACACAAGGCGAGTTCGGCGGCCTGGGCATCGAAGTCGGCATGGAAGACGGGTTCGTCAAGGTGGTTTCCCCGATCGAAGACACACCGGCTTTCCGCGCGGGGATCAAGACGGGCGACCTGATCATTAAACTGGACGAAACGCCGGTGAAGGGCATGAACCTGAACGACGCGGTCAAGCGCATGCGAGGCAAGCCCAAATCCTCGATCAAGCTCACCGTGCTGCGCAAGGGCGAAGCCAAGCCGCTGGAATTCACGCTGGTGCGCGACGTGATCAAGGTGCAAAGCGTCAAGTCGAAAGTCATCGAGCCGGGCTACGGCTACTTGCGCGTGGTGCAGTTCCAGGAGCATTCCGGTGAAAACATGGTGCGGCACATCAACACGCTCTACAAGGAGGGCCAACTGAAAGGCCTGGTGCTGGACCTCAGGAACGATCCTGGCGGATTGCTCAACGGCGCGGTCGGCATTTCCGCCGCTTTCCTGCCACCGAAGTCGGTCGTGGTCACGACCGACGGCCGTACCGAGGACGCCAAGCGCAAGTATCTCGCCAGCACCGAGGACTATCTGCGCGGCACCCGTGAAGACTATCTGAAGAACCTGCCGGCCGCGGCGAAGACCGTGCCCATGGTGGTGCTGGTGAACGGCGGATCGGCCTCCGCCTCGGAAATCGTGGCGGGCGCGCTGCAGGATCACAAGCGTGCCTTGATCATGGGCACTCAGACTTTCGGCAAAGGTTCGGTGCAGACCATCATGCCGCTGGGCAACAATACGGCGATCAAGCTGACCACCGCCAGGTATTACACGCCCAGCGGCCGCTCGATCCAGGCCAAGGGCATCACGCCGGACATCATCGTCGAAGAACCCGGGAACGAAAACCGCTCGTTTCTGCGCGAAGCAGATCTGAACAAACACCTGACCAATGACAAGGACCAGGCAGCCGGAGCCGCGCTGGGCAAACCGGCGGCGCACCCGAGTAGCAAGCCGAAGACCGAGAATGGCGATGAACCTCCCAAGCCCATTGAGTTCGGCTCGGACAAGGACTTCCAGCTTACCCAGGCCGTGAACATGCTGAAGGGCCTGCAGATCATTCAGAAAAACTAGGGAGAGGCGAGGAAGGAGGAGTAACGCCTCCGCACACCCCCTCTCGCTCCCCGCCCGCCTCCGCCTGCCACATGAATGACGACCAACTGCTGCGCTACAGCAGGCACATCCTGCTGCCTGAGTTCGGCATCGAGGGCCAGGAAAGACTGCTGGCCGCCCATGCATTGGTGATCGGCGCCGGCGGCCTGGGCTCGCCCGCGGCCATGTATCTCGCCTCGGGCGGCGCCGGGCGCATCACGCTCGCCGACGGCGATTCGGTCGATCTCACCAATCTGCAGCGCCAGATCCTGCATACAACGGCGGCGGTGGGCCGGGCAAAAGCCTACTCGGGGAAAGATACCCTGGCGCAACTCAACCCGGAGGTCGAGGTAACCGCGCTCCCTGAGCGCCTGGAGGGCGAAAGGCTGGAGCGGCTCGTCGCCAGCGCCGACGTTGTGCTCGACTGCTGCGACAATTTCGCCACCCGCCACGCGGTCAATCGCGCCTGCGTCAAACACCGCAAACCGCTGGTGTCGGGAGCGGGTGTGCGTTTTGATGGGCAGGTCAGCGTGTTCGATCTGCGCCGCGCCGAAGCCCCCTGCTACAACTGCCTGTTTCCGGAGGACACCGAAGCCGAGGAAACGCGCTGCGCGGTGATGGGGGTGTTCGCGCCGCTCACCGGCGTCATCGGCGCCATGCAGGCGGCCGAGGCGCTGAAGCTGCTTGCCGGCGTTGGTGAGTCTCTCAACGGCCGTTTACTGCTGTTCGATTGCCTGGGAATGGAGTGGCGGTCGGTCAAGCTGTCCAAGGATCCGGCCTGCAAGATCTGCGCTGCGTCAACCTAGCAGCATCGGTCCCTGTTTCGGCCATAACTCTGTCGGCAGGCGCTTAAAGCCGCTCTTGGGCGTAATGGAAAAAGGGGGCGACGCCCCCTTTTACATCCCCCAAGTTCGCGGCTATTCCTAACCTAACAGCATCGGCCCCTGTTTCGGCCACAGCTCGGTCGGCAGGCGCTTGAAGCCGCTCTTGGCATACTGATGCCAGCGGCCCGTGATATAGGCGAGCATCAGGTTGGCCTGGGCAGCAACATCGGCTTCCTTGTCGATCTCCCCCTGCGTCGCCGCCAGCCGCAGGGTTTGCTTCAGCGTCGCCTCCAGGCGATCGTGAAGCTGGTTGATGCGCGTCTGCAAACGCGCATCCTCGTTGACCAGTGCATCGCCGATGAGTACACGTGTCATGCCTGGGTTTTTTTCGGCAAAGGACAGCAGCATGGCGGCGATGGCGTGGGTCTGTTTCAGCCCACTTTCCTGCTCCGTGCTGATTTTGTTGATCAGGCCGAACACCGTTTCCTCGACAAAACCGATGAGTCCTTCGTACATCTGCGCTTTGCTGGCGAAGTGGCGGTAGAGCGCCGCCTCGGACACATCGAGGCGGGCGGCGAGCGCGGCAGTGGTGATTTTTTCGCCCACGGGCGCCTGCAACATTTCGGCCAACACTTGCAGAATCTGGTTTTTCCGTTCGCCGGATCGAGTCGCCATGCTGCCCTCCGTGAATTTGCGGATGTCCGCAGATTCTAGACCAACCAGTTGGTAAGCGCTAACCTTTTCAGAGGCCGAGGCGCCCCACGAGACGCGGCAGCGCGAGCACCGAGGCTGTCTTAACGTCGACGTAGGCCGGTGTGCGCGGCTCGCGCGTCACCCACACCGTCTTCATGCCCAGGCGTTTTGCCGGCCGCAGATTCTCACGGCTGTCTTCCACCATGACACAGCGCGAGGCGATCAGGCCGTGGGTGCGCAGCAGGCTATGGAACGCGGCGAGTGAAGGCTTGGGTTGGTAGCCGGTGGACTCGATGCTGTGCACCGCATCGAATTGACCCTCGATACCCATCAGTTGCAGCACGGCGCCCGCGTACTGGCGCGGCGCATTGGACAACACCAGCTTGCGTCCGGGCAGACGGCGCAGCATGGCGGCGAGTCCGCGCTCGTACACCACCATGTTGGTCAGATCGGGAAACGCATGCGTTTCACGCAGGAAATGCTCGGGATCGGTGCCGTGATGGCGCATCATTCCCAGGAGCGTCGCGCCATAGCTGCGCCAGTAGTGCGTGCGCAGCTTGCCCGCGTCCTCTTCGCTCAGCCGCAAATGCTCCCGCAGATACGCGGTCATGCTGCGACTGATATGCGGGAAGATATGGGGCGAGGCGTTGTGGAGCGTATTGTCCAGATCGAAAACCCAGGTAGCTCTTGTTGCCATTATCGCGGTTCCGATCTACGGCAGACGCCTCGGCGCTGAGCGCCTCAGGATGATTTTGGCAGACCTGTATCCGGCAAAATCACTTGCCGCGTATCAGCGTGCCGACACCCTGATCGGTGAGGATTTCCAGCAACAGCGCGTGCTCGACCCGGCCATCGATGATGTGCACGCTTTTCACGCCGTTCCTGGCGGCATCCAGCGCCGAACTGATCTTGGGCAGCATGCCGCCGGAGAGCGTGCCATCGGCAAACAAGGCATCGATGCGCTTTGGCGTCAGGCCGGTGAGCAGCTTGCCATCCTTGTCCAGAACCCCCGGCGTGTTGGTGAGCAGCACCAGTTTCTCCGCCTTCAGGATTTCAGCGAGCTTGCCTGCCACCAGGTCGGCGTTGATGTTGAACGACTCCCCGCCCGCGCCGACCCCGATCGGCGCCACCACCGGGATAAAGCCACCCTGCTCCAAGGCGAATATCACCTTCGGATCGATAGCGGCGATTTCACCCACCTGGCCGATATCGAGCATCTGCTCGGGCCGCTCCTTGTCCGGCAACAGCAGCTTTTTCGCGTGAATGAAAGCGCCGTCCTGGCCGGTCAGGCCCACGGCTTTGCCACCGGCCTGATTGATGAGCGTAACGATGTCCTTGTTGACCGCGCCCCCCAACACCATCTCGACCACGTCCATGGTTTCCGCGTCGGTGACGCGCATCCCCTGCACGAACTCGCCCTTCTTACCGATGCGGTTCAGCAGCGCCTCGATTTGCGGGCCGCCGCCATGCACCACCACCGGGTTCATGCCCACCAGCTTCAACAGCACCACATCGTGGGCGAAGCTCTTCTGCAGCGCCGGCTCGGTCATGGCATTGCCGCCATACTTGACAACGATGGTCTTGCCGTGAAAGCGCTTGATGTAGGGCAGCGCCTCGGCGAGGATCTGCGCCTTGAGTGCAGGTTCGATATCGTTGGACATGGGACGAGCCTTTGGGTAATTGGCCAATTCGCCAATTATACGTGGCAACTTGATTCGCGCCCCCGTTGTTGCAGGGTCGCGATCTTGTCCAAAAATTCACACCGCCCCGGCTTAAATCGTAACCGAGCCGCTCGAGAATTCTAATGCTATTGTTGCGGGCCGGCTCCGAGTTCGCGCACCTGCGCCTTGATTTCGATGGTCTTGAATGTCTTGTCCTTGCCCTCGAAACGCAGCCGGATCGGCACGGCCTCGCCTTTCTTCAGCGGCTGCTTCAGGTCCATCAGCATCATATGGTACCCGCCCGGCTTCAGCTCCACCGCCTTGCCCGCGGGCAGATCCAGCCGCGGGATGGCGCGCATCTTCATGACGTCGTTTTCCATTTTCATCTCGTGAATCTGGACTGAACCCGCGACAGGGCTCTCGACCGACACCAAGCTTGCCGACTCGGTGGCGGTGAGCTGCATGAAAGCGCCGGTCGCCTTCTGCCCGCGCACGGTGCCGCGCACCCACGGTTCCTTGATGGTCACCTCCTGCGCATGAACCACGCTGGTCGGGAGACCGCCGCCGAGCACCAGGCCGATGGAACCGAACAGTACGGCTCGTGTGGAAGGCTTCATTTTTTTCTCCATGGAAATTTAGAGCACGTACCGCGCCAGGTCTTCGGAGAGCGCCAGTTCCTTCAGGCGCGCATCGACATAAGCGGCGTCGATGGTGATGGTTTCGTCATTGCGCTTGCCGGCATCGAAGGAAATTTCCTCCAGCAGCTTTTCCATCACCGTGTACAGGCGCCGCGCGCCGATGTTCTCGGTTTTCTCGTTGACGGCGTAGGCGATCTCGGCCAGGCGTTTGATGCCCTCTGGCTGGAACGCAAGTTTCACGCCCTCGGTTTCGAGCAGCGCCTGATACTGGCGCGTGAGACAGGCATCGGTTTGGGTGAGGATGCTCTCGAAATCCGCGACCGACAGCGAATCGAGCTCGACGCGTATCGGCAGGCGCCCCTGCAGCTCGGGAATGAGATCCGACGGCTTGGCCATGTGGAATGCGCCGCTGGCGATGAACAGGATGTGGTCGGTCTTGACCATGCCGTACTTGGTCGAAACCGTAGTGCCCTCGACCAAGGGCAGAAGGTCGCGCTGCACGCCCTGGCGCGACACGTCGGCGCCGGCGATTTCCGAGCGGCTGGCGATCTTGTCGATCTCGTCGATAAACACGATGCCATTCTGTTCGGCATTGGCGAGCGCGTGGGTCTTCAGATCCTCGTCGTTCACCAGCCGTGCCGCCTCTTCTTCGGCGGCAAGTTTCAGCGCGTCGCGTATTTTCAACTTGCGCGTCTTCCTGCGAACACCGGACATATTCTGGAACATACCCTGGATCTGCGAGGTCAGCTCCTCCATGCCGGGCGGAGCAAAGATTTCCATTTGCGCCTGCGGCGCAGCCACCTCGATCTCGATCTCCTTGTCGTCCAGCTCGCCTTCGCGCAGTTTCTTCCTGAATTTCTGCCGTGTCGCGGATGCTTCGGTATTTTCCGGGGCGACGGAAGCGTTTGTGTCCTGCCCTTCGATCACGCCCGCCCGGCGAGCCTGGGGAAGCAGCACATCGAGCACGCGTTCCTCGGCGGCATCCTCGGCTCGGGCTTTGACCTTGCGCATGGCCTGCTCGCGCGTCTGTTTCACGCTGATCTCGATCAGATCGCGCACAATGGTGTCGACGTCGCGGCCGACGTAGCCGACTTCGGTGAATTTGGTCGCCTCGACCTTGATGAAGGGCGCGTCCGCGAGCTTCGCCAGGCGCCGCGCGATCTCGGTCTTGCCGACGCCGGTCGGCCCGATCATGAGTATGTTTTTCGGCGTGATCTCGTGGCGCAGCGGCTCGGCCACCTGCTGCCGGCGCCAGCGATTCCTGAGCGCGATTGCGACCGCACGCTTCGCGCGATCCTGGCCGATGATGTGTTTGTCCAGCTCGTGGACGATTTCCTGCGGGGTCATTTTTGACATGGCTGATTGCCGGAGGCGGGAGCGGCGGACAACACCGGTCTTACTCCTCTTTCCTCACTCAAGGGTTTCGATCACGACCTGCTGGTTGGTATAGATGCAAATATCGGCGGCGATGCCGAGCGATTTGGCGACGATTTCTTTCGGCGTAAGCGCGGTGTTTTCCAGCAACGCCCGCGCCGCCGACTGCGCGTAAGGCCCGCCCGAGCCGATGGCGAGCAGGCCTAGTTCCGGTTCGAGCACATCGCCCAGGCCGGTAATGATGAGCGAGGTCTCGCGGTCGGCCACCGCCAGCATCGCCTCCAGGCGCCGCAACACGCGGTCGGTGCGCCAGTCCTTGGCGAGTTCCACCGCCGAGCGCAGCAGGTTGCCCTGATGCTTCTCCAGCTTGGCCTCGAAACGCTCGAACAGGGTGAAGGCATCGGCGGTGCCGCCGGCAAAGCCGGCCAGGATGCGATCGTGGTACAAGCGCCGCACCTTGCGCGCGCCGGCCTTGATCACGATATTGCCCAGCGTGACTTGGCCGTCGCCGCCCAGGGCGACGGTTTGGCCGCGCCGCGCGGACAGGATGGTAGTGCCACGGAATTGTTCCATAAGAAGGCTCTGGCGCAGTGAATATCCAAACATTGGGGCAGTTTTACCGGAATCAACCCGGCTCTTTGTCAATGGACGGGCCGGCGCTCCAGGCCGGCGGCCAGCACCGCCACCAACACCATCGCCCAGACGATCATGGCGCCGGAGGGCAGGTCCAGCCACAGGGATGCCAGCAGACCGAACGCATACCCGAGCAAACCCACGGCGTAGGCTTTCGGAAGACGGCGGCGCCGCACATAGTAGGTCGCCAGAGCCGGCACCACCAAGGAAGCAAACACGAGGTAGAGCCCGACCAACTGCACCGAAAACGTGGCCGCGCAGGCAAACAGAGCGTAAAAACCGACGCGCCCAAGGCGCGCGCCCAGACCGAACCACAGTGCCAGAATCGACGCATAGAGCGAGGCTTCCAGCGGCAGCCTCGCCGGACTCACCCACAGGATCTGACCCACGAGCAGATCCTTGAGATGTTCACCGCCGTGGGGGTTGCTGGCGAGCAACAGGATGGCGCCGCTGGCGCCGAGCACGAACACCACGCCGATGATCGCCTCCTGCACTTCAGGCCAGCGCCGTTCGGTCCAGGTCAGCAACAGTGCCGTGGTCAGTGCAGCCGCGAGTGCCGAGACCTGCACCGCCGCGCCCTGCGGCTCCCAACCGAGAAAATCGGCGAAAATCACGCCCACGCCCGCGATCTGCGCCACGGCAAGGTCGATGAACACAATGCCGCGCTTGAGAACCTCGAAGCCGAACGGAACCAGGGCTGCCGTGACCAGCAAGCCGGCGATGAACGCCGGTCCGAGTATCGAAAGGGCCGTCGCCGCGTCGGTCATTTCAGCACCGCCAGCAGCCGCGCCAGCGTGTCGTCGAACAGGCCAAACAAATCCTTCGCGCGGTCACTGCCGCCAACGGTGAAGGGCAGCATGACAGCCGGGATTTTGGTGCGCGCGGAAAGATACTCGGCCGCCTGCGGATTATTGTATGCCACGTACACGATAACGTTCGCCGGCTCGATTTGCATGCGCGCGACCAGGTCGGCAAGGTGCGCTGTCGTCGGCGGAATCCCGGGTTTAGGCTCCAGGCTACCCCCCTCGCGCAAGCCCAGCCATGCGCTCAGATAACTCATGTTCTTATGGTAGACCACCATGGTCAAGCCTTTCAGTGGCGCCGCCTCGGCCTCCCAGCGCCGCGTAGCATCGCGCCAACGCGCAAGGAATGCCGCGGTGCGCGTGCGGTAGTCGTTGGCGTTGACCGGATCGAGCTGCGCCAGTCTATCGCCCAACACTTGCGCAACAATCGCAATATTGCGCGGATCGAGGTGGATGTGCGGATTGCCCGCCGCGTGGATGTCTCCAAGGGACCGGTCGAGCACCTTGGGGACCTCGAGTCTCGGTACCAACTGCGAGGTTTCCAGGTAGCCGGGTTTCCCGGGCTGGATGCGCTCGTTGCCGGATTGCCGCAGCAGCAACGGCAGCCAGCCCGCTTCCAGTTCAGAGCCAGAGCACACCACCAGGTCGGCGTTCCTGGCCCGTGCAATCAAACTGGGCCTGGCCTCGATATGATGCGCATCCTGCAAGGCCGCGGTCGCGCTGAACACCGAAACCTTGTCAGCGGCCAGTTCCTGCACCAGAGCGGCCCATTCCGGCTCACAGGCGAGCACCTTGAGTTGCGCGAACGCCGGCTGCGCCAGCATCAGCGTGAGCGATAACAACACCGCCGCTGGAAGGACAAATCGGCTCAATCCGCCAAATGCTCTGTTCATTACAATCCTTTTTTCCATATCTCAGAATCTGTGCGCGCCGTGCGCGCCAAGGCTCACGATGTACTGCAGGAACAACTGATTGTCGGTCATGCCCAGCCGAGATTTGTCGCTTGCGAACTGCAGGCGCAAGCGGCTGAACTCGCTCGGGCTAAAGTCGAGCATCAGCGTGTTGCGCGTGGCGTTGTACGGGTTGAAGATGGAAAAATCGGCGGCGTTGAGCACGCCACTGTCCACCAGACCCAGCTTCACCGTGCCGGAGTTGAGACGGTCGTAGCGGTAGCCGACGCGCCACATCGGCATGAACTGGTATACGCCCTGCGCGTACCAGCCCGACTGCGCCGAGCGCAGCGTGCCGCTCTGTGGGCCGAGCGAAGCTGCCGCAGTGTCGTAGCTTAGGTTGCCGTCCTCTCTGCGGCGGAAATACTCGCCCTGCAGCTTGAAGTTGGTATCGGTGGCATTGCCGTTGGGTGCCCATTTCAGGATGCCGTCGAGCACCCAGAGGTTACTGTTGCCACGGAAACTGTTGCTAACCTGGATGCCTGCGGCATCGAGATCGGTGTAATTGCGGTTCTGCGCCCTGGTGCGCAGGTTCGAGACACCCAGTCGCCAGGCAGTGCCCGCGCCTACATCCCCGCCCAGACGCGCGAACAGATTGCTTGCGCCCACCCCGTTCTTGTCGGTATTGCTGCCCGGAAAGGCGCGCCCACGGCCGAATTCCGCACCGAGTTCGACGTAAGTTTCGGTCGGCGCAAGCCATTTGATCTGCAGGCCGTCGTCGGCTAGCTGATTGCCTAGGAACACCTTGTTCGCCAGCGGCGCGTCGGTGAAATCCCAGGCATGAGCGTGGATTTCGTTCTGATAGCCGACGCTGGAAAAAAAGCGCCCCGCCTTAAGCGTGAACCCGTTGGATAGACCGAGCGACTGGATAGTGGCCTCCTCCACGCCGATGCCGTTGTCGGGCTGCAGCGCGGCGATCAAAGTCCCGCGGAAATAGTGATCCACGTTTGCGGCCAGCGCGAGTTCGGATTCGCCCAAGTTAAGACCGCGCTTGCCGGGAGCTACGTCGCCTCCGGTCGGAGCGAAACCGGCAATCCGATAGCGCGCCGGATCCTGCGACAGATTAGCGTATACGCCGTTCAGGATCAGCGACACGGCGGGATTGAACGCGCCCTCCGATGCGGGGCGGGTGGCGGCCTGAACGGCGGCGGACTCCGCTTTAACCGCCTGCGCCTCCGCTTTGGTGGCGACGTCCGCGGCCGTTGCGGCGACGCCCTCGGCTTTCACGGCCGCGCCTTGGGCCTTCTGCGCCGCCCCTTCGGCCTGTTGCAGGCGCCGTTCCAACGACTCGATACGCTTTTCGTATTGCTCTTTCAGTTGCCGGACTTGCTCGCGCAGTTCCTTCATTTCAGCGTCGCTTACCGCGCTTGCCGCGCCCGGCGCCAGTAACGCGGCAGCCACGGCGGCCGCCATGAGTGTTCGCTTCAACATGTCTAT
>Ga0315281_10007386_pt1 | contig 15486 bp, 11 predicted proteins | sample YL17G07_0_MG_FD_204540 | JGI IMG/M metagenome (GOLD analysis project Ga0315281, IMG submission 204540) | Sediment microbial communities from Yellowstone Lake, YNP, Wyoming, USA - YL17G07_0 | ecosystem: Environmental > Aquatic > Freshwater > Lake > Sediment | place: USA: Wyoming | collected...
GAAATGTATCCTTTTAGCCCTGTCAGAATGTAAAATTTTCAGCTCCTTCTCTGTTACAATGCCCCTAATTCTTGTATCATTCAAACCTCTTATGTAATTATCAGCCAATTCCCAATATCCCATCTATCCACCGTTTTTTAAACTGCTCGTGTCATGCGTAATCCTTTATGTGGCCGAACACGGATCTCGCTCCCCTCAGCAGCAGCATGAACTCATGCCACGTTCTTACTGAGGCGAGGGTTTTCATAGCGTACATTGGATCTGTGTAAATGCTCCACACAGACTGGCACATCTCCATCACCTGCTGCGGCTTCATCGGCGATTTCAAAACAGTTTCAGTCATGTCAAACTTGTCCCAGTCTTCTTCTTTTATGCGGAACCATTTGTTCTCCTTTGCTTCTTTGTAGAGCATAGTCCCTGGGTATGGAACTACTACTGACGCCTGAAGGCTGTCTCCAATCTTTGTTTTGTATTGCAAAAGTTTTTTTGCGACGTTTATAGTATTTTCTGCTTCCTCTCTGCTCTCCCAAGGATATCCTACCATTATTGTAAGCATCATTATCAATCCAGCATCCTTTGCATTTTTGTATCCCAGCTGCATTGTCTGAAAAGTCTCGCCTTTCTTTATTTTTTTTAATGTTACCTCATTGCCGGATTCCAGCCCTACCTTCAGCAATCTGAATCCAGCTTTTTTCAATAGACAACAGAATTCAGGGTCTGTTAAGCTGTCAAACCTAGCGTTAACAGAAAAGGAAATTTTTTCATTCAGTCCTCTTTCAATCATGCCATTGCAAAAATCTTCAACCCACTTTTTGTTTATCGTAAACGTTCCAGTATCATCAAATATCTCTTTTACTTTATATTTGTTAAAAAGCATCTCTACTTCTTCTAGAAAATTTTCCACACTTCTGTAGCGCATACCTGAGAAAAGATTCCATGACCAGCTGCAAAAGCTGCATCTCATCGGGCAGTCCCTTCCAGCCATTGTGTAGGCAACTGGTCTGAAAAGATAAGCTTCGCCGTACAACTCCCAGTGTGTTAATTCTCTGTCAATGAAAGGCAGATCATCAAGTTTTTCCGCCAAAACAAAGCGTCCAGTGTTTTTTATCGTTCTACCTTCCCTGAAAAAAATTCCCTTCGGCATTTTACTGCCGTCGCGGATGCTTTTGGCCAATCCTAGCAAAGATACGTCCATATCCCCTCCAGTTATCACATAGTCTGCTTTGCTTTTTTTCATAGATTCCTCAGGCAAAGCTGTAACATGATCTCCCATCAAAACAAACTTTGTTTCTGGTGAAATCTTTTTCATCTCGTCAATTATCTGCCAATGCTGCTTCACTACAGGCGTTTTTGTCTCGAAAACAACTACATCAGGTTTGAAATCATCAAACTCTTTTTTAAAATCTGCATATTTTTCCCTTCTGGCTATTCCATCGTAAAAGTCTACTTCAAAATTTTCCTGCTTCAGCATAGTTGCAGCTGTAGCTGGTATCACAGGAAATATGAATGTCGAAGGCGCACTGAACCACTGGAACATTCGGTAGGGATTCCCTATTGCCGATTTTGGGTCAGCAGCGGATAGCCTTTCGACTTTGCCAATGCTGGATAAGCTATCATCACTCTCAATTTTTTTTCCTCCTTAAATCGTATAAGAAATACGCTACCGCAGCTGCAAGAGACAATGAAGAGACTGCAAGAAAGATATTGTAGTAGTTGTCATACTCGTATTTCATTACTATTTTGCAAGGCCCGCTTTGGCTGCTTATGAAATCCATAAAACCATATTCATTTTCTGCAGCGGCAACATTCTTTCCACTCAAGCTAATCCTCCAATTCCTGTCAAACCTTTCTTTCACTGTTACAATTCCGGGGCTGCATGACATATTTATTGTTATCATATCTATTCCTTTCTCAAAATTTGCTTCCACACCTTTGCCATTGACCTCTACATACTTTGCTTTTGGAACAATTTCTATTATAGTGAATCTCTCGTCTGCACTGTATGTTCTGAACATGCTGCCGCTGAAAAATTTTTCAAAAGTCTTGTTGCCAGTGTCAAAAATGAAATAGTTGACCCATCCTCCATTCATTATTTTGTAATAGTTTTCCTCATTTCCGACAGAAAAGTTCATCAACTGCCTTCCATAGCTCAGCTTTTTCGTGCTGTAGAAGCCGGATGAACCGAATGTCGCCTGGTCCGAAACATACCAGCCTTGTATGTTTTCATTTCCCTGCACTCCTGAAAGCAAGTAATACAAGTTGTAGACAACATTTCTGCCATAGTATTTGGTCTCATTTCCAAAAAATATGAAACGGCCATCTGTTGGAAGCTGCGGGAATGTTGGATTGTAGATTGATTTGGGCTGTATTAAAAAGAAGCTTGACATGAGTGTTGCTGCCAGGATGGATAGAAGAAGAATTTTATAGCCGCCCTTGAGTTTTTCCAGGCCGTATGCAGCAATTATGCTGACAGGTATAGGGAGGAATATGAAAATTCTTTTGAATGCAGATATTAATGATACAACAACTATCATTGCTGCAACAAGTATAAATGTTCTGTTTGTTTTGTTTTTTATCTCCAGCAACGACACTAGACACAACAAGGCAGTAATACCTAAGAAAGCAAACACAGCAGCAACAGCCCAGTCTGACACATAAACACCTAGCAGTCCTATCCTGGCAAGTATCTCATCCTTGAAGTTAAATATGTTTATTTTTTTTGTCAGCAAGCTGCTGCTGCTATCTGCCTTAAACCCGTCAAGCATAAACGGCATGACCCACCATGCAGAAAACAGAAACGCCAGAAAATAAACAGCAGTAATCTTTTTCAGATTTGGTAAACTGAATTTTTCAAAAATCAACCAGAAGAACAATATTGGGAGAGACATGAAGCCTATTATCTGGCTTGTTAATATGGAAGCTGCCAACGATGATGCTGACAAGAATATATATGAAAATCTTTTGCCGTCAAAGCTCTTTTTCAAGAACAGCCAGGCAGCCAGCGAGAATGTAAATGCAACAGAAGATGTGAACCTGCCGTCAGCATTATAATATGCGTATACAGGAGTGAGGCTGAAGAATAAAAGCGCTATCGCAGTTTTTTTTTCGTCAAGGCCAAGCTCTTTCAGCAAAAAGAAAAATATTATCGGTGCTGCTATGAAGAAAAAATTGTTTACAATCTTGTAGGACAGCAAAAAACCAAAAATTTTGCCAGCGAGCCCGGTGAAAATATAAGCAAGCGGTGGATATATGTTCAACAGCGGCAATCCGCCCTCTGTGTAATAGTTCCACTTCACTAGGCCGAACTTCTCAAACAGCCACCCGCGGAAGATGTGTATGCTCGTATCAGTCCCGGCCGGATAGGAATTGTCCAGAGGCAGGCTTACAGCCAGTCGGGCTGCTATGCAAAATACCAGTGTAAGTAATAAAATTGTCTTTGTTTTCATTGCTATCAACTAAAAAGGTTTCAAAAACATGATCGAACAAAACGCAAGCTCTATTAGTATGAATATTATTACAATCTGCTTCTCTGTAAAGTTGCCGAACTTCATTACGACATGTGTCAGCGAATAGATTTTTCCGTTGCGAGATTTTATTTTTCCATCTTCGCCCACAACGCCCAAACAACTAGCACTAAATCTACTTCTGACTTTAAGCAAGAACTCTATGATGAATGGAGTCATGGCAATTATCCCAGCTCTTTCTATATTTCCCAATGCAATCCCTGCTATTACAAGTGCTCCGAGAAAATATGTTAGGCTGTCGCCAGGAAGTATTTTTGCAGGAAGCCAGTTGTATTTCAAAAATGCAAGCAGGGATGCAGCTGAGATTAAAAATATAACAGAGCCGATAGGATCGCGGCTGTATAGCAAAGAATACAAACCGAGGCTGGTCATATACACAAAACCCATTCCTGCCTCTATCCCATTAAAGCCGCCTAAAAGATTTACTGCGTTTGCCATTCCAACCACACCTACAGGGATAAACAGCAGAGGATAAAGAATTCCGACGTTTACATTTCCGAGAAAAGGTATCAGCATGGTTGTTTCACCAGCATTGATTACCATCAGCGGTATTGCTGCAGGTAATGTAAGCAACGGCTTTATCCACCACTTTGAAAAGCCAACTTTCACATTACTTCCATCTTTTGTTTTTGTTATATGCGACTTTACATTCAAATCATCCAACAAGCCTGCAAATGTTACAATCAATATGCTTGAAACAGCTGCTAGTAGCTGCAATGATGTAGTCTGTCCGTTGTTTACAAATGTTTCTATACCGACATATGAAAGAAGGCCTGCGAGTATTCCTGTTGCCACGCATATCCCGCCACTGGCTGGAAGCTTTGGTTTGTTTTTTTTGTTTAGGTCCATTCCTAATATTCCAGCAGCAGTTAAAAATTTTATCAGAAGCGGCGTTGCAAAATATGTTGTGAAGAAAGAGATTGCAATTGATATCAGCATCGCTTTCACTTGCACACCTCACGCTACTTTATAGATAATATTGCCGCCGCAGCCGTCTTGCTGCGAGCATGTCTCAACAGACGCGCCATTCTCGAATATTTTTTGGAACTTGTTCGGATTTTCATTCATTAGATTTATGAAATCCATCGGATATCGGTCTTGTTCTGTCCCACTGCTTACGCTGAATTTTTGTATGAATATGTAGTTTATGCCATGCGCTTTGAGGCGGGAAACTGAAAGATTGACATCCTTGCTCAGCTCTATGTCGCCCTGGTCAGGCAGGCCGTTTGGCGAGATAACATTCCTCTGACAGTTGTAGACTGCTTGGTGGTCCCATATCGTCATCAGCAGCGAGTCTGAAGTAGTATTTTTCTTTACGAAATCGCATGCTTCAAAAAACAATGGAGAAAATTGTTTTACGCTTTTCATGCTGATGAGCTTGCTATTCAGCTGCTGCACGCTCAATACTATAATCAAAACAAATACTATCAAAGCAAGCTTTTTGTAATAATTTTTTATGAAATCGTAAACAGTGTCGAAGTAAATCGCAGCAACGGCAGTTATTGCAGGTAGAGCAACGAGCGCAAGGCGCGAAGTGTCTTCAGATCTTCCGCCCAAAGTTGTTTGATACATAATTGGCAGGTATGCCAACATGATAACTATCAAAAGAATATCAGCCTTGCTGCGCTTCATCAGAAGGACTATGGAGCCGCCCAAGAAGCCCAAAAACAAAAACCACGGATTACCATATGCAAATTCTATATAATTTTTTATTCCATAATTCACAACGCTGAGACCTGTGTTACTGAGAGGGGCTGCGCCAGCCACATTGACTTTTGACGTGTAGGAAAAAGTTATCTCAGTTTTAGCTTTGGTTATGAAATCCAGCAGCTGCGTGCCTGTTATGTTGTAGAGCACAAAGCTTCTTATGAAAAATGTTCCGGAAACTAGTGCAAGAAACACTGCGATTAACAAAAATTGTTTGAAAGTGTGCTTGTAATTTTTATCTTTATACAACATGTAAAGGAAAGCAAGCAAAATAGCCGGGAATACCATGAAAGCTGAAGTCTTTGTCAGCAAAGCCAGCCCTCCAAATACACCGGAAAGAATAAGATATTTTTTGCTTCCTGTCTGCAACGATATGATAAGAAGGAAGGAGAACAGCACCATGTACAGAACAAGCAGCATCTCTGTAGTGAATAGCACAGAGTGAGTTACAAATGAAGGCACGGATAAAATTATAATTGCAGCCATCAATGCAGCATTCTTGTTGAACGCCTTGCTGACCAAAGCGTATGTCGCAGCACCGACAAGTACTGTTGCTATAAATGGCGCTAAAAACTTTACTATCACCTCACTGAAGCCAAAAAGAAAGAAGAAGCCAGCTTCAAGAAAATTCCATAAAGGTGGGCGTATGAATCCATGCTGCACAAGCTTTGTATTTTCAAACGGCTGCCAAACAAAATATTCCTGCCTGCCAGCTATATATTGAGCTAAAGCAGTGTGATATCCCTCATCACCGAATGCTATCGGAGACTGGAAAGTAACAATCAATTCTAAAGCAAGCGCTACTGCTATAAATGCAGTAAATACGAAAATTTCCGGCTTTTTTATCTCTAGTGTTATTTCCTTCTCTGCCAAGCTATCACTTGATATAATTTAATATTGATGCTATTTAACCTTCTTAAGATTTCTGGACGTAAAAATTTTTGCTATTGCAATAAAAGCCCCAAAGCCCCAAAGAAAGCTTCGGATTACAAAAAGAAAAGGCGCTAGCAAAGCTATGCCATAATCCCGCTTCTTCCAAATTATAAATGCTGCCGGAATGTTAACTGCAAGATTTATAGCAACTGCAAAAAAGAAAAATTTTGCAAAAAGTAAAGAGAGTGGGATGAGAAGAAACAGAATTGGTTGAATAAATGTCTCCCAACCTGCATACTTGTCGCCCTTCATCATCCTCGTATTTTTCGCGTAAAGGGATATGCGCCATTTTGCATGGTTGTACTGCTTGAAAAAATAATTGGTCAGAGATTCAGGGTGCCTGTGATATACAAAGATGTTTTTCAGAAAAACCAGATTGTAGCCGAGATTTTTTATCCTGTAGCTAAGGTCATTGTCCTCAGCAGAAGCTGTTCTGAAGCTTGTGTCAAATCCTTTTAGCTTGATCAAAATATCTCTCCTGAATGCTGTGCTGTAGCTTGCCAGGAAGTCGACATCCCTGCCCATCTTGTTGTGCCTTTGCTCAATTTCATATCCTACAAATCTTGCAACCCAGGAATGTTTATTCCACGTTTCATACTTGACGCCGACACCAGCAACCTTTTCATCTTCAAACGGCTTGACTATTTCACGCAGCCAGTTGCTGCTTATTTTGCAGTCTGCATCGAGAAATATGACAATCCTTCCTTTAGCTGCTTTCATTCCTTTGTTTCTTGCTACAGCCGGGCCTGCGTGCTTTTGCTTTATAACTTTGATTCCAAACCTTTCCACAACTTTTACTGTGCTGTCTTTACTAGCATCGTCAACAAAAATTACTTCAATCCTTTCTTTAAAACCTCTAGCCTGTTTCAGCAGAACATCCAAATTCTCTTCTACAGTCTTTTCAACATTGTAGCCAGGTATCACTATGGAAATCATGGTCCATCAATTTTAAATAAGGTATTTCCTTTATTAGTGTTTATTGCGATATAGAGACTGATAATATGGCAAGAGTATTTTTTCTCAACCCGTCATTTTACGGAGTGAAGAATTTTGTTAGAACGGCAAGGTGGTTTGCCCGTTCTCGCGGAAGAGTGGGAAGGCCGCCAGACTACTACCTGATAGCTGTTGCTTTGCTTGAAAAGGCGGGGCATGCGTGCAAATTTGTCGATTCCGCTGCAAAAGAGGTTTCTTTCGAGGATATAGAAAAAATGGCAAGAGAATTCAAGCCCAACATGGTTGTCGTCACAACTACCACGCCTTCTATCTATAATGACATAGAGCAGGCTGTTAAACTGAAGGATGCGACTGGAGCTTTAACTGTTCTTATAGGAAGCCATGTTTCTGCTTTGCCTGAAGATTCTATGAAAATAGACAATAGAATCGATGCCATAGCAAGGCGTGAATATGATTACACGCTGAAAGACTTGGCTGATGTTGCTGACAAGAAAAAGGAATTGAAAGATGTGATTGGCATAACATATCGCGATGGCGAAAAAATTCTGTCAACAAAAGACAGGCTTCCAATTGAAAATCTTGACGAACTGCCATTTCCTGCATGGCACCATATTGATGTGAAAGATTATTTTGATGCTGGAAAACTTTACCCATTTTTGACAATAATAGCAGGAAGAGGCTGTCCTAACGGCTGCACGTTCTGCCTTTTGCCGCAGACTCTTTATGGAAGAAGATACAGGCTGCGCTCGGCGAAAAATGTGGTGGATGAGATTGAGCAGGATTTGAAAATGTTTCCTGGCTTGAAGGAGATAATGTTCGAGGATGACACGCTGACTGCGGACCAGAAAAGATGCGCGGAAATATGCGATGAGATAATAAAAAGAGGGTTGAACAAGAAACTTTCTTTCTCCGGAAATTCGCGCGCGGATATATTTGACATAAATCTTTTGAAGAAAATGAAGGAGGCTAACTTTAGAATGCTGGTTATTGGCTTCGAGTCTGGAGATCAGAATGTTTTGAATGCTCTGCATAAAGGCGAGACTGTTGAAGGGATGAGAGAGTTTGGCAAGCTTGCGAAAGAAGCGGGAATAAAACTTCACGGATGCTTTATGATCGGCGGGCCAGGAGAGACTGAAGAGACAGCAGAAAAGACAATACAGTTGGCAAAAGATGTTGGCTGCGACACGCTGCAGTTTTCTTCAATGGTTCCTTATCCTGGGACTGAATTTTACGATTACTGCAAGAATAACAATTTCATAAAAGCGAAGGACTGGAAGGAATGGGTGGATGCCGGCGAACAAAGCACTGTGATAGAATATCCTCAGCTGCCGAAGGAAAAAATAATATCATTGACAGACAAGGGATTGTACAGCGGCTTTTATTTCAGGCCCAGCGTGTTGATACATCACATAACAACTACGAGAAGTCTGTCAGATTTCAGCAGGAAGTTCAAAGGATTTTTGAGTTTGATGGACTATTGGATTAAGAGAAAATTCAAGTGAAATAATTAAAAATTTTAATATCCATGTTGGCATTAATTCAAAGATTAATACATTTATCAATAATACTTTCTCATGAGCAAATATGCTGAAGTTGGTGTAGATGTCCATAAAAAAGGTACAGGTACTTTTAAGACAGCAATAGATAACTCGTTTCCAAATGCATTTTGTGTTATAACCACAGATCCAGACTTTTCTGATTACGGTCAAATTCACCATTCGGACGGAGTTGGCAGTAAAACTATTGTTCGCTACGTTAGATTTAAAGAAACGGGTGATATTTCAGTATTCAGAGGTGATGCAGTAGATCTTTTAGCTATGAATTTAAGCGATTTGTGCTGTGTTGGTGGTCATCCAACAAGTTTTACAGATTATGTTTCGATTAATGGGTTTTATGTCCCTAAAGAAGATTTTCTAAACGAGCTTAAAGAAGGATTCAAACAATCATTAGATAATTTGAGAAATTGTGGACTTGGAAAATTAAGATTTTCTGGTGGTGAAACAGCTGATTTGCCATATCAAATAAAAACTGTAGATGTAAGTGGAGATGTTTATGGGAGGGTGAAATTATCAGAAGTTATTACTGGAGATAAAATAAAGCCAGGCAACTTGATTGTAGGAGTTAGAAGTGGTGGAAGATCCCGTTATGAAAGAGGATTAAATCCTGGTATAATGTCTAATGGGTTGACTTTGGCTTGGCACTGCCTCTTAACTGATGAGTATAACAGTCTTTATCCAGAAACAATAGACACCCATCCAAAATCAAAACCATACTATGGAAAATTTAAGGTCGGAGATAGTGCAGAAGATTTAGATATGACCGTTGGGGAAGCTTTGACATTTCCAACAAGATTGTTTGCACCTATAGCTATGAAAGTATTAGAAAAACACAGAGATAATGTAACTGGAATGGTCCACAATACTGGAGGCGGGCAGACTAAGTGTTTGCGGATAGGTGAAAATGTTCTATATGTTAAAGATAATTTGCCAGAACCTGATCCAATTTTCAAATTGATTCAATCAGCATCTGGAGAAAGTTGGCGAGATATGTATAACGATTATAATATGGGTTCAGGATTTGATGTTATTGCAACAGATAGAGCAGCTGCTGAAGAAATAATTGGAACTATTGAAAAAGATTTTGGTGTGGAGGCGCTAATTGTTGGCCATATAGAAGAAAGTGATGGAAAAAACAAATTACTAATTAAGAGTCAATACGGAGAATTTCAATACTAGGGTGCAATAGTTCTACATTTAGTTTCATAAAAAACTTTCATAAAAATTTTCCAGTCTTTTCACTTGTTTTGTGAAGAATTCTTTTTCTGCTCTTTTCCTAGCAAGCAGGTCCATCTTCTTTCCGTCATGCAGCGCTTTCACTATTCCTTTCGCAAAATCCTCATCGCCAGTTTTTGTAACATAAGCTGCATTTCCGACAAGCAGTTTAGTCTCTCCGACATCCTGCGTTACAATTGGTTTGCCGGCAGCCATGTATTCAGAAACTTTCAGCGGCAGCCTGTAGTGATTGTTAACCCACTCCTTGTTCATCGGCGACAGCAACACGTCCGCAGCAGCTAGCAGTTGCGGCATCTCTTCAAACGGTATTGGGTCGTAAATCTTCACTCTTCCTTTCAGACCTAAATCATCAACCATCTTTTCTATGGCCTGCTTTCTCTCACCGCGGCCAAATATAGCAAGCAAAACATTTTTTTCTTCGACATGCTTCATAGCTTTTATGCAAATCGGCGCGTCAGAATATTTTCCAAAGCCGCCAGTGAATAACAGTATTTTTTTATCACTCCAACCATAACGCTTCCTCATCTCGCTCCCAGAAACCTTCGGGCTGAATTTGTTTATCATTGACAGGTTTGGTAAATATAAAATCCGGTTTGAATATTTTTTTGCCAGCTTTTCTATCGCTCTGCTTATTGGAGTAATGCCATCGACATGGTTAGGAATCCATTTTTCGAAAAATGAAATTATCTGCTTCTCTGGAAAAGACCTCAGCTGAGAAAAACCTAATTCACCTTCAATGTCGTCCCAGTCGCATATTATGCTGCAAGGAAACATTTCTTTGTAAAGAATGCTTGGAAGACCGAGAACAGGCAGTGGCTTGTTAAAGTGTATTATATCTGGTCTTTCCACTTTCATAAGGGAAGTAAGTGCTGAGACTGCCAAAGAAATGCCGCGGAATGGCTTTTGCTCAACTTCATCCATGTAAACCATCTTCACGCCTTCCGCTGTTCTCTTCACGCCAGACGCTGCTATGAATGTTACATTATGACCAAGCTTGGCAATTTCCGATGCATAGTTGTGCATCCTTATGGAAGAAGCGGCCTGCATGTCGAACATTGTTAGATATGTAATACGCATACTACCAACATTGATATAACAATTTAAAACAGTTCAATATTTAAGCTATAATATTGAATTTGAATAAAACAGGTATTGTGTATGAAAAAAGCTTTTCTGAATATTTTTTACAGTATTTTGAACAGGAAATGGAAGGACAGGATAGCAAGTGGAGAAACTGGTGTGGACATGAACAGCAAATATATAGGTTACTTGTCCGGTATGCTGCAAAAGCCAACACTGGATGCAGGCTGCGGATTGGGAAGATTTCCTGCTGATGTTAAAATAGATTTTGAGCCGAAATCCAGTGATGTGATGAAGGTTGACATGAACGGCAAGCTTCCTTTTGAGGATGGCAAGTTTGAAAGCATAATCTGCCACAACGTTTTAGAACATCTAGACAGTCCTACTGCATCATTGAAAGAATTCCGCAGAATATTAAAGCCGGAAGGAAAGCTGCTGATAGTTGTCCCGCATGAAAATAATCCTGGCTACAGAATTGAAGCGCACAAGCAGTTTTTCACCCAGAATTCACTGAAAGAGTTAGTTGAAAGCAACAAATTTAAAATAGAACAAATATATGGCTTTGTAGGTACAGATTTTTTTATACATCCGGCGATACAAAAGCTAATCGGAAAGATAATACCAAATGAGATAATATGCATGGCAAAGGCTGTCTGAAATGATAAACAAAATAAAAAAAATTGCTGTCTCGAACATAGATATACTGATTTTGCTTTTCATCGTATACTTGGGAGTTTATGTGAGACTGAGCACAGTAAATGCAAAACAAATCCTAGACTATGATCCATGGTGGCATTTCCGACATACTGAGGAATTGTTGCAGAACAACCTGATGCCGATGAGGTGGGACATACTCAGCTACTATCCGCCAGGAAGGCCGCAAGAGGAGCAGCAAGGTTATTACTATCTGCTTGCTATTGGATATAAAATGTTGAACGCAGTCAGGCCGACGACTTTTATGAGATATATGATATGGATGCCGGCTATCTGGGCTGGCCTTGCTGCCATACCCGCATACATGACAGGAAGACTGATAACAAACAAGTGGGGTGGGCTGGCAACTGCGCTGTTTGCAGTTTTGGCTCCGACCTTCATCGGAGTGTCGATGGCTGGTTATGTGGATGATGACGTATCCGTAGTTATGTGGACTTTTATCACAACCTTCTCCTTCCTTTACCTTATGAAGAAAAAATCTGCGTCTTCAGGTTGGATTAGCAAGAAAACAATTTTCGCTTATCTGCTTGCAATATTCAGCTTTTTCATGTTCGCTGCAAGCTGGAACCAAGGATGGTATATGCTTTACTGGTTCACAGCTTTCGCGCCAGTGTACTGGATATTCTTGTCTGTTATTGAAATCAGGAAGAAAACAGGCTTTTCTCTGTCAAACATATTCAAGAAAAATTTCATATATACCCTGAAAAATCTTGTTTTGCCAATTGCGATAGTTGGCGGTGCTGCTTCTGTTATCGGCTTGACACTGAAATTCACAACAGGGTTGCCATTCACAGACCCAATAATGTCTTTCTACTACGGTTCTCTGTTCTTCCAGAAGGTCATACTGATTGTGAATATATCTGTAGCAGAGCTGCAAACGATAAACGTGTTTACAACAGACGGATTTTATGCTGTTGCTGGCAGGGTAGGCCTGGTGCCATTCATAATAGCAATAATCGGACTACCACTGATAACTTTTATAAAATTCTGGAAAAAACATGAAATAACTTTTGCAGAGATGTTTGCGTTTGTCTGGCTTGCAATAACATTCGTAATGATATCACAAGGTGTAAGATTCTCCTTGCTGTTCTCCTGTGCAGTCGCAGCAGCAGCAGGTTTTGTTATAGGCAACATTACAAAATACTTTAAAGAAGGATCAGAATTTTCTCTAGTTCCATTCTTAAAGTCGAACAAGGCAGCTGTTGTCAGCACGATGTACGGAATAATATTGCTGGGAATAGTTTTCTACGTTTCGGACAGCATACAGGTTGGCTCGCAAGGTGTCGGCATGGAAGTTGACCAGAATTGGATCAATGCGCTGAACTGGATAAAAACCAATGCTGACAATGATTCTTTAATAATGACGTGGTGGGACCCTGGGCATATAATCGCAGGCTATACAGGGCATAAAGTTCAGGCAGATGGCGCTCACTGCGCACCACAATCCTGCATTCCATACAACATGAACATACGCATTCAAGATACAGGAAGGATGTTTTCCACTAGTGACGAGAATGAATCAGTATCTATTATAAAGAAATACACTTTACTCACTCCCGCACAATGCGATGAAGTGAAAAAAACTTTTGGAAATGTCGTCCCTGCAGATGCGTGTAAACCTGTTACAGATGTGTATATCATAGCTAGCAGCGATCTGATTGGGAAATACCACTGGATGAGCTATTTTGGGACCGGGACAGCAAAAGATTTCTACCAACTTTCTTTGACTAATTATGACCAGCAGCAAGGAATATTGAACTATGCAGACGGCGCTGTAAGCTTGGTGAGCAAAGGAAACCAGCTGGTTCCAGTCTACAACAGCAAGTACGTTATCAAAGATCTAGTCTACTTTCCAATGGGCCAGGAAAAGCAAGAATCTTTTGCCAACGCAACAGATTCTATTGACGCTTTGCTGTGGGTTGACCCAAGCTTCCAAATGGCTGTGTTGATGCAGCCTGAGATCAGGGATTCTGTATTTACGAAAATGTTCTTCTGGAATGGAAAAGGATTGAACAACTTCCAGCTTGTTTTCAACAACGCAGAAATAAAAATATTCAAAGTCAAGCTCTGATTTCAGTTAAATCTTAAATATTTAATATTACTAGTTATATACGAAATAGAAAATTTTAAAGAAATAAATCTTTTAAAGTTTGTTTAGTTAATATGGTCAAAGAACTTCCTGCAATCGCTAATGTTAAAGTTAAACCAGAAAAAGATCATCGTCTTGTATATAGAATGGGCGAAGCTTATGGTATATTTGGAACATTTCCTCTTACAGTAGATATGATTATTTTGAATGATAGAAAACCTCAACCAGAATTAAAAACTATTGAAGCATATGTGGGACTAGATGATTCACGATTGCACGCACATACTTTAGCGAAACGTAGGATAAAATTTCCAGATGGGAAATATCATTATATCCAACAGGGCACAGATTTAGAATACAAAAACAATAAAGGCTTATGATTGGTTCAAATTTCTAAAAAATTTAAAAATTATATAAAGAGTAATATAAATTCTTAACGATTTAGTACATAGTGATAGTATGCATGTTACACTGGTAATGCCGAATTATGCCGACAGAAGGGTGCAGATGCCGCTTGGCTTGGGCTACTTGGCAGCTGTTCTTGAAAAGAAAGGGATTGATGTAAAGATTGTGGATATGAATGTTTCTGATGAGAAACTACGACTGGAAAACACGGACATAGTTGGAATAAGCTGCATGATAAAAACGTGGCCGCAGAGCATCGCTCTTGCAAGAGAGATAAAAGAAAAAGATGCTGACCTACCTGTTGTATTCGGAGGGCCGCATCCTTCTTCCGTTTCTGAAGACTGCATGAAGAATCCTGAAATAGATTTCTGCGTTTTAGGCGAAGGAGAAGCTACGACACCGGAATTGTTTGAAGCGATAGAAAAAAAGAAGAATTTCTCCAGAATCAAAGGCATAGCTTACAGGGAGGAGGGAAAAGTAAAATATACAAAACCTCGGCCATTAATACAAAACCTCGACACCATACCTTTTCCAGCATACCATCTCTTCGATGTGAAAAAATATTTCTACAGCGTTGTTGGAGTTGAGGTTACAGAACATATGCCGTGGGGCACCATGGCTACATCACGCGGCTGTCCGTACAGATGCATATTCTGCTTTCATGCTTTTGGTAGAACATGGAGAGGAAGAAGCCCGCAGAATGTGATGGATGAGATTGAATTTCTCGTGGAAAACTACAAATTGAAGGAGATACTTTTTTTGGACGATAACTTTACTGTCGACAAGAGCCGCGTCATGGAGATATGCAACAGGATACAGGAGAGCGGTTATGATTTAACATTCAGGCTGCAGAGCGGCATGCGCGCTAATCTCATGGATTATGAAATGATGAAGAAGATGAGAGAGACTGGAATGTACAGGATATCGCTGGGAATAGAAAGTGGTTCGCCGCAGATGTTAAAAACTATGAAGAAGGACATAACATTAGATCAAGTAAGAAAAGCTGTTGGTATTTGCAACAGGCTGGGAATAGAAGTTGTAGGATTTTTTATCATCGGCCTTCCTGGAGAAACAAAACAGACAGCATACCAGACAATAAAGTTCTCCAAAGAGTTGAATCTAACAGATGCAGCTTTTTTCACTGCACTTCCAATACCTGGGACAGAATTCTACGACTGGTCCTACGGCAGCGGATTTTTAGAATGTAATGACTGGGAAAAGTTTGATGTTTTTGGCGGCAAAAGCATTTCTCGAACTGAAGATTTAACAACAGACCAGATAAACAAGC
>Ga0315281_10007387_pt1 | contig 15485 bp, 20 predicted proteins | sample YL17G07_0_MG_FD_204540 | JGI IMG/M metagenome (GOLD analysis project Ga0315281, IMG submission 204540) | Sediment microbial communities from Yellowstone Lake, YNP, Wyoming, USA - YL17G07_0 | ecosystem: Environmental > Aquatic > Freshwater > Lake > Sediment | place: USA: Wyoming | collected...
AGCCGCAACTGCCGCAACGTAGTTGGAGGATATGCTTGGATTTTGAACTTCAACTTCGGCCGATTCTTCCATGCGTTTCACCGCCGTGAAAGGAATCGTCCGGGAAAAGGAATCGACTCATTTTCCGCTTGTCGTTTCAGCTGATTATCTATAGCTCCCGATACTTTTAAAACCGACTGTTCCGCATTGCACGCAATACTGCCTACGGCCTCACAACCTGCGCCGGCCTCGTCCACTTCGGCCCGCGCGGCCTGCCCTTTGCTTTCTTCGCGCCCGTCTTCGGCTGCAGCATGCTTTCGCTCCGCAGCTTGCGGAACGCGTAGTTAACAGGGTTCTTGATCGTTATCTGCCCGGTTGCCTTCGCGCCCGCCATGCACACAGCATCGGGCTTGCACACTCCAAAGCTCTTGTAGAAGTTCTCGTTGTCGCAGTTCGGCGGGAGTATGTTGCGCTCCTGCTGCAAATGCCATCGCAGCTGCGTGCGGATGTAGTTGCTCGGCATGGGAGGGTAGTTCTTCTCGTTCCACTCCGCCAGCCGCTTCTCGATTTCCTCCTGCTTCCATCCCATGTTGCGCAGGAAGTTGATGAGTATGAACACGCTCCGCTTCTTGCCGTCGGCCAGGCCCTTGAAAATCGTCTGCACGCACGGCGGGAACTGCGGCTCCGCGAAGCGCATCATCTTCTCTGGTTGCTTCTTGGCCTGAGGCAGCGCCTCCAGCTTTTCCTTCATGTGCGTTGCAGCCCAGTCGAACGCCTCGACCACGAGCGCTTCCGCTTCCTTGCGTTTCACGTCGCGCATTACAAATGATTCGCCGATTTTCGCATTAGTTGGGTTCGCATCTTCTTTCTTAAACGCATCAAGCTGCTCGAGCTTTATCGGCAGGCTCACGAGTAGCGATTTCTCATGCAGGCTGTAAGGCAGGCGGAACATGTGCCGCGAGCTGAAGATGTCCATGTTGGCGATCTTGAACGGCTCTATATCACTGCCATCGTTTTTTACAATATCCGCGGCGGGTTTGCCGGCCTTATCCGCAAGTTCGGCCGGCGTTGCGAACGAGAGCAGCGTGTCGCGCAGAGGTTCGGTCGTGTACCATTTCAAATACTCTAAAATTTTCGCCATGGCTTCCGGATATTGCAGAACGATTGGTCGCATGTCAACGCTCTCGGGCAGCGCCTCGAACGGAACTACCATGTGGAAGCTCTTGCCGCCGGTGTACTTCAGGCCGAAGCTCGAGACGCCGTGGTCCTTCAGCGCGGCCGCGAACTGCTTCACAAAGAGCTTCGCAATGTCGAAATCCTTAACGTCCACGTCTATCAGAACGTCCCATCCGCTTCGCAACGCATCGAGTTGCTGGCGCGTCAGCCCCGGTTCGAGCTGCATCGGCTGCTTCCAGCGCTCCACGCTGCCGTGGAACGACGCCGCGCCGTCACGCACGGCCTGTTCGATGTCCGCCGGATACTGCAGCACGTCGGGCCGCTTTCCGAACCGCCCGTCACGCAGAACTGACACTATCTCCCGGTTGCGCCCGGCTTCCAGCAAGGCCGTTTGCACGTCCGGCCGAGAATAGTAAGCTTGCAAAGTGCGGAAACCTTCGTCTGCCACGTTAACCCTCAAGAATTATTTGAAGGGTTGGATTTAAACAAGTTTGGAACGTCGGTTCCGTTGAGGTAGAATTTGGCCTACTGTAAAATTTCAGACATCAAAGGAAATACAAAAAGGCCATGGTTAAAATTAAAATCAAGAGAAAATACGTGTATGTGAATTTCCGTTCCCATGAATCCACAGCCACTTTGGAACTAATATAAATTTGCCCGAATTTTCCAAATAATGTTTTGTAAGTTTTCCATACTAAAATACCAACAAAAATTCCAATAATAGGAAATAGCAATTGATTTATTTTCGTTGTAGAAATTATTAGAGCAACGTCATTATATAATCCTTCAGCATTTTCTACCCAGACACGTCCAAACGAACCGCCAATTAGATAGGGAACCAAATGAAGAAAGTTAAAAAAGCCCATTAAAAGAAAGAAAAAAAGTAAAATCATGTTGAATCCGGATTTTCTTTTCCAAGGATATTCATTTTTCGCCAACAAGAGGAACAGCGAACCGAATAAGATGTTTGAGGCAAACCCCCCACTGGCAATTGCAGCATGCTGCAAAGGCTGTAGCGAATTCCAACAACCCTCGTTGTAAGGACTTTCGTTAGAATTTATCAGAGTTGGGGTTATCGTAACAACAAAGGGATTTTCTTTGCAACCGTAGTAAAATGCAACAATAGAGTGCCCCAATTCATGCAAATATACTGTTAGGTATAAAGCAAATACGAAGGCGATTGATAAACTAATTAACAATGGAAAGTACTTCATTTTTTCTTCTTCCATTTCGTTCCTTTGGCAGTGTCCTCAATCAGCACGCCGAACTCCGAGTCCAGCCGCTTGCGGATTTCGTCCGCTTCCGCATACTTCCCCTGCTTGCGGAAATCCTCGCGCATCTTTATCAGCCGCTCGACTTCGTCTGACAGCTTCTCCTTCTTCGCCGGCTTCACTTCCTTCAGCCGCAGACCCAGCACTTCGTCAAACTTCATCAACAGTTTGTACTTCGCTTTGTTGCCGAGCGTCGCGTCGCGCACCATCTTCCACAGGACGGCCAGTACTATCGGAGTGTTAAGGTCGTTGTTCACCGCCTCCATGAGCTCCTTTTCATATGAAGCAGCTTTCTTTTTGTCGGCCGCTTTTGGTTTTTCCTTCGCGGCCTTGAACTCAAGCACGCGTCCGCGCAGCGTCTCGAGCGCGCGCTGTGCGTCGGCCAGGCTCTCCCAAGTGAAGTTCAACTTCGAGCGGTAGTGCGCCGTGAGAAAGAGGTAGCGCAGCGCGAGCGGGTCCGCGCCTTTCGCTTCTATGTCGGCCATGGTGAAAAAGTTCTGCTTGCTCTTGCTCATCTTCTCGTCGTAAACCATGAGGAACTCGTTGTGCAGCCAGTAGTGCACGAAGCGCTCGCCTGTCGCTGCCTCCGACTGCGCAATCTCGTTCGTGTGGTGTACCGGTATGTGGTCTATGCCGCCTGTGTGGATGTCGAAAGTCTCGCCAAGGTAGTGCATGCTCATCGCGCTGCACTCGATGTGCCAGCCGGGAAAGCCTTTTCCGTTCCAAGGCGAATCCCATTCCATCTGCCTCTTCTGCCCGGCGGGCGAGAATTTCCATAATGCAAAATCGGTCGGGTTCTTCTTCTCCGGGTTCGGCTCCACGCGCGCGCCCTCCTGAAGCTGCTGCATGTTCAACCGCGCGAAGTCCGCGTAGCGCTTGAACTTCGAGGTGTCGAAATAAATGCCGTCTGAAGTTTTGTACGTGTATCCTTTCTTCTCCAGTTTTTCGATAAGTTCGATCATCTGCGGTATGTGGTCGGTTGCTTTGCAGACTATGTCCGGCCGTTGTACGTTCAGTTTCTTCATCGCGTCAAAGAAGTCCTTCGTATAGAACGCGGCAAGCTCCCACGCGTCCATGCGTTTCTCGGCCGCGGCCTTCTCCATCTTGTCCTCGCCCGTATCTGCATCGGACGTCAGGTGGCCTACGTCCGTGATGTTCATCACCGCCTTGAGCTTCAGCCCGTTCGCGGCGAGCACGCGCTTCAGCGTGTCCACGAACGTGTAGGCGCGGAAGTGCCCGATGTGTGCGTAATTATACACGGTCGGCCCGCAGCTATACGTGCTGACGCGCCCGGGCTTCAGCGACTTGAAAGCCTGCTTGCTGCGCGTCGCGGTGTTGAAGAGCTTTATCGGTATTTTTTCCATTTTTAAACCTCACGATTTTGCTTTAATCGCTATTTTAAGAATTTTAACAGCATCTCCAAGAAGTGATATGGAGTCTGACGGATCAGGAAATACGTTTATATCGTGCGTGAAATAAGCTCTTGCCTTTCTATTTGCTTTTATTATAAATTCTTCGGTCTCTACCCCCCTTTCTTTTAAAATTCCTTTTTCTTTTAAATTTGTTACAATCTCTTTTGTATCTTTTCCCATTTCTTGCAAACAGAATAATACAACTCTACCGGATATAAGGGATGATGCTAGGTAATGTGCACTTTCATATTCTTCCATTGCACCTCTTAAATTTTTAACACAGTTGATGTTCGAAATACTTGAAGACATTTTTTCTAATTCATCTTTTAATGACTCCAATTCTTTCGATTGCTCTATAGGTAGAGTTGAAACTAAAGATTTGATGGCTGAGAGTGCTTTGTGAGAATTTATAACAATTGATTTTAGCATAGTTAAAACTGAATCGTTACTGATAAGTGCTACAGATGCACCCGCATCGAGAGAAACCTCAAGCCCACGTTTGTTCATAACCCTGTTGAAAATCTTGCGGGCATCGTCATAGGCTCTGTATATTGCTATAGTCTGTCCCGAATAATCTTGATATTGAAATACCCCGCCAAGCTTACCTGGTCTTATGTCACTTATTATATCATTTGCCTGAAAAATCAGCGAGTTAAACTCTCCTTCTAACGATTGTAATTCGACATCCATACCGTTTCACCTGGAAAATTCAAAGCAGAGCGGGGGAGTTGAACCCCCTTAAACCGGTTTCAGCGAATTGCACTGCAGCCGGTTGCATTTGCGGTCGCACCATGCGATAGCCGTTCTGCCAGCTCTGCGTCTTATAATGTTATTTCAACCATGGTTTAAATTCATTGCCGCCGACTTACTGCAGGTCGAGGAAAGACGCGAACCTCATTCGGACGAAGGGATTATGCTACCTGCAGCTCGGGCCAAGCTTCCAAGCCTCGACTAGGAGCCTGTCTATCTCTTTCATGTGGCCGACTATTTCCTTATACGGTTCGGACAGGACGTAAGCGATAGGAATCTTCCCTCCGTGGTACGTGTCTAGCACTTTGCCGAAGGCTTTAAGGTTCCAGTACCCTCGCTTCGGCGAATGCGTCAGTCGCGTTTTTTCTCCTATCAAAGCGCCATTACGATTGAGATTTTTGACAATCCGGTGGACCGTGGATTCGGGGATGTGCAGTTCCTTTTCGAGCTGGTACGGTGCCTTCGGGCCCGAATCGTACAGATGGTACAGCATCCTCTTCTCCACGGACAATTCGGAGAAGAGTTTTTCCAAGTCCTCCAGCTCGGTCGACATGCATTATAGCTTGGCGCCAACCTATTAAAGGCTTTCGAAAAACAAGGACATCTATCACGCGGTCGCCTTCGCTTTAGTGCCTTTCGCCGCTTCCTTCTTCAGCTTGAGGAAGCGCATCTCGAAGCCGCACTTGCCGCAGCGCACGCAGAACTTCTTGCTCGCGCCCTCGCCCGTCACGAGCGGCGGCTGCCACGCATCCTTGCGCTTCTCGCTGAAACCGCAAGCAGGGCACGTGTACTCCACCAGCGCGTCCGGCTCGCCTTCCATCTTCATCATGCGTATTTTGCCCTTCACGCTGCCCGACTTGTCCGCGAGCTCGCGCGTGGTTACGAATTCGAGCGCCATCGAGAATCACCCGCAAAATCAACACGCTTACTTGCCCGCTGTCAGCGTCGGCCTGTTCTTCGGTCGAAGCTGGTGGCTGCCGCACTTCCTGCACTTGACCTTCCCGAGCCTCACGTGCCTAGGGTCTGCGCGGATTTTTGACTTGCAGACCTTGCAGACGAACACGTGCGTGAAGATGCGCCTCACGGCCTCCGGATAAAGCTTCTTCGTCATAAGTTGCACCGAAATGAACCGGCCTTTCTAATACATGGCCTGTGTTAGATTTAAATATTACCGAGGCACTCATAGCTGTATGAAAAACAGGGAGGAGGCGTTTGGGACGTCTGCGAACAGAAAACGCTCTGAAGGTTTTATGGGCAAGGTAAAAAGCTCGAACATACTCAGCACGCTGTTCTACGTGTTTTTGGGCATTGGAATGGCCCTTGTTGTGAAGCAGGCGCTCGCATTCGGCTTGGCAACGGACATGCCCGTCGTGGCTGTGGTGAGCGCTTCGATGCAGCACGACCACGCACTTCAGACGCACTACCAGTGGCTGAAAGCCAACGTCGGCTATGACGAAGCTTACGTGAATTCGTGGCCGATGCCCACGGGCTTCCTTGTGGGGGACATGCCGATCGTGCAAGGCGCGGACAGCTACAGCATTGGCGACGTTATCGTGTACAGCGTTCCGGGCAGCGACGTTCCCATCATACACCGCATAATCAAGATAAACGCCGATGGCACTTATCAGACAAAGGGCGACAACAACATGCAGCAGCTGCCTTACGAGTTCAGCGTGAGCAAGGAGCAGATACACGGCAAGGTTGTCGCGATAATCCCCAAGCTCGGATACTTCAAGGTATTCACAATGCGCGTGTTCGGCCTTTCGTAAGCTCGGACCACCGGGTTGGCGGAAATGTTAGATTTATAGGCTTGTTGCATACAACTGTTATACTGCTATAGCGGCGAATTGCGATTCGCGAAAGGGGTGCAACCGAAGGATGGAATTCTGCGAGAAATGCGGCAAGATAATGATGGTGAAGAAGAAGCACGGCGGTGCCAGCGTGCTCGAGTGCACGAAGTGCGGCAAGGAGAAACCGATGAAGAAGGACGACGCGCTGATAGCGGGGACGCTGCCGGTCAAGAAGCACGAGATTGTAATCATGCAGAAGGGCGACGAGGCCATCGACCTTCCGAAGACGAAGATCATGTGCCCCAAATGCGAGCACCCCGAAGCTTGGTGGTGGATGCAGCAGACGCGCTCCGCCGACGAGCCCCCGACGCTTTTCTACAGGTGCACGAAGTGCAACTACAGCTGGCGCAGCTACGGTTAACCCAATCTTAATTTAAACAGCTCTTACCAGTTCGCAGGATGTATCGACTTCTACGAAATGCGTTGCTGTGCCAGCTCCGTACGCCGAGCAATGGTTCGCCGGGTCGTTGTCCACCGCCTGCCGCGGGCTGTGCGCAACGTCGCATACCCACTCCTTGGTTATGCTGTTCGAGAGGCATGGTCCGTTTGAAAGGTCGGCACCAGCGTTCAACTGCGAGACGCACAGCGCCTTGCAAGCGTCTATCGCGTCCTGCTGCGCGGATTGCCCGACGCACCCGGAAAGTAGCACAACTGCGACGATTGCCGCCACGAAAAGCACGGCCGATTTTCCAGCGCTGCCCCGCATGATTTTTATTTCAGGTTGCTGCATACTTAAATTAATCCGTTCGAATAGATGTTATCTTTTAGTGTAATGCGCATGCTTCCTGAAAGATACGTTCCGAAGAAGATCGCAGCCATAAGCGAATCCGACAGGCGCATAGCAGTCGTAGGCACGCTCGAGACTTTTTCCGACGGGGAAACGGGAGGAAGCCACGTCATAGTCGACGACGGCACAGGGAAGATCGAAGTCTTCTTCGACGCTGGCGAGAACGCGACGGTCGCGGAAACCGTGCGGAACGAGAATGGGAAGCTCGTGCGCGCTTTCTGTACGAACGAAGGCGGGCAGCTGAAGCTGGACGCGCTGCAGCCTCTGGTAGGCGCGGATTTAAATCTGTTGAAGACCGTTGATGAATTATACGAAAAGGCAGGTCTGTAGGTCGATGCTATGAGTATGAATGTAAAGATACTATACGAGAGTGATTTTGATTTAACTGATTCTAAAAATGTCTCTGACGAGATAGTCCTAAACGAATTAATACGCATACTAGGATTGCGGGCCGATAATGCAGAACTGAAAGATAGAGAGAAACGCCTTGCGGGGCATGCAGTAGAGTTTCTTTATACAGAAGGGGATCAGAAATTAAAAGTTCAGCTTTATTTACATTATAGAGAAAAGGCTCTGTACCTTCTTTATCATGGTGACCCAGAAAGAGAGAGTGATGAATATAAAAAATTGCTTTCTAATGAAGAACCTTCTTATGTCCTAGTTGAAAATAGACATAGTAACCGCCGCCATGAGGGTCCAGTAAAACTCGGGCTTAATATGAAAAAAACGTCTGAATTGTAACTAATGGGTGTTCGAATATGTTCAAGGCAACTCTCGCTGACGTCAATCTTCTGCGCGATCCGCTCAGCTCCATTGCGGAGATAATCGACGAAGGCGTGTTCAAGGCAGGCAAGGACGGATTGCGCTTCGTCGCATCGGACCGGGCGATGGTCGCTGTTGTTGATTTCCAGCTTATGCCGGCGGCGTTCGAAAAGTACGAGGCCGCGGCCGAAGGCGGGAAGGACCAGAAGCTCGGGCTGAACATAACGAACTTGCTATCCGTGCTGAAGCGTGCGGGCGCGGGAGACAAGATTTCCATGGAGCTCACGGGAGCGAAGATGCAGATAATGATTGAAGGCGCGAGCAAGCGGAGGTTCGTCGTGCCGCTGCTCGATTTGGGCGAGGAGGAGATACCGCCGGTTGACCAGCTGGAGTTCAAGTCGAAGGCGCAGATAAGGTCGGACGTGCTGCTGAACGGCATCAATGACGCGGAAATAATAGCGGATTCGATAATTTTCGAGACAACGCCCACGAAGTTCCTCATGCTCGCCGAAGGCGATGTCAGCCGCGCCGAGCTCGAGCTGGAGAAGGGCAACGATGCGCTGATCGAGCTGAACGTGCAAGGCGCAACACGGGCGAGGTACGCGCTCGACTATCTGAAGAAGATCGTGAAGGCCGCGAAGATTACGGACTCGGTTACCATTGAGTATGGCGAGGATTATCCGATGCGGCTGTCATTCTCGGCGGGCGACAAAGCAAGGATACGGTTCGTTCTCGCTCCGCGCGTTGTGGAAAACTGATTCTAGAAATGGAAGACAAAGTACACGGCCGTCATCGCAACGTACAGCACGGCCAGTCCTGCGGCATAGTTAGAAAGCTGCCCGCTGAGGAACAACCAGTCGCGCAGCACCTCCGCCGCGAGCAGCACTCCAATCGACAGCCTGATTACGCTTCCGGGGCTAGGCATACGTAAGCACCACATGCATGGTTCTACAATTTTATCTATGGCCGACAATTAATAAAAAGGGCTGACTGACATGAAGAACGCGCTCGTTGCGGGCATCCTGTACCAGGTCGCAGACCTGCTGGAGATGCAGAACGTGCAGTTCAAGCCGCAGGCCTACAGACGCGCCGCGCGGTCGATTGAATCTTTGCAGAAACCGATTGAGGAAATCGCGGCCGAAGGCGGCGTGAAGGCGCTGCAAGAAATACCGGGCGTGGGCGAGGCTATCGCCGAAAAAATCGAGGAAATCGTGCGCACTGGCGCATTGGCGTATCTGGACGAGCTGAAAGAAGGCATGCCGATAAACGTCGATGAATTATTCAGCGTCGAAGGCATAGGTCCGAGGAAGGCGAAGCTGTTCTATGAAAAGCTGGGCATACGCGACCTCGACAACCTCGAGCGCGCTGCGAAGGCCGGCAAGCTCCGCAAGCTTCCGGGCATGGGCGAGAAGTCCGAGCAGCAGATTCTAGAAAGCATAAAGTTCGCGCGCACAGCCGGCAAGCGCGCGCTGCTCGGGTACATACTGCCAGTGGCTGACGATATAAAGCAGAAGCTCAAGTCGCTGTCGGCTGTGGAAGACGTTGAGGTCGCAGGCTCCATCCGGCGCATGAAGGAGACAATAGGCGACATAGACGTGCTCGTCATAACCGAGCAGCCTGGAAAGGTTTCGGATTTTTTCACGAAGATGCCGAACGTGGATCGTGTGGTGGCGAAAGGCCCGACGCGCAGCACAGTGCAGCTTGCCGAAGGCATCGAGTGCGATTTGCGCGTTGTCGAGCGGAAGGCGTTCGGCAGCGCGCTGATGTACTTCACAGGCAACAAGGACCACAACATAGCCTCGCGCCGCATAGCGATAAAGAAAGGATGGAAGTTGAACGAGTACGGATTATTTTCGGGCGCGAAGCAGATTGCAGGGAAAACCGAGCAAGAGATTTACAGCAAGCTCGGAATGCAGTACATCGAACCGGAGATGCGTGAAGCAACGGGCGAGATAGAAGCGGCGCAGAAACGAAAGCTGCCGAAGCTCATCGGCTATGGCGATGTGCGCGGCGACATGCAGGTGCACACGAGATGGAGCGACGGCGTTAACACAATCGAGGAGATGGCCGCGGCTGCGAAGGCTTTGGGACAGGAGTACATAGGCATAAGCGACCACGTTGGCACGCTTCGCATAGCAGGCGGAATGATGGCCGGAGGCATAGCAAAGCAGGACAAGGCTATCGAGAAGGCGCGCAAGGCCGTGCGCGGCATCGAGATTCTGCACGGCGCCGAGGTCAGCATACTTTCGGACGGCAAGCTGGACATGAAGGATTCTGTGCTGAAGGAGCTGGACTACGTTGTGGCGAGCGTTCACGGCGGTTTCCGCCAAGCGCGGGAGCAGATGACGCATCGCATCGTAAGCGCGATGGAGAACGAGAACGTGGACATAATCGGGCATCCGACCGGCCGCCTGATTCAGGAACGCAAGCCGTACGATGTGGATATGGAACGGCTGTTCGAAACGTCGAAGCACACAGGCGCGCTTTTGGAAATCAACTCTTATCCGAACCGCCTGGATTTGAACGCCGAGAACGTGCGGCGCGCGATCGAGCTTGGCTGCAAGACCATTATAAACACGGACGCGCATAGCGCGGAGCATCTGAAGTTTTTGCGACTTGGCATCGCAACTGCGCGGCGCGGATGGGCCGAGAAGAAGGACGTGGTGAACGCGCTGCCGATGAAGAGGATGATGAAAGCGTTTAAATGAAAGCGCCGCCTATCTCGAGAAGATTCCCTTCAGCCTGCCCGCGAGCTTGGCAGCTACGCCCGCCCCCTCGATGTCTTCGTCCTTGCGCTTCTTCTTTTTTTTGCCTACTATCGACATAGGTTTCCCGCGCTTTCCGCCCATGATGCGGCTTACGTCTATCTTCGCATAATCGACATCCTCGCCGCCTTCGTACCCCTCCTCCACTTCGGTCCCTTTGCCTTCCCCCTCCGCCTCTTCGACGACTTCCTCGTATTCGGTCTCGCCCTCCCGCTCCGCAGCCTCCTCCGCTTCCTCGAAAACCTCCTCCTCCACCTCGGGCAGTTGCGGTTCGATGCCGGCTATCTGCCCGGCTATCTGCATCAGCGGCATGCAGCTCAGCGAGTTCGGCTTGTACCACAGGATGGGAACGCCCTCAGCGGTCGCGTCCATCACGTTCTCGTCGAACGGTATCTGGCCTATCACGGACATGTTGAAAAGTTCCTCGGCCTTCTCGGGCGTTATCTCGTATTTCTTCCCGCGCACCATGTTGAACACGATGCTGAACTTGCTGTGGCCGACCATATGCGCCACCTCGTTGCACCGCACCAGGTCCATTATGCTTGGCGCCGTGGGCGTGGTGACGAAGATCACCTCGTTGCAGGCGTTCAGCACGCCTATCGTTTCGCGTCCGAGCCCGGCTGCCGAGTCCAAAATGATGTAGTCGAACCTGTCGAGGTTCGCGAGCTTCTTTATTATTTTTTCCAAATCCTGCATGTTAACGTTCTTCAGGTCCGTGAACTTCTCCGATGCCGGGATGAACATCACCCCGTTCTGGTCGAGCGGAGCGAACGCCACGTCGATGTCGCCGGAGAACACGTTGTTGAGCGTAGTAGAGAAGTTCTTCACGCCCATGTAATAGCTCAGATGCGGCGTCGTGACGTTGCAATCCACAACAACGGCGCGTTTGCCGAGCGCCGTGAGCGCGATTGCGAGGTTCGCGGCGAACGTGGTCTTGCCGACCCCGCCCTTGCCGGAGATGACGCCTATCACGCGCGCCTTTCCTTCGGTAGCGTCCGCAGACAGTTTGCCTACGTCCGCGTAATCACTCCTCCTTTCTCCAGACATGCCAGAACCCTCGGCCATGCGCAAAATCGCCCGCGAAAACCTTTCGATAATTCTATTTGCGAGGTTCGCTTATAAATATCCTGCGCATCCGTTCGTACGATAGCGTAGCTCCAGCTTTTCTTCCATCGCTTCGTAGGACTCGCGTATCATGGAAATGGCGGTATCGAGCGGTATGCTGCGGTTCGCAACGCCTTTCGCTATGTTTTTGATATAGTCCCTCACGTTGGAGCTTTTGCCGTACTCGCGCATGATTTTTTCAGGCGGCCACTCCTCGATGTTCTTTATGATTGTGTCTGCGGGACCCGCGGTTTTCTTTGTAAACATAGGATACAAGTTGGCTGTCGATGCTTTTAAGCGTAACGCACATACGCTTCACGCGGCCACGGCTCATGCCACCGCGGCCAGCACGGCAGGCGCCACGGCAGTGAACAGCACGTAGTTCAGCGCGAAGTTCGACCCGCTCCACACCAGCTCCTGAAAAAAGTCGCCGAACATGGCAGTGCCGATCGCGCCAGTGACGATGTTGTACAGCGCGGAGAGCGACACGCCGAGCATGGCCACGCCAAAAGGCCAAGCGCCGCCGTATCCGGCCAGGAAACCTATCAAAGCCATAGCGGGTATGCAGTACACTAGGTGCGCCCCGAGGTTGCGCGCGAGCACGAAATGCAGCGCCACGAGCACGCCGCCCATCACGAGGCCAGCGGACGGCCCGTACACGAAGCCGACGAGCACGGTCACGAAAGTCACGAGCTCTATGCCAACTTTGCGAAGCTGCCACTCGCCTAGGAAGAACGCGAGCGCAAGTTCCGCGAAAACCGCAACGACGAGCACGAACTGCCCGAGCATGCCTGTAAGGAACGCTATCAGGGCGACGAACGCGACGAGCGCCATCGCGGCCTTGCCCCTGTTCTTCCGCGCATACCTCATCGCCGAAAGCAGCGCGCCGAGAGCGTCGAACGCCATAATCATTATCGCCGCGCCGAACGATTTAAATAGCGATGCAGGTATGTTATTTTTGTAGCATTCGGCAGCAGCCGGATGCGCAGCATCTGCCGGAGTCGCCTAATCTGGTATGGCACAGGCCCGGAAAGCCTGCAGGCGCAAGCCTTTGCGTGTTCAAATCACGCCTCCGGCGCTTTTCTTCTTAACTTTTACTATTCAACAATTCTTTATGGTCCGAAAAGGCACGATATTCAGCGGTACAGGCAGCGACGAAACCGCCGAGAAATTCTTGCGGGAGGATAAAGAGTCATCCTTCACCAATGGAATTCAAACAAAGGAGCCAGATGGCACGGATGTTTGGTACGTTTTTCCCGACCATGTAGCTACCGACGTTTACATGAGTATGATTTTGAATCATAATATAAAAACATTTGGCATGGGACTTGAGGCGTTCGCTAAAGAGTTAAAAACGATTGGAAAAAAAAGTCTAACGCCGGAAGGATTAAAAGAACTTGAACCGTTCGTAGAAGAAGTTAGACAGAAGGAGAAATTCGAGGTCGACGAGGACAACCTTCAAAAGCTCATTGCATATGAAATAAATAACACCGTGCTTCACGAGGTCTGTTTGCACGAGGAAGGAGGATTGTCACATTACCGCTTCCCGTCATCTATACGATTTGAAGGCACCGTCGAAAAAAATTATACAATGCAACTTCTGGAAAAATACGGGCTGGTCGAAAAATGCAGTGCCATCTATATGGATGGAAACGACAAAGTTAGAATGTTGAGGTTCGTTGTGCCGGACACGACTGATATGGTCGACACCGACGACACGAGGGAAACGGCTGGAAGGATAAAAGCGCTTTACAAAGAGCTGAGGTCGACCCTTCCAAATACAAAAATTGGGTACGCGAGGCAGGAATTCCCGATAGAGTTCGGACCCGACAATATCGAATTAACGGACCAGGAGCCGTACTCCTTCAAAATGAAATCAGATAAAAAAAATTGAAAACGGAAATCAAAAACAACCCTACCATTTGTGCTTCGGGTTGAGCGGTATTATCAGCCACGCGATTACGTACGCAAGCAGCCCGGCTCCGCCCGCGAACATGAACAGCACCCACACGAGCCTGACGATCGTCGGGTCGATGCCCAGGTATTCAGCCATCCCTCCGCACACCCCGCCGAGAATCCTTTCCTTGCCAGACCTGTACAGCCTTTTCATTTGCGCCATCGCATCTCCTCCTTCGCCTGTCAAAAATTAAAAATTGAAATCAAAAAATCCCCAAACCTTTCCATTGCGTACTACCGTTCACTTCGTTTCCTTGAACGCCTGGCCGTAAAGGGTATATGATATTACGGACAGCAGGAACACCGCGACGGCCGCCCCGATCATAGGTACGTTGGCCAGCAGCGCAGCGAGCACCAATCCGACTATCAGCGTCGTGATCCATGCGAGCGCGTACTTTGTCGTGAACGCTTTTTTTGTGACGACGCCGAAGTCGAACGCGGCCGCGAAGTTCCTCTTCGACAGGTAATTGAGCACGGCCATGGGCGACAGGAACGCCGCCAACAGCGCGAACAGCAGGCCGAACACCATGAACGGCGCGGCCGTGAACATGGCCGGCGCTATGAGGTACCAGTTCTGCTGTAGCACCTGCATTATCTGCTCGTTCATCGCGATTTTGCTTGCCATCATCTGTTCGATCGTTTGCGTGGACAACATGGGTGCCATCATCGACAGGATCCGGCCAACCGCTATGCCCACGCCCGCTCCAAGCAGCACGAGCGCTGGAAGCGCGTAGACGAACTTCACGATTGTCGCGCCCAGTCCCTTCATGAACAGGTACGCCCAGTCCCCCCACTCGGGCATCTTCTTCGAAGCCTTCGCCTTCCCCAGGCCGGAGCTTTCCATTGCGAAGCCCTGGACTATAGTGAAGTTGACTATAGGGATTAAGCTCAGTATTATACCCATCGCGAGTTTCTCGAGGTCCGTGAACGGCTTTTTCAAAGCCTCTTCGTACTTCATCTTTTTTTCCTCGCTTGTTTTTTTGTTTAGTTTTTATCTTTTGCTCAAACGCAAAAAAATCATTTCTTTCCGTGCGCGGCCTTCGCCACGCGCATCATCACAGACTCTAATTGGTTTTCGCTGCTAATAAAACGTTTTCATTCGACGAGAGCCTTCACGAGGTCGGAGCGCGCAATTATGCCAACAAGCTTGCCCTTCTTCACTACCGGCAGCCTGTTCACGTCGCGCTCGTCCATCTTTTCCGCAGCGTCGAAGATGCTCTCCTCCGGAGAAACGGCAATGACATCGCCGCTCATCACGTCCTTTATGTTTATCTTCATCATCCGTTCCAGTTCCTTCTTGGCCGTGAGGTGCGCGTTGCCCAGCTTCATGAACCCGAGCAGTATGAGGCTCATCGACGTGCACGTCGCCGTGCTGACCTTCGCCTTCTTGTAAAGGTTGCGGCCCATGAACTTGACGAGGTCCGACTCGCTGACTATGCCCACGACGCGCTTGGTGCGCCTGTTCGCGACAACGGGCGCGCCCGATATGCGCTTTTTGCAGAACACCTTCGCCGCGTCGAAAATGCTGTCCGTCGGAAGGAAGTACACGACGCGCCTGTTCATGAAATCCTTGACTTTCTTCATGCCTCTCTGAACAATATTTCTATTTCCGGATATAATTAAGTTTATGAACGAGTGGTACATCATTCCCGCTTTCTTCTGCGCGTGGTTCG
>Ga0315281_10007388_pt1 | contig 15483 bp, 9 predicted proteins | sample YL17G07_0_MG_FD_204540 | JGI IMG/M metagenome (GOLD analysis project Ga0315281, IMG submission 204540) | Sediment microbial communities from Yellowstone Lake, YNP, Wyoming, USA - YL17G07_0 | ecosystem: Environmental > Aquatic > Freshwater > Lake > Sediment | place: USA: Wyoming | collected...
CGTGGATGCTCGAAGTTGCGATACAGCAAATCCTTGATGTTCGTGGTGTCCAGCCGCCGTTTCATGTTGTCTGCAGTCGCCTTTAACAGGCTTCCGGCTGTTTCCACTTCTCCTTTGCGCGCTTTTCTCGTAGGAATTTCTCGAAGAATATCCGCGCCCTGTTCCGAACCTGCTGTTGTTAGAAAATAGTGGGCATTCCCCTCGATTATTTCAGTTACCGCAAGGTCAAAACCAAAGGTGGCCTTCGGACCAGTATTCATCGATGTACAGAAACAAGCGCCGCCGGACCTTCCACAGTTAACGGCGAGGATGAAGGTATCCGCACGTCTCGATTTATAAGAGGCTTCGGTATACTGCCCACCGGTAAACACCTTGTCCTGAATGGAAATGGCGTGTATATCGCACGAACGCACACCGATAAAGGCAAATCTGGGAGAAACCGCCTCTTCTGCCGTTATACTGAATCCCTTGTCCGAACGCTTGGCGCTCCACAGGCGCAATGCCGAAGGGAATAAAAACTTCTTCCAGGCGTGCGGACCAACAACGTAGCTGAAAAGCGACTGTTCTTTCTGCTTTGTAAGACGATAAACCCCGCCATCCTGCTCGTCGATGTATCCGATGGGCAGGTCATCAGCCGAGTTCAACAGATCGTAAATAATAACACCGTCCTTCAATACCGGGCCGATAACCTGGTACCCTTTATTGAGCAATGCAGTGAACAATTTAGGGAAATGGATGCGTTCAAAGACAACTTGATCCAGAACCCGTTGTGGCGTTGGCGTCATACCATTTGTCCTGTAAAAAGCTTATATATTATGAAGTTTTTCGTGCTACTGAAATTAGGCCTTCGGCGACCTTTTTATGCACATACATAGGGACACGGGCACCGCGTCCCCACACCTACTCGTTCCCACGCTCTGCGTGGGGATACGACATGCATGATGGTCGGTTCAATCTACAAGATTGAACCGGCATCCGTAGCTCAAACCTTTAGGTTTGATGGACGTTGCCCTCGACACAGGTACAGGCACTGTGTTGAGATTTAGCGCGACGTAGAATGTGAGCGTCCATCAGGGCTGAAGCCCTGAGCTACAGCAACGCTTTTTTTGTAGCGCCGACCTTTATGGTCGGCATTGGCGGGGGATCAACCCCCGCGTTACGAGATACGGTAGATTGCTTATTTCGGTATAATCTTTAACCATTCATCCATAGTAAGCACAGGCACGAACCTTCCCGTCTGGCTGGGTATGATAGGGAGGAAAAACTCCACAACTGCGGCATAATCACTCGATTCTACGATAAAGTAATAATCGTGTTCGGTGACGGTAACATACGCGCCAATAACCTTAATCCCTTTTGCCTCGGCATTTTTTTTACCTTCCCAAAACTTGCATAGCACCTTTGCGCCGTCAGTTGTTCTGCCTGGGCAATTCTCCGGTGTGTGTGTCCAGTGTGCAACGTAGAGGGCCTTTTTTTCTGAAGGGTTAATAGCCCACCCGGCGTCCTTGTCATTGCCGAAGGCATACTGGTAAGAACCACAAATCATGGAGCTAACAACTAATGCGCACATCCCAAACATACCTGATATCTTGTGTTTCATGTAATCAAATCCTCTTTCTTTATTGTTAAATTAGACTTTCGGTGACCTTTGGTGTTCACTCGAAGTAACCACGGGGCTCCGTGTCCCTACAACAACTCGTTTCCATGCTCCACAAACTGTGCCAAATAAACTTTACGCAGACATCTGTTCCAGTGAAATCTAATTTTCCTCGTGTGATTGCTTCTCGTATTCGTAACTATAATGGGAGGGCTTTTTCAGACCTGTAGTTAAGAGTCAATTTGTTAAGACAGGATAGAAAGGGAGGTCTGTGAAATAAGAACAGAATTTATGGCGAAGGTAGGGTTAACCCTAAAATTATATTCACCTAAAGGGGATACTGTATCATTTTTATAATAAAACAGCCTCTTCTTTATTGGCACACTTCAATCGATTGTTATCCATTTGTTTTAAAATGTATTCTAAAGCAAACACTGTGAAAATACCTAGAATGATACTGAGCATTCCAGACATTAATACAATCTTAGACCGGGCAGGCTTAAATCGGCTACTCGCAGGAACTGCACGGTCTAACACCTGGACTACCAAGGTATCTCGCACCTCGGCAATCTTCGCTTTTTCCAACTCTTGATATAGCATGTTGTAAACTGCTTCCTGAACATTTACATTTCGAGTCAGCTTTTTCAACTCCAAAGTCAACCGGGGAACCTTGGCAACTGGGAGGTATATTTCTTTCTGGTCGTGGTCAGACTCACCATCGGCGGAAGGCAACCGCATGCCTGAGCTGTATTGGGCATGAGCAAGCTGCTGCTTGAGTTCCTTGATCCTACGATTAAGCTTTATAACATCAGGGTGGGATTCCTTGGCATAACCCTTTGTTGCCTCTAATTGTACTTCTGTAGCAATAATCTCGCCTTTTATTTGGGCAGCAGCGGACATAGCGTTTGTTGACTGCTGGCCGATAGCTACCGCCCGGTATTTTTCTTGAAAATTTTTCAATGCCTCTTCTGCTTCATTAAGGTTTGTCTCAGATATCGCTAATTGTTCTGCTATGAATCGCCGCTGACGACTAATAGCCCCTGCGCTGAGCGACACCGCGAGATGTTCCAAGTAAGTTACATAACTATTGGCAATATCTGCCGCCATTTGAGGGTTCTTGTCTATTACCTCAACAGCAATCACTCCTTCAGATGATGTACTTATTTTCGTTACCGAAGCTAAACGTTTTTTGGTTTTTTCAACATCAGTGATGTGGTAATAATCGTTGAGTTTAAACTGATCAACAATTTTTTCCCTAAGGGCGTTACTTGTCATTAAAGCTATAAAAAGATCGCGCCTGGGCCCGCCCTTACGGGTGAGCGATGCCCCTAACCCGCCGCCAGTACTTACATTAGGGGTTCCCGTAACACCGGATAAAAATTCACTCCCAGTAAACCATGTATCTGGTGGAAGGAAGCTCACTTGAGACTTATACAGCTTTGTCATATTTAAACTTACAAACGCCGAACCCAATACCGCACATAAGAACATACAACCTATAAGTCTTTTACGCTTCCAAATCACCTGCAAATAAGCTAACAGGTCAATTTCTTCTTCGTTCATCGTTAACATATTTTGTTACTCTGACATAAAAAATACCCTACTCTCAGGTTGACTCTCCTATTGACCAATTCTATAAATTTTGCAAAAAACGTAAAATACAATGTCTTGCCCTACCAATGTGTTGCTGAATCAATGCTCTTAAAAAATAGGAGCTTTCAGTCAATTAACAGCCCCAATGCTTGATATAAAAAAGTGTTTTGATTAACGTTAGTTATTCGCGATCGTTGACAAAGCAGCCAGGGAAAGCATTGTTTGGCCAGATATAGTTGCGAGCTGTGCTATCCACGACAAGTCTCGTACTTTAATTTTTGCAGGGACAATAATTGCGTCTCCAAGTGAGATATCCTTTGATTTCAAAGAACCTATCTCAGCCGATCCATTAGCCCTAAGTACATACATCTCTTTTTTGTCAGCGTTTTTTGTAAACCCACCACTACGATTAATATAGTAATCGATGTCCGCATTCTTCCTATATATGATCGAGCTCGGATTCCTCACACTTCCCATAATCATAACTTCCGCTGGGAGAACCGGCACAGTTAGGCTGTCCCCGTCTTGCAAGGCTAAATCACCTTCTGATCCTTCAAACTTCCCAAAGACATCTAAGTCAATAACAACCCGGCCAAGAACTATATTAGACGCTAAGATTCGAAGATGTTCCCGCTTTTTAGCAGCTTCTTGCTCATATAATTTCTGACTTTGCTCCGGGGAGCCGAGGATAGTCCGGCCTTCCGCTAAGATGCTTTCCTCCAAATCCCTCATAACGCGGTTTAGCCTGTCCCGCTCCCTCTCGGCCACGGCACGGCGAAGAAAGACTGCGCCAGGGCAATATGCATTTCTAGTATATCCTCCTGCACGTTTGATTACCGAGCTGATACGCTCTCCAGGCTGTATGGAATAAACCCCAGGTAGTTTAAACTCACCAGACAATGTCACCACTTCCGGTTTTCTGTATTCACTTCTCACATAGAGCTGATCACGCGGTAACAGTTCAATATCCTGTGTAATATCGCCACTCCATGCCCTTCTTAAGTTTACCGTAACAATTTTGGTTGTAAGGTCTTCGCCAAAACGCAAAATTTCTACTTGATCGAGATACGCTTCTGGCAGGACTTCTTCAGGAGAAAGTATTCGGCTTATCCTTCTTCCTGGTTTATATTCTTGTTCTCCGGGATGCTTAACCAACCCTGCAACGGTATAGACATTGTAAATACGCGGATCGCTGGGAAAAACAACAACCACATCACCATCCGACAGCTCGATATTGTTCGATCCACCATCCTTGCGGCCCAGATTGCTAAGATCAACATCAATTACCTCACGTTCTTTACTTAATTTCGTTCTGATAATTTGCACACGGTTGAGGTAACTTTGTACTGTAAACCCACCTGCGATCTCAATAAGGTCGCTTATCAGAAGTTTATCTTTAAATTCGTAAATAGCAGGGCGTTTTATTTCTCCCAGTATTCCGACAACTTGTCCTATAGGTGGAACAAATATTACATCACCTGCCTCTACACGGCAATCTTTGCCCTTGTCGCCATGAAGGAGAAATTCATAAAAATCAAAATATTCTACTGTTTGATTATTTCGTTTTAATTCAATCTTCCTAAGCGTCCCCATGGCAGTCGGGCCACCGGCAGCACTAAGAGCGCCGGTTAACGTTGAAAGTGCACTGATATCGTAAGAACCAGGCTGTTTGACCTCTCCCACCACATAAACCTTTACGCTTCTGAGGTGACCCATTGTCACACTCGACTGAAAATCTTTGAAGTACTGGGATAGATACGCCAAAATCAGCTTTTCCGCCTGCGTAAAGGTAAGCCCCCACACCCTTATGGGTCCTACCGTAGGAAGGTAAATTCTACCGTAACGGTCAATCGTTTGGGCATACGTGTTTTCCACTGCCCCCCACAGGATAATCCGCAACTCATCTCCCGGTCCCAGTACATAATCAGCACCAACGGGAATGTTTTCTACAGGTGCAAATGTTGATACATCAGAATAAGCAAAAAGATTATATCCAAACATTCGAATTGGTTTATATGTAACACCAGCAGCATCAGGCGAGCGCGCTTCTAATACATCCCGAAAGAAAGCTTCGATTGGGGAAGAAAACTCCCTGGCTGGAGTGGATTCACCACCTGGTAACCGCTTTTTATCCCCTTCGTCTTTTTTGTCCTGCTGCTGTGTTTTTTCTTGTGAACCTTGTTTTTGTTCCGCTACGTTTGTTTCACTTTTCTTGAAGGGAATTTGTATTTGACTCTGACTTCCAGAAGAAGCTGCATCCGGGGTGGCTGAAGTTGATTGTGGAAGAATTGGTGCCTGCGGTGTACTACGGGACGATTTTTGGGTACCCACTGGAGAGCTCGTGGCTCCCACTTGTGCGAAGAGTGGACAACACATCCACATCATCAGAGTAAAAACGATAAAAGGAATACTAAGAACCCTGCTTTTCACGTGTTTTACATCCTCCTCAGACTTCAAAATCGCATTGCCAAAATCACAGGTATTAAACATCAATTTCGATTAATAATCAACAGTAATTCTTAAGGATGCTACGGAGCGAGGGAACAAAAAACCCTCCACAGAAGGAACAAATGGAGGGCTTTTTTGATTAAAGTAGACAATAAGCCGAGTTTTGTCGTGGGTGATCATTCATCTAGTCACGATGTTGCCATCGCGATCGAACGGCTTACCCAGAGGTTTTAGCGAAGCGGACCACTTCATCCCTCCCTATTTAGCCTTTCTCCCAGTGGGGTTTGCCATGCCCCCGATGTCACCACCGAGGCGGTGGGCTCTTACATTAAGTCGTCCTCCGGACGTTTATCCAGAGAAACAACCCCACCATTTCACCCTTATCCCGTCCGTAGACGAGACGGTATATTTTCTGTTGCACTTTCCTTCCCGTCACCGGGACTCCGCGTTACGGAGCACTGTGTCCTATAGAGCTCGGACTTTCCTCCCGCTCCTACTATTACGAGAACAGTAGGAACCGACGATCACCTCGTCTACTTTAAAAACTTTGTCCACGGTATGTCTTTACATAAAAAATCAAGTTTTGGCAAAAATTACCGCAACCGCAGACTTCGCAGATATAAATCTGTGTAGTCTGTGAAATCTGCGATTCCACATGTTTTTAATTGGTTTAAGGCGCGACCTCGCTTGCTTACAGATTACTCACCCCTACCGTTGTCCAAATACAAAATCCTTCCACAGCTATGGCAAAAGGTAAGGTCTTTATCTGCTATAAGTTTGTTAAGTGTTTGCGACGTTATCGACATGTAGCAACCCTGGCACACCTTGTTTACAACGCTGACGACGGCTACGGCGTCTTTGTGGCTAACGAGCCGTTGGTACTGCTGTAAAACGTCTTTGTCTAGCCCCGCTTCATACCCGGCGCGTTTCTTCTTCAATTCGACAATTTCACCTTCCAGCGTTTCTAGATCAGCCTCTACCTTTTTTTTGAGTTCTTCTAATTGCAATTCCTCTTGCTTGATTTCTTTCTCCGACGATTTGTATCTCTGCTGCATCTCCTCATAAGCCGTCATCAACTTTAGGATTTCATCTTCTACAACAGCCTTGTTTGCTTCCTTCCCTCCAACTTCAAGCTTTATTGCGCCGAATTCCTTGTTTGTTTTCACTTGATTCATCTGTAGCCGTAATTTGTTGATATCAGCGTCCATGCTTTTCAAGTCGAGTTCTTTACTGCTGATCTTTTTATAGAAATTCTTTATTTCTTCGCTACTTTTGGATAATTCACCCTTTTTCTGCTGAATGTGGTTTTGTTTTTTTTGGACGTCATAATTTCTGTAAAGCTTGTCGCCTTCCACAATCTTCAACTTCGTGTCGAGCAACTGCAGCCTACGCAGCGCTTCTGTCTTTTCACTCATAGATTCCTCTCTACAAACGATTTCCAATGTATAGTAGTATTCTGTAAAAACTTATTTGCAAAAGCTTACCCAACCACAGAGAACCCTGATGTGGCAGGAGAACCGGCGTTTTTTAAACCCAGCAGAAAAATAGGGTAATTAAAACCTCACCTTAGCTCCAGATTCATAATTTCAGGAGAACACCCATAGTCAAACTAATCCGACTTTGTTACTTGTTTTGCAACCAGGCTGTATTAAGCATCCCCGCTTATTCCATCCAAGAATCCCTCAAGCTTCCTGCTTCTTATGGGATGCTGTAATTTCCGCACTGCCTTTGCTTCGATTTGTCTGACCCTTTCCCTTGTGACCTTAAATATCTTGCCTACCTCTTCAAGGGTGTAGGTATACCCATCACCTATCCCGTATCTGAGTTTAATGATTTCCCTCTCGCGGTAAGTTAACGTTTCCAACACGCTGTCGATCTTGTCCTTCAGCATCTCCTGGGTTGCTGCCGACACGGGAGATTCTGCCTTTTCATCTTCGATAAAATCGCCAAAAGAGCTGTCCTCGCTTTCACCAACGGGACGGTCAAGGGAGATCTGGTGACGAGATATTTTGAGTACCCTTCGCGCCTCAGCCACGGTGATCTTCACCTCACGGGCAATCTCCTCCAGGGTTGGTTCTCGTCCCTTATCCTGAAGCAGTTTCTTGGATACGTTTCTTATCTTACTCATTGTTTCGATCATGTGAACGGGGATCCTGATCGTTCGTGCCTGATCGGCTATTGAACGGGTGATTGCCTGGCGAATCCACCAGGTGGCGTAGGTGCTGAACTTGTATCCCCGACGGTATTCATATTTGTCCACGGCGCGCATAAGTCCTGTATTGCCTTCCTGGATTAAATCCAGAAAACTCAGCCCACGATTTCGGTATTTCTTTGCAATGCTGACCACCAGCCGCAAATTTGCCCCCGAAAGCTTTCTCTTTGCGGTTTCGTGTTCTTTATGAATGTTTTCAACAGCTTCTACGCGACGCTTCAATGACTGAGCGGATTCGAGCACCAGATTTTCCAAATTTTCATATTGGGACTCCAGTTCTTTATTGCGACCGTTGGATTTGGCTCGCAGCTTACTATCCTGGATTTTCGTGTCAAGAACCTCCATTTCAGCAACAATTTCCTGCAGCCTTTTCATCATCGGCTGTATTCGTTTTGTGCGAATATTTATTTCTTCAAGCAGGTCTATGCCCTTTCTTCTTCTGTTCCTGATTAACCGGAGTAACCGCAATTTTTCTTTTTCGGAAACCCGTTTTTGCTTGGAGCGCAAAAAGTCTTCCCGGTTTTTTTGGAGGAGCGTCTTCAGGCTTTTGGAACTTCTCGGAAACTGTTCCAAAATATCGTCTTTGCAATTGTCCACCATTGCATTAACTTTCAGGGTGCGGTCAAAAGAAAGGTCTCCGCTATTTACGTCTTCCAATATTCTAAGACAGGTTGCCAACGAAAGATCGGAGTGCAGTACCTTTTTCAAAAATCGCTTTCTGGTAATTTCTATTTTTTTCGCAAGCATTATCTCTTCATCCCTGGTGAGCAAGGGGATTTCACCCATTTGGGTAAGATACATACGAACAGGATCGTCTATCTTTTCCGTAATGGTCGGAACCTCACCAAACTCTAAATCGACTTCTAAGAATGGCTCTCCTTCCTCTGCGTCAATGACGTCGCGGCTCTCAACGTCTATCTCATCGATAAGATCAATCCCCAACTCATCCAACATCATCAGGATGTCATCGATCTTTTCGGGAGAAACGTCCGCGTCGTCGGGCAACATATCATTCATTTCTTCGTATGTTAAATAGCCCTTTTCCTTACCCTTTTGCACCAGGTGTTTGATTTTTTGGTTTAACGTATCCATATAACGATAGCCCCTCCCTTTTGCAAGGTTGTTTATGTAAATGAGGAGAGATTACCTATCCCTTTTCTCTCAATAACGGTATCTCTTAAATATCGTGAAATAACGCCCCGCTCACGCCTTTCCTTTTAACGCGTGACGATTCCTGTGTTTTTTATGTAATTCATCCAATAACGCAACAATGTCTTCTTCGCGACTGCCAACCTTAACGTTTTCCAACGTTCTTTTTTTGGCCAAGCAGACGTCTTTTTTGCTGTTTCGCCTTTTGAAATAATGGATGCACGCCTCCAGCCGCTCGCTGTGGTTGGTGACGTTTTGAAATTCTTTGCTCGTCACAACATCCATTAAAAGTTTATTGAGCCGCAGGTCTTCCAGCGCGTGCAACACATCCTCCCCTTTTACCGAGGTATTTTTATTATACAGCTCGACCACCTTTTCGGCAATCTTCGAGAAGTCTTTATTGTCAAATTCTTCCAAACCGATTTCTGCTACAATTCTCGGTATGACTTCGTTACACGACAACATTAAGTATAAAAGCTCCCGCTCCGCCATAGAAGAAGCGTCAAATCTTTGCTCCATCGGCGGCTGACGCTTATTGCCGGTGTGGGCGGGACGTTGATTGATTTTTTTAAACTGGTCCCGCAAAGCCACTTCGTCAACAGACATTTCTTCGGCAACCATCTTGATGAGGAGATTGCGTTTGATAATATCCGGCATTTTCATCGCTGTCGAGAGGATGTCGTTAATTGCATTTGCCCTTCCGTTAACAGTCGCCATGTCCCACTTTGATGTGGCCATTTCCACTTTAAAACGGAAGAAATCTTTGGCATTGTTAACGTGTTCCAGAAATTTTTCCGCACCTTCAGCTACAAGGTAGTCGCAAGGGTCGTAACCTGCGGGCAGTTGGGCAATTTTAACGTCAAACTCCTCTTCGACAAAGATGTCCAGACTCCTGTCGGAAGACTTCCACCCTGCCGTATCGGCGTCTAAAAGGAGAACCACCTCCTGACAATATTGCCGCAAACATTTCAGATGCTGCTTTGAAATGGCTGTTCCCATTACGGCAACAGACCAATCAATCCCATGTTGATGCGCCATGATCACGTCCGTATACCCCTCCATGAGTATCGCCCGTCGCTGTTTCATGATGGCAGCTTTTGCAATGTCTATACCGTAAAGAACACTGCTTTTGTTAAAAAGCACGGTTTCCGGGGAGTTTAGGTATTTGGGAAGCGAGTTGTCCAACGTCCTTCCGCCAAAACCGATGACCCGTTTTCTTGTATCGACAATCGGGAACATCAACCGGTTCCGGAAACGGTCGTAATAGTGTTCTTTTTCCTTTCCCGGCAAAATCAAGCCGGTTTTTTCCAGCAGTGCAATTGAAATAGAGCGTTCTTTTCCTATTTTTATTAACGTATCCCAGCCGACAGGGGCATAACCCAGGCAGAAGTTTTTAATAGATTGATCATTTATCTTGCGCTGCCCCAAATACTCCCTTGCAACCGTTCCCTCTTTGCTATCGAGCAGGAATTTGTGATAAACCTTCGCGACAAAATCCTGTATTTTTACCAGCCGAGCCTTTTCCGTATCGGAAGCAGATGACCGTTGGGTAAGTAAATGTGATATATCTATGTGCGCCTTGGATGCAACCAATTTTACCGATTCGACAAAACCCAGCCCCTCTTGTTTCATGATAAAATTAAATACCGTGCCACCTTCGCCGCACCCAAAGCACTTAAAAAGCTTTTTCTCCGGATTAACCATGAATGAAGGGGTTTTTTCCGAATGAAAGGGACACAATCCGGTGAAATTCCTACCCTTTTGCTTTAGTTGAACGTATTCTGATATGATTTGAACAATATCTATGGCGTGTTGTATTTCTGCTATTTTTTCTTGTGGGATTAAATTTGCCATTATCGGTAAGGGGGTATCGGTCAAATAAATATCTATACCTCGAAATTGTATCACATAAATCGTTAATGTCAATAATAGGGGGGTATTTCCCTCAAGGGTTAAGCCCGTATAAGCAAGCCGGGCAATATTACCGGTTACGTAACAATTCAATGCGGTGTGCGCAGCGAACACGTAAAGCTAACAGAGAAAAACAAGGCCTTACACAAAAGGATTACGAGATTTCATGAAAAATATTTTTATTAACAATGTCCCCTCCACAAATTACTCTTTTGTTATTATGAAAGTCAAGTGCTGATTCAAGGTCGCAACTTAGGCACCAGCTTTTATCCTTTCGAGCACATCATTGACAGCACAACACTTTTGTACTACCAAAATCAGGGTTCAGATTGCAAACCAGCCAGGAATTCCCATACAATCAAATTACTTCTTCGCCTTCTTCCTGGTCTTTGTCTTCTTCTCCAGTTCAGCCAATCTCCTAAGGGTATTAGCCTCGCTCTGAATGTCCACGTATTTCTTGAGCAGATTCGACCACGAAATATAGGTGAATCCGTTGGGGTTCATGTGCGCCAAGCCCTTCCTCACCAGGAAGGCGTCGTTTTCCCACATATACATGAAATCTTTTTCAATTCTGCTCGGATTTCCGTTCTTTGCCCAGAATTCACCGTAGAAACCGCCTAACAGGTCAGGGTATTTCTCCGTTACCGGCGCCGGCGCTTTTGGTCTGTTTTCAGGCATTGGATAGAGTATACCCTCTTCATGCAGTGATTTTATCGTTGCGTATGCATCGCTTAAGTATTGAAAAATGGAGTCAGATGCCTTGTCCATCGAATCCAGATAATCCCTGGAAAATCTGTTAGAATGGCACTTGACGCACACTTCAACCCAAGCCTCACGCCTGGACAATAATTCTTTGCTGTCTTTTATGTAATCAGTCGGCTTAACGCCTTTTAAAACGTTGTCATAAAACAGCACGTCGCCTTCACCCATAATGGCCTTTCTTACCATGTTATGGGAATATTGTCCCTTGTAATACATGTGGCACGATTGGCATGTGGGTGCAATATATTGAACATCCTTTAACTGCTTGGTCCAATCCCAACTGTGGCCTTCAATGAAGTATATGGTGCCGTGCTTTGAGTTCTGGTAATATTCAATATCGGGGTGGTCAGGTCCGTTGTGGCAGGTTTGGCACGCCTCCGGGCGCCGCGCCTCCGATGCCTTAAAGGCATGGCGGGTGTGGCAGCTATCGCACTTGTGCTGGATATTGTGGCACATATCGCATCCCTGGACGACGTTCTTGTCCGTGGCAGCCCAGACGTCCACGTCCAGATTCGCGTCATACGATTTCGCATGGCTTTCCCTGCCCGGCTTCCAATCGGGAATGCCGTATTGTGCTTCGGATACAAATTCTTCCAACTCTTGCTTATGGCATTCACCGCAACGGCCAGTCCCCGGCATAATGAGTTCCTTTTCGTGGTCGAGCTTTTCCGCCCCGACCTTGCCATGACAGTCAATACAGCCAACGCTGTTCAACTTTTTCCCCAGGTTTTTTTCAATTTCAGCTAATTTTACCTTCTGATAGTCCAGGAGCTTGTCGAAACGGGCATGACTGCTCTCCTCCCAGGCCTTGACCAAGCCGGGGTTTAACGCCTTATGGCAAAGGGTGCATTCAGCCGCAGTATAGACGCCTTTCGGCTCCTGGGGTGGCGAGTAGAAGTAATCGGGCGCCCAGTACCGTTGGGTAGGAATCGGTTTCCAGAATTCGCTATATGGCCCAACGCCTTTATCAAGCTTCTGAGCCTGAAGAACACCGCTAAAAATGCTTAAAAATACCAACACAACAACGAACGATAAAACGCCCTTCATTTACTCTTCCTCCACTTTTTCATAGAAAAAACATGGCAAAGCCAACCACGGGGGTTGTGAATAAAAAATACTGCGTTCTGGTAATTCTACTGCCCACATGAACTGCAAAGGCAATAATTACTAAGAAAGTTTAACACACACACTGAGTAGAAAGCAAGTATTCATCGAGCAGTGTGTAACAACAGTCCGTCAAACGGCATTTGTCACGAAGAAATGGTTCACCAATCCTCAAAACCTCCCCAGATGGGACTTTTTATACTTCCTTCTGCTTCAAATAGTGGCAAACGATTGCGCTATTTCTTGATCACAAAAAAAGTTAACGCCATTACCTGAAATACGAGGGCTAACAAGAGGTACGAGTTGGCATCGCCACCGCGATTGAGATAGGCCAGGATGAGCGTACCGAATACAAAGGCTTGGATAACGGAGGCCAGGATGTTTAACCAGGAAGCGCCATGATAGTTCAGTGTACGGTTAATGTTCTTCACCTCATTTAATAGCGATTCAGCCACATACTCGCTTTCATCATAGCCCTTTTCTTCCCTCACCCTCGATGCGATACACTCTTTGCAGAACAACCGCCCATCTTCTTGAAAAACAGCGTGTCCCATTTCAATATCGTTTCTCGACAGGCTTCTTTTGCAAATCGAACATATTCTGATTTCAAGCATGATTATTTTAGTCCGTATAGGTCAAGTTTTCTATAAAGGGTACGTTCGCCGATTCCGAGCATTTTGGCGGCCTCTTCCCTGTTTCCATTCACGGTGGCAAGCGTGATCTTGATAAGTTCTTTTTCTACCTCGTCTATGGTCATTCCCGCAATTAATCCAGGGGTTGATGGTGTTTTGTCGGTGCGCTGGAATATGTGGTCAGGTATGTCTTCTATATCCAGGATGGCCTTTGCGCTTACGACGACCATGCTCTCTATGCAATTCCTTAATTCGCGCACGTTGCCCGGCCAAGCATATTTGTATAAAATTTTTCTCGCTTCGGGCGATAGCTGCGAGATTTTTTTGTTGTGTATTTGTGAAAATTCTTGAAGAAACGTATCAATAAGTAGTGGAATATCCTCACACCGTTCCCGTAGAGGGGGTAATTTTATGGAAACTACGTTTAATCTAAAGTACAGGTCTTCCCGGAACCGTCCTTCTTTAATGAGTTTTTCAAGGTCTTGATTTGTGGCGGCAACCAAGCGGGCGTCTACTTCTATGGGGTCATTGCTGCCGATGCGGGTAATCACGCCGTCTTCAATCACCCGCAATAGCTTGACCTGGGTGGAAAGGGGCATGTCTCCGATCTCGTCCAAAAATAGAGTACCGTGATGCGCATGCTCGAACTTTCCTTTCCGCTGATACATTGCACCGGTGAAAGCGCCTTTTTCGTGGCCAAAGAGTTCACTTTCGAGGAGGTTTTCCGGAATTGCCGCGGAGTTTAAAATAACCAGGGTGTTGTTTTTTCTTGGGCTGTTATTATGAATAATTTTGGCAATAAGCTCCTTACCGGTGCCGCTTTCTCCGGTAATAAGTATGGTTGCAGTGGTGCCTGATATCTGCTTGACGATGTTGAGCACCTTTTGCATCTTCGGGCTGTTTCCAATAATGCCGGACAGTCCGAATTTCTCATCAAGCTGTTTATGAAGCTCTCTGTTGCTTCTGACAAGTCCCTGCTTCTCAACAAGCTTAGCAACCTCGGCACGCAGGTGATTGATATTGAAAGGTTTTAAGAGGTAGGTGGAAGCCCCTTTTTGCATGGCGTCCACTGCCGTTTCCACGGTGCCGTAACCGGTGATCAGGATAACCTCGGCCTCCGGTATCCGCTCTTTTGTGGTTCTGAGTATCTGCAAACCATCGACGTCGTGCATCATCAGGTCGGTAATAACAATCGAGACCGCGCCCGTTTCGATAATTCCCAATCCCTCTTTACCGCTGGTGGCTACCCGGCATTTATAGCCAACCTTCTGTAATGCCTCTGCGGTGGCATTGGCGTGTTCTTCCTTGTCGTCAATAACGAGAATAACCGTATGATCTATCATGGCTCAATCTACCGTTAAATGTATGGGAAGTGTTATGGAAAAATTGGTGCCTTTTCCCTCTTCGCTCTGAACCGAGATCGTTCCCTTGTGTTCTTCGATAATGCGTTTTGTTGTTGGGAGACCCAAGCCCGTCCCCGTTGTTTTTGTGGAAAAATACACCTGAAATATTTTCTCTACATTATCTTTGCTGATGCCGGAACCCGTGTCCGTTATGTCTATTTGTACAAATTCCCTATTTTTGCGCGTACGAATCATGAGCTCGCCGCCGCTTTCCATGGCCTGTTCCGCATTAATGATAACGTTTAAGAGCGCCTGTTTTATCAAATTGCCGTCAATGCGGCAACGGGGGATGTCTGCATCGTAGCATTTCAGCGCCACAATGTTTTTTTGCTTTATCTCCGGGCTAACAAAATCAATGAGTTCATCAATTACCTCGTTAATGTCGAGATATTGAAGCTCCAGTTTTTGACCCTTTGCAAACCGTAAGAAATCGTTTAATATTTCCTCCAACCGTAGAATCTCTTTTTGCAAGGCATGTATCTTAATCCTGGCCTTTTTGCTGTTCTCCCCCGACATTTCATCAATATCTTCGCTGAGAAGCTGGAGGTTTATATTGAGGGTGCTTAGTGGATTCTTGATTTCATGCGCCAACCCGCCTGCCAACGTGCCGACAAAGGCCAATCTTTCAGAATTCATGGCCCGCTTTTCCAGTCTCCGGGTCTTATCAATAGC
>Ga0315281_10007389_pt1 | contig 15482 bp, 13 predicted proteins | sample YL17G07_0_MG_FD_204540 | JGI IMG/M metagenome (GOLD analysis project Ga0315281, IMG submission 204540) | Sediment microbial communities from Yellowstone Lake, YNP, Wyoming, USA - YL17G07_0 | ecosystem: Environmental > Aquatic > Freshwater > Lake > Sediment | place: USA: Wyoming | collected...
CGGGAACCGCAAAGCCGAGGACCGAGAACCCCATCACCACCCGATCAATTGCCGTGCGCGCTTTCCAGGCCGCAACCACGCCCATCGGTATCGCGAAGGCGATGGCCAGCACCAGCGTCGAGATGGCCAGCACGAGCGAAGGTTCCAGCCGCTGCTTGACCAGCGTGAGAACCGGCAGGTTGGAGAAGATCGATGTTCCCAGATCCCCGTGCAGCAGGTTCGAGACGTAGATGCCGAATTGTTCCCAGATCGGGCGGTCGAGGCCGAGCTTGCGGCGGATTGCCTCGATGTCCACCGGCGAGGCGTCGTCACCGGCTATGACTGCCGCTGGATCGCCCGGCGTCAGGTGCAAGAGGAGGAAAACGAACAGCGCCACGACGATCATCACCGGGATCGTGGCGAGCAGCCGCCGCAGGATGTAGGCCGTCACGCGGCCGCGGCTATTTCTTTTCGATGTTCCACATTGGCGGCACCGAAGGCATCGTCTGCACGCCGGAGAGCCTGTCCGCCCGGTAAGCGACCGGATTGCGCCACTGCGCGAAGGAGATGTAGGGCACCTGCTCGTATGCCCGCCTGGACAACTCCACCGCGACTTTCTTGCGTGTCGCGAGATCGGGCGCGAACGCCCATTCCTTGCGCAGATCCTCGAACTTCTTGTCGCACGGCCAACCGAACCAGGCCTTGTCGCAGCCCATGCCGATCGAAGTGTGGGTGACCGGGCTGGACGAGGTAAGGACCGTCGTGCCGGTGATGAAGATGTTCCAGCCGCCCTGAGCCGGCGCCTCCTTCTTCGCGCGGCGCGAGACCACCGAGCCCCAGTCCATTGACTGGACGTCGAGCTTGAGGAAACCCGCCTTGCGCAGCTGCTGGATCATCACCAGGTTGGCCGGCGTGATGTATTGATGGTCGGTGGCTTGCAGGATCGTGATCGGCTCGCCTTTATAGCCGGCCTCCTTGAACAACTGCTCAGCCTTCGCGATATTTTTCGATCCCTTGTAGGGCTCGCTGCCGGCATCGGTCTCCATCGATACGCCGCAGCCGAAAAAGGAAAAGCACAGGGTCTGCAGACTCTCGTCGGCGGCGATGGTGTTCAGGTAGTCGGCATTGTTGATGAGGTAGAGCATTGCCTGCCGCGCCTTGACGTTGTTGAACGGCGGGTGGAGATGGTTCAACTGCAGGATGCCCATGGTGCCCATGGCCGGATGTCCCTCGAGCTTGATCCCCGGCGTTGCCTTGAGGATCGGCAGGAAGTCGATCGCCGGATTTTCCAGGTAGTCGATCTCGCCGGCGACCAGGGCCGACTGCGCGGTCTGCGTATCGGACAGCCAGACGAATTCGACCCGGTCCACCTTTACCACCTTGCCTCCGGCGTGGCCCGAGGCGGGTTCCTTGCGCGGCACGTAGTCCTTGAACTTGACGTAAACGGTCTTGCTGCCCGGCACCCACTCATCGCGCTTGAACATGAAAGGGCCGGAGCCAACCACCTCCTGGATCTGGGTGAACGCGTCGACCAGCGCCTCTTTCTCGCGCATCACGAACGGGATGCTGGTGCCTGTTTTCGCCAGTATGTCGATCAGCAGTCCGTAGGGTTCGGTCAGCGCCCACTCGAAGGTCTTCGCGTCCTTCGCCGTCAGCGACTTGGTGTAGCCCATGAGCTGCTTGCCGGCGCCATCGCGCTTGCCCCAGCGGTTCATCGAGGCGACCACGTCTTTCGAGGTGACCGCCGAACCGTCGTGGAACTTGAGACCGTCACGCAGCTTGAAGGTATAGACCTTGCGGTCGGCGCTCACGGTCCAGGTGTCGACCATCTGCGGCTGCGAATTGAGAGCGCTGTCGCTGGAGAACAGCGTGTCGTAGACCATCAGTCCATGGATGGCGGCGATGGTCTGGGTAGTCCAGAACGGATCGAGCGTGCGCACATCCGCATGCATGGCGGCGCGCAGAACCTTTTCCTGCGCCAGCGCCGCCGGTATCCCGAAAGAGCCTGCTGCAGCCAGGAGCGCCGTGGCTAACCAAAATCGCGAGTTGGTACGCGTCAGCATGGAGCTCTCCCGTTGGTGAATCGATCCCGGTATCTCAATTGATGGTAGCAGCCGGGGTGGGTCCGGGCAACCGCGATTCAGAAGAAGGTGCGAATCGCGCCGATCACGTCGTAGCCGTCGTCGACCAGCATCATGACCGGCCACTTGTCGAAGGTCAGGCACGGATGCGAGATGCCGAATCCCACCATGTCGCCCACCTGCAGCGGCGAATCGGCGGGCAACTCAAGATAGCCGTGCTGGTCGTTCAAGCCGGAACAACGATGGCCCGTCAGCGGCTGCGGCAGGCGCGGCCTGGCGCCGGGCCGATACCAGCGTTGCGCGATGGGCAGATGATGATCGTGGGAGACATCGCGCTTGCCCATCGTCACCAACGCGCGCCCGGGCTCCGGCCGCGACTGGACATACGCCCAGAGTTCGATCGCGGGCCGGGGGCCCTCGCCAAGCGCCTTGAGTTCCGGCGTGCGCTCGAGGATCCGATCGAAGTGCTCGGCGTAGATGCCTGAGTCGTGCGTCAGGTAGCAGCCGCTTCGCGTGACAATCGTGGTCTCTCGCCGCAGCCCGGCGGACCGGAACTTGGCCGTGACAAGGTCGTAATGGGCGGAGCCGCCGGCGCTGAGCAGCACTCGGCCGGGCGCAAAGAGGTCCTCGGCCTCGAGTGCGCGGGCGATCTCAACCAGGAAATCCAGGAACCTGGCGGCCTTGTCATCGCCATCGGGCCCGGACATAAGGCCCTCGAAGCCCTCGATGCCGACCAGGGACAGGTGGGGGGAGGCTTTGACCGCGCGCGCGGTTGCCAGCGCACTGGGCAGATCGCGTACGCCGGTGCGACCGCCGGCAAAGCCGCCTTCGAGCAACACGCGAAGGGGCCGGCCGGCATCGCGAGCGCTGGCCGCCGCCGCGAGCATCTCGACGTGCGCCACCGAATCGACCAGGCTCAAGAACTCGAAGCCGGGATCGCGTGCCAGTTCCTCGAGCACGTAGGCGATCGCCTGTTTGCCGATCAACTGGTTGGCCAGCACGATGCGGCCGAAGCCGTAGTAGCGCGCGACCTGCAGTTGCTGGATCGTGGCGACAGTCATGGCCCAGGCGCCGTCGTCGATCTGGCGGCGGAACAACTGCGGGCTCATCGTCGTCTTGCCGTGCGGCGCCATGATCGCGCCGGTCCTGGCCAGGAACGCCTGCATCCACGCCGAGTTGTGCTTCAGCGCGCTTTCGTGAAGCACCGCCAATGGCAAGGTCAGGTCTTCGGCCAGGACGTTCCAGCCCTTGGCCGCTACGGCGTCAAGCCTCAGCGGCGCGCTGTGGCCGGGAATCCCTTTGTGCCGGCCGTCGAGGAGCGATGACTCGAGTTCGAGCAGGTGCATTTGCCGTTCCTCCATTCCTAGAGCATCGAGAATTCGTAGCGCCGAAGCAGCCTGTAGGCCGTGACGATCGGTATCAGCGTGATGGCGATCAGCACCGACGCCGCGGCAACCGCGACACCGGCGCCGGTGCCTTCGAGCGCCTGGAACATGACGATGGTGAGCGTGCGCCAGGGCCCCGAATAGAGCACGACGGTCGAGGAAAGCTCGGAGGCGACCGTCACCCACGTCAGCACCATCCCCGAAACGATGCCGCCGAGCATCAGGGGCACGATCAGGCCGAGGAAGGTGCGCAGCGGCGAGACCCCGAGACTGATCGAGGCCTCCTCCAGCACCGGATCGATCTGGTGCAGGATCGCGCTCGAGGAGCGTACCGTGAACGGCAGCTTGCGCACGCAATAGGCGAGCACCATGATCAGCCATCCGCCGGTGAGGATCACCGCGCCGGCGTTGAACGCGATGACAAAACCGATGGCGAGTACGGTGCCGGCAACGGCAAACGGCATCGTGGCGACGATATCGAGCAGGCTGGTCCAGCCCGAGCGCGTGCGCGCCAGCACCCAGCCTATCGGCACACCGATAAGCACGGCGACGCAGGCGGCGAGCGTGGCAAACAGCACGGTGTTCGCGAGCGGTCCGCCGGCGGTGGCGAACAGCTCGGCATAGTTGCCAAGGCTGAAGGCGGCCTGCAGCACCGGTCCACGGAATTCCATGAAGGAGAGCACCACGATGGCAAAGAACGGCACCAGCGCCAACAGCACCACCGCCCAGCAGTAGACGGCGGCGGCGGTGCGCCAGCCGGCGCCGGCCCGTATCAGGGGCGGCGCGACCCGCGCGCCGGTGGCAAAGCGCCGGCCCGCGATGTAGCGGCGCTGGATGATCAGCACGATGGTCGCCGACACGATCAGCAGGACGCCGAGCACCGCCGCGGCGGAGGGGTTGGTCGCGGTCTCGCCGATAAACAGCTTGTAGGCCTCGACCGCGAGGATCGGCTTGTCCTCGGCCAGCACCGCGGGAACGCCGAAGTTCTCGAGCGTCTCGATGAACACCAGCAGCGCGCCGGACAACACCGAGGGAATCACGATCGGCAGCGTGACCGTGCGGAAGGTGCGCGCCGGCGAGGAGCCCAGATTCTGCGCGGCCTCTTCGACCGAGACGTCGACCGCCTTGAGGGCGGCGACGGCCGGCAGCAGCACGTAAGGATAGAGCGTCAGCGTATAGACCGTGACGATGCCGAAGGTGCCGTAGACGGATTCGAACGGCAGGCCCCAGGCATTGAGGATTTCGGTGACGATGCCCGAGCGCCCCAGCAGCAGCACCAGGGCATACGCGCCGACGAAGGACGGCAGCACCAGCGGCAAGGTCGCCATGCCGATCAGCAGCAGCTTGCCGGGAATATCGAGCCGGGCGATGGCGAAGGCGAGCGGCACCGCGATGAGGGTTGTCGTCAGCGTAGCCAGCAGGCCGATGCCGAGCGTATTGGCGACGCTCGCGCGATAGAAGCTGCGCGAAAGGACACTGGCGTAGTTGCCCAGGGTGAAGGCCGCGCCATCCGGGGTGAGGATGCTGGCGCTGAGCACACCCCAGAGCGGATAGAGCAGGAACAGCCCCAGGAAGGCGAAGGCGATGGCGCCGATGGCCAGCGGCAGTCGCGCCAGCGGCGCGACGCGCAGGACTCCACTCACGCCGCGCCCTCGCGGAACACCGTGACCCGGGCCGGGTCGCAGGCGAGCACGATGCGGCTTCCCGGCGCGGCGCCGGCAGCAGGGTCGTCGAGCACAGCGACTTTGACAGGCGTGCCGTCCGCGAACTCGGCGTCGAGCCGGACCAGAGCGCCGGCGAACTCGGCCCTGCGGACGGTCACCTCGAGCCGCGCCGAACCCGGGGCCACCGTTTCGCCCGCGGCGACGACGCGCATGGCTTCGGGCCTGATGCACAGGCTGAGGGCTTCGCCTTCTCCCGCGTCGAGACCGTGCACCCATAACTCGGTGGGGCCGATCCGCACGCGCGTGGCGCTGCCCTCGCGTGCCCCGGCGACACCCGGCAGTACATTGGTGGTACCCATGAACCGGGCGACGAACAGGTTCGCGGGCTGGCGATAGATCTCCCCCGGCGCGCCGAGCTGCTCGATGCGCCCCGCCTGCATCACAGCGATGCGCTGGGACACGGCGAGCGCTTCTTCCTGGTCGTGCGTGACGTAGACGGTGGTGATCCCCAGCCGTTGCTGCAGGTCGCGGATCTCGCCGCGCATGTCGACCCGCAACCGGGCATCGAGGTTGGAGAGCGGTTCGTCGAGCAGCAGGACTTCAGGCCGGATCACCAGCGCGCGGGCGATCGCCACCCGCTGCAGCTGACCGCCGGAGAGCTGATGCGGCCAACGCTCACCGTAGCCCGGCAGGCGCACGAGCGCCAGTGCCTCGGCAACGCGCGTGGCGATCTCGCCGGCGGGGATCTTGCGCGCCTTGAGGCCGTAGGCGACGTTGCCCGTCACCGTGAGGTTGGGGAATATCGCGTAGTTCTGAAACACCATGCCGATATTGCGCCGGTGCGGCGGCAGCGTGTCGATGCGCCTGTCGCCGATGCGGATCCGGCCGGCGCCGGGCTCGGTAAAGCCCGCGATCATGCGCAACAGAGTGGTCTTGCCGCAACCAGACGGCCCGAGCAGGGTGAAGAACTCGCCGTCGCCGATATCCAGCGAGACGTCGCTGACAGCCTCAACCGAGCCGAACGACCGGCGCACACCCTCGATCGCGATCGTGGCCAACGGGCGCTCCGGCCCTCAGCGCGTCTGCTGGACCAGGTCCTTGATCCTGTCGAGCGTGGCCGGGCGCACCTCCGTCCATGCCTCCTCCCGGTAGGACAGAAGCTTGAGCCCCGACAGCGGCGGCATGCCGCCGGGGAGCTTTGCCAGCTCCAGATCCTGGCGCGCCGGACGGCGGAAGGTGTCCTTGATGATCATTTCGCGCACGTCCTTGCGGTTGACGTAGTCGACGAAGATCCTGGCGGACTCGGCGTTGGGGCCGCCCTTGATGATGGCCACGCCTTCCATCTGCGCCAGCGTGCCGTCGGCAGGATAGATGGTCTTTACCGGTGCGCCACCGGCGGCCCACACATAGCCCGCGTACTCGAGCGAGATGCCAAGCGGATATTCGCCTTTGCCGACGCCCTGGAACACCAGCGAGGAGCGGTTGAGAACGCGGGTATTGGCAATGAGCTGCTTGACCTTGGCCCAGCCCGCTTCGCCGCCGCCGAACAGGTCAACCAGCATGGTGACGGTGGTATAGGCCGATCCGGAGTTGGCCGGATCGGTGAAAGCGATCCTGCCCTTCCACTTGGGATCGAGCAGATCGGCCCAGGTCTTCGGCCCCTGGGCCTCGGGAACAACCCTGGTGTTCTGCAGAATTACCATCAGATGCAGATTGGTGCCGGTCCACAGGTTTGCCGGGTCGCGGAACTCGGCCGGGATGGCGTCATGATTCTTCGAGCGGTAGGGCGAGAAGAATTGCTTGTTGGTCTCCAGGAGCGAGCGGCTCACGCCCCACACGATGTCGCCGCCGGGCCGGTCCTTCTCGGTCTGAACGCGCTTGACGACCACGCCCGAACCGGCGGTGACGGGTTCCACGGCGATGCCGGTCTCTTTCGTAAATGCGGCAAACACGAGCTTGTGCAAAGTATCGTCGTTCGAGGAGTAGATGACGACCTTCGGCTGGGCCACGCTGGCGGAACTCGCGCCTACGGCGCCGAGCACCGCAAGAACAATGCCGAGCCGCCTCAAAGCAGAAATTCTCACGGGTCACCTCCCTGGTCGGACGCTGCGGTCATTATGCTATAAGCGCTTGGTTCAAGCCGATCAAGGTTCAAGCCCGATGGAGTTTCACGCATGAATGCCCCCGAGCGCATCGCCCCGCGTTTCGCCGCCCTGCACGCCGACATGACCCTTTGGCGGCGCGACATTCACGCGCACCCCGAACTGGGCTTCGAGGAGCGGCGCACCTCGGACCTGGTGGCGAAGAAACTCCAGGAATTCGGCATCGAGATCCATCGCGGTCTTGGCAAGACCGGCGTCGTCGGTGTATTGCGCGCCGGCACGAGCCCGCGCACGCTGGGACTGCGCGCCGACATGGACGCGCTGCCGATCCAGGAGGCCAATACCTTCGCGCATCGCTCGCAGCACGCCGGAGTGATGCACGCCTGCGGCCACGACGGCCACACCACCATGCTGCTCGGCGCGGCGCGCTACCTGGCCGAGACGCGCGACTTCGAGGGCACCGTTCACTTCATCTTCCAGCCGGCCGAAGAGGGCATCGGCGGCGCGAAGGCGATGGTCGATGACGGCTTGTTCGAGAAATTCCCGTGCGAGTCCATCTTCGGCATGCACAACCGCCCTTCCCTGCCGGTCGGGCATTTCGCCGTGAAGTCCGGCCCGATGATGGCCGGCGGCGCGTTCTTCGACATCCGCGTGACCGGCAAGGGCGCGCACGGCGCGCGGCCCGAGACCGGCATCGACACCGCCCTGGTCGCGGCGCATATCGCGGTGGCGTTGCAAAGCATCGTCTCGCGCAACGTGCCGCCCGTTGAAACCGCCGTTTTATCGGTGACCAAGATCCACGCCGGAGATGCCTACAACGTGATTCCACAGACCGCGGCGCTTGCCGGCACCGTGCGCGCCTTCTCGCGCGACGTCATGGCGCTGGTCGAAGCTTCGATGAAGCGCGTGGCCGCGAGCACGGCCGAGGCCTTCGGCGCCAAGGCTGAAGTGGACTTCCGCTCGCTGTTCCCGCCGACCGTCAACAATGCCGCGCAAGCCGAGTTTGCCGCGGGCATCTGCACCGCGCTCGTCGGCGCGGCAAAAGTCGACCGCAATCCGGCGCCGATCATGGCGTCGGAAGACTTCTCCTACATGCTGGAGCGGGTGCCCGGGTGCTACATCAACATCGGCAATGGCTCGCCCGAGGGCGGCTGCGAAGTTCACAACCCGGCCTACGATTTCAACGATGCGGCGCTGCCGCTGGGGGCCGCCTTTTTCGGGCTTCTCGTGGAGACCCGGCTCAAGGCGCTCGCCAAATAATCATGCCGCCAGCCCTTCGGGCGACTGCTGCTCGCGCAAGGCAATGTCCAGTCCAGGATCGGAGAACCGCGCACGCACGGCCGGGAATGCCGGTCGCGCTCACTCGACCAGCGGATTGACGACCGTCAACTCCGGAAAACGCTGAAAGTCGCGGTCCGCGCTCCGCGAGCTCGCGTTGCAGGCCCTGCTCGACCAGCGCCCGCACCGTGGTCCGCTCCCTTGCCGCGACTCGCTTCGCCTGGCGCAGCAAGGGGTCCGCAATATCAATGGTGGTTTTCACCGTAGCGGTAGGATTCGCAAGACCATGGCCGGACCGACACGCAACTTCTGGGACAAGCGCTTTGCCGAGGGCGACACGCCCTGGGATCGCGGCGCCGCCAATCCGCAGCTCGGCATCTGGCTCGTCACCGGCGCCCAGAAGCCCTGCCGCATCCTCGTGCCCGGCTGCGGCTCGGGCTACGAAGTCGCCGTGCTGGCGCAGGCGGGATTCGAGGTAACCGCGCTCGACTATTCGCCCGAAGCCATCGCCCGCACGTGCAAGCTGCTCGACGCCGAAGGCCTCAAGGCAACCGTGGTCGAAGCCGACGCGCTCGCCTGGCAGCCCGAAAAACCGTTCGACGCCATCTACGAGCAGACCTGCCTGTGCGCGCTTTATCCGGACCAGTGGCGCGACTACGCCGACCAACTCCACCGCTGGCTCAAGCCAGGCGGAAATCTATTTGCGCTCTTCGTGCAGATGCTCAGACCCGGCGCCGCCGAAGGCAAGATCGAAGGACCGCCCTACCACTGCGACATCCACGCCATGCGCGCCCTGCTTCCGGAACCGCGCTGGGCGTGGCCGAAACCGCCCTACCCGCGGACGTCGCACCCGCGCGGGCTCGCCGAGCTCGCCGTGGTTCTCAATCATCGCAGCTGAATCAGACCTTAGGGACGAGCAAACTCCTTGCGCGACCGTATCCAAAGGGATACACTGCATCGGGTGAACACGCTGCTTCGTACCGCGGAGTTTGATAGATGGCTCAAAGGTGTACGTGATCGTGTAGCGCAGCGCAGCTTTTTAGATTGTTGCCAAAGGCGTGACTCATGACCAAAGCAAAAACCAAAGCCAACCTCAGCCTGGCTCCGTTCGACGCCGCCGACTATCTGCGTGATGACGCGGCGATGGCGGAATTCCTCAGCGCCGCCCTGGAAGATGGCAACCCTGATGTCTTTCTTCAAGCGGTACGCACGGCAGTTCGCGCGCGCGGCATGTCGCAACTTGCGCGCGACACCGGGCTCGGTCGGGAAAGCCTCTACAAGGCGCTGGCGCCCGGGGCAAAGCCGCGCTACGACACACTGTTGAAGCTGGTGCAGGCCTTGGGCGTGCGGCTGCATGCCGCTGCGGCGTGACGCGGCGGCCCGCCTGATGCACGGTATTCATTGTTCTTGAGTTGATCAAATTGACCTTTGGTCTTCTCGAAGAAACTTTCGTCCTCGTTATGCTTCTGGACTGTCTACTTGACGGTGAAGCTTACGCGGCCACTATCGATAAAAAACGGACGCGCGCGCAAGGTCAAATCAATTTAGTTACTTAGGGGTTCGAGCCCGGCTCGGCTTCGACTTTTAATCCAATTCGTCAGCCACTACGGCGCAACGTCAGCGCCGTACTATCTTCTGGCGCGTCGCGACCACAGACCTGCTATATCCAATCTTCTTATTAACCGAATATTTGCCAGTCCTCTGCGCGATGCCCAGCGCTAATTGCCCATGGGTCTCTTCCATTTCACGATCTCTTCGTCGGCGCGCAAATTTCTGATACTCCTCCTCACAACCCAGTTCTCTGCTCAGCGCATGAAGATCTAACCGCTTAAGTATCTCAATTGTAATTGGCCGCTTATCCGACCAAAAAATCATGGACTCCAAAAATTCTTGTGCCGGTTTTGAATTAACCAGGCTAACCACAAACTTCGCCTCAGCTTCTGACCAACATGGCAAAAAGTTATTTGTGTCGTCTAACACCACCGTTTTACCCTGATAAGGCTCTATCAACTTGAATGCTAGTCGCTTATAAAAGCCTGAGATCGCAACCTTCCAACCTGAAAATGAATACTCTCCTACCCCGAAAATCGCGAATCTCGGCTGCTTCCGGTAGATCAGACTTCCCCGGCTATCAAGCACATCACCGTGCCCCTCGAGATAACGCCAGACTCTCGGTGCACTCCTGCGTATTGCTTTAGTATCTTCGCCAACATATTGTTGTGTCACCAGCATCCATTTCCGTCCATACCGAGTTTCTCCGTTACCGATATCCGAGCTTTTCAACATTGGATAGACATAGTCGTCCTCAAGGGCTACTAGTTCATTAAGTCCGTTTCGGAACTTGTCACCTTCTGCCTCGAACTCCATCACCTTCGAGCAGTCATGCTTTATGCCCGACCGCCAGACATACGCCCGTTCAACCCCATTGAGATGCCGCCATGTGAGGTAATGCTCGACATCAGACAAAATAATTCCGTCGTGATATCCGATAACCCGCGAGGGTTTCTCAGCGGAGAGATCCTCATAGACCAGGCAGTCCGTTCCCCCGCGCTCCCCGAGCATGTCTATAACCAGGAAGCAGGCGTCTACCGAGGCATTGAAATGCTTCTTTACGTCAATCATGAACATCTTTGCGCCCGAAATGCGTGACGTGTGTTTCCACGCGTGGGAAAGTACTTTCCGCGCCACCGCCGTCTTACACAAGACGCCAATCGCGCCGCGCCGCGTCTTCATCCACTCAAGATGCTGTAGCAGCATCCATTCAGAAATGTCGAAATTACTTTTGCCGGTAATGGCATCGTATCCACGGCGCTGTTGAAAATTTGACTTTGTCGGAATATTTGCGCTTTCTAGCGCACCCAACTCTGCACTCGTAACCCATGGCGGATTTCCAACTATGAGAACAGGGAGAGGCAGTTCATCGAGAATCGCATCCCAGTTAAGCAAGAAAAAATCGCCACGAATTAACTGAACGATATTTTCTCGATCTGAAGACTGTATTTCATTACTAAGCGCTTCTAGGTACCTTCCATTAACGTCAATACCAACAAACCGGCGCGCGTTTGGAAAACCCAGCATCGCTGCTTGTAAGAACGAACCTTTGCCGCAAGTCGGCTCAACGACAGACTTAGGCTTTACCCCGAGTCGAACCAATGCCCCGATCGCCGCGCTTGCGAGACTCGGCGGCGTTTGAAAGTCGCCGTACTCCCATTTTTGTTTTCCTTTGCTCACGGCGCGCGTCCTAGCCTATCTCACTCGACTGATACCGGCAATTTGCCCGGCCTCTTGAATCACTCGTCCATACTGAAGCCGCCATTGAAGCGCATTGGAAATTGTTAAATACCCTTGAATCGGGGTCTTCTTAAGTATTTCTTTGGCAATTGCGTTTGCTTCGATCTCATCAACCGGCAAGTTCTTGTCCTGCATGAAGGCAACTATGTCGTCAACATTGCCGTCATCTTTCAATATTTGCAAAAGCCCCTTCGTCATCTGGAAATCCGCCGTGCGGTCCTTCTCGACAAAAATCGTGTGCTGCATATTTAGCCGCCCGGTTCGGCCTTTATCGTCGTCCGTCTTCTCATATACGAAAACCAGGAGGTTGTAGCCCAGTCCATAGATTTTCTGTCTGGCAGACTTGAAAGGACAAGAAGACTGCGGTTGACGGATACTTGTAACCTTCATATCTACGGCAAGGTTAGGAAAATCAATTCCAGAGGCGGAATTGCCTTCCTCATACCTGTACTTACCCACCAAATATTGCGTGAATTTGTGTTCTAGATACGTACCTACAGCCTTGCCATCAGTCACGCCGTAGAGGCTCGGCTCATCGTACTTACTCTCGACCTCCGCAAATTGCGCCGCTTCGGAGATTAACGTCTTAATATCAAGTTTTGACTTTTGCTTCTTCGCCATAACTCCGATCCTTTCCGACCAGCATATTGCAGTCTAACCCGAACCTTTGACCTGGGCTGCGCAGGGCGTTCTCCCTAGGAGCTAGAGAACTGATGGCAGACTGCTGGCGCACAAGGAAGACGTAGGGAAAACGTAGGGCGCCGGCGGTTGTAGACGGGCCTTAGCGCGTGAGGGCGTGGTTCATCAATTACTTACAGCAAAAAGTTCCACTTTTAATCCGTTGGTCGAAGCACAATCCACACGAGAGACCCGTCGCGCCTCCATGGCAGCAGGCATCGTTGCTTATTGTCCCTCTCCCGCGCCCACCTTCGAGTTCCTTCGCGTTGAGTTGAGCCCTTGTAGTGCTTAGCATCAGCAGAATTAGTGGGTGGTGAAGCGATCCCCTCGTATGCAGCTTCCCAAGCTGCGGACGTACGTTCAATCAGCGAACGTCCGATTTGGAGGGCGAGCTCAACCGACATTGGCCTGCTACTATCATCAGCGCGCGGTAGTCCGCCAGGCTGAGCGCCTAGATCATCAGGTATTTCGCTTTTACTTCCTCGTTCGCCGCCAGTTCGCCCATCGTGCCTTGGTAGCGGATGTGGCCCTTCTCGATCACGTAGGCGCGGTCGGAGATCTGGGTGGCGAAGTGCATGTTCTGTTCGGCGAACAGGATCGTGAGCCCCATCGTCTTGAGGTGCTTGATCTGGCGGGTCAGTTCCTGCACCACCACCGGCGCCACGCCTTCGACCGGTTCGTCGAGCAGCAGCAGCGAAGGGTTGCCCATCAGCGTGCGGCCGATGGTGAGCATCTGCTGCTCGCCGCCGGAGAGATAGCCGCCGAGGTGCGTATCGAGCGGCGCGAGCACGGGAAACAGCTCGTAGATCCGCGCCACCGTCCATTGCTCCGGCGCGCCGGCGGCGCCTTGCTTGATGGCGATCTCGAGGTTCTCGCGCACCGTCAGGTCGGGAAAGATCAGGCGATCGTCGGGCACGTAGCCGACGCCGAGGCGCGCGATCTCGTATGGCGGGCGTCCCACCAGCTCGGCGCCGTTGAAGCGGATGCTGCCCGCGCTCGCCTGGGCGAGCGACATGATGCTTTTCAGCGTCGTGGTCTTGCCCGCGCCGTTGCGCCCCAGCAGGCATACCGATTCGCCCTGCTTCACCTCGAGCGACACATCGAACAGGATGTGGCTCGTCGCGTAGTGCGTGTGGACGCCGCTCAGCTCGAGGCAGGTCGTCATACCTGGTGCTCGCCCAGGTAGACCTGCTGCGCGGTTTCGTTCGCGCGCACCTCCTCGGGGGTGCCCTGCACGACGATTTCGCCGCGGTGCATCAGGGTGAGCTTGCGCGCGTGGTTGAACACGATCCCCATGTCATGCTCGGTGAACAGCACGGTCAGGCCGAGCTCGCGGTTGAGGCGGTCGACCAGCTCCATCGTGCCGCGCGCCTCGTCGATCGACATGCCCGCGGTCGGTTCGTCGAGGAACAGCAGGCGCGGCTTGCCCGCGAGTGCGATCGCGAGTTCGAGGCGTTTCTTGTCGCCCTGCGCGAGTTCACCGGCGACCAGGTCGCGTTTGCCGTCGAGTCCGCACAACGTGAGAACGCGGACGGTTTCCTCGCTGCCGATGCGGCTGGCGGCGCCGAAGATGCTGAACGAGCGCCGTAGTTGCGCGTGCACCGCCGAGCGCACGTTCTCCGCGACGCTCATTTTGGCGAAGATGCTGCTCACCTGGAAGGCGCGCGAAATGCCGAGGCGCGCGATCCTGTGCGGCGCCTGGTTGGTGATGTCCTGCCCCTCGAACACCACCTTGCCGGCATCGCAGCGGTGATAACCGGTGAGCAGATTCATGAAAGTGGTCTTGCCGGCGCCGTTCGGCCCGATGATCGCCGACTGCTCGCCTTCCTGCATGGAAAAATTCACCTGCCGCGTGACGTGAATGCCGCCGAAATGCTTGTGTAAATTGGTGACTTCGAGGATCGCGGCCACGATCAGGTATCTCTATGCGACTTGAGGCGCTTCTCGATCAGGCCGAGCACGCCCCCGGGCAGGAACAGCACGATCAGCAGGATGACGGTGCCGATGGTGAGCGGCCAGTACACGGTGTACATCTTCACCACCGCCTGCAGCAAGGTGTAGATCACGGAACCGAGCATCGGTCCGACAAATGACCCCGCACCGCCGATCAGCGTCATGAACACCGCGACGCCCGACTCCTGCCAGCCGAGCAGACCGGGGTTGACGCTGCGCGAGAACGGTCCCCACAGCGCGCCGGCGAGCCCGGCGAAACTGCCCGCGATCACGAAGTTGATGAGCATGTGCAGCCGCACGTTGATGCCGAGGAACGCCGCGCGGCGCTGGTTGTCGCGCAGCGTGCGCATGATGTAGCCGAACGGCGACTCGGTGATGCGCCACATCGCGAGCAGCGCCAGCGTCACGATCGCGAGCGTCAGGTAATAGAAATTGACCGCGTCCTGGAAATAGAGCGGCGGCAGCAGGCCCTGGATGCCGTCGTCGCCCTTGGTGAAGCTGTACCACGAGAATACGATGTAGAACAGCAGCTCGCCGAACGCGAGCGACAGCATCGCGAAGTAGATGCCGGTCAGCCGCACGCAGAAGAAACCGACGATCAATGCTGCGAACGCGGCCAGCGGCGGCCCGGCCAGCAACGACAGGAAAAAATCGAGCATCCCGATCGCGCCGCCGGCGGTCTTCAGGCGCGTGAACGCCATTGCGGTCGCATAGGCGCCGACGCCGAAGAACGCGGCATGCCCGAACGAGATCTGCCCCATGTAGCCATAGAGCAGATTGAAGCTCATCGCGAACAGCCCGAAGATCAGGATTTCGGTGGAAACGTGGGTCCAGAACTTGCCCGGCAGCAGCGGCACCAGCAGGAACAGCACGAACATGAAGCCCGCCACGGGCACCGTGAGGTTGTGGCGCGACATCAATAGCGCAGCTCGGTGCCGAACAGGCCCCAGGGCCGCCAGATCAGCACCACGATCACGATCAGGAAAATCATCGCCAGCGCGCCGTCGGGCCAGAACAGGATCGAAAACGAGTACACCACGCCGACGATGATCGCCGCGACGAAGGTGCCGA
>Ga0315281_10007390_pt1 | contig 15482 bp, 9 predicted proteins | sample YL17G07_0_MG_FD_204540 | JGI IMG/M metagenome (GOLD analysis project Ga0315281, IMG submission 204540) | Sediment microbial communities from Yellowstone Lake, YNP, Wyoming, USA - YL17G07_0 | ecosystem: Environmental > Aquatic > Freshwater > Lake > Sediment | place: USA: Wyoming | collected...
GCTTTCCCCCGGATGCTGTTGCGCTTCCACGCCATGTTCGGGACCCGGGTCCACTCCCACTGGGCGATTCCGCTCCTGCAGGAGATGCCCAACGCGATTCCGCTCATCGCCGGGCTCGACGCCGCGGCCAGGATCCTGGCCGTGGCGCTCACCCTGTGCGGGGCTCTCGCATTCCTCCGCGCGATCCTCCCCATCGAAGCGATGGTGCCCGTCGGGGCGACGGGCTCCGCGGGGGCGGGCGTGCCCGCGTGGGTCCGGGGCGGGATCGTGGTGATCGCGCTGGCCCTGCCCGGATCCCGGTTCGTGCTCGCGACCGCGAAGAACGACGCCCCCGCGTTCGGGTTCCTGCTGGCGGGTACCGGGGTCCTCATCCAGAGCGGCGCGTTCGCCTTGCGAACGGCGGCCCCGGGGGCCTGGTTCGTCGGTTCGCTCCTCCTGGGCTGCGCCATCGCCGTCAAGTACCTCGAGCTCCCGCTCGCGGCCGCGCTGGCCGCCGGCGCGTGGCTCGCGCTTCGCCACCGGAAGCGGTGGAGGGCCCTGCTTCCGCTGGCGGTCGGGCTGGCGGCGCCGATCCTGCCGTGGGCGCTCAAGTCCTGGATCTACCTCAACGACCCGCTCCCGCCGTTCGGAGCGCTCGCCCTGCCCGGGATCTTCGGCGACCCGATCTACAACGCGCGGAACGCCGCGTGGTTCGCGATCTTCGTCCAGGACCTGCGCCCCAAGTCCCGGGCGCCGCTCGAGATGGCGTGGCTCGCCGCCCGCGATGCCTTCCCGCTGGCGGCCGCGCTCCCGTTCCTGGCATGGGGAGGTCCCCTGGGACGCGGCTCCGCCGTTCTGCCGCGCGGCGGTCTTGCGGTCCTGTGGATCGCCTCTCTGGCCGGATACGCCGCCACCGTCGCCGGGATCCGCGGGGCCCTCGAGCACGTGGAGCGGTTCGCGTATCCCGCCTTCGTCATGTGGAACATGGCTGCGGGCGCGGCGCTCGCGCGGGGCGGCGTCCGGCCCGCGGTCGCGATTTCGGCCCTGGCGCTGGCCCTCGTCCTCAACGCGCGGCTCGTCTCGCCCGAGTGGTGGCCGGGGGGGACCTGGCAGGCGCACAAGCATCCGACCGCGTGGCTGGCGGGCAGGCTCACGACCGACGAGTACCGCCGCCAGGGACTCTTCGCCTACGGCGCGATCCTTCCCGAGATCAGGTGGCGCGCGGCGTCGCCGCGCGGGACGATCCTGTCGATCGACGAGATCCACCTCTGGGACGTGCCCGCCCGGCCGCTGGTCACGGTCCTCGAGCCGCCGTTCGTCTGGCGCGCGGTCTCCGGGGCCGGGACGCCGGGCCGGGTCGCGGTCCGGTTCCGGCAGGCGGGCATCCGCTGGATCGTCTACAACGCCAAGCTGGCCGAGTGGTCGCGGTTCACGTACTCCCCCTACGAGTGGGACGCGCCCATGCTCGGGCGCTACGCGGCCTTCGCGAGGGGGCACCTCAGGCCGGTCGCGTTCTGCGGGCGCGTGGACCCCGGTGTCTACGGCTCCGTGTGGCTCTACGAGGTCACCCGGCGGTCCGGGCCCCTCCCGGCGAAGCGCCTCCTGTTCCTGCCCGGCGCCGAGCGCGCGTTCACGTTCGCCTCGCTCGCCGCCCTCCACGGGGACTACGCCGAGGCCGTCCGGCGCTTCTCCTCCCTGCGGGCGACGATCCCCGGGGTGGTCTCGCTGGAGGGCATGCTCGGGAGCGCGCTCCTGGGGGCGGGCCGGACGCGCGAGGCGTACGCCTTGCTGAAGGCCGCGGCCGAGGAGGGCCTCGTGGACGGGAACAATCTCCTGGACTGGGCCGTCGCGGCGGGCCGGCTCGGGCTGCGGGCGGAGGCGGGCGAGGCCCTGCGCCGGGCGTCCGCCGCCCTGCCCCTCCTGCCGGAGCGGGTCGAGGAGGCGCGGCGGGCCGCCGGATTGCCGGAACAGGTCCGCCCGTGAACGCTGCGGGGGTCTGGGCGGTCGCGGTCCTCGCGGCGGCGGTCCTGCGCGTGGGGAGCGATTTCGTCCGCACGGACGCTGCGGCGGAGTTCGGCCTCCTTCGGGACCTCGTGCCCCTCGGTCCCCACCTCGCGGCGAACGCCGCCCGCTCCGCCGCCGCGGCCGGGCTCGCGGCGATGCTCCTTGTTCTCAACGACGCGGCCGGGCTCCGGCTCCTGCGCTGGGTCGCCGGGAGGAGTGTTTCCCCCGGCTCCGCCGCCCGGTTCGCGGCCCCGCTGGCCGGGATGCTAGCGGCGTCCGCCGCCCTGTTCGGCGCCGGGGAGACCGGGATGTGGTTCCCCGGCGTCCTGCTGGCCGCGCTGGCGGGGCTGGCGTGGTTCGCCCGGCCGGCGATTCCGGCCGCGATCCGGGACTGGCGGGACGCGGGGGCCGCCGTGTGGGCGACCGCGGGGCCGTGGGAGAGGATCGGCGGTGCGGCGGCGCTCGCCATCCTCGGCTCCCGGCTGTTCCTTCCCGAGACCGACTTCGACTGCATGTCGTACTCGCTCACCTTCCCCCAGCAGGCGCTCCTGCGGCACCACCTGCCGGTCGATTACCTGTTCACGCACTGGCTCGTGCCCCTGCCCGCCGAGCTTCCGCACGTGTGGCCGCTGATGGCGGGGCTGGACCCCGCGGCCCGGCTCGCGGGGACGGGACTTGCGATGGCCGGATCGCTCGCGCTCCTGCGCGCGTTCGGCGGCGCGGGCCTCCCGGCCGCCGCCTTCGCCTGGTGGGCCGCGCTCGCGCTCGTTCTCCCCGAGGGCCGCTGGGTTTTCGCCACCGCGAAGAACGACTCCGTAGCGTGCGGGTGCGCGCTGGCGGGCACGGCGCTCATCCTTGAGGGCGGGATCGGGCGGCGCCGGCTGGCGCGGGCGGGGATCCTGCTCGCGGGCGCGCTCCTCCTCGGCGGGGCGGTCGCCGCCAAGTACCTGCTCGCGCCCCTGGCCGCCGCCATCGCCGCCGCCGCGCTCTGGCGGGCGGGGGCGGAGCGACGCTTCGTCGCCGCGCTCCTGCTGGCGGCCGGGCTGCTCCTGCCGTTCAGCCCATGGGGCATGCGCTCGTGGCTCCTCCAGGGCGATCCGGTCTACCCCCTTGGGGGAGTGGTAGCGCCGCGGATCGTGGGGGAAGCCCGCCCGAACGGGCTCGTTCGCGCGGCCTTCGTCGGGTACGCGCGACGGTTCCGGAACCCGGAGCGGATCGTGCCCGAAACGGCGGGCATGACGTGGCGGGGGGCGGCGCTTTGTCTCGCGGCGGCGCCCGTGCTCGGCCGCGCGGCTCCGCCCGGGGGACTTGCGATCCTCGCGGGCGGCGGGCTGGCCCTGGCCGTCATGTCCGGCGGAATGCGCGAGAACCTGGGATGGACCGAGCGCTACCTCAGCCCCGTGTTCGCGCTGGCCAACCTGCTCGCCGTCCCGGCCCTTGCGGCGGCGCAGCCGCCGGTGCGCGCGTGCGCCGCGCTCCTGGGCCTCGCGTGTACGGCGCGCATCGCGGCGACCGGACACCCGCGGGACGCCGGCGCGTTCCTCGCGGGCCGGACGACCGCGGCGGGTTTCCGGCTCGCCGCGCTCGGCTCCTACGGCGCCCTGTGGCCCGGGATGAACGCCAGACTGGCAGGCGGGCGCGGGGAGCTTCCCGCCGTGCTCGCGACCGGGGAGCTCGTGTTCTGGGACATCCGCGCGCGGGTGCTCACGCAATACGTCGAGCCGAATCCCATGTGGCGCGCGGCCGCCGGGTGCGCTTCGGCCGGGCGGTTCGTGATCCGGATGCGGCAGACGGGGGCGCGCTGGATCCTGCACAACTCGGTACTGGCCGGCATGGCCCGGTTCGGGGACTACACCTACGAGTGGACGCCGGAGATGCTCCGCATGTACACGGAGTACGCGAGGCGGCGGTTCGAGGTCGTCGCGGCCTCCGGCCGCGCGGATCCCGACTACGGCTGCGGGTGGCTGATAGCGGTCGCCTCCCGGCCGTTTCCGCCGCGTCCGCGTGTCCTGTTCATCCCCGGGGCCGAGACGGGCTTCGTCTTCGCGGGCCATGCCGAGGCGCACGGCGTCTGGGCGGACGCCGCCGAACGGTATGCGGCCATGCGCGGCCTCCTGCCGGAGCTGGTCGCGCTCGACGGGCTCCTCGGACATGTCCTCGTCATGGCCGGCCGGGAGCGGGAGGCCTACCCGCTCCTGCGGGCGAGCGCGGAGGCGGGGCTCCTGGATGAGTACAATCTCGCGGACCTGGCGGTGGCGGCGGCGAAGCTGGGCAGGCGCGAGGAGGCGGTTGCGGCCCTGCGCCGGGCAGCGGTCGCATACCCGCTCGCACCCGGGCGGATCCGGGAGGCGGAACGGGCAGTTGCGGCCTCGGCTAGAATATCCTACCCATGACCCTTACCGATGCCCTCCCGCTCCTGGCCGGGCTCGCCCTGGGAGCGATGCTCGGAAGGCTGGTGGACAAGTCCGGGTTCTCGATCGACCGCGCCTTCCGCCGGGTCGCCGCCGACCGGGACCGGGAGTGGCGCCGGGCGTGGTGGCTGGCCATGGCGCTCCTCTGGCTGGCGTCCGCCGCGGTTTCGCTGACGCCCCTGCGCGACGCGGCGAAGCCGATCCCCCTCGGGCCGGTTGCGGGACTGCTCGCGGGGGTGCTTGCGGGGGCCGCGATGGCCGTCCTCGGCGGCGACGTGGTCTCATCCGGGTACGGGACGGGGCTTACGAGCCTTCCCGCGGCCGTGGCGTTCATCGCGTGGATCGCGGGCCTCATGGCGGGATCCCACGGCGCGCTGGCGCGGGTGACCGAGTGGGTGCGGTTGGCTGACCCCGCGGGACTGGCGGAGGCGCGGCTTACGGGGCTCGGAGGGGCGGCGGCGGCCATGGCCGGCGAGCACCTGCGCCCGATCGGCGAGTCGGTTGCCGGGTTCCTCGTGCCGCTCGCCGCCGGCGTGCTTATCCTGGCGCGCCTCGCCCGCGATCCCGTGCGGGTCGCTCCGGGCCGGATGGAGTGGCCCAAGCAGGGGCTCGGGCTCGCGTTCATCGTGATCCTGGGCTGGGCGCTCGCGATCTGGGGCGGCGAGACATCGGGGCTCAACGCCGTGACGGCCGCGGAGACCGTGCGCGACGCCGCGGTCGGCGGGAGGCTGTGGCTGCACCCGAGCATCCTCGTGACCGCCGGGGTCATGGGCTACGCCTTCCTGAAGGCCCTGAGGCTCCGTTCGATATTCCCGCACTTGATAGGCTCCTTGCGCGGCGCCGTGATCACGGCGGCGGCGGGCTTCGTGCTCGGGATCGCGAGCGCGCTGGCCGGCGGGGACCCGTCGGCCCACGCGTTCTTCGGGCTCTCGACGCTGTCCGTCGGGAGCGCGGTGTTCGTGGCTTCGGTGTGGATCGGGACCAGGCTCGCGGGGCGGTTCGACCGCCGCCGGGGGATGCGGCCGGGATGAGGAGTCCAGTGGCGGATGGCACGGCGGTTCCGGGCGGCGAGATGGTGCGGCGCATCTGGGCGAAGGACCCGACGCTCTGGCCGGGCGACGAGGCCCGGCGCAGGGAGATCGCGAACCGGCTCGGCTGGCTGGAATCGCCGGCGACCATGCGGTCCCAGGCGGACGCGCTGGCCGCGTTCGCGCGCGACGTCCGGAACGCCGGGTTCGTGAAGGCGTTCCTGCTCGGCATGGGTGGCTCGTCGCTGGCCCCCGAGGTGTTCCGGCGCGTCTTCGGTTCCGCCTCCGGCATGCTCGATCTCGCCGTCCTCGACACCACGGACCCCGCGGCCGTCGGCGCGGCCGAGGCGTCGTGTGACATGGCGAAGGCCCTGTTCATCGTCTCGAGCAAGTCGGGGGGCACCATCGAAGTGGACTCGCTGCTCCGCCACTTCTGGAAGGTGACCGGCGGCCGCGGCGCCCAGTTCATCGCGATCACGGACCCGGGCACGACGCTCGAGGGGCTGGCGAAGGAGCGCGGGTTCCGCCGCGTCTTCGTGAATCCGCCCGACATCGGGGGCCGGTTCTCGGTGCTCTCGTGTTTCGGGCTGGTGCCCGCCGCCCTGCTCGGGATCGATGCAGGGCGGCTGCTGGACGCCGGGATCGCCATGCGCCGGGAGTGCGGGAGGGGAGCGGGCGGGGAGTCCGCGGACGCGAATCCCGGCCTCCTCCTCGGCGTCGCGCTGGCCGAGGCCGGGCTCGCGGGCCGGGACAAGGTCACGTTCGTGTTCGATCCCGGGCTCGCGCCGTTCGGGCTCTGGGTGGAACAGCTCATCGCCGAGAGCCTGGGCAAGGACGGGAAGGGCCTGCTCCCCGTCGCCGGCGAGCCGCTGGGCGGGCCCGAGGCATACGGGCCGGACCGAGTCTTCGTCTCGGTCAGCCTCGGGAACCCGGACGTGACCGTGGCCGGGAAGCTGGAAGGGCTGGAACGCGCCGGTCATCCCGTGATTCGGATCTCGGTCACCAATGTTCACGGTCTGGGGGCCGAGTTCTTCCGTTGGGAGTTCGCGACCGCGGTCGCGGGCGTCCGGCTGGGCGTCAACGCGTTCGACCAGCCCAATGTGCAGGAAGCCAAGGACCGGACGAAGGCGCTCCTCGCGGAGCTGGAGGAGAAGAAGGTCCTGCCGGACGTCGCGGCGGGCGGGGAGGGCGAGGTCCGGGCCGTGCTCGCGTCGCTCAAGTCCGGCCGCGACTACCTCGCGATCCTCGCGTACCTGCCGTACGATGACGCGACCGAGGCCGTCCTGGAATCCCTGCGCGCGGACCTTCGGGACCGGTTGAAGGTGGCGACCACGCTCGGGTTCGGCCCCCGGTACCTGCATTCGACCGGCCAGATGCACAAGGGCGGTCCGAAGACGGGAGCCTTCATCGTGATCACGTGCACCCATGCGCAGGATCTGGCCGTTCCGGGGAAGCACTACTCGTTCGCCCAGCTCGAGAGGGCTCAGGCCCTGGGCGATCTCAAGTCGCTCGCCGCCCGCGGGTGCCGGGCCGTGCGCCTGCACCTCCCCGCGCTCGAGCCGGCGAGGCTCGGGGATCTCGCGGCCCTCGTCCGCCGGGCCGCCGGGGCGGTCCGATGAACTCCCTCCGGCTCGTGTGGAAGGACACGCGGATGGTGGTGCTGACCGCGCTGTCGGCCGCGCTGTACGCCGCGATCCTGATCCCGTTCAAGATCCTTCCCATAATTCCCGGGGTGACCGAGATCCGGCCCGCGAACGCGATTCCGATCGTGACCTCGATCCTGTTCGGGCCCGCCGGGGCCTGGGGGTCGGCCTTCGGCAACCTGATCGGGGACTTCTTCCTCGGACTGGGCCCCGGGTCGCTCTTCGGCATGGTCGGGAACTTCCTCTACGGATTCGTGCCTTACGTGTTCTGGCGCGCGATGTTCGGGGCCGCGGAGCCGCAATCCGGCCGCAAACTGCACTGGGCCTGGCTCATGTTCATCTGCGCTGTCTCCAGCGCCGCGTGCGCGTTCACGATCGGGTGGGGGATCGACGTCGTGATCAAGGGCGTTCCTTTCGCGATCCTGGCCTCGATCATCTTCTTCAACAACTTCCTCATGGCCGCCCTGCTGGCGCCGCCGCTCCTCTTCGCTCTCCTCCCGCGCGTGCGCCGGTGGGGCCTGCTCTACACCCAGATCCTGCCCGAGGAGGCCACCCGGCGCCCCCGGTTCGCGTGGGTGGGCGTGGTCCTGATGACGGTGGGGTCGGTCGGCGGGCTCGGGGGCGGCCTCGCGGTCGCGACCGGCCTCTACGACCAGCACATGGGGATCCCCAAGTTCTTCCAGGCCTTCCGGAACGTGATCGCCCCGGCAGCCGTAGGACCGGCTGCCGGCGGAGTTTCGGCGGACGCCGAAACTCCTGCGACCGCGGCGAAACCCGCGGCGCCGAAGACGGCGCCCGGAGCTTCCGCGGACGCGAAATCTCCCAGGCCGTCGGCTACCACGGCAGCGACTGCTGCTCCGGCCGCCCCTACCCACCGGCTTGGACTTGGCCTCGCCACGCTCCCGGGCCTCCTGCTGATAGCCTTGGGGATGCTTCTCCTCTAGAGCGGTGGACAAGTCGTCGTTCGACGCAGTCCGGGGAGGCCTGGTGGCGATGGCCGCCGGCGTGGGGCTCTACTTCTGGGGATGGCGTCGCATGCGGCGGCGGTGGGCGATCCTGAACATGCCGACGAGCCGGGCGCGCAGTGTCGCGATGGGTCAAGCCGAGCTGATCGGGAAGGCCCGGGGGCTCGGGACCCCGCTCACTTCGCCCGTCCGCCAGCTCGTCTGCGTCTGGTACCACGTCCGGGTCACGCGCGAGACCGGGTCCGGGAAGAACCGGCACACGGAGACCGTGTTCACGCAGAAGGTCGGGGTTCCCTTCGAGCTCGAGGACTCGACCGGCAGGATCCTGGTCGATCCCGAGGGGGCCGAGGTCACGGGAGACGAGACCTGCAACCTGACGGTAAGCGGCTGGGGGCTCATGACGCAGGATGTCAGGCTCTTCGGGGCGCGCGCCGGGGTACTTGGCCTGAGCGGATGCACGATCCGCGAGTGGGCGGTCCTCGCCGACTCGGACGTCTATGTACTCGGCGAGGTCGGCAAGACGCGCGACGAGGCGGCGGGCCGTTTGAAGAAGGTGACGGCCGTGCTCCAGGGCTGGCTCAAGTCGCCGGAGCGGAAGACGGCGATCGACGCGGACCATGACGGCGTGATCGACCAGGCCGAATGGGCGGCGGCCAGGAGCGAGGCGCAGGTGGAGGTCCTGCGCGAGGAGACGGCGACCCCGGCCGGCCCCGCGATCGTGGTCCGGAAGCCCCGGACCGGGTACTTCATCATCGCCACGGGCGGGGAGAAGGCCGCCCTCAAGGCGCAGGGCTACCCGGCCGTCTTCGTCGCGGCCGGGATCCTGCTTGTCGGGCTGGGCGTCTGGCTCCTCCGGGGCGCGGGGTCGGTGTCCGCGGCCATCTACGGCGGGGCCGGAGCCCTGGCGGTCGCGGGCGGATGGGGGATTGTGCGCCATTTTCGGGGCTGATCGGATACAATAGCCGCGATGGCCGTCGCCGGGCTCGTCGTCTTCCTGCTGGCCGCGCTCACCGTGATGGGCTATGCGATATCCCTCTACAACCGCCTCATCTTCCTCAAGAACCAGTGCGACAAGGCGTGGTTCAACATCGACGTGATCTTGAAGCAGCGGCACGACGAGCTGCCCAAGCTCATCAGCGTCTGCGAGGGGTCGATGAAGTTCGAGCGGGACACCCTCGAGGCGGTCGTCAAGGCGCGGCAGGTGGCGGTGTCGGCCGGGTCCGTCGCGGACCGGGCCCGGGCGGAGGGCGAGCTCTCGGGGGCCCTGGGCCGGCTCTTCGCCGTCGCGGAGCAGTACCCCGAGTTGAAATCAGTCCAGCTCTTCGCCCAGATCTCGTCCCGGGTGTCCGGGCTCGAGAGCGAGATTTCGGACCGGCGCGAGTTCTACAACGACGCGGTCATGAACTTCAACGTCGCGATCGAGTCGTTCCCCTCCAACTTCGTCGCGGGATTCGCGGGGATGCGGCAGAGGGAGCTCTTCAAGGTGGCGGAGTCCGACAAGGCGGACGTCGAGATCAAGTTCAAGACTCCCTGAGGCCGGCACACGGCCGGCGTCAGCGGAAGTTCGTCCGGGCCGGCCGGGAGTACTCCTCCATTTCCTTCAGTTTCCGCCTCGCCTCTCCCGATCCCGGGTCCAGGAACAGGGCTCGAGCGTACTCGACCCGGGCCCGGTGGATGTGGAAGGTGTCGAGGAAGATCCGGCCGAGCTTGACGCGGCCGGCGGCGGTCTCCCGGGCGAGCGGAACGGGAGCCCGTGCGGGCAATGACCGGAGGAAGTCCCGGCGCCGTGCGGTGGTTTCCGGGTTCCAGGGCACGAGCGGGGTCGTGAACTCGAGGTAGGGAAAGTCGTCCCGGCACAGCGGCGCTCCGGCGGCGTGATCCGCGACCCCCTCCGGATCCAGGCGGCAGAAGGCGAGCAGGGGGAGCGGGCCGGCCATCCCGATGCGCCCGAGTTCCCTCCCCATTCCGGCCGCGCGGCCGCGGGCCTCCCATGCGGCGAGGTCGACTGCGAGCGGCCCGTCCGTTCCCATCATGAACGCGTCCCCGGAGTCGTGCATCCAGAGGGTGGTCCAGGGGAATGCTTCCCGGAAGGTGGCCAGGGCGCCCAGGAGGTCGCGTTCCCCGATCTGGTAGTAGTGGATCCACTGCAGGAGAATGCCTCCCGGAGCGAGCCGCCGCTTCGCGAGCCGGAGGGCCTCGACGGTGTACAAGTTGACCATCCCGCTCACGAACAGGTTCGACGGCTCCGAGACGATGACGTCGTACCGGTTCCGGTCGCCGAGCAGGAACCGGCGGGCGTCGTCGAGGTGGACGCGCACCATCCGCTGGCGCAGGACGTCGTGGTTGTACGGCGCGAAGATGCGCGCGACCTCGGTCTGGAGCGGCTCTATCTCCACGACGTGCACCTCCTCCACGCCGGGGTGCACGGTGGCCGAGCCCGTCGAGATTCCGGTCCCCATCCCCACCACGAGCACCTTCCGCGGCCGGGGATGGCACAGGAGCGCGATCTGCATGGACCCGATCTCGGTGAGCAGGTCCGGAGCCGCGGTCGACCCGTCCGGCTTGCCGTTGACGATGAAGGTCATGCCGCCCGGGTAGGAACGGCGGACCGCGATCCGGCCCGTCAGTCCGTCACGCTGGAAGACCACGGGACCGAGAGCGTGCGCGGCCTCGCGGAGCGTGAAGCCCGGCTGCCCGCTCTTGATGAAGTTCACGGCCCGGTTGTAAATGCCCGCGTTCATGACGCAGGGATCGGGGGATGGGAGTACGCGGAGCAGGACGAGCAGGCACGCGGTCGTGACCGCGAGCGCGGGCCACCACCGGCGGGGCAGGGACCGGGCCGCCGCGGCGGCGCCCGTGACCAGCGCGAGCGCGCCCAGGACGGGGATGGCGAGGTCGAGGCCCAGCAACGGGACGAGCAACAGGCCCGACACGGGCGCCCCCGCGGCCGCGCCCGCGGTGTTGGCCGCGAACAGGCGCCCGACGGATCACGCGTCCCGCACGGGCAGGGCGGGGACAAGCGCCGGAAGCGCGTACCCGAACGCGCTGACCGGGAACAGGAGGACGAACACGGTGGCGGCGTTCAGGAACGCCCGCGGGCCGAACCCGCCGATCCGGGCCCACGGGCCCATGAGCAGGAGCGGGACGGCTTCGCCCCAGGCCGAGAGGAGCGTGTAGCCGAACCAGCGCGTCCAGACGAGCTCGTAGACGAGGCCGCAGGCGCCGGATCCGAAGAAGAGGAGATGGAGTGCGGAGGAGTACACGCGAACCGTCCGTCCCTACTTCGTGAAGCTTTCCTGGGTTTCCCCGGTCGCGGGCACGGCCGCGGGGACGCGCATGGATGACTCGATCGAGGCGAGCTGGCGCCGCGCGCGGGCCTGCCCCGGGTCGAGCGCCACCGCCCTCCGGTACTCGGCCGCCGCCCGGGCGAGACTGCCCCGGTCGAGGGACATGTCGGCCAGCTTCACCCGGAGCGCGCTTGTCTCCTTCGCCAGCGGGATCGGCTCGAGGGGACCCCGGAACTGCATCTGGACCCGCATCTCGGCGACCATCTGCGGCGAGTAGCGCACGCGCGGCGAGGTGAACTCGAAGTAGGGGAAGTCGTCCGTGCACAGCCGGGCTCCCGCGCAGAACCGGGCGACGTCCTTCGGCCCCCAGAGCAGGAAGCCGAGGATCTGGATCGGCGGGATCATCTGGATGCGCCGCAGGTCGGCCGTGAGCTCGGCGGTGGCGAGCCGCTTCTCCCAGGCCGGGATATCCACGCTGATCCCGCCGTCGCGGCCCATGAGGAACGCGTCGCCGAACTGGTGCACCCAGAACGTGGCCTCGGGGAACACGCTCGTGAAGGTCGCGAGCATCCCCTGGACGTCCTCGGGCGCCACCCGGTAGTAGTGGATCCACTGGAAGAACACGCCGCCCGGATTGAGATGCGCCTTCGCGGAGCGGTAGAACTCACGCGTGAAAAGGTTCACCATGCCGCTCACCCACAGGTTCGAGGGCTCGGAGACGATGACGTCGTACTTCGTGCCGTCGCAAAGGAGGTAGTGCCGCGCGTCGTCGAGGTGGATGCGGACTTTGGGATTGTCGATCCCGTTGTAGTTGTGCCGGCCGAAGATCCGCGCGACCTCGATCTGGGCCGGCTCGATCTCGGCCACGTGGATCTCCTTGACCGCCGGGTGCAGGGCGAGGCAGCCGGTCGTGGTGCCGGTGCCCAGCCCGATCACCAGCACCCGGGAGGGTGCCGGGTGCGTCAGCGCCGGCAGGTGCGCCATGAAGATCTGGGTGTACATGTCGACGAGGCTCGTGGACCCGTCGGGCTTGCCGTTCACGATGAACGACATCTCCATCGGCGAGATCGCGCGCACCGCGATCCGGGCGGTCAGGCTGTCCTTCTCGTAGATGATCTTGCCGAGGCGGTGCGCGGCCTCGACCGGCGTCGAGCCCTGGCTTTCGCCGCCGCCCGGCTTGAAGCCCTGCGGCCGGTTGTACATCCCGGAGTTCATGATCGCGACGTCGGGCTGGGGCAGGATGAAGGGCAGGAGCAGGAGGAGCGGAACGGGGGCCAGTCCCAGCAGCGCGGACCGCTCCGCCGGCGCGGCCCGGACGGACACGGCGGCGATGACGACCGCGGGCACCGCCCCGAGCAGGCCGAGGACGAGTATCGGGTCCGCCGCCTCGCCCAGGAGCCAGCCGGCGCCGGCAAGGAGGAACGGCAGGGCCGCCCACACCGCCGGGGCGATCCCGCGGCGGACCCGGGTCGCGACCCAGGCTCCCGCGGCGGCCAGGAGGGAGAGACTGCCGAGGGCCAGCAGGGTGTTGGACAGGCCGAGCTCGAGCAGGAGCAGGAAGCCGGTCAGCGCCGATCCCAGCATGGCTCCCACCGTGTTGGCCGCGAAGAGCCTTCCGATTCCGGCGCTCGACGCCTGCGGGAGCGCTCCCGCGAGCACGGGAAGCGAGAACCCGAAGGCGGTGGCGGCGACGAGGACGAGCGCGAGGACGATCGCGTAGTCGGCCGCCATCAGGACGCCGAAGGGCAGGGGCTGCCACCAGAGACGAACGAGCAGGGGCGGCAGGACGTCCCAGAAGGGGGTCGTGAGCGCGAAGGCCCAGACGACCGCCTGCGCGACCGCGAACCGCGCCAGCGCCTGGAAGAGGTTCGCCGGCGGATACCGCTTCACCAGGACGGCGCCGAGGGCGAGACCCACCAGGTAGGCCGAGAGGATCATGGCGAACCCGTAGACCGAACCGCCCGTCACGGTCAGGACGAAGTTCCGGGTCAGCGCGATCTCGAACCCGAGCGAGAGGAATCCCGAGACCCCCGCCAGGACGTAGGGAACCCATGCGGGGGATTCATCCCCGCCAGTGGCCGGAGCATTCCGCGTCACGGGAGCCCTGGGAGTCTCGACTTCAGTTGAAACTCCTGAGGTCGATTCGGCCGCGAGCATCCGGCGCGAAATGAAGAAGGCGGTCGCGGCGACGGCCGCGTTCAGGACGGCGGTCGCCCACAGCGTCGCGCGCAGTCCCAGCAACGGCATCATGATGAACGCGGCGAGCAGCGGACCCGTCGCTCCGCCCACGGTGTTGAGGGCGTAGAGGGGGCCCAGCGCCGCCGGCGCGGCGGCGGTCATCGCCTGCACGAGCGCGGGGAGGGTGCCGCCCATCAGGATCGTCGGCGGCAGGAGCACGACGAGGCAGATGAGGGCGCGGCCCACCGCGCCGGCCGAGACCCCGGCAAGCAGGGGATAGAAGGGCGACGAGGACGAGAGCAGGACCGGCGAGAGGGCGGCGAGGACGGCGAGGCCGGCCTCGAGCACGGCGTAGAGGCGGACGGCGCGGGCGGGAGAGAGCCTCGAACACCGGCGGCCGATCAGCCAGTTTCCGAGGGCCAGCCCCGCCATGAACGCGGTGATGACGCTGGCCGTTGCCGTCGCAAAGTTCCCGACGATCAGCCCGAGCCAGCGCGTCCAGACGAGCTGGTAGACGAGGGCGCACATGCCGGAGGCGGCGAAGCAGGCGAGGATCGCGGCCCTCACGCGTACTCCTCCACCCGGACCAGCCGGCTCAGGCGTGCCAGGAGCGTCTTGGTCCCGCGCCGGGGGAACGAGACCGTGATCCGGGCCTCCGGCCCCCGCCCCTGCACTTTCAACACCAACCCGGCCCCGAACACGGGATGGCGGACTTCCTCGCCCGGCCGCAGGGGTTCCATGCCCTCCTCTTCCACGGGCACCCGCGTCAACTCCCCGGGCCCCGGTGCAGGACCATCCGGCGCTTCCGGCGCCGGATGGTCCGCGGCGTCCGCCGGGTCGGCGCGCAGGGGCAGGAGGAAGGGCGAGTCCAGGGGCACAACCTGGGACGAGGGCATCTCGGAGACGAACCGGGAGACGATGCCCCAGGCGAACCGGTCGTACTGGCGCCGCCCGCGGGCGGCGGTGAGGACGACGGACTCCCGGGCGCGCGTGATTCCGACGTAGAGGAGGCGGCGTTCCTCCTCGAGCTCGGCCGCGTCAGGAAGCGCCGAAGCGTGCGGGAGGAGTCCTTCCTCGAGGCCGCACACGAAGACGTGCGGGAACTCGAGCCCCTTGGCATTGTGCAGGGTCATCAACGTCACACGATCCGGCACATCCGCCAGCCGGTCAATGTCCGCCATCAGGGCCGCCGACTCCAGGAACCCGTCGAGGGAGGTCCCGCCCTCTTCGGCCGCGCGGGCGGCCGCCAGCAGTTCCCGAAGGTTCTCCTGCCGTTCCGCCGCCTCCCCGGGAGCGCGCTGGGCCACCCAGGGCAGGTACCCGGACGACTCGAGGATTCCGGCCAGCGCGGCGGCGAACCCGCCTTCCGCAAGCGTGTCCGAGGCGCGCTCGAGGACGGCCAGGAACCCGCGGGCGCCGCCCCGGGCGCGGGCGGGCAGTCCGGCGACGACCGCGGGGTCCGCGATGGCCTCGAGGAGGGAGCGGGAGCCGGCCGCGGCGGCTATCCTGTCGAGCGATCCTTCACCGAGGCCGCGCGGCGGCGAGGTGAGCGCCCGGGCGAAGCTCACGGAGTCCGCGGGGTTCACGAGGAGCCGGGCGTACGCCAGGATGTCCTTGACCTCGCGGCGCGCGTAGAACTTGACGCCCCCGATGAGCGCGTACGCCAGGCTCCTCCGGACGAAAGCCTCTTCCAGCGCCCGGGACTGGGCATGGGTGCGGTAGAGGACGGCGATGTCGCCGCTTCCGGCGCCGTGCGCCATCAGGCGCGCGATGCCCTCGGCGATCCAGGCCGCCTCCTCGCCCTCGTCCGCGGCGAGCAGCCACGCGAGCGGCCGGCCCGCGGGCCCCTCGGTCCAGAGCCGCTTGGGCTTCCGGCGCTCGTTGTGCGCGATCAGGGCCGAGGCGGCTTCGAGAATTCTTCCCGTGGACCGGTAGTTCTGCTCCATGACGATCACGCGCGCGTCGGGGAAGTCGCGCTCGAACTCGA
>Ga0315281_10007391_pt1 | contig 15479 bp, 14 predicted proteins | sample YL17G07_0_MG_FD_204540 | JGI IMG/M metagenome (GOLD analysis project Ga0315281, IMG submission 204540) | Sediment microbial communities from Yellowstone Lake, YNP, Wyoming, USA - YL17G07_0 | ecosystem: Environmental > Aquatic > Freshwater > Lake > Sediment | place: USA: Wyoming | collected...
GCGTCGGCACCGTGTTCATCATGGGTATGGCGACGGTGATGATCGGCGTCGCCCTGCTGGGCGACTGGATTATCTATCGCACGTCCCCGGTCGAGCCGAAGACGCATCGACGCCCCGAGAAGTCGAAGACACAGGACCAGATGTTCGCCGCAGCGAAGATCCTGCTGCCGGCTGCGGCCGTGCTGGGCGCCGTCGTGGGGCTGGCGTTGAGCATCGGCGCCGGCATGATCGCGGCCGGCGTGGCCGTTGCGCCGGTCGGCATCATGGCGTTCCTCGACGACCGCAAGGTCGACCAGCAGGACCGCGACGTGTCGACGTTCCTGCGATCGCTCGGATCGATCGTCGGCGCCATCGGCACAACCGTCACCGAGGGCATGGAGCGGCTGAACCAGCGCTCGCTCGCGTCGCTGGAGCAGGGCGTGCGGCGCCTGCACGTGCGACTGCGGTCGGGCATCCGGCCGGACCTCTGCTGGGACCGCTTCATCTCGGAGACGGGCAGCGAGCTCGTGGACCGCTCGGTCAGCATCTTCTGGGACACGATCAAGCTGGGCGGCGATCCGGACGCCATCGGCTACCTATCGTCGATGTTCGCCCTGAAGATCTCGCTGATGCGTGAGAACCGGAAGCTGGTGGCGCAGACCTTCATGTACCTCATGGTGCCACTGCACGCCGTGCTCATCGCGATCCTGCTCTTCATCACCGAAGTCATGGTGATCTTCGCGACACAGCTGAACAACATCCAGACCCAGGCGATCGGTAGCCCGGACCCGGCCTCCACCGCCGGCGTCGACGTCACGAACACGCTGGCGTTCGCCTCGCCGAACATCGCCTTCATACGCGGGTTCGCGCTCGTGGTCACGATCGTGCTGACGGTCGTGGACACGTGGTCGCCGCACGCGGCGTCAGGCGGACACCACCATAAGGTGTGGCTCTACGCCGCAGTGATGCTCGTTATGTCCGGAGTGGCGCTGATGGGCGTGCCTCACATGGTGGGCGGCCTGTTCCACAGCGTCGCCGGAGACCTGTCAAACAACACGCTCGCCCGGCCGGCGGGGACGTAGGAGGAGGAACAGACATGCGCTCACCATTCCGTTCAGATAAGCCTAAGCCGGAGCCGCACAGCAGCGTGAGCCGCGCCGAATTGGAGGAATTGCTCCCCGCTTCCGTGCGCCAGCCCGAGGTCAACCGGTTCAAGCCGCTCGATACCGACGCCGGCGACGGGACCGACGGCGATGCCCCCGACGAGGACCTGCGGTTCCTCGAATCGCTGGCGAGCGCCATCGACAACGGCGGCGCCACGCCTTCGCGGCCGACGCACTTCACCAAGCCGCAACTGGGCGGCCCGGAGCAGAAGCCAACGCAGGATGAGGGAGCGCTGGAGATGTTCCGCAACACGCAGATCGCGCGCGACGAGCGCGTACGCCCGAACATTACTGTCCCCGACGTGGAGATCGGTGACCTGATGGAAGACCTGGCGACCCTGCGGACCGCGCTTCGCCCGCGGAAGGCAGCCTAGCAGATGGCGCGTTGGGCGTCGTGGCTGCTGGCGCTTTCGATGCTGGTGTGGACGGGGCTGGCCGCCGCGACGGGCTGGTGGCTGTTCCGCGACGACGGAGGCGCGCCGACGGCCGAGGCGAGTTATGTCGCGTATGACGTCGCCGGTCCCGATACCCCACGGCAGATCCACTACCTGTCCCAGGAGCAGGCCGCGGCGACGCTCGGCGCAGCCGCCGCGGCGACGGCCGGAGATACCTCGCCGACCCCGGTGCTCAGGAGCACGGGCCGGGCGCAGCCGGTGCCGCAGTACGCTCAGTCCGCGGGCGGCGGAATCCGGGTGCGCGCTGCCGATACGGCTGCGCGCCGCACGGAGCCTGCGTCATCGGCAGTACGACCGGCGGCCAGGGCCGTCGTCGTGCTCGATCCGGGCCATGGACGCGGGGACCCGGGCGCCACGCACTACCTGCACGACGGCTCCGGGCGATGGGACGTCACCGAGGCCGACTCCAACCTGCGTAACGCGCAGCTGATTCGCGACGACCTGGTGGCGATGGGCTACGAGGTGTACCTGACGCGCAACGGGCCGGAGCAGGGGCCCGTGGGCGGCCTCCCGCACCAGTTCATCGTGTCGGACCTCTATGCGCGGGTGGCGCTGGCCAGGGCCGTTGACGCGGACGTCTACCTCGCGATCCACGGCAACGGCGCCACCGTCACGTCGATCTCGGGGCCGGAGACGTGGTACTGCGGGAAGCACCAGGAGGGCGCCGCCAACGCGCAGCTGGCGCGCATGGTGCAGCAGGCGATGATGGACGGGCTGCACGAATACGGCTACTTCCCCCCCGACCGGGGGATCAAGGAGGACGCGGAGTCTCACCACTCCGGCGACTTCTGCCAGTTCGTCGTGACGCGCGAGACGCCCGTGCCCGCAGCGCTGCTGGAGTTCCTCTTCCTCAGCAACGATGACGACGCGAGGGTGCTCGTCGACGATCCGGCGCACGTGATCATGGCGCGGCACGTGGCCGGCGCGCTGGACGCGTTCCTGCGGGGGCGCTGAGACGGGGCCTCGGTGTTCCGGGCGCTAATTCGCCGTTCAGCGGGCACCTGCAAACCGTCAACTGTCAACTGTCAACTCGGGACTCTCACGCCTGCTAGGATGTACGCACGCAGACGGGGTATGGGCTGTCCCGCCGACAGCCAGAAAAACGGAACGACTCATGCGGCGCAGAGAGAAGCAGGCGCGCAGCCGCCGCTGGCGGGAGTGGCGGCGATGGGGCATCGCCGCCGGTGGCCTCGCGGCCATCGCGCTGGCGGTCACCGGGGCGGTCGCGCTGGCGATGGCGCTGGACAAGGGCCCCTCGGGGCCGCGCGCGGTGATCGTCGACCAGCTGGCGTTGACCGACCCCAACGACGACTTCATCGACGACACGAAGCAGAAACTCAAGGACGCCGGCTATCGCGTGGACTACGTGCCGACGCAGCGCGTAACGGTCGACTACTACCGGGCGCTGCCGGGCAAGGGCTACAAGCTGATCATCCTGCGAAGCCACGCGGCGGAGCAGATATCGAAGGACAAGGACACCGGCGCCGTGACGACGATCGGCGACGCCGCGCTGTTCACGGCGGAACCGTACTCGCCGACCGAGCATGTGAACGACCAGTACAAGGCCATCCTCGGCATCGGCACGATCCCGCAGGCGCAGCAGCTAGGGCAGCTGTTCACGATCTCGCCGGCCTTCGTGGCCAGCGAGGCGCATGGCACGTTCGACGGCAGCATCATCGTGTTGATGGGTTGCGCCGGGCTGAAGACGGAGAGGCTGGCGCGCGCGTTCGTCGCCAAGGGCGCCTCGGAGTTCATCAGCTGGGATGAAGCCATAACCGCCGAGCACACGGACAAGGCGACGACGGCGCTGCTGGGGCACCTGCTCAACGACGGCCTGCCGGGCGCCGAGGCCGTGGCGAAGACGATGGCCGACGTCGGGCCCGACCCCCAGCTCGGCGGCCGCCTCCGCGCCTACCCATAAACCTCGCTTAGGGCCGCCGTTGGATGGCCGGACGGGTACGCCGATATCCCGTGCAATCCCGGCCGCGCTGACTGGAGGCGCCCCGCCCCGGCGCGTCTGCTATCATCCGGAACATCGCCGCCACGAGGCGGCAGCCTGGGCAGAAGCTGAAGCGGAGAGAGACAGGGCATGACGACAACCGAAGCGACGGCGGCACAATCAAACAGGGACTTCCCCGTCCAGTGGGGCGACGCCGACGATGAGGAGCTGTTCTGGTTCCAGGACGTGATGCACAACCCGCTGCCCATCACGCCGCTGAACGCGACGCTGTTCCAGCCAGCGTTCTCCGCAGGGGCGAGCCGGAGGATGGATCAGCTCTCCATGCCAATCTCAGCGATACGGAGTTCGATCCAGAACGGCTACGTCTACCTTGGAATGGTGCCGCTCCGTGGCGAGCCGGCGGAGCTTGAGGCGCGGTTCGCCGAGATGCAGCGGATCACGATGGAGCTGGCGCCGACTGTGCTGCAGGACTGGCGCGAGACGTTCGAGCCGCAGGTGCTCGAGGGCGCCGGGCGCATCCTCTCGTTCGACTACGAGCACGCGTCGGCGGCCGAGATCGCCCGCTTCGCGCGGACGTTCTACGACGAACTCGTCACCGTGTGGGACATCCACATGCGGGTGAACATCCCGCCCATGAACGCCGTCTTCGGCCTGGAGGAGATGCTCCACGCCACGCTCGGCGAAGAGGCCGTCACACAATCGCGGCTGCTCCTCCAGGGGTTCGACAACAAGTCGATCGAGACCGCGCGCGCGATGTGGGACCTCAGCCGCTGGATCCGCTCCGACGCCGCGCTGACCGAGGCCGTCCTCGCGGCGCGCGTGCGCGGCGGCGAGGTCACGCTGGGCGACGGCCCGCAGGCGGCGGAGTTCCAGAAGCGCTTCCGGGCGTTCCTGGACACGTACGGCTGGCGCTCGGACCAGTTCTTCGAGATCGGACACAAGTCCTGGCACGAGGACCCGTCGACGCCGCTCACGATACTGAAGGGCTATGTCGGGCGGGACGACTCCCACGACCCCTTCGTCGCGCACCGGCGCCAGGCCGCCGAGCGCGATCGCCTCGTGGGCGACCTGGCGGCGCGGCTGCCGGCGGAGCTCCAGCCGCAATTCCACGGCATGCTCCACATGGCGCAGCAGTACGTGCCGATCGCCGAAGACCACAACTTCACAATCGACCAGAACTTCACCGCGGTGGTGCGGCACGGGATCCTCTGGCTCGGCCGCAAGCTGGTCGCCGAGGGGCGCCTCGCGGACGCGGAGGACGTCTTCTACCTCACCTACCCGGAGATCCTCGCGGTCGCCGACGGCGCCGACGCTGCGGACCTGGCCGCCAACGCGCGACAGCGCCGCCAGGCACTCGGGCGCCAGGCGCGGATGACGGCGCCGATTACCCTCGGGACGCCTCCGCCGGCCGACGCGCCGCCGAACCCACTCATTACGAAGTTTTTCGGCGTCGGCATGCCGCCCTCGGGCGACCCGAACGTCGTCACGGGGCACCCGTGCTCCGCCGGTACCGTCACGGGCGAGGCGAAGGTCGTCCTGACGCTGGAGGAGGCCGGGAAAGTGAACCCCGGAGACATCCTGGTCTGCCGGATGACGATGCCGGCGTGGACGCCGCTGTTCGGTGTCGTAGCGGCGGTGGTGGCCGACAGCGGCGGGCCGCTCTCGCACTGCGCGATCGTCGCCCGCGAGTACGAGATCCCCTGCGTCGCCGGCACGGCGAACGGCACGGCGGTGATCAAGGACGGCATGCAGGTCCGTGTGGACGGCAGCACGGGGATCGTGACGATCCTCGGGAAGCAGCGGCGCGGCTAACCCGCCGCGCAGTGGGAGAAGGCGATGAGCAGCATCCGCTGGCTGGGCGACGATGATTGTCACCACGACGCGATCGTCGGGGGGAAGGCCGGGAGCCTGAGCCGGCTGGCGGCGATTCACACGGTGCCGCACGGCTTCGCCATCCCGGCGCTGCCGGCCATGAGCGCACTGCCGGACACGCTGGTCACGATGATCGGACACGCCTACCTGACGCTCGGCGAGCGCTGCGGTACGGCCGACCCGGCGGTCGCAGTGCGCTCCTCGGCGATCGATGAAGACGGGGTGGATTCGTCGTTCGCCGGCCAGCACGATACCTACCTCAACATCCGCGGCGTCGACGCCGTGCTCGACGCCATCGTGCGCTGCGCGCGATCGGCCGCCTCGCCGGTGGCGCTGGCTTACCGCCAGCAGCGCGGCCTGCCGGTCGACGACCCGCGCATCGCCGTGCTTGTGCAGCAACTGGTGCCGGCCGATGTGGCGGCCGTGGTGTTCAGCGCCAACCCGGTGACGGGCAGCCGCGACGAAGTGATGATCAACGCAAACTGGGGCCTCGGCGAGAGCATCGTCGGCGGCAGCGCCACGCCGGACACGTTCCTCGTCTCGAAGGAGCCGCTGGCGGTGTCGTGGCGCGACGTCGCCCGCAAGGAGCGCATGACGGTGATGACCGCGGGCGGCACCACCGAGGCCGACGTGCCGCCCGAGCTGCAGATGGCGCCGAGCCTCGACGACGACCAGATCCGCGCGATGACCCAGCTCGCGCTGCGGCTCGAACAGCTGCTGGGGCACCCGGTCGACGTCGAGTGCGCGATCGCCGGCAAGCAGCTCTTCCTGCTGCAGTGCAGGCCGATCACGACGCTTCGTTGAGGGCGGACGGCTCGGCACGCGCGATCACACAGGGGCCCTCGTGACCGCCACCCGGCCTGCGCGCCCGAACATCTCGCTCCTGCTGGCGCTGACTTCCCTGGGGGCGGTGCTGGCGCCGCTCAACTCGACGATGATCGCCATCGCGCTGCCGGATATCCGGCACGAGTTCTCGTTGAGCCACGGCGCGGTCGTCTGGCTGGTCTCCGGATACCTCATCGCCATGGCCGTGGCGCAGCCGGTCGGCGGGCGGCTCGGCGACCAGATCGGCCGTGAGCGCGTATACCGCGGCGGCCTCATCGCCTTTCTCGCCTTCTCCGTCGCCGCCGCGCTGGCGCCGAGCTTTCTGTTGCTGGTGGCGCTTCGCATCGGGCAGGCGATCGCCGGCGCGGTGCTGATCCCGAACGGCATGGCGATGCTCCGCACGCAGGCGCCGCCGGACCAACTCGGCCGGCTCAATGGCATCAACTGGGCCGTGACCTCGACCGCGGCGGCGGGCGGTCCGCTGATCGGCGCGGCGGCGCTTGCCAGCGGATCGTGGCGGCTGCTGTTTCCACTGAGCATCCCGGTCGTCCTCCTGGCGCTCGTCCTCCTCCAGCGGCTCGACGCCGTCGAGGAGGAGCGGACGCCGCGTACCGCCATCGACTGGACTGGCATGGCGCTCTTCGTAGCACTGCTCGTCGTCGTCACGCTGCAGCTCAGCGCCCTCCGCGCCGGCGCGGGCGGAGCGGCGATGACGGCGCGCTGGCTCGCCGCGGCTGCCGTGGCAGCGGCGTTCGTCTGGCGGCAGCGCGTCACCTTGTCGCCCGCGGCCGAGTGGCGCCTGTTCCGCGTGCGGTCGTTTTCGGGCGCGACTGCCTACATCCTGCTCACGAACCTGGCGATGTACACGACGATCCTGCTGATCCCCTTCTTCATCCGCGACGTGCAGGGGAAGGGCTCGTTCACGTCGGGCCTGCTGCTGGGCGCGATGTCCGTGCTGGGCGCGTGTACGGCGCCGATCGGCGGGCGCATCGCCGACGCGTACGGGCGGCGGCTGCCCGCGCAGGCGGGGGCGGTGCTGATGACCGCGGGCGCGGTGGCCCTGCTCGCCGGCCTGCACAGCGACGTCTCCACGGCCTACCTCGCGGCCTGCCTGGCACTGGTCGGCGTCGGCGTGGGAGTGGGGACGGGGGCGGCCATGACGGCGGCCATAGAGTCGGTGCCACGGTCGCTGGCGGGCTCCGCCGCCGGCACCAGCTCGATGATGCGCTACGCCGGCAGCATCCTGGGCGCCGGCGTGCTTGCAGGCGTGCTGAAGGACAGCACAGCCGGGCACGCTGACATCGACACGTTCCGGTTCGTCCTGACGGCGGTCGTGGCCACCGCCGCGCTGGCCGCTGCCGCCGCCACGTTCATCCACCGCCTCCCGACGCCGGAATCCACCCCCGTGCCCGCCGACCCGCCCGGCCACGCGCTCGCGCCGCCACTCGGCGAGATGCAGCCGGCTGCGGGGGATTAGGATTGGGCGCGGGAGTGCGACGAGAAGTTCGGGGTGTGATCGGGGCGGGAGCGTCCCGCTGGCGCGGCCCTCACCCCGCCCTTCGGGCACCCCTCTCCCACCAGGTGTACGGACCGGACACACACGGGGAGAGGGGACTACGGGCGCCAACTGGCGCGACATTGGGGCGGATTGTGTGGGTGCGAGGGTGACGGCCGGGGGCGGCCGTCCTACGTCACTGGTGCTGGCCGAGGTCGGCCCGCCCATCCGTATCACCAGCAGGGGCCGATCGCGCATACTCCACGCATGGAACCGCAGATCCAGTACACGCACGCCGCGGACGGCGTTGCCATCGCCTATGCCGTTGTCGGAGAAGGGCCGCCGTTGCTCGTCGCCCGAGGGCTACTCAACGCCGGCCTTGACGATGAGATCGCGCGTAGTGCAGGGTTTTGGCCTGCACTCACGGGATCCCATTCTGTCGTGTTGTGGGACAGCCGCGGCGTGGGACTTTCGGGGAGCGCGCCTGAGACCGGGTTCGATGATTGGCTCGCCGACATGGACGCCGTGGCCGATGCGGCGGCCGCCGACCGCTTCGACCTCCTTTGCATGCGCTCGTGCCAGCCTTCGATGGCGTACGCCGCACGGCACCCGGACCGCGTCCATCGCATGGTGCTGTACCGGCCCAGCCCCCCGGGATCCTCATTCCGCGGGATGCATCCGCCATGGCTCTTTGCGCTCGCGTCCGACAACTGGCACGACTTCGTCGATATCCTTGCGCTCCGCGAATTCGAATGGGAGCGGGCGGCGGCGGCAAAACGCTGGGCGGACCAGCTTCGGGCGCACTTCACGCCCGCGCAATTCCTGCGCCTCATGGATGTGATGGAATCGATCGATACCGCTCGCGATGCGGGCTCCATCAGGACGCCGACGTTGGTGATTGATGACCGAGTCGCACCAGAGCTGGCAGGGCGCGAAGCGGCCCGCCAAGGGTTCGCACGGCAACTTGCGGCGGAGATCCCCGGCGCGCAACTGGCGATCATCAAACCGGGGGATGGGCCTCCAGCGGAGGTTGTGGCAGGGTTCCTTTCGAGCGGCAGTGATCCCGCTCCTACCCGCCCGGACGCGGCCCCTTCGCCCGGCCGTACGGCCGGCGCATCCCGCACGATCATCTACACGGACATCGAAGGCAACACCGACATGCTGCAGCGGCTGGGCGACGACGCGTGGCGCGCGGTGCTACGCGACCACGAGCGCATCACCCGGGAGCTGTTGCGGGCGCACGGCGGCACGGAGGTGAAGGCGATGGGCGACGGCTTCATGGCGTCCTTCGACTCCGCGACGAGCGCCGTCGAGTGCGCCATCGTCTTGCAGCGCTCCTTCGCCGCCCGTAACGACACTGCGGCTGAACCGCTGCTCGTCCGCGTCGGGCTGAACGCAGGCGAGCCCATCGAGGAAGACGACGACCTCTTCGGCACGGCCGTCACGATGGCGGCGCGCATCATGGGGCAGGGCGCGGGCGGCGAGATTCTCGCCCCCGAAGTCGTGCGCGCACTCGTCGCCGGCAAGGGCTTTGTCTTCGCCGACCGCGGCGAGTTCGCGATGAAGGGGTTTGAGGATGCCGTACGGCTCTACGAAGTGCGCTGGCGGGAGCGGGAGTAACATCGTGCGGCATTCGGCTCGATATACTGACCCCACGCCCCCGTAGCTCAGAGGATAGAGCAGAGGTTTCCTAAACCTTGTGCGCAGGTTCGAGTCCTGCCGGGGGTACCAGTTCTTTCGAAGCTGGAGGCTGGAAGTCGGAAGCTGGATACGCAGAGTCATTATTCAGTGGTGTGTCCGGGGAATGGGCGCCGCCCTGCGGCGATATCACCATGAACTGGCGAGGCACGGCGGGCCGCGCCTGCGTTCTGCTCTCGATCTGACCGTCCCGCACGATGCCAAGCCGCAACGTGAATCGCGGCCGCCGGAGACAACAAGCACGGGCTCGCGATGGCGAGCCCGTCCTGCTGCGGGCGATTGATGGATGTGTGCGGCTAGTAGCCGTCGCCGAGGCTGTTGCCGTCGACGCGGCCGGTCCAGCGCGACTGCGGCACGTTGCGCTGCCAGAGCCCGTCTTCGGCCGAGTTCGGAAACTCCTTTTCGAGGCCGCAGGCACGGCATTTGCCGGTGCTGGTCTCGCCGTCCGGGCTGGCGATCACCCAGTGGTGCACGCAGGCCGGCCCGGCCGGCGCTTCTGGTTCCTTCACGATCGTCTCTGCCATGGGTCCTCCTTCACCCCCGGTCTGTGCGACCTACGTGCCACGGGGGGCGTCCAATGCGGCATTTTGGCACAGGATTTTGTACCGCGTCAAGGCAATCACGGTTAATTCCTATTACAATGTCATTATCGTGCGCGCCTGTCTCCAACCGCACCCCGCCCGATATACTCGAATGTCTGCTGCAGACGGCTATGCACTCAACCAAGACCGAAATCCTCGCCAGGCTCAAGCGGAATGACGGCGCCACCGTCGATGACTTGGCCTCCAATCTGGGCCTCGCCCCCATGACCATCCGCCAGCACCTGACCGCGCTCGAGCGCGACGACCTCGTCCGTGCGGAGGAGGTGCGGCGGGCTACCGGCCGCCCCCACCACCTCTATCGCCTCACAACAGACGGCCACCGGAGCGTCTCCGACGGCTACGACCGGATGCTGGCGCTGCTCGTGGAGCAGGCGGGCGGCATGGAGCCCGGCGACGTGGCCGGGGCCACGCCGGACGAGCGGCGCGCCCTCCTCTTCCGCCGGGCAGCGGGGGCGCTCGCGACGCGCTACCAGGGGGAGATCCGTGCGCTCAGGGGGGGCGAGCAGGCGGGGCGGCTGGTGGCCATCCTGCGGGAGCACGGCGGCTTCGCCGAGTGGCACGCGCTGGGCGACGCCTTCGAAGTGCGCGATTTCGGCTGCGTCTTCCGCGAATCCATGGGCGACGCGATGGCCTGCGCCTGGCACGAAGAATTCCTCGGCGTCGCGCTGGGGGCCGCGGTGCAGCCGGCGGCCGAGCCCGACGGGTGCGCCGCCTGCTGCCGGTATATCATCCCGGGACGGGTCTCGACGCCCGTATCAACCTGAAGGACTGGCAATGAGCGTCACCGAGCAGGACGTGCTGCGCGCCCTGAGCACCATCGAAGACCCCGACCTCCATCGCGACATCGTCTCGCTCGGCTTCGTGCAGACGCCGGAGATCGACGGCGGCGCCGTGCGCGTGCGCATCGTGCTGACAACGCCGGCCTGCCCGGTGCGCGAGACGATCGAGTCGTCGGCGCGCGAGCTGATCCTGGCGCTGCCCGGCGTGACCGAAGCCGTGGTCACGATGGAGGCGAACGTCGCCCAGCACCGGCCGTCCGGCGGACAGCCGATCGAGGGCGTGCGCAACATCATCGCCGTCGCCAGCAACAAGGGCGGCGTCGGCAAGTCGACCGTCGCCACGAACCTGGCCGTCGCGCTGGCGTCACTGGGCGCCAATGTCGGGCTGCTGGACGCCGACATCACCGGCCCGAACATCCCCACGATGATGGGACTGGGCCAGGGGTCGCAGGTAGAAGGCGGCGGCCTCAGGGTCGTCGAGCAGTACGGCGTGCGCGTCTGCTCGATCGGATTCGTGCTGCCGCGCGGCACGCCGGTGGTCTGGCGCGGCCCGATGATCGGCACGGCGGTGCGGCAGCTGCTGCACGACATCAGCTGGGGCGAGCTGGACTACCTGCTGATCGACCTGCCGCCGGGCACCAGCGACGCCTCGATGAGCATGGCGCAGGAAGCGCCGATCTCGGGCGTGGTCATCGTCAGCACGCCGCAGGATGTAGCGCTGGAAGACGCGGCGAAGGCGGTGTCGATGTTCGACAAACTGAACATCCCGATCTTCGGCGTGATCGAGAACATGAGCTACTTCGTGTGCCCGCACTGCGGCGACCGCACGGACATCTTCGGGCACGGCGGCGCGCGGTCCGCGGCGGAGGACCTGGGGCTGGAGTTCCTGGGCGAACTGCCGCTCGACCCGGCGACGCGCGAGGCAGCGGACGCCGGCAAACCCATCGTGGTGGCGCAGCCGGAGAGCCCGCAAACAATGGCATTCATGGAAGTCGCGAAGCAGGTTGCTGCGCGGTGCAGCGTGCTGGAGTACGCAACGGGAGCATAAGATTGGTCAGATTCTTCGGTAAGCAGCCAAGCAGCAGAGTGAAGAAGTCAGACGCCACCGAGGCAGTGGCGCCGGCGAAAGCGCCCCCTGGGCCGCCCGCGAAGGCGCCCGACCCCGAGCCCGAAGCGAAGAAGCCCGCGACGCGCACCCGGCGCGCGCCCGCACGGCCGCCCCGGCGCGACTGGGCCGCCGAGGCCGCCGCAGCGCCCATCGATGCGCCGGCGCCCGCGCCGACATCGCTCGCGACATCGCCGGCGGAGGACGCCGACGGCAGCGGTGCGCCGGCCAAGCGCCGTCGGGGCACGCGCGGCGGGCGTGGCCGCAAGAAGCCCGGCGCAGCCGGTGCGGAAGCCGCCGTCATGCCGGCACCGCTCGCCCTCGTGCCGGCGGTGAAGGAGATCGCAAAACGGGGCGCGGCGCCGCCGACGCTCGAAGAGGTCGTGGCGCACCAGGCCGCCGTCCTCGATGCCTTTGCCCACAACATGAGCGCGACGATCGCCAGCCTGCAGACGAGCATCGCCGAGCTGCACAAGCAGGTCGCGAGCGAGCGCGGCCAGGCGTCCGGGGCGCAGCGCGTCGGCGTTTTCGTCGACGTGCCGAACGTGATCTACGCATCGGAGCGGCGCAACATCAACATCGACTTTGGGCGCGTGCTCGACTACTTCACCCGCGGCCGCCAGCTCGTGCGGGCCAGCGCGTACGCGCCGATCAGCGACGACCCGCAGGCGAAGCTGGAGAGCCAGCGCTTCGTGCACCACTTCGTCGGCCACCCCTACCGGATCATCACCAAGCCGCTGAAGCGGTTCGCCGACGGCTCGATGAAGGCCAACTTCGATATCGAGCTGGCGATCGACATCCTGACGATGTCGGATCGGCTCGACGTGGTGGTGCTGATGTCAGGCGACGGCGATTTCCGGCGCCTGGTGGAGATGATCTCCAGCCGCGGCGTGCGCGTCGAGGTGGTGGCGTTCAGCGAGACCGCCTCGTCGGAGCTGAAGTCCGTCGCCGACCTCTACATCGACATTGGCGCCCACCTGGACGACTTCCGCGCCAGGTAGCAAGCCCGCTCGGCATCAGCGTGTCGGAATCGTCGGGCTGCTGCCGCGCTCGCTCGTCGCGCCGGCTGTTCGCTCGCCGGACTGGCCGGGCGGCGTGTGATCCGGCCGCGGGCCCGGCGTGCCGTCCGGAGCCGGACCGGCCGTCTTCTCACCGGCGTTCCCGTGCGCCGTCGGCGTCGGTGTCGCGTCCGCACGTGCCGGGTTGGCCGGCGGCGGCTTCACCTCGACCAAGTCCGAGTGCAGGTTCTTCTCGGCGGTCAGGTCGCCCGTTACCGTCGCGGTGGCGCCCTCTGCGAGTTCGCCGGAGATCGTCGTGTTACCATCGATATTGATCTTGGTCTCGCCATCGTCCGTCTTCAGCGTGAAGACGTTGCCGTGCAGGTCCGCGATCGTGCCGGAGAGCTTCACCCGCGTCGGGCGATTCTCAGAGGCGCGCGCACCGGACGCCCCGGTACCGGCACTGGCACCGGCTTCGTTGTCCGCGCCGCTCGGCGCGCTCACGCCACCGTCGTCCCTATCGCTCGAGGTGAGGCCGGGCACGTGCGGCGACGCGACGAAGTCGACGACGGCCGAGCGCAACTCCGGCGTAGCCGCGATCGATGCCGCGGCGGCGCCCGAGACGCCCGCCAGCGCGAGCAGCGCGAAGGCGCCCGCCGGCAGCGTCAGCGATGCGAACGTCAGGCGGCGCTGCCACCACGGCGCGCGCCGCTCGGCGACGCGTTCGGCGGGCGCACCGTGCTCCGCGAGCTGGGCGCGCTCGACGGCGGCGCGCACGATCGTGTAGTTGTCCGCCAGCGCCGGCGACATCGGCAGCGTCCGGGCGCTTGCGTCCTGCGATGCCCGGAGCGCGATCTCCAGCTCCGGCCGGAGCGCGGCGCTCTGCGACGCAAAGCGAGCCAGCACGGCCTCGATTGGCTCGCCCCCCACGACGGCATCGATCGCGGCGTCCAGGGCCTCGTCGAACGATTGCTGCGCGGTCATGCGGTCTCCTGCCTCTCGTGGCCTTCGGCGAGCAGGCGGCGCAGGGAGCGAAGCGCACGCGTCTGCAGCGCCTTCACCGCACCCTCAGGCTTACCCATAACCGTCGAGACTTCCGCGTTGCTCATTCCGTGATAGAAGCGCAGGATCACCACCTGCTGCTGGTCCTCCGTCAACGCCCGGATCCCGCGCATCATGTCGCTCCGGTCGTCAAGTTCCTGCAGTGCGTCCTGTCGCTCCTCGATCTCCTCCGGCGCTTCCGCCAGCTGGTGCTGCGACCGCCTCGCCGACGCCTTGCGGTGGTCCGCCGTGACGTTGTGCGCGATGCGGTACAGCCATGCCAGGAGCGGCGTCCCGCGGTACGAGTACCCCTTGATGCCGCCGATCGCCTTCACGAAGACATCGGCGGCGAGATCCTCCGCCGTGTGCTGATCTCCCAGCCGGTAGAAGATGTACGCGTACACCTGCTGCGCGTGCCGGCGGTAGATCTCCGCCCATGCGTCCTCGTTCAGCGTCCGGGCCGCCTCCGCCAGCCACTCGTCGGACGCGTCCGCGAGGGCCGGCGACGGGTTTCCGTTCGCCGCAGCGGATTCGATCCGCTCCACCTGTTTATCTGCCTTTGAGAACAAAAGGATACGCCTGCAAGCTGAATCTGACGGCAACGGCGCGAGGGGCACCGTACCAGAGTAAGTGTCGGCAGAAGCAAGTGGCAACGAAAACCGGGGTGCTCGCGAGGATCGGGCTACGGGCCGACGAACACCGTGCCGGCCATGACGTGGTGAATAATGCAGTAGTAGTCGAACTGCCCGGCCGAAGAGAACGTATGTGCGAACGACTCGCCCTGCTGCTTGGTGCCGCTGTCAAACGACTTGGACTCGTCGGTGACTGTGTGCGGCAGGCTGCCGCTGAAGTCCCACGTAACCGTGGCCCCGACCGGCACCCGAATGGCCTTCGGGCTGTAGTCCTTGTCGATCACCTTCACCGACGCCTGCTGCCCGGTGAAGACCACCGGCGTCAGACTCGAGGCGCCGCGCACACTCGGCTTGCTGTTGCCGCCGCCGCCGCCCTGCGTGGCCAGCAGGAACGCCGCGACGACGATGGCGGCCAGCGCCACCGCGCCCGCGGCGAGCGTCAAGCTCCGGTTGCGGTTGCGGCGCGCAGTCTTCGCTTGCTGTTTGGCTGTCTTCTTCGACAACGTCAACCTCTGCCGCAGCTTCCGGGAAATACGGCCCGGGCGGTAGGGCCGTTTGGACTGCCCGCGAGCGCCGCCTGTACTTCGGTGCCCTCTCGTCTGTCTATCTCGCGTCCGCCTATTGGGGTATCATCGCCGCCATGGACAAGCACGAGATCGAACGGCGCATCGCGGACCGCGGCATCGAGACGGTGAAGATCGGCACCCCCGATATGGACGGCGTCTACCGGGGCAAGCGCGTCTCCGCCAAGCAGTTCCTCGCCGGCTGCGAGGGGGCGGGATTCGCGCAGTGCGACGTGATCTTCGGCTGGGACATCGCCGAGGAGGTGATCGCCGGGCCGAAGCTGGCCGTCGGCAGCGCCGACACCGGCTTCG
>Ga0315281_10007392_pt1 | contig 15479 bp, 14 predicted proteins | sample YL17G07_0_MG_FD_204540 | JGI IMG/M metagenome (GOLD analysis project Ga0315281, IMG submission 204540) | Sediment microbial communities from Yellowstone Lake, YNP, Wyoming, USA - YL17G07_0 | ecosystem: Environmental > Aquatic > Freshwater > Lake > Sediment | place: USA: Wyoming | collected...
CACGACGATCGAGCTGCGCTGACATCATGAGCGGGTGAGCGACCTCAGCGACCCGCGTCCGTCCGACCCGCGCCCGTCCGACCTCGAGCGTTTCGGCTGGCACCCCGAGCCGGAGTTGCTCGGCTTCACGGACCCGGCCGAGTCCCGCGCCGCGCTGGAGCGCCTGGGCGCCGAGGCCTGGTCCGTGGCGATGGACTACCTGTACGGCGAGGCCATGCGGCGCCCGACCGCACCGGAGTCCACCACGGAGCTGCGACGCGGCTTCTTCGGCGCCACCGGGCTGCCCGCGTCCGCGCCGCCCCTGCCCGCGCCGAGCGCGGAGCTGCTCGAGGAGTTCCGCCGACGCCTGGCGCCATTCCAGTTCAACGCCTCCCACCCGCGCGCCCTGGCCTACTTCTCGCCGCCCTCGCTGCCCATCGCCATCGTCGGCGAGCTGCTGGCGCAGTGGATCAACCAGGGCGTGGACGTGGGCCACTCGTCGCCGACCGCGAGCCTCGTCGAGGAGGAGGTCGTGGCCTGGCTGCGCGAGGCGGCCGGCTATGGCCCCGGCTCCTTCGGCGTGCTCACCTCCGGCGGCGTGATGGCCAACCTCATGGCCATCGCGGTGGCGCGCGACATCGGCCTGGCCCGCCAGCTGGGGATGGCCGATCCGCCGCGGGGCGTGGCCCTCGAAGGCGTGCGCGCGTACGCATCGGACCAGGCTCACTTCTCGATCGCGCGGGCGCTGGACCTGCTGGGCTTCCCGCCGCAGACGCTGCACATCGTGCCCTCCGACGAGTGCTTCCGCCTTGGCGGCGGACCGGTCGCCGCGGCCATCGCGGAGGACCGCGCGGCGGGCCTGCGGCCGTGGCTCATCGCGGCCGTGGCCGGTGCCACGAACACCGGCTCCGTGGATCGCCTGGGCGAGCTGGCGGACGTCGCGGAGCGCGAGGGGCTGTGGCTCCACGTGGATGCCGCGTACGGCGGCGCCGTGCGGCTCTCGGCGCGCGAGGCCTGGCGCGTGGCGGACCTGGAGCGGGCCGACACCGTCACGCTCGACCCGCACAAGTGGTTCTTCCAGCCCTACGACGTGGGCGGGTTGCTGGTCAAGCGCCGCGACGACCTGCTGCAGACGTTCCACCGCTCGCCGGAGTACTACCCGAGGGCGCGCCCCGAGGAGGAGCCGCTGCACTGGTACCAGTATTCGATGGAGGGGACGCGCCGCTTCCGCGGCCTGAAGCTGTGGCTGACCTGGAAGTCGCTCGGGACGGAGGGCTTCGCGCGGCTCATCGAGGCGAACCTCGACATCGCCGCGTACCTCGCGCGGCGCTGCCGGGACAGCGACGACTTCGAGGCGCTGCCAGAGGAGCCGGAGCTGTCCGTGGTCTGCTTCCGGCACCTGCCCGGGGGCGCCGAGGCTTCCGCAGCGCTCGACCCGGATGCGCTCGACCAGCACCAGGAGCGGCTGCAGCGCGCGCTCGAGGTCTCCGGTGACGGCTGGGTCTCCACGACCCGACTGCGCGGCGCCACCTGGCTGCGCGCGGGCATCGTCAACTACCTCACCACGGAAGCGGACATCGACCGCCTGCTGGCCACGCTGCGGCGCCTCGCGGAAGAGGCGGTCACCGACCGTTGAGCACCGCCGACCGGGCCCGGACGTTGCGATCTGGTGTCGACGGTTGACGGCGGCTCGATGTTCGCCCACACTGCGCAGACTGTGAACCCCACCTGCGTCATGTCGATGTGTATGCCCTGGCGGCCCCGCCGTGCGGAGGATGGGGTCTGACGGTTTCGCGCATCTGATGCAGGAGCGGGACCGCCAGACAGGTCCCGGGGCCGCGGACTCCTCACCGGAGCCGCGGTCTTTTGTTTCCTCCGAACACCACGACGGGTAGCCGCCGATCCAGATGCCCCTCCCAGGGGCCCGGGGCCGACGACCGCACCTACCCGTTCCCTTCACCGGAGGAAGCCACCATGACCGAATTCGACCCGACCCCGTTGCGACCAGAGACGCTGGCGCTGCACGCCGGACAGAAACCCGACCCGGCCACCAACGCCCGAGCGGTGCCCATCTACGCCACGACGTCCTACGTCTTCAACGACGCCGCCCATGCCGGCCGCCTCTTCGCCCTCGAGGAATTCGGCAACATCTACACGCGCATCATGAACCCGACGACCGGCGTCTTCGAGGAGCGCATGGCGGCGCTCGAGGGCGGCGTCGGGGCCCTCGCGACGGCCTCCGGACAGGCTGCCGAGACGCTCACCTTCCTCAACCTGGCGCGCAGCGGGGACAACTTCGTCTCCTCATCGAGCCTCTACGGCGGCACCTACAACCTGCTCGTCCACACGCTCCCCAGACTGGGCATCACCACCCGGTTCGTCGACGGCACGGACCCGAGCGCCTTTGCGGCGGCGATCGACGGGCGAACGCGGGCCGTCTTCCTGGAGACCATCGGCAACCCGCGCCTCGACGTCCACGATCTGACCGCGATCGCGGACGTCGCCCATGCCCAGGGCGTGCCGCTCGTCGTGGACAACACGTTCGCGCCGATGCTCAGTCGCCCCATCGAACACGGTGCGGACATCGTCATCCACTCCGCGACGAAGTGGATCGGCGGCCATGGCACGGCCATCGGCGGCGTGGTGGTCGACGGGGGCACGTTCGACTGGGCCGGTTCGGGGCGCTTCCCGGACTTCATCGAGCCTGATCCCTCGTACCACGGCGTCAGCTATGTGAACGCCTTCGGCAAGCTCGCCTTCATCATCAAGCTCCGCGTCCAGCTGCTGCGGGACCTCGGCCCGGCCCTGTCGCCGTTCAACGCCTTCCTGTTCCTGCAGGGCCTCGAGACGCTGCCCCTGCGCATCGCCCGCCACAGCGAGAACGCCCTCGCCGTCGCCCGCTGGCTGGAGTCCCGGCCCGAGGTCGGCTGGGTCAGCTATCCGGGACTGCCGTCCCACCCTTCCCACGCACTCGCGAACCGCTACCTCGATGGCGGCTACGGCGGGATCGTCACCTTCGGCGTCAAGGGCGGCGTCGAGGCCGGCCGTCGGCTCATCGACTCGGTCAAGATCTTCAGCCTGCTGGCGAACGTCGGTGACGCCAAGTCGCTGATCATCCATCCCGCATCCACCACCCACCAGCAGCTGACGCCGGAGGACCAGGTCGCGAGCGGCGTGACCCCGGACCTCATCCGGCTCTCCATCGGCCTCGAACACGTCGACGACCTGATCGGCGATCTCGGCCGGGCGCTGCACGCGGCGAGCGCCGCGGAGCAGCTCGTGGGAGCGGCGGGATGAGCGCCGAGCCCCAGGTCGGCTCCGGGGGCCCCGCCGAGTCGGGGCCCCAGCCCACGGGCGGCGGTCGCCTGGAGTTCGCCGTGCTCGGACCGCTCGAGCTCGAGTCCGGCGCGCTCCTGCCCGCACTGACCGTGGCGTACCGGCACGATGGACCCGCGCCGGGTGAGGCGCCACAGGTCGTGGTCGTCCATGCACTGACCGCTTCGGCGGACGCCGCCGGAGACTGGTGGGCGCCGCTCATCGGTCCCGGCCGCGCCCTGGACACCGATCGGATCGGTGTCGTCTGCGCCAACCTCCTGGGCGGGTGCTATGGCACCACGGGTCCCACGTCGCGCGATCCGGCCACGGGCCGCGCCTACGGCAGCACGTTCCCGGACGTGACGCCGCGCGATCAGGCCCGCGCACAGTGGCAGCTGCTCGATGCCCTCGGCTTCGAGCAGCTCGCCCTGGTGGTCGGCGGCTCGCTCGGCGGGATGGTCGCCCTCGAGATCGCTCTTGCGCGTCCGACCGCCGTCCGCCACGTGATGCCCATCGCCGCACCGGCGGCGACCGGGCCACTGGCCATCGCCTGGAACCACCTCCAGATCAGCCTCATCGACCGCCTGGGCGACGAAGGACTCGCGCTGGCGCGTCAGCTGGCGATGACCACCTACCGATCCGAGGTCGACTTCGATGGCCGCTTCGGCCGCCGGTCGGAGTCCGACGGGCGGCCTTCGATCGTCAGCTACCTCGATCACCATGGCAGCAAGCTGGTCGATCGTTTCGACGCCCAGGCCTACCGTGTCCTGGCCGGAGCCATGGATCGCCACGACATCGGGGTCGGACGGGGCGGACAGGAGGCCGTGCTGAAGACGCTCGCAGCCGCCGGGACCCGCCTCACCGGCGTGGGCATCAGCGGCGACATCCTCTACGGCCCTGCCCAGCTGCGGGCGCTCGTCGACGCGGGGCGCTCCGTGGGCGTCGAGGCCGGCTATCGAGAGCTGGCCTCGACCAAGGGCCACGATGCCTTCCTCGTGGAGTGGGAGCAGCTCTCCGCGCTGATCGGCGGGGCCCTGGCCGCGGAGTCCGGCGCCCGGATCTAGCTAGAAGAAGGTCCGCACCGCGTCGATGACGGCGAAGTCGTCGTCGATGACCGGGATGACCTGCCAGCGGTCGAAGGTCGTACAGGGATGGGTCGTCCCGAAGCCGACGAGGTCGCCCGGCTCGAGCCCGACTGCCGGCTCCAGCGCCAGGAAGGCATGCTGGTCGTTGAGCTGCGTGACGCGCAGGCCCTCAGCGCGCGTGGGCCGGTTCGCGCCGGCGCGCCAGGTCCAGCGCACCGTGGGCAGCGACACATCCCAGGAGAGATCCCGCCTTCCGGCCGAGGCGAAGGCCTGGCCCCGCTCCGGCCGGGACAGCACGCGTGCCCAGATGCCCGCCGCAGGACGGAACTGGCCGGCGAAGCCGGCGCGGCGAAGGGGACTCTCATCGTCATCCGGGATGTCGGCGTGCGCGATGTAGGAGCCCGGCCGGATGATCACCTGCGGCCGATCCGCGGCCGGCCAGGCGTCGTGCAGCTCGTCGACCACGAGGTCGAAGTAGAACGAGCCGGCGGCGCTCATGATCGCGCTCCGGGTGGAGGGCAGGATGCCGGCCGCGACGAACGCCGTCAGCCCCTCGCGCAGGCCCGCCAGATAGGTCCGGATCCGCTCCACCGCGCCGGGCGCGCCGTGGTAGCCGAAGAGCCCCTCGTAGCCGGCGATGCCGGCGACCTCCAGGCCGGGCACGGCCGCCGCCGCCCGTGCCACCTCCAGCGCTTCCCCGATCGTGCGGCAGCCGGTGCGGCCGCCGGGGATACCGATCTCCACGAGCGCACGCAGCCGGCTCCCCGGACCCGCCGCGCCCAGCGCCTCGGCGGCGGCCGCAACGCCCGCGACCGAGTCGAGGTAGAAGAGGAACTCGAAGCCGGGGTCGCGCTCCAGCTCGCCCAGCACCCAGCCCAGCGCGGGTGCGTCCACAAGCTCGTTCGCGAGCAGGACCCGCCGGACGCCGAAGCGGCGGTAGACCATGAGGTGGTCGATGGTCGCCGCCGAGATGCCCCAGGCGCCGGCATCGAGCTGGCGCGCGAAGAGCTGCGGCGCCATGGTCGTCTTGCCGTGCGGCGCGAGGTCCACGCCGCGGATGGCGCAGAAGTCGGCCATCACGCCGATGTCGTTGGCGAGGTCAGACTCGACCAGGGTCATGAGCGGGAACGTGAAGCCGGCGCGGTCCAGGCGCGGCCGGCCGGCCACCAGGTCATCGATGGAGACCGTCTTGCGGGCCAGCGGCAGGCCCTTGGTCGACCACGGCGACGGCTCGCGGCGCAGGGCGGCCAGGGCCTCGCGGTCGATGAGCGGGCTGGTCGCGGTCACGTGCGCAGTGTCGCACGAGGCGCGGCCTCGCGGCGAAGTGGCTACGCGAAGGGGTCCACGACCTCGATCCCGTCGAAGCGCCGGAAGCCCCGGTCGCGCGTGTAGATGCGACGCACGCCGTGCTGGAGCATCAACGCGGCCACGTGCGCGTCCGGGACATCCGTGCCGCGGACCTGCGCCCCGGCCGTCGCCCGGAACAACTCCCAGAAACCGTCCATCTCGCCGGGGACGCGCACATGCGGCCGCGCGACGAGCCCGTCGATGTTGCCCATGGCCAGCGTCGGCGAGAGCGGCCGCGGCAGGATGCCCGGGTGCGTGACGATGCGCAGGTAGCCCAGCAGCGTCGGCCAGAACAGGTAGACGAGCTCCGGCCCTGCGGCCAACTCCTCGATCAGCCTTCGAGCCGGCCGATGGTCGTCGTCGGCCTCGTTCGAGGCGGAAACGAGCACGTTCGCGTCGACCGTCGAGCTCACGACCGCCCGTCGAGGATGGCCGCGACCGCCTCCCTGTCCTCGAGGTCCACGAGGGGACGGCCGAGGTCGCCGGATCGCCATGCGAACGCCGGCGCCGGTGGATGTCCGTCCTCGCGCAAGGCGCCGGCCAGGACCTCCGACGCGACCTGGCCCATGCTCTTGCCGTCTCGATCGGCCCGGCTCCGGAGCTCCCGGAGCACGGCGGGGTCCAGGTCGAGCGTGGTGCGTGACATGATGTGTGATGCTATAGATATGCACATCTGATGTCAAGGCGACTCAGGCGCGAGCGACGACCTCGTCGAGCGCTACCGCGGTGATCGAGCCGCGCTCGTGGAGGAACGCGCCGAGGTGCAGGCAGTTCGGGTCGAGCGCCTCCCACTCGGCCGAGATCCAGGCCACGAGGCCGCGGTCGGTCGTGGCAGGCACCGCGAGGAGGAGGTCCCGCATCGGCGCGATGAGCAGGTGTGGCCCGCTCCCCATCAGACGCTCGATGCACTCCGGGACGAGGATGAGCGTCGAGGCGATGCCCAGGCCCGACTGGAAGGCGGCCACAGGGACCCCATCGATGGAGCCGTGATGGACCGCGCCGCGGTCGCAGGTCGCGACCATCCGTCGCACGTTGGCGAGGGCGGTCGTCGTAGCAGTCTCCACGCCGACGCCCCAGCGGTCGAGCTGTGCGTGGTCCACGAACGTCACGGCCGGACCGAGATCCAGCCCGAAGCCGGTCAGCACGCCTGGCGGTAGCATCGCCCGCACGAGTCCCTCGATGGCGACGGGCAGCGGTCGGACGCGCGGCAGCAGCGGGACGAGCCGATGGCGCGCCACCTCCCAGGGTGCCTCCGGATCGAAGTCGTCGAGCGCGGCCATGATCGAGGCCCGGTCGGCGGTGACGACGCCGGGCCCTGGCTCCGGCCCGTCGAAGACCTGGACCTCGAAGCCGTGCCTTGTCCTGCCGGACGACTTCCGGCCTCGTCGGGGGCGGCGATGATCGCGGGGAACCGATCGTTTCGACATGGCCGGCATGGTGAGGAGCGCGGCTCATCGGGCGCTCACCGCCGGCTTACCTGCCGCCTGACTCGCGCCATGACCGGCGCGGCGGGCCGCTTCAGCGGCCGCGAAGATGTTCCTGCGGCCTCAGGGCTCTCTGTGCACGCCTGCCCAGCGCAGCACGCGCCCGCCGGTGGTGCCCTGCACGATGAGCGTGAAGAGCACGATGCCGAAGGTGATCCCCTGGAGCAAGGCGCGGTCCGGCGTACTGTCCGGGATGGAGAGCGCCAGCGCCGTCGCGACCGCTCCCCGCAGGCCCGTCCAGTTCAGGACGTGGAGCCACGAGAGTGGGAGCGCGGGCACCGACCCGACCCGCCGCTCCAGCCGCGCAGCCCCGCCGAGCAGCAGGTAGACGACGAGCGCGCGCCCGAGGAGGACCGCGACGACGCCCCACCCGATCCAGACGGCTGCTGCCGCGAGCGACCCCAGCGGGATGGCGATGCCGATGAGCAGGAAGGCGGCGCCGGTCAACACGAAGGCCAGGAACTCCCAGACGCCGTCGATCGACTCCTGTGCGCGCGGGCTCAGCCCCACGCGCCGGCCGTACGTGCCCAGGACGATGCCGGCCACGACGCTGGCGATGATGCCCGAGGCATGGACGAGGTCGGCCACGAGGTAGGTGCCGTAGGCGGCGAGCAGCGTCAGCGTGAGCTCGACGAGATGGTCGCTCGTGGCCCGCAGCGTGCGCGAGATGAGAAAGCCGGAGACGGCGCCGATGGCCACGCTCCCGAGGAGGCCGACGACGAACCGGACGACCGCGTCGGTGAGCGTCGGCGGCTGCGGGCCGAGCGCGGCGAGCGCGACCACGAAGACGAGCGCCGCCGTGCCGTCGTTGAAGAGGCTCTCCGCATCGACGAGCGTGACCAGGCGCCGTGGCGCGTCGAGCCGGCGCATCGCGCTGACGACCGCGACCGGGTCCGTCGCCGAGACCATCGCTCCGACCAGGAATGCCTCGCCCATCGGCAGCCCGGTCGCCGCGTTGAGCACGAAGGCGACCACCGCGGCCGTGACGATGACCCCGGGCACCGCGAGCAGTGCGACGCCTCCGAAGGTCCGCCGCAACTCGTCGCCGTCCAGCCGAAACGCGGCCTCGAACACGAGCCCCGGCAGGAGCACCGCCACGATGATCTCCGGGGACAGCCGGATGGTCTCGTGGATCGGCAGCGCGGAGACGACCAGCCCGACCAGCACGAGGGCGACCGTGTAGGGAAGCCGCAGCTTGCCCGAGACGAAGACGACGGCGGGCAGCGCGACGAGGAAGGCGACGAACAGGACGAGGATGGTCGAAGGTGCGGCTCCGGTCACCCGGCCATCCTAGACCGGCTGCCGACCGGGCCGGCGGTCAACTCGCGAGCAGGCGCTTCACCACGTCGACCGCCGCGCCGGCGTCGGGCGCGAAGGCGTCCGCGCCGATGTGCGCCGCGAACTCGGCAGTGACCGGCGCGCCGCCGATCACGACCCTGACGCGGCCGTCGCCGTACGCGGCGTGGACGGCCTCGACCGCGCCGCGCATGTTCACCATCGTCGTCGTGAGCAGCGCGCTGATGCCGACGATCCGGGCGTCGTGCTCGCGCACGGCTTCGACGAAGCGGGCCGGCCGGACGTCCGTACCGAGGTCGATGACGCGGATGTTGGCGCCCTTCCACATCATCCCGACCAGGTTCTTGCCGATGTCGTGGAGGTCGCCCTGGATGGTGCCGATCACCGCCGTGTGCTCGGGCTCTATCCCGGCGTCCACGAGGAGCGGCTCCAGGAGCGCCATGGCCACCTTCATCGCGCGGGCGGCGACGAGCATCTCGGGGACGAAGATGACGTTGGCCTGGAAGTCTGCGCCGATGTGCTCCATCGCCGCCATGAGGGCGCCCAGGATGGTCGAGGTGTCCACATGCCGGTCCATCGCCGCCCGGGTCAACGTCGCGGCCGCCATGGCGTCGCCGCGCTCGACGGCAGCCGTCAGGTCACCCAGATCGTTGCCGGGGCCAGTCATCGCGTCCACCTCGAAACGGCGGTCAGGCTGGTGCTAGTCTAGCCCGCGCGTCCCAGCGGTCGGGGAGAGGAAGTGATGATGACTCCGCGCGAGCGAGTCGCAGCGGCCCTCGCTCACCGGGAGCCGGACCGGGTCCCCATCGACCTGGGCAGCACCCTCGTCAGCTCCATCACCACGGCCGCCTACCGCCCGCTGCGCGAGCACCTCGGGCTGCCCCCGGTCGAGATGGCGATCTTCGAGCAGACGCAGCAGCTGCCCTACCTGGCCGAGGAGGTCCTGCAGCGTTTCGCCGTCGACACGCGCGCCGTGGCCCTCCCGCCGGAGCGCGCCTTCCGTCCCACGCTCATCGACGACGGCGAGTACTGGGCGTGGATGGACGTCTGGGGCGCGAAGCTGCGCATGCCCAAGGTCGGCGGCCTCTACTTCGACTGGGTCGAGCATCCGCTGCCCGAGGTGACGGTCGACGCCGTCCGGGCGTATCGCTGGCCGGAGTTCGTGCCGGCGGAGGAGCTCGCAATCATGCGCGACTCGGCGGTCGCGCTCCGTCGGGACACCGACTACGCGCTGGTCGGGACCGCCAACCTCGGCGCCGGCATCTTCGAGCAGGCGTGCAGGATCGCCGGCATGGAGAGCTTCATGATGGCCATGGTCACGGACCGGCCGGCCGCGGAGCGGCTGCTGGACGGCATCACGGACTTCCTCGTCGAGGTGGCCTGCCGGTACCTCGACGAGGTCGGGCCCTTCCTCGATGTCTACCAGTACGGCGACGATGTCGCCACGCAGACGTCCTGGATGATCAGCCCCGACGCATACGCCTCCCTCATCAAGCCGCGACAGCGGCGGCTGTTCGAGGCCATCAGGTCCAGGACCGACGCGAAGCTCATGTACCACGGCTGCGGCGCGGTCTTCGACCTCATCCCCCACCTCATCGAGATCGGCGTGGACGTCCTGAACCCGGTCCAGGTCTCCGCCCGCGGCATGGACACGAAGCGGCTCAAGGCGACCTACGGCCGGGAGATCGTCTTCTGGGGTGGTGGCGTGGACACGCAGCGCGTCCTACCGTTCGGTTCCCCCGACGAGGTTCGGGCCGAGGTGCGCCGCCGGATCGACGACCTCGCTCCCGGCGGCGGGTTTGTCTTCGCCGCGGTCCACAACATCCAGGCCGGGGTCCCACCCGCGAACATCGTGGCCGCCTTCGAGGCGGCACTGCGCGGCTGACCGCGCGGAGCCCGCGTTTCAGACGCCTGAGACAGCCCGCGCCGCAAGCTCGGCCGAGACGCGTCGGGGGATCGGGGGCTGATGATCAGCTCCTCGATCGAGCGCCTCTCGTACAGGGCGTATCGTGGCGCCCGCCCGGACGTCCCAGGGCAGCCATGGAGGTCGAGATGGAACCCGGCAATCGCCCCTACGTCGCACCCGATACCGAACCCGGCGACGCCGGGACCGAGGAATGGGCCGACACCGTTCCTGCACCCGGGGACCCGGCCCGACACGGATCGCTGGCCGATGCAGTCCACAAGACGGATGCCGAAGGTGCCCTCGAAGGATCACCGGCCGACAGGTTCCTCACCGACCCGGACGCGATCCACGCCCACAAGGAGCCGGGGCACGGGGCCTAGGACGAAGGACTGAGGCAGGCCATCGCCTATACTCGGGTCCACGCCGACATAGCTCAGCGGTAGAGCAGCTGTTTCGTAAACAGCAGGTCCTCGGTTCAAATCCGAGTGTCGGCTCCAGCGATCGACATCCGAAGCCGGCCGCAAGGCCGGCTTCTTCGTGGTCCGGTGCCAGGCGCGGGTCAGGCGGTCAGCGCACCGATCGGGATCACCGCCGCCTGTCCTCGCGGACGTAGCCGTAGCCGGTGCCGTGATCACCGCCAACGCGAGCGGCCGGCCCGCCGCCACCCATCCACCCTGCCCTTCAGGCGAAGAAGGTTCTCGGTGATCCGGGCGAGCGAACGCAGCAGTCGACCGACGGCCGCCGGGTCCCGACGGACCCCGTGAAGGGGGGTATTTGCGACGAGTGCGGGGGGATGCTTGCGAAAGATCCCGCGGGACGCTTGCGGCAGGTCGATCGAGCGGTGCGGACTTCCTGCTGGCCACCAGCGGGACTTATTCGTGGCTGCGGGCACCCTGGCTGGCTCCTACGATGAACGCCTCTGCCGGCAGACGAAGCCGCGTAGCACGCGCAGGAGGTCGAGCGATGCCGCGCCGAGGTCTGAAACCTTTCGCGGACCCGCGACCTCGGGAGAAGTGATGGGTGTGGATCAAGGCTGGTGCGAAACCCGTCCGGCCCAGACACGAACTGCCGTAGGCCAAGCGCGCACGACGCTCGGGCTTCGTGCCACTGATGCCTCCCATGGCACCGGGACCGGCTAGGAGACGAGGGCCGTGCCTACAACCCTTCTGGAGCGGGACCGGCTGAAGCGCCGGGCCATGGTCTCGGCGGTGGTCGTCGCCGAGCCGGCCCGCTGCGTCGAGTGCGGCATCTGCACGTTCAACTGCCCGCTGGGCATCGACGTCCGGACTCATGTCCGCCTGAGGCAGCCGGTGGCCGACACCTACTGCCTGACGTGCGGCGAATGCGTGGCCCGCTGTCCGCGCGGCACCCTGCATTTCGAGCTGTCCACGGTGTTCAGCGCCGGCTCGATCCTCGGCGGCGGCTGAGATGGCTCGACGCTATGTGATCGTCGGCAACGGACCGGCGGGCGTCACGGCGGCGGACACGATCCGGCGTCACGATCCGGCCGGCGACATCCGCATCGTGGGCAACGAGAACGTCGGCTTCTACTCCCGACCCGGCCTGGCCTACCTGCTGACGGGCATGATCCCCGAGGAAGGGCTGTTCTCGCGCCCGGGATCGGCCGACGATCGCGCGCACGTCCAGCGGACGGTGGGGACGGTGCAGGCGATCGACCCCCGGGGCCATCGGATCGAGTTGGCCGACGGCGAGGTGCTCGGCTATGACCGCCTGCTGCTGGCCGTCGGGGCTCGAGCCGTACGGCCGGAGATGCCCGGGATCGACCTGGAGGGCGTGGTCACGCTCGACAACCTGGCGGACGCCCGGCGCATCGTGCGCCTCGCGCGGCGGGCCAAGCGGGCGTGCGTCGTGGGCGGCGGGATCACCGCGATCGAGCTGGTCGAAGGCCTCGTGGCGCATGGTGTCGAGACCCACTACCTGATGCGCGGCGAGCGCTACTGGGCCAGCGTCCTCGATGCGCACGAGTCGGCGCTGGTGGAAGAGCGCCTGGTGGAGGACGGGATCCGGATCCACCGCGGCGTGGAGCTCGCCGGCGTGATCGGGCGCAAGGGCCGGGTCTCGGGGGTCGAGACCCGCGACGGCACCGTGCTCGCCTGCGACCTCCTGGCAGTGGCCATCGGCACGCAGCCGCGTCTCGAGCTCGCGCAGCAGGCGGGCCTGGAGACGGGACGCGGCATCTGGACCGACGCCACCTTCCGGACGAGCGACCCCGACATCTTTGCCGCCGGCGATGCAGCCGAGGTGCTCGACCCGGCGACCGGCAAGCGCGGGCTCGACAGCCTCTGGTCGGTCGCCGCCGAGCATGGACGGGTCGCCGGGGAGTACCTGTGCGGCCTCGGTCGGCCATACCGCCGACCGGCGCCCTTCAACGTCACGAAGATCGGCGGCGTGACCACGACGCTCATCGGCGCCGTCGGCACCGGCAGCCGCGAGGGTGACCTGGTGACGTTGGCGCGAGGGGACAGCCAGGCCTGGCGGGATCACCTGGACGCGTTCGCCGTGATCTCCGACGCGGGCGCCAACCATTTCCGGCTCCTGCTGGGCGAAGACCGGATCGTGGGCGCGGTCGTGATGGGCGACCAGTCCCTCTCGCGGACCCTCCAGCACCTGATCCGGGAACGAGTTGACATCCGCGCCGTGCGCGACCGTATGATTGGGCGTCCCACCGAGATCCGCCCGGTACTCGCGGCCCTCATGGACATGGTGCTCTCCCTTGGCGCGCTATAGGGAGCTCGGGGCAGCGCTGCTCGCGATCGTCACCATCACGGCGCTGTACGGCGCCTTCGTGCAGACCGTCGGAGTCCCGGCGGCGAGCGGCTTCCTCGGCCACAGCCTGGGGATCGTCGGCTTCGCGATGATGCTGATGACCGAGACCCTCTACTCGCTGCGCAAGCGGGCCATGCGCCGGCCGCGGGGAAGCATGCGCTCGTGGCTGCAGTTCCACATCTTCACCGGGATCGTCGGCCCCTACCTCGTCATCCTCCACTCGGCCTGGAGCTTCAACGGCCTGGCGGGAGCGTTGACGGTGATGACGGCCGTGGTCGTCGCCAGCGGCTTCGTCGGTCGGTATATCTACACCGCCGTCCCGCGCACGGCGGACGGGGTGGTGGTCGAGGCGCAGGACCTGCAGCTGCAGCTCGACGCCGTGCGGCAAGAGGTGGCCCGGGCATCGATGGCGAGTGGGGCGTCTCCCCGCCGCGCGGCCGGCCGCCAGGAGCGGGCGGACAAGCGGCGCCTGCGGGAGCTCGAGCGGCAGATGTCGGCGCTGCGCTGGGCGCGGAGAGTCCTGGCGACCTGGCACGCGGTCCACATCCCGCTCGGGATGGCGCTCTTCGTCATGGCCTTCGTGCACATCGGGGCCGCCGCGTACTACGCGACGCTGCTCCGCTGAGGCGAGGAAGCGATGCGGCGTCCGCTGGGCTGCCTGACCTTCTCGGCCCTCGTCGCCGCCATCCTTGTGACCTTCGTCGTCCTCCTCGTCGCCGTCGCCACCGGAGGCGGGATCTTCAGCCCGGGCGCCCTGAGCGGCGTGGCGCAGGGCGGTCCTGCCGGCGGAGTCGCCTCCCACGCAGAGCTGTCGGGCCGGTGCGACGCCTGTCACGTGGCCGTATGGTCCGGTGAGCGCATGGGCGACCGGTGCCTGGCGTGTCACACGCAGGTCCGGCAGGAGATCGACTCCCAGGGGGGACTGCACGGGCGGATGTTCGCCACGAGCGCGAACTGCCGCGACTGCCACACCGACCACCGGGGGGTGGCGGCGTCACTGACGCTCGCCGATCCGCGTGCCTTCCCCCACGAGCGGACGGGGTACGCCCTGAATGCGCACCCGCTCCGCGGCCAGGGCGGCAGCCTCACCTGCCTGGACTGCCACCCCGGCTCGCCGGTGACGTTCACGCCACCCACCTGCGCCGCCTGTCACCAGGCGCTCGCCCCGGCGTTCATGACCCAGCACCAGGAGGCCTTCGGCACGGCCTGCCTGGGCTGCCATGACGGGGTCGATTCCTACGGGAAGGCGTTCCGTCATGCCGTGTACCCACTGGAGGGCAGCCACCAGCAGACAGCGTGCGCTGCCTGCCATCCCGGGGCGACGACCCTGGCGGCCCTGAAGGCCGCGCCGACCGAGTGCTTCGCCTGCCATGCCGCCAAGGACATCCACGAGGGACGCCTCGGGACCGCGTGCGCGGATTGTCACGCCCCGACAGGCTGGACCGGCGCCTCGGTCGACCACGGCCGGACACGGTTCCCCCTCGTGGGGCGGCATGTCGGGGCGACCTGCGAGTCCTGCCACGTCGACCGGCACTGGACGGGGATCGGCCTGACCTGTGCCGGCTGCCATGCCAAGGACGATCCGCACGGCGGGCAGATGCCCGGCGACTGCGCAGCCTGCCACCTCGCGACGGCCTGGAAGGACCTCACCTTCGACCATGCCCAGACGGGATTCGCCCTCGATGGCGCACACACCGGGACCACGTGCGCCGCCTGCCATCCCGACAACAGGTTCGTCGGCACGCCGAGCACGTGCTTGGCCTGCCATCCCAGCCCCACGTCGCACAACGGCGTCTTCGGCACCCACTGCGCTTCCTGCCACACGACGACCAGCTGGAGTGGCGCGGCCTTCGACCACGACCGGTCGTTGTTCCCGCTGACCGGCGCCCACGTCGGTGTGAGCTGCACGCTCTGCCACGTCGGCAACAGGTTCATCGGCACGCCGACGACATGCATCGCATGTCACGCCGGCAACGATGCGCACAAGGGCGCCTACGGCACCAACTGTTCCGCCTGCCACACCACGACCACCTGGGCCGGCGCGACCGTCAACCACAACCTGACCGCCTTCCCGCTGACCGGTGCCCATGTCAGCGTGAGTTGCACGCTCTGCCACGTCGGGGGCGTCTACAAGGGCACGGCCATGACCTGCGCGGGCTGTCATCTCAAGATCAATCCCCACAGCAGCGCCTTCGGCACCAGCTGCGCGTCCTGCCATACGACCAGCACCTGGGCCGGCGCGACGGTCAACCACAACCTGACGGCCTTCCCGCTGACCGG
>Ga0315281_10007393_pt1 | contig 15478 bp, 13 predicted proteins | sample YL17G07_0_MG_FD_204540 | JGI IMG/M metagenome (GOLD analysis project Ga0315281, IMG submission 204540) | Sediment microbial communities from Yellowstone Lake, YNP, Wyoming, USA - YL17G07_0 | ecosystem: Environmental > Aquatic > Freshwater > Lake > Sediment | place: USA: Wyoming | collected...
CCATTGATAATTCAGGATTTCTTAAATTCGATGTTACAGAAATTCCCACACCCATTCCTGAACCTTCAACCTTAATCCTCGTTGGAACAGGCCTGTTCTTTCTGGCACGACGATTCCGAAGATCGAATATCCATCTTAAATGATGATTAAATTGAAAAGATTGTATCCATTTTAAAAGATGATAACCAAACTAAAGTATGAATGTTCTTCGGATTACTTAAAACACAGAGAGAACATTTTAGAATTGCATAAAAAAAATTCTGGGAGAGTATCTGAAAAATTATATGACTCTTTGTATATTGGGAATCTGTATGGAGAACCATTGCTCGGGCTTTGCTTTGATGATCAAAAAATAGTCGGCCAGGAAAATTATATCCGTCAGAATGTTGCATCGAATGGATGGGTATATAGGTCTGCCATAGGAATTAACACAATCGTTGACTCTAACTATAGAGTTTTTTATGGCATCTTTAAAGAATTAGTCAAGCTTACAATGAACAAGATGAAGGAAAATACTGATTTACTTTGTGCTTATGCCAATGAAGAATCCCAGCGATACTATATCAAGTATTTTAATTGGGAAATATCTTCAAAAGTCCAAGTTTTTAAGAAGGTTATAGGCTACTCCGGTCTTTCTCCAAAAAGTCTTTTAACATTGTTCAGGCCGGGCAAGTTATATAAAGATTTTTCTCTCAAAGAGGTAAACAAATTTGATCCTATCATATTGGATAAAATTATAAGCAACCATTTGGAATTTTCAAAGTATTCTTACTTTCACAAAACTGCAGAATTTCTTAATTGGAAATTTCTAAATAACAAACACTATGAATTGAAGGGATACGTGATTGAATATCAAGGTAATGCTCGTGGATACCTTGTTACTTACGATGATGGCATGGAGTTGAAGATAGCAGACTTTTTAATTGACCGGGATGATACTAATTTATTTGGAATGGCGATCAGTGCTTTAGCCTACATCGGTTTAAAGAGAGGAAAGAAACGCATTGTCATTTATGCGACTCCCAATTGTTGGTATCGGGAAACATTAAAGAAACAGATGTTCATCCGGCGATGGGATTTAGATTTTATTACGGCTTCTTTAAACAATAAACCTATTTCTGGAAATTGGATCATTCAGATAGGCGATTTCGATATCTTTTAATCATATCAGACCTTGGAAAAGATGGAAACAATTGAGAAACAGCTTATTGATTACTTCAAAATAAATACGGATAACGTAGTCGATTCAAAAACGCCTTTGTTGGAAGAAAAGATAATTGACTCGATGGGAGTGATAGAGTTAGTGGCTTTTATCGAGTCAACTTATGGTGTCGAGTTGACCGACGATGATTTAACAGTCGAAAACTTTAAAGATATCGATACCATCACTAAATTGATTTTGGTTAAGGATGGGAGTCCATCTTTATGAGAAGCTATTTAATCCATCATCTATTGGAGAATACTCTCCCTCAGTATTCGAATAAAATTGCTGTAAAGCATGGAGATCGGGTGATTACTTACCAGCAACTAATGGAAGAATCAACAAAAATGGCGATCCTTGCAACAAATTTAAAGATCAACAAAGGAGAGAGAGTAGGTATTTTATTAGATAAATCAGTCGAGCAAGTTGTATCCTTCTTCGGTATTTCAATGAGTGGCGGAGTATCTGTATTTATCAATCCAATACTCAAGAAAGACCAGGTTGAACACATTATCCGGGATTGTGATGCAAAGGTGTTGATATGTACAAAACGGGAGTGGCAAAGAAATAAAGTAGACTTGCCTATTAAAATTATTTACATGGATGAAACCCTTAATGAAGACCCTGAAGAGAAAGCGGATGGAGTCAATTGGTATGGCGTTAAAGATAATTTAGAAAACAAAATTTCAGAGGACAGTCAGATCAGCGATGATATAGCGAATATCATCTATACTTCTGGATCAACAGGAAAACCTAAAGGTGTTGTAATAACTCATAGAAATTTGATCGAGGGCGCCGAAATTGTAAGTGGATACTTAGAAATAATGGAGAAGGATAGAATTATAAGCGTATTACCTTTCAATTTTGACTATGGATTGAATCAGTTAACAACATCAATATTAAAAGGAGCAACCCTTGTTTTACATAAGTTTTTCTTAGCAAATGACCTACTGAGGGTATTGGAAAAAGAAAAAATCACTGGCTTTGCAGGGATGAATCCCATATGGGTAAAAATATTCAATGAAAAATTTGGGCCAAGCAAACAATATGACTTTTCTAACCTTCGATACATAACAAATAGCGGGGGCAAAGTCCCCGAATCAACAGTCAGGAAGATGCAAGCATTTTTCCCTCATACCAAGATTTATCTTATGTATGGATTAACCGAAGCATTCAGATCCACCTATCTTCCGCCCCATGAACTGGATAAAAGGCCAAACTCCATAGGAAAAGCCATTCCGAACGTAGAAATCCTGGTAATGAATGAAAAAGGAGAAAAGTGTAAGCCGGGTGAGGTTGGTGAGTTGGTCCATCGAGGTGCTTTGATAACAAGAGGATACTGGAATGATCCGGAAAAAACGGAGAAGATTTTTAGAAAAAATCCTTTTCTTAAAGATCAAAATCATTTAAATGAAACCGTAGTTTTTTCTGGTGATTTAGTTATGAAGGATGAAGAGGGTTTTCTATATTATGTCTCACGAAAGGACTCAATGATAAAGACCATGGGTTATAGGGTAAGTCCAACAGAAGTTGAAGAATCTTTGCTGAAACTTGATGGTGTTGTAGATGCTGTTGTTTTCGGAAAGGAAATAGAGACAGGTGATCAGATTATTGTAGCGGTGCTTCAAAGTAACTCAAAGGAAATTGATGAAAAACAATTAATGGCGCAATTCAGAAAATCTCTTCCGGAATATATGGTTCCCAAAGAGATCCATTTCGAAAAGGAATTTCCGAAGACAGCAAATGGAAAAGTGGATCGGAGCTTCTTACAAAAGAAATGGAGTTAAAAATATTTTACTTGTCTCACAGAGATCGCAGAGTTTCCTGAGGAGATATATTATCTCTGCGGGCTCAGTGTGAGTCCAGGTTGTTTCGGTAAAAATTATGGAAATTACGACACGCAACGGAAAAAGTTATCTTCGGGAAATATCCTTTGAAAATATTGTCCATCAATTTGGAACCCCCTTCTATCTTTACGATTTAAATAACATTTATGAAAAAATCCAAATGATTCGAAATCATTTTGGTGAATCCATAAAGCTTTATTATGCGATCAAAGCCAATTCAAACCTGGAAATTTTGAAGGCAATTCGTGAAAAAGTGGACGGTTTAGATATTTCATCCTCTGGGGAAATGGAACAATCTATTCTCGCGGGATATGATTCTCAAAAGCTCAGTTTTGCAGGGCCCGGAAAGACTTATAAGGAGCTTGAAAAGGCAATAGTGAATAAAATAGGTATTATAAGTGTAGAATCTCTGCGAGAGATGGAGGATTTAAGAAAGATATCCTTAGGCTTGAATACCAAGATAGATATCGCAATAAGAGTGAATCCTACCTTATTAATCAAACAATTTGCGATCAAAATGGGAGGACAGGCGACTCAATTTGGTATTGATGAAGAGAAACTCGACGGGGCTGTGGCCTATTTGAGAGAAAATGATAGTCATTTTAACTTTAAAGGGATTCATGTCTATTCTGGGACACAGTGTCTTAATGAAGAAGCTCTCGTGAAAAATGTTGATAATGTTTTGGAAATAGCTAAGAGATTAGAAAATGAGTATAACCTTGAATGTGCCTGGATAAACATGGGTGGGGGTTTTGGGGTTTCGTATCATGACAATCAAAAATTAGACATTGAGAAAATTGCAGAAGGAGTAAAGAAAGCTATCGAAAATTATAAACGGTTTACAAAAGGTAATCCTATCTTTGCTCTTGAATTAGGGAGATTTCTGGTGACCGAAGCTGGAATCTACGTAGCTAAAGTTGTCAGCCATAAAGAATCTCGGGGGAAACTATATTTCATTCTCGATGGAGGAATGAACCATCATTTGGCTGCAAGTGGTAACTTTGGGCAGGTTCTTAGGAAGAATTTCCTTGTCAAAAATTTATCCAATCCTGATGGAGAAGTTAAGAACTGCAACTTAGTGGGGCCGTTATGTACAACACTTGATCTGATGGCGAAGGATATCCCCGTTGAATCACCGAGAGTCGGAGATGCGATTGCTCTTTTGAATTCAGGCAGCTACGGGTTTACCTCAAGCCCTCTTTTCTTTTTGGGGCATGAAACGCCAGTGGAGTTATTGGCCGACGGCGATGAGATTGAGATAATTAGGAACAGGAAAAAGTTAACTGGTTTGAATTGATTAAAGCAAACTTTATTTTTCTCTACTCCCGATCAAGTTATAATTCTAGTAAGAAAAACTCTAAGGAGTATAGGAACGAATGGCTAAAGGAGCGTACAAGATTAACAGTGATTTTTCTATTAGAGTAATCCAAGACATAGAAGGGTTTAGGAACCTTAGGGATACTTGGAATAGTTTGGCAAAAAGCTCTGAGTCGTATACCCCATGGCTAAGTTATGACTGGTTTAATCTTTGCCTAAAATATTTTCTGGGTGCGAATAAATTACTTTTATTAGTGCTTCATAAAGAAGATAAAATTAGAGCTATTGCTCCTTTTGTTGTAAAAAATGAAACGTATAAAGGTATTATTCAGGCAAAGAAAATTGAATTCCTTGGTAATCTTCATTCCCCTATTAGAAATTTTCTCCTTGGAGATTCAAGCAAAGAGGGGAAGGCAAGCATCATACGAAATATATTTCATTATATTCGTGATGAGTATAGAGAATGGGATATCTTAGAACTGGACAGGATTCCAGAAGAGGATGGCGTTTATGGTATTTTCAATGATATTATTTCGCAACTTGGATTGAATTTTAGGATTTATTTTTCTGCGGGAGATTGGTATCTGGATGAAATCAATTATTCCTTTTCCCAATACTTTGAGAATTTACCAAAGAAGATCCAAAAGGATGTCCAATATTGTCGCAGACGTTTAGGAAAAATGGGAAATTTGCGATTCCAAATTGAATCAGATAGTAATTCCCTAGATCATTATTTGGATCTGTACGATAAGGTAAGGGAAAAGAGTTGGAAGGCTCCAGAAAAAGATAAAGCCTTTATTAGAGAATTTACGAAACTGGTTGCTGAGCATGGGTGGCTGAGACTTGCTTTTCTCCAATACAATGATATTCCAATAGCATGTCAAAAATGGATTGTGTGCAATCAAATAGCGTATATCTGGGATGTAGTACATGATGAAGAATATGGCAAGCATAGCCCTGGTAAAATCTTGTCTGCTGATGTTTCACAGTATGTGTTTGACCATGACAGGGTTACTGAAGTTGACTTCATGACAGGAGATGAAGCTTACAAAAAGGATTGGACACCAAAAAGGAGAGAGCGGAAGGGTATTACCATATTTAATAATTCTGTTAGAGGAAAAGGTTTGGCATTTTTAATGACCAGGCTCCTACCTGCCGTTGAAAAGAATCAATCCATATTGTCAGTCAAAAATAAGTTATCAGAATATTTAAAAAAACATCGGCGAAAATGATGTCGGGTGTATCTTATCCAGAAGGGTTTTGTTAATGGATGAAAATAATTTTCCAGTTAGTGCTGAATATTCCATAAAACAAGTTACTGATCTCGATGAATTCAAAAAGTGTGGAGATGTTTGGGACTCCATAGCGGGAAACCAGGATTCATATATGCCTTTCCTTTGCTTTGATTGGTTTAAGATATGGTTAGAGCATTTTTTAAAAGACAATAAGTTGTCAATATTATTACTTTATAAAGGACCAAAATTGATAACTATAGCACCTTTCCTAATTAAGGAAGAAAAATTTAGGGGGATTAAGGTAAAAAAAATTGAATTGATCGGGAACGTGTATTCGCCTTTCCGATATTTCGTTTTCAGTGAATTGAGTGAAGAGGAAAGATTAAAAAATCTATCTTTTATCTTCCAATTCTTATATAAGAATTATAGGAATTGGGATATCATTGACTTAAGTGGCATTCCAGAGGAAAATAAATATTTTGATACTTTAAAAATCGCAATAAAACAACTAGGTTTGAGATATAAAGAATTTATTAGTTATGGCGATTGGTATTTAGATGAAATTGGATGTTCGGGTGATGAATATTTCAACCGTTTGCCAGAAAAAATTAGAAAGGATGTTTCATACTGCAAAAGGCGATTACAGAAAATGGGTAAGTATGAATTTAAGTTAATAAGAAATGGTGATGAAATCGATCATTTTATGAACCTTTATTATGAGGTTTACTCAAAAAGTTGGCAGGAAAAAGAAGGTATTGGGCCAAATTTCCATCGCGATTTGGCAAAGATGGCTGTTAAAAATGATTGGCTTAGGTTGGGATTTCTATTCTTTAATAATCTCCCCATAGCTTCACAATTCTGGATTTCATATAGTGGTACTGCTTTTATATTGAAAACAGTTTATGACCAGAATTTTAAGAAATATTCCCCAGGGAAAATATTAACTTCCGAGATAGCGAAATTTGCCATTGATATTGATAAGGTTAAAGCCATCGACTATGTTCAAGGTGATGAGGCCTATAAGCAAGATTGGACGCCCAAAAGGAGAGAAAGAAATGGCCTCGTGGGTTTCAATAATAATATTAAAGGCAAGTATCTTGAGCTATTAACGAATAAGATCCAGCCAGTTGTCAATAAGAACGAATGTCTATGGAAAGTCAAAGAAATAATCAAAAGTCATTTCAAATAAATTGTAAAATCAATAAGTCCTTTCATTTCCTCCAATGGCTCAATACATAAGCGGTAGGCCTTCAATCCGTATTAAAAACCTGTTCAGCGAAAATAAAAGTAACGTCAGCGTCTTCCCTTTAAATCAAGAGAAATACTATTTCTTTTTCAGTGCGCGATATGCTTTAAGAGCTGGTATTAAAGCATTGGGCATTGGGCCAAGAGATGCAATGTTACTGCCATCCTATAATTGTGGGGTTGAAATAGATCCCATACTCAATTTGGGGATAAATCCAGTATTTTATAGAATTACAAAAAATCTCCATATAGATTTTGATGATTTATTAAACAAGATCACTGAGAAAGTGAAAGCAATCTTGGTGACACATTTCTTAGGATTTCCTCAACCAATCGAAAAGATAAAACAAATATGCATTGAGAAGAATCTTTACCTAATTGAGGATTGTGCTCATGCGCTGTTAAGCATCCATAATGGGAAACCTTTAGGCTCTTATGGAGATGTTAGTATATTTAGCCTATTGAAGACCTTACCCGTTCCTAACGGCGGGGTATTGGTAATAAATAATATGAATATTAAATACGATCATTCTTTTTTAAAGCCAAACTTCTTCGCCACATGTTTTTATGCTTCAGAGTTGTTAAAGCGAAGAACGGGGGGTAATAAGAATTCATCCAAAGAAAATGCTTTAAACCTCTTATACAATGGTATTTGTCTATCCCTGTCCTCTACGCGACTAATGCTGGCTGGTTTCAGAAAATATTTCAATCCCAAGGGGTTGTACCTTGTAAAACCGGATTCATACCTCTTTATAGGGGACCTTCGCTCATGGGGAATCTCTGATTTATCGAAAAGGATTATAAATAAAACAAATTTTGAAGAGATAAAGATTATCAGGCGTAAACACTTTGAATATTTACTAAATTATTTTCTTAAAAATGATCGAGGGATCTTGCCCTTTACGAAACTTCCTTCAGGTGTTTGTCCACTATTCTTTCCTATTATCGTCGAGAATGCTGAGGAGAGAGACAGATTATATACAACTCTTAAGGGCAGAGGAGTTATTTCCCACCCCTGGTGGGATAGATTTCACTCTGAAGTTCCATGGAATGAATATCCTGATGCAGTTTATCTGAAGACAAGACTTTTTGGGCTGCCGATCCACCAAGACCTCACATATAAGCATCTTGACCGCATAATAGAGGAATTTGAGAAAGCATATCAAGGCAAATAGAGGTAATCTTGTCCGAAATTAAGACATTAATGCATCAGTCATCTCACTTTTTTGCTGGTCAAATTCTTATCATGGCCGCCGGCTTCATTTCTTTTCCTATTCTGACGAGGATATTTTCTTTAGGGGATTATGGGATATTGGGGATTATCACCACTACCGTTCTCATTGCGACGGCTGTGGCAAAGCTCGGACTTCCCGGTTGGATAGTCCAATTTTATGCAGAGTTCAAGTTGAATAAACGACTTGACAGCTTTCAATCAACAATTTTGATAAGTTCTGTTGGGTGTGCTGCAACCGTTGCGATACTTTTTTATGTCCTGGGTCATTTATTTAGAAGTAAAATCTTTGAAAAGAATATTGTTAATCTGATACCTATTGTCTCCATGATTATATTTACAAGCTGCACAAGCGATATTCTCACCAGCTTTTTAAGAGCAGAACAGAGAACAAAGCTATATAATTTAGTTGCCATCATCCGCCGATATGGGGCACTCACTTTGGGTATTTTGTTGGCATTATTTATTGTTAAAGGATTATACGGGTTTTATTTCGGGCAAGTCTTAACCGGAATAGTGGTGCTCTCATTCTTGATATTTATTTCTGCTAAGAGGCAGAAAATAAGTGTAAGAAATTTTTCGACCGGAGTTTTTAGAGATTCAATCAGATTCGGTCTCCCAATGGTCGGAGGCGAGATGGGTCATCTCATTCTAAATTATGCCGATAGATATTTAGTTCAGTTATACCTGGGTTCAATATCTCTTGGCTTGTATATAGCAGGGTATAATTTGTCGACATATGTTACAGAAATGTTCATGTACCCGATTAACTATGCAATGACACCCATTTATATGAATATATTGGTCAAAAAAGGGGAAGAGGAGACAAGAAAATTTTTCACGAGGGCTTTCAGATATTTTCTTATGATAATGGTTGCAGTAGTGTTTGGGTTCATAGCTATAGGAAAAGATCTGATCAGCATTTTGGCCGGCAGTAGGTATTTGGAGGCCTATAGTGTTTTACCTTACGTGGTCATCGGACAATCCATCTATGCCTGCTCGATCATATTAAATAACGGATTATTTATTAAGAAAAAGACACATGTGGTCATGTACGTCATCTCGGTTGCCGGCCTTTTAAATATTGGGTTAAACATAATTTCAATACCGCGTTTCGGGATTCTTGGAGCAGCTCAGGCGACCTTAATCTCTAACACCTTTTACACTGTTGTGATCACTTATTTTGCCTTTAAAGAATTCAAGTTCGAAATTGATTATCCTCATATCCTGTTATACGTTTTCGTAGCTGCCGTCATGTATTTGGTTATTGGTCTCATCGATAGGGGGTCTCCCTTCGGTAATCTTGTTACAAAAATCCCGGTAGGGGTTGTCTTTTATGTCATGGGAATTCTGGTCTTAGACACCGATGTCAGAGGTGCTATAGTTAGACTGATATCCAGGTCTGGTACACCAAAGTTTCCTGTTCATTAACGAATAGGTTTAAAATTTCTGAATGATCGGCCAACCTTCATCAATCAAAAATGAAATGGCTTTTTTGGGGTTGAAAAAATCTAAATCTATTTTGAAAGGGATTTTGTTCTTCACAGCCTACTACTCCCGCATACTCCACTTATTAATTTACGTTCAGAAGAAAGTCAGGAGGCAGCATTGTGCGGCTATCCTATTTTACCACCGTTTCTGCGATGGTTCGAACGATCCTCATCAACTTCCTCATCTGGATATTCGTGAGTTCTCGATACAGATGCGCCACATAAAGAGATGGTATCGCGTAATTACTATGGATGAGTTGGCCGACAGACTCGCCTACAAAACTAATTTTGTTTCACCTTTTATTGTTATAACTATAGATGATGGTTACCTAAATAATTATACCCTGGCTTATCCTGTATTAAAGGCACTCGGTTTACCTGCTCTAATTTACTTAACCACAGGTTTTATTGGCACAAACAAGGCACCGTGGGTTGATGATTTGGTAGATATGCTGTTCTTAACAAAGGAAGAAACGCTCAGGTTACCAGAACTCTTTGGTGAGAAAATCCTCAATATATCGACTCGAAGCCAAAAAGGAGATGTAATTAAAATACTTTTTAAAGTAATGCTACGGCTTGAACACGAGGAAAAATTGCTGATAATGCAAAGATTATCTAAATCTTTAGGTGTTGAGGAGGTTTACAGAAACGGTGCCAAAAGAAGAATGCTGAACTGGAACGAAGTGATTGAAATGAGCAAAAATAACATATCCTTTGGAGCCCATACTGTTAGCCATCCCACACTGAGCAAAATGGAACCCGGGGAGGCAGAGCAGGAAATCTTTGAATCGAAAATTGAAATAGAAGCACGAATTGGGAGTAAAGTTAGACACTTTGCAATACCAAACGGAAAGGTAGAGGATTTCAATGAAGAATTGAAGAGGTATTGCGAGGAAATAGGTGTGAAAACAATAGTTTCCACCGAACCCGGTTCGGTTTCTCTCCAGTCTGATCCTTATTTCCTAAAGAGGATCAATCCTCCATCACCCATGTACATTTTCGCCTGTGAGATTGCCAGACACATGTTTTTTAAGAAAATAGAGTAGTGTAAATTACCCAATTATAAAATACTTCGGAGATCTAAGCACATGCTAACGCATTACGCTCCTCTCATTATTTATATAATGTCCTTCCCGGTAATGCTTATAACCATATTTAGGGTGGAAATTGGAATTTTATTTTTTATCTTACTTGTCCCAATCATATCAGCCATGAAGAAAATTGTTGAACTCCCAGGGGGCAACCAGTTTGCAGATTTTCTTCTGATTTCGATTGTTCTTGGGTGGCTTTTGGGGGCCTTAAGGGAAAACAGGAGAATTTTTAGAAGTTCTTTCGTCAATGGTGTCGTTATACTGGTAGTTTTTGGGAGTATTATCAACTTGATAAGGGGTTATACTTTCATGGAATTTCCGGCGGAATTAGAGCTGATTAGGCTAAAGGCCTGGAAGAATTACATGATTCTTCCGTTGATATATTTTATCGCAATAAATAATATAGACAAAGAAAAGATCGTAAAATGGATTATTGTTTGTGTTTGCCTTAGTATGCTGGTTATGGATTTCAATTTTTACACTACCTTCAGGTGGTTAAAGTCATGGCATTATTCCCATTCTGTGAGGATATCCGGCCCTCTTTACTTTCTCGGTCCAAATGAATTGGGTATATTTTATGCCATGTATACATTTCTGCTGCTTGGCATCTCGTATTTTATCGAGAATAAGAGACTCAAATATTTCGTACTATTTGTTTGTGCCTGTAATTTTTACCCCATCTTGTATTCGTACTCACGCTCAGGATACCTATGCACTATTGCAGGAATTTTGGTCCTCGGCATTATAAAAGATAGGAAGTTGCTTCTATTGTTAATCGCCCTACTCATTGTTTACAGACTTGTATTGCCCAATTCTGTAATTGAACGGATTGATATGACTTTTTTGGACAAGGAAGAAATCTCCGAAGAAGAACAACAATCCAGTGCTTTTGATATTGGAGGTTCTACTATTGAAATAACGGGAAGAAAACAACTATGGGAAAAGGCGATGAACTATTTCAAGGAGCAGCCCTTTTTTGGAATTGGCTTCGATAGTTTCCGCCAAAAAGAGGGATGGATAACTCATAGTTTGTATCTCAGGATCCTTGCGGAACAGGGTTTGGTGGGTATGATGATTTTTACTATCTTCGTGATTACTCTTTTGCTACAGTCTTACAAATTATTCAGGCATTCTAACAGCAAACTTGGTCGGGGGATTGGATTGGGTTTCTTAACGTGTGTCATTGCGCACCTGGTGGGAAGTGGGGCCGGAGATCAATCCCTCTATTACAATTTGATGGCCATCTTCTGGCTGTTTATGGGCATTGTAGCAAGTTTTAGTATTAACTCAGTGAATGATTATGAACATGGTAAGAAAGGAAATCAAACTTTATAATAGTTTCGCAATAGAGAGAGACCCCAGGCATGTTCCAGTCAAGATATTTACCAGGTAAGGTTTAAAAGCTTCTGAAGCATATCTTCCAAGAGGTTTGACAAGCCCGGATTATTAAACTTTAGTCCTTTTTGAGAAGGCCAAAACCTTTGAGAGTAGGGATATATAAACAACATCAGGGGGGGTTACATCAAGCATATCTCGAAAAATATGAAGAGATATTGAATTTTAACGGAATTGAATGCATCTGGTTGGAAGCCAGCAAAGAGGATTTTTGGGGAAAGGTTTCCGAGCTTGATCTTTTCATCTATCAATGGGAGCATTACGATGGACCTAAGCAGATCGCCCAGGCAATCATTCCTATTATTGAATATGAAATGAAAATCTCTTGCTTCCCCAATTGGGAAACATCATGGCACTTTGATGACAAAATAAAGCAATATTATCTTTTGAAACAACATGGCTTCCCCATTATTGATTCTTATATATTTTGGGAAAAGGATGAAGCTTTTAGATGGCTTGAATCGGCCCAGATGCCGGTAGTTTTTAAGCTCAAAGGTGGCGCCGGATCAAATAACGTAATACTAATAAGAAATAAGTCAAACGCAAAGCGGCTTATATCAAAAATGTTCGGCAAAGGTATAAAATCCGGGCGTATAAGTGATATAAGCAGCCTTCAGCGAAGGTATTCCACCCCTTACAGAAAGTTGCGGCGTTTGGGCGGTGACATTTTAAGAAGAATCCGGGGAGAGTATGAACCTCTTTTTTGGAAAATTGACAAAAACTACGTTTTGTTCCAAAAGTTTTTGCCGAATAACTTATTTGACACACGTGTCTCTATCATTGGTGAAAGAGCATTTGCTTTTAGAAGATTTAATAGAAAAAATGATTTTCGAGCCTCCGGTAGTGGAAATATTGATTATGATTTAAATGAAATAGATCTTCGTTCTATTAAATTCGCTTTTAAGATATCAAATAAACTTGATTTTCAATCGATGGCATACGATTTTTTGATCAATGAGGATAAAGATCTCGAGATATGTGAAGTGAGTTATACGTATATTGATACAGCAGTTTATAACTGTCCTGGGTTTTGGGATAAAGATCTGAAATGGCATGAAGGTCATTACTGGCCTCAGTATTGTCAACTTATGGATGCGTTAATGCTGCCAGATTTAAGACAGCCGTAAATAAAATGATTACTGACCTTGAAAGTTCCTGGCCTTCACATTTTACCACGCGAGAACTTTACCTTAACCATCACCTCATTTCTGAAGGTGACGATTTGAAGCTGACCTAATGGAGGAGAGAAGAGTATTCATCTTAAAGTCAGATCGGATCTTAAATTCAGCCCTATCCTTCTTCTTTTGATTACATTCTTTCCTCTGTTAGAAAGTCATATATACACCGTGAAGAACAATTTGATGCAGGGACGAAAATGTGGGCAGGTTACATCGTGCTCTTGTTCTCGAAACGACAGGTACCATGTCGTCACGGAGGGAACTTGGTATCGTAATGATACACTCTGGAGGACGATTTTGGATATAAATCGGTGTCTCTTCTTCGCAGATAGTGACGGTCAACTTCATATAGAAAAACAGCGCCGCTATTTCACTTTGTTAGACGGGATTTTGGGGATGGAAGGGGAAGGTCCCATGGAAGGAGCACCCAAGGATGCGGGCTGTTTGGTGGCAGCTTACAACCCAGTGGCCAGCGATTATGTGACGGCATCGATCATGGGGATGGATCCTGATAAGATACCGTCTATTCGGGAGTGTTTCAGACTACGAAAATATAGGTTGGTCGACTTCAAGCCAGAAGAAATTATAGTCGATTCCAACTTTCCCTACTACAAAAATCTTGCCCACTTAGGCTGGAAAGACAGTCTCAAATTTATACCGCCCAAAACCTGGCAAGGCCATGAGGAAAGGCAAGGCTTCCATGGTGAATGGGAAGAATCGTGGAGGCGCCCTAAATCGACTCATTGCCAGGAATGAACTTTGTATAATTCCAATTTAGGAAACACCTGCCAATGAATCATTATTGAGCATATGAAAGTCTCTCTCCATTCGTACTAAAAAAATAGAGATTTAAACGAATTTATGAATGGGTTTAATAGTATTTTAGTATGGAAACTAATTTTCTGGATATTAGTCGCTACAGTCATCTACACTTATTTAGGCTACACTCTGCTGATCCCGATTTTCGGACTCTTCTTCAAGAGGAGCTTAAACCGGAAAGACATTGAACCCAGGGTAACATTCCTCATCACCGCCTACAACGAGGAAAGGAATATTCGGAGAAAACTTGAGGAAACGCTTGCACTCGATTATCCGAATAATAAACTGGAGGTGATCGTGGCCTCTGATGGCTCGACAGACCGCACCGATGAAATTGTGAAAGAGTTCCGCGACCGAGGAGTTATTTTAAAACGTGTGGAGGGGAGAGTGGGTAAGACTGCAACCCAAAATGAAGCAGTTCGAGTTGCAACTGGAGATATCACCATCTTTTCCGATGCGACGACAAAGTACGAAAAGGATGCAATAAGGAAGATAGTAAGAAATTACCATGACCGGTCCGTGGGCGCAGTAAGCGGTCGATACGAATATAGCAACCCCAAGGGCGCCCCTGTGGGGATCGGGACGATTCTATTCTGGAAGTACGAGAATTTTATCAAAAGCATGCAGACGAAAATAAGGACAATAACTGGCTGTTGTGGGTGTATTTATTCGGTCCGGAGGGATCTTTATGTTCCTCTGGGTGCGGACATTATTAGCGACCTTGTGGAACCTTTGAAGATTATTGAAAAAGGATACAGGGTAATATTTGAGCCGGAGGCGATAGCTTATGAGGTAACAAGCGAGAAACCCTCAGAGGAATTTAGCATGCGAATCCGAATCATCAATCGGGCGATGCAAGGGATCCTGAGCGTGAGAAGGCTCCTAAATCCGATGCGGTATCCTTTTGTTGCCTTTCAACTGATATCTCATAAAATACTGAGATGGCTGATACCACTCTTCCTGATTGGTGTATTTGTTTCAAACTTTTATCTCTTAGGGCATTGGTTTTACAACGTGACGTTCATTGGGCAGATAATCTTTTACGTTGCTGCTCTTGCCGGTTTGTTAACCGATACCTTAGGATGGCGTTTCCGCATCTTTGCAATTCCTTTGTATTTTTGTGTGGTGAACACAGCTTCACTGCTTGCCTTTTTTAAAACACTTCGAGGACAGAAAACCGTAACATGGGAAACAGTGAGGAGATGAGCTTTAACTTCCTTTTCATTACCCAGGATGATCCTTTTTATGTGCGATGTTTCTTTGACGAATTTTTCAGAATTTACCCGGATCTTAAAGAAATCGGGGCAGTAGTAGTTCAGAGCCCGATGGGCAAGAAATCAACTTGGGCCTTAGTAAAACAAATGTACGCTTTTTATGGGTTGATTGATTTTTCAAGGATGGGCCTTCGGTATATCAAAACGAAGAGTCT
>Ga0315281_10007394_pt1 | contig 15476 bp, 20 predicted proteins | sample YL17G07_0_MG_FD_204540 | JGI IMG/M metagenome (GOLD analysis project Ga0315281, IMG submission 204540) | Sediment microbial communities from Yellowstone Lake, YNP, Wyoming, USA - YL17G07_0 | ecosystem: Environmental > Aquatic > Freshwater > Lake > Sediment | place: USA: Wyoming | collected...
TGGGTCGTTCCGCGACTGGTGTTTATGGAATTCGTTTGAGAGATGACCAGGTTGTCGGCGCTACAATTGCGGATGATAATCGTTCTCTTGTTACAGTAACTGAGAATGGTTATGGCAAGCGTTCGCCAATTTCTGATTATCGCTTGATTAATCGCGGCGGTGTTGGCGTTATTAACATCAAGATTACTGATAAGAATGGCGCTGTTGTCAGCATTGCGAGCGTAACTGATGGTGATGAATTGATGCTTATTTCGCAGAGCGGCGTGCTTATTAGAACTCCTGTCAAGGACATCAGCGTTATCGGTCGTAATACTCAGGGCGTCCGCGTTATGCGCTTGGATGAAAAAGACAAGGTTATTAGTTTGGCTAAAATTGTTCCGGAAGAAGAATGAACGGTCTTGTTCTTACTCACATTGGCATAGAGGATGTTAGTGCTGGTGAGATAAAAAAGCTTATTTCAGCGAAGACTGTTGTTGAGAAGGGCAAGATTTTCTTTTCCTGCGAGTCCGAGCAGGAGCTTGTTGACCTTTGCTATCACGGCCGTACTTTTTCCAAAGTTGTTCTTTTGCTTTCTCAGGGCGAAATTACAGAAATGCCCGATGAGACGATGCTGAAAGACTTGAAATCTTTTATTGACAAAACTGCCGTTGTTAAGTGTGACCGTACTGGCGAGCACGGTTTCACTTCTTTTGATGTCGAGCAGGTATTGAACGGTCATTTGGTCAAATTGTATGGCGTTCAAATCGACCACAAGAATCCTCAGACAACATTCTACTTGTTAATCGAAGGCAATAAATTTTATTTTGGCGTAGATTTTGCCGGCATTGACTTGGGCCGTCGTGATTATAGAATATTTCTTGGCACTGATGCTTTGAAAGGCACTATTGCCGCCGCATTGCTCACTATCGCAAGCTATGAAACCAAGCAATCTTTGTTAGACCCTTTTTGCAGGCACGGCATAGTGCCCATTGAAGCCGCTTTGTACGCTACAAATACTTCTCCTCACAAATTCGGGAAGGAAAAATTTGCTTTTGCCCGTCTTCCAAATAGAAAGTTTGATTTGAAGGACAAAGAAACCGAATTCAATGGCACAGTTATTGCTATGGATGATAATTTTAAGTACGTTTCCGCTTCCAAAAAGAACGCTAAGATTGCAGGCGTGGTTAAATCTGTTGAGTTCAGCAGGACAGACTTGCAGTGGCTTGACGCCAAGTTTGGCAAGAACTTCCTTGACAGAATTATTACTTTGCCAGTGCAAGCCGGCCGCAGCATTCAGGAAAAGACTGTTGAGAAAATCTATCATCAAACGTTCTATCAGGCCGAGTTTATCTTGAAAAAAACAGGCAAAATCTGTGTTGTCATGAAGCGCGGCATTGAGCTTCTCAAAAAGAAAGCCGAAGAGTTCAAATTCGTAGTTGAATCCGAAAGAAAAGTCATGCAGGGCCAGGAAGAGCTGACGGTAATTGTATTTGCTAAAAAATAATTCTAACTCGCAGTTGATTATTTGAAATAAGTTTTTTCAGGGTCTAGACTTCCTTTCATTTGAGGATCTCCTGAGAGAGGCCCGGAAGTCGGATGATATTTTTTCCCCTGTACTACAGGGTATATCTTGTCAAGCATGTAATCAAATGCCTCTTGCGCGCTAGTTCTTCCGTCTTTGTTCTTATCTGCTAATTTGGGTTCTGAAAGTGCTTCTACTAGAAATTTACTCACTGAAACATTTTCCGTGCATGCTGTCTCTCTGTCTGTTGTTGCTGTGATTGTTAAGAATGGCTTATGCATTGTTGCCATTTCACTAGCGAAACCGCCGCTATAACAAGAGTCTATCACGAATATTCCTTGTTTTGGGTTTAGTCCGGAGGCTAAGTCCGCTAACTCTTTTTGGTCTATGTCTTCTCCAGGTAAACAAATGGTTGAAAGTTCTTTTATTTTCCCATCAATCGTTTTTTTAATTGTTGACCCATGGTCATCAAACCAGAAAACGATATCATCTTGAGGTGTAACCTTTTTTGATAGGTATTCGAAAACTTCTTGAACTGCTTTTTTGCTTGCGGGTCCATCTACTGGATAAAAGTTGTTTTTATCTCCTCTGTAATCTAAAACAAATACATTTTCCGGCTTGAAGCCTTCTTTCTGGAGCATCCGATATACATTTTCCAAATTATCTCTGAATCTTTCTTCAGCAAGTCCAGAAACTAGAACCGCATATTTCTGAGGGCCTTCTTTAGTTGAATTTGAAGAAAGCAGTCTTTGTTCAAGTGCAATAGGCGCGGGAGGGTTGCTGTCATCAGGATAGTTCCCTAAAAACAGCGCTCCAATAGTAGAAGCAATAACTGTAGCTTCAAATATGCCCTTGCGATACGCCTTTACAAATTCTATGACTCTATTCATGGTGCTCATATAGGTATATCGGCTATATAAACCTTTCCTTTATTCACCACCTATGAGTAGCAACATACACTATTTCCCTTCAATATAGAAAATAATAACCTTAATATACTTCATTCCATCCTCATCGTCGGGGTTGGGTTGGTACTGAGCCTACGGCTATATGCTGAGGAAAGTCTGCCCACCACAAACGGCGACCTGAAAAGGATTCAGTAATGGATGGCTCCATCACAGAAACGGACCGTGTATGGGTAGTATGATGCGTGACGGTTGTGGCAACACGGCTATAACGCGCTGACGTTCCCATACGCTTGGATGAAACGGATAGCCCTCGCCGGTGCAAGCACAGTACGTGCGCTAAGTTGAATGCTCAGGACGCCTGTCCAGATGGATAAAACCATCACCAGTGTCTATCATTGGTTTGGAGGCGTACAAAAGGTAGCTTATTCCAACCCAACCCCGCTTACTTTAATAGTCAAGTGCGAAGCACAGTGAGTATGTCGTGGGGTTTCAGCAGAATACCCCACTTGAGTGGTTTCGATCAAACCTTTAACAAAAGGTTTGGCGAGTTCATTCCCAACCCCAATATTTTTAAACAACCGTCGAATTCCAAGCACTATGGCGCAAGAAAAATCAAGAATGCCGATGTCTACCGCGGGTATTACGACTTACTTTGAAGAATACCGTAGCAAGATCGAATTCAAGCCCGGTCATATCATCGTCTTCTCAATTGTCGTCATTTTAATCGTCGTAGCCCTGCACTTGTGGGGCACTGGTCTTTTAGGACTGACATGATTCCAAAAATGAATTCTCGGGAGATGGCTAAGGCCATGCAGCGTATGGGTATTCAGCAGCAGGATATGGAAGTGAATGAAGTAATCTTTCGCTGTCCTGACAAAGACATTATTATCCAAAATCCTCAGGTTGCGAAAGTCAATATGATGGGCCAGGAGTCCTGGCAAGTCACCGGAACTCCCATAGAACAAGCCCGTTCTGAAATGCCTGATATTAAGGAAGAAGACATCAAGACCGTAATGGACCAAACTAATGTTTCTCGCGATAAGGCGTTGGAAGCCATCAAGGCCGCCAAAGGCGATTTAGCTCAGGCTATTCTCAATTTAAGCTGATTTTCATCAGTGCATTTATATATAAACGCCTCTTGCCTTACTATTCTGTCGTAGTAGTGAGGCAAGAAGGCATGGTTGAGGCGTATATTGTTCTACCCATAGGAGTCGTGTAGATGGCTCAGGAATCATTGCAGTTTGCGATGCAGGAACTGAAACGGGCCGATCATAGCATTGCGGTCAGCTTGAAGTACACGCGTACGGTTGATGTAATCAAAAGTATAATTGAGCGTTTGATTAACACTGTTGGTTTTGCTCTTGACTCTTTGCTGAAGCACGCGAAAGCTCAGAAGAAAATAGCTGAAATTCCCGCTCTTCCAAGGTTAAAGGTTGATGCTATCAAGAAACTTTATGGAGAGGACCGCACGATTGTGGATGTCTGTGATTTTTATCTTCTATTGAGAAGAATTGACAAGGCGAAGTTTGACCGCACGCAGGAATACCGGCGCCACGTCACAATGACTGCCCATTTGGAGGGCGGGGAAAAAATAGAAATCACCATTGACATTATCTCTGATTATTTTGAGAAGACCAAAGATTTTTTAAACTACATTTCTAAGTTAGTGTTTGGTCCAAGTGAGTAATGTTTTTCTTGTATCCGGAAATGCAGGGCAGGGCAAGACAACTGTAGCCAAGAATATCGCGTTTGCATTGAGAAGCTTCGGCTTTGATGTGCTATTGGTTGACGGTGATATGAAAACGCCCAAATTAAGCCATCATGTTGGCATGCCTTTGGCGAATAAGACGATTCAGGATGTTCTTCTTGGCGTTCGCTCCCTGAAAGACGCGATATACTTGCGCCCTTCTGGTCTCAAGCTTCTCTTGAGCGGCCTTTCAGATGTTGTTGTTCCTCATCCTTCAAAGCTTTTGCCCGAATTAAAAAAGCTCGCTGACGTAATAATTATTGACGTTCCAACTCACGATAAGTTGTGGTACGATACAAACTGCGAAACTTTGATTATTGTCCAGCCTGATTTTCCAAGTGTGTTAGACGCTCAGAAGCTTTGCAAAATCGCCAATGTGCGCGGTGTTATCGTCAATCGTATGCATAAGGACGCTATCGACCTTTCTGTTGGCAACATTCAGGAGCTTTTGACAAAGCCTGTTATCGGCGTTATTCCTGCTGAGATGGCTATGCGCGAGGCATTGCGCCATGGCTACTCTGTTATTGAATTTCATCCGGAGCTCAAGGCAAGTATTGCGCTCAAGCAGATTGCCGCAAAACTTATGAACTTGGAGTACGAGTCTCCTGTTAGAATGCCGTTTTTAGCAAGGCTCGGGTTGGTGTCATAATGCACGAGCACGGTGAGTGGTCAACTGATTTTGCCGCGAAGACAGCTGAAATTCTAAGAAACGCTGAGAAATTAAAGCCTGTTTGGATTCGCAATGTTGACGCTTCTTTGTATTGGTTTTTGCTATTAATTGCCATTGTCGGCAATTTCATCTTGTCAGTCGTTCTCGTTCCTTTCCTGTTAGTTTTGAAAGGAGCCTCTTTGTATTTTACTCTTCTTTTTGTTGGCGTTAGTTTTGGCTGGGTGTTTAGTTTTATTTTGCACAGTCTTGAAAGTTTGAAAAAGGGCCAGCACATTGTCGCGAGTATTTTCATTCCAGCTCTCGCGTTAATCAACGTCGGCATTTTCGCGGTGCTTTCCAACAAGCTGATTCTTTTGCTGAAGCTTGCTACTCCGCCTCATAATCCTTTTTTGGTTGGAGCAATTTACGTTCTTGGCTATGTTATTCCCGGCGCTGTTAAGCATGTCAAGAACCGTTAGGTTCTTGAGCACACTCGGAAATACACGCATTATATTCATTCATGTGTATTTCCGATGTATGAAGAAGTGATTAGATTTATAAGCCGTAAATATTGCCCTAGTCGTATGGCGGCCGTGGTGTAATGGTAGCATAGGGGACTGTGATCAGCCCAGACAGAGTCTGTTCGGACTCTGCACGGGGCGTGCAGAGCTCCTCTAGCCCGAGTTCGATTCTCGGCGGCCGCCCTCAAACTTTCTTTTATGACTGGCCGACGAACTCGACAACCGCAGTTGGCGTTACTCGGCGGCCGCCCTTTCCGATATCTTTATAAACAACCCCCTTTCCTCGTGTATTAACGCCCGAGTTCGAGAGAGCGCGTTAGGGTGGAATGATACTTCATTCTACCGTTGTTAAAAATGGCAGATTTCAAGCACCTTGTAAGAATAGCGAACACTGATTTGGATGGAAAGAAAGCGGTAGTTTACGCTCTGAAAGACATTAGGGGTGTTGGTGTTCCTTTAGCGATCGCAGTTTGTCAGGTTACCAAGATTGACGGCATGCAGAAGTCCGGTAATCTTTCTGATGGTGATGTTAAAAAGCTTGATGAAGCCGTCAAGGACCCTTCAAAGTTTGGCATTCCAGGCTGGATGCTTAACAGAAGGAATGATATTGAAACCGGCAAGGACAAGCACGTAATTACTAATGATTTGATTTTCAACAAAGAGAATGATATTAAGATGATGAAGCGCATCAAGTGTTACAAAGGCGTTCGTCATTCCTTTAACGCTCCAGTGCGTGGTCAGCGTACCAGAAGCAATTTCAGGGCGAACAAGGGTAAAGTTATGGGTGTCAAGACTGCGAGCAGCAAGCAAAAGACTAACCCAGATGGTAAGTAAAAATGGGTGACCCAAGAAAAATCCGAGGAAAATATTCCGGTCCTGGTCATCCATGGCAGCGCGTTCGTATTGAGGAAGAGCGCATTCTTGTTATTGAGTATGGTCTTGGCACAAAGCGCGAGTTGTGGAAAGCGACAAGCAAGCTGAAGGCTTTTGCCAATCAGGCGAAACGTTTGATTGCTTTGAGAACTTCTCAGGCTGAGCTTGAGAAGAAGCAGTTGCTTGACCGGGTTGCAAGGCTTGGGCTTCTTCCATCTGGCGCGAAGCTTGATGATGTTCTTGCGTTGAACGTTAAGAATTTGCTTAACCGAAGATTGCAGACCTTAGTTTTGAAAAAAGGCTTGGGAAGAACGCCGTCGCAGTCAAGGCAGTTTATTGTTCACGGCCATATTATGATTGGTCCTCAGAAGATTAGCGCTCCAGGTTATCTTGTTCCTGTCGCGGAAGAGCCGCAAATTTCTTTTGTTGGAAACAGCTCGCTCGCAAATCCTGAGCACCCTGAGCGCATTATTAAGTCCAAGCCCAAACCGGTAGTTGCTAAAGAAGCCAAAAGGTTTGGCGATCGTAGGCCTCGCAGAAGGCAGATGTCCAATAAAGGTGGTGCGAAATGAGGGAAATCCGTTGGGGTGTAGTCCATATTTACGCGTCATACAATGACACCATTATTCACATTACTGATATTACGGGTACAGAAACATTAGCTGTCGCGAGTGGCGGCATGATGGTTAAGGCTGACCGTTTAGAAAGCTCTCCGACTGCCGCTATGATGGCCGCGAAGCGTGCTGCCGAATCGGCTATGGAGAAAGGCGTTGAAGGCATTCACGTGAAAGTTCGTGGTCCTGGAGGGCATAATGGTCCTCATTCTCCTGGTCCTGGCGCTCAGGCAGCTATCCGCGCTTTGAGCAGAATGGGCTTGAAGATCGGAATCATCGAGGATGTTACGCCAGTTCCGCACGGTGGTTGCAGGAAGAAGGGCGGTAAGCGAGGCAGGCGTGTATGATTGAAATGTTGAAGAAGGACAAGAAAACAGGGCGTGTTACGTTTTTGTTGAAGAATTCGAATCCTGCGTTTGCGAACGCGTTGCGCAGGCTTATGATAGAAGTAGTTCCTACAATGGCGATTGAGGATGTTGAGTTTGTTCAGAACAACAGCGCGTTGTATGATGAACTGCTCGCCCATCGTCTTGGTCTTCTTCCTTTGACTACTGATTTGAAAGGTTACGATCTTAAGAAGCCTGATGATGAGCTTAGCGCGAAGAATTCAGTTAAGCTTACTTTGAAAGCGAAAGGTCCGTGCACGGTTTACGCGGAGGATTTGAAGAGTAAGGATCCGAAAGTCAAGCCCGCTTTCCCAAAAACGCCAATCGTGAAATTGTTGAAAGGCCAAGAATTAGAGTTTGAGGCTACCGCGATTTTAGGAACTGGCCGGGAGCACGTTAAGTTTGCTCCATGTCTTGCTTGGTATACTTACAAGCCAAAAGTTACTGTAAATAACAATAATAAGGAATTTGACAAGTTTAAGGACAAGTTTCCGCCGCAGGTTTTCGCGAATGGGAAGATTGACGCGAAATTGATTGAGCAGCACGACTTATATGAAGCGTGCGACGGCGTTAATGATGAGATTGTCAAGATTGAGCGCGATCCAACGACGTTCGTGTTCAACATAGAGCCTTGGGGGCAGTTGTCGCCTTCAGAAATTTTGGCATGTGCCTCTGACCGCTTTAATGAGATGTTGGAAGAGTTTTCCGGCAAGCTCAGTAAATAAACGCGGGGGTGGCAGAGCCTGGTCAAATGCGCCAGCTTGAGGTGCTGGTTCCTTAGTGGATGCGAGGGTTCGAATCCCTTCCCCCGCATGTTCATAGTCAAAGTCAAGCGCGACGCGCAGTAACCTGACAGGTTACCTGCGCGGGAAGGTTCCGACATCGCAATGTCGATATCTTCCCCCGCATATCATATTCAAAAATAGTCAACAACGAAAATGAAACGAACAGGACCAACAAACCCGGTATTGAAGGAGCTCATTTTGAGCTTGCGTAAAGAGAGCACTATTTCGCAGGCTGCTCTTTGGGACCGTGTTGCTGATGATTTGGAAAGAGCAACAAGGCAAAGAAGGGTAGTTAACATTAGTCGTATAGCTCTTTACACAAAGCCGAACGAAACAGTTGTTGTTCCGGGCAAAGTTCTTGGCTCTGGCGTTTTATCGCACAGCGTTGTTGTCGCGGCTTTATCTTTCAGCGAAGGCGCAAGAGCGCGTATAGAACAGGCAAAGGGCAAGGCTCTTTCAATTGAGCAGTTATTGAAGCAAAAACCAAAGGCAAAGGACCTTAAGCTCCTCGGATAAACATGGCAGAACTCAATATTGATGCAACAAACACGGTTGTCGGTCGTTTGGCTACTTATGTTGCCAAGCAGGCGTTGCTCGGCAGCTCAGTTAACATTTTCAACTGCGAGAAGGCGGTTATTTCTGGCAGGCCTTCTGCAATTAGGGAAAAGTATTACTATCGCATTTTCAAGACAGGTCAGCCTTTCAAGGGTCCATTCATCAGCAGAATGCCGGACCGTTTTGTCAGGAGAATCATCCGTGGCATGGTCGAGCACAAGCAGGGCCGTGGCAAGGAAGCGTTTGACAGAATCATGTGTTACATTGGTGTTCCTGTTGATTTCCAGGGCAAAAAGCTGGTCAAGGTTGGCAAGCAGGCAGACGATCTTCCAAGGTTGAAATATCAGACTATTGGAGAATTATGCGTTTCATTGGGAGGCAGAGTATGAAAGTCATTCATCAAAGCGGAACTAGAAAAACAGCTGTTGCTCGCGCTACTTTAGTTCCAGGCGCGGGTATTGTCCGCGTTAACAGCCAGTTGGTTTCAACTATGCCTCAGAATATTTTCCGCGCTAAGATCGAGGAGCCTTTGCTTCTCGCTGGCGACGTGGCTTCTAAAGTGAACCTTAATATTTCTGTCTCTGGCGGCGGTACAAACGGTCAGGCGGAAGCTGTTCGTCTCGCCATTGCAAAATCTCTCGCTCAGTTTGACAAGAAGTTGCGTTCAAAGTATCTTGATTATGACCGTATGTTTACGGTTGCTGACGTTAGAAGGAAGGAAACTCACAAGCCGAACTGTCATGGAAAGGCGCGTGCTATGCGTCAGAAGTCTTACCGTTAGGAGGAACAAAAATGATAATTCCAATTCGTTGCTGGAGCTGTGGAAAACCAATCGCGCAGGTATGGGAAGAGTACGAAGCGCGTTCAAAGAAAGGCGAGAGCAAGAAGGATGTTCTTGATGATTTAGGCGTTGACCGCTATTGCTGCAGGGCGATGTTCCTCGGACACGTTGACTTGATTGAGACGGTTGCTCAGTTCAAGAAGACATGATTTTTGTCATTGAGCATTTAGAGCCAAAAGTTTTCAAGTGGTGCAAGTTAGAATACGCTCATATTTCTAAGTGGGTTGGCAAAAAGAATCTTATTTTTACGAATACGAAAAGTGCTGCGTTAAAGAAGTTCGGCAAAGTTTTCCCGCAGTCCATTCAACAAATCGGGTTTGAGAACGCTTGTGTTCTTGACCCTGAGTCAAAAGTTACTCTAACTCCTGAAATAGCGAAAAAGTACACTTATTTCATCTTTGGGGGCATTCTTGGCGACGACCCTCCAAGAGAGCGCACAAAAGACGAGCTCACCAAATTCCTTCCGTATCCTTCTTTTAATCTTGGCAAAGCCCAAATGTCGACCGATACTGCTGTTATTGTCACAAAGCTCATCTGCGACGGAAAGAAGCTTTCAGGCTTGAAATTCCAGCAGGGCGTTGAAATCAAGATTAATGCTTGTGAAGAAGTGCACCTGCCGTATAAGTATTTGTTAATCAATAGCAAGCCGTTGCTCGCTCCTGGAATTGGCAAAATGCTTAAGTCGCAGAGGACGTTCTAGTAAACCTTATAAATCGCCAATATCGTCTTCATAGCCATGGGGCCGTAGCTCAGGCTGGATAGAGCGACCGCCTTCTAAGCGGAAGATCGTGGGTTCAAATCCCATCGGCCCCGTTATTTTTTTTGCAGAAGTATTTCCAGAGTGTCGTAATTGCATAGCGCGACTGTTTGCGTTTTTCCTTTTTCTTCTTTTATTGTGCTCCAGCCTTGGAATAATGGCTGTATGTGCTTGTGGAATATGGACTTGTATTTTCCTAAGAACACCGCCGCTACCAGGTATCCTCCTTTAATCACGTGTTCTCTGACGTACTCCGCTACCGCGATTGCCTGCGGCTGAGATAAGTCTTGCATTACGTACGTGCATATTGCGGCGTCAAATTGTTCTTCTGGCAGGAGTTCTATTTGTGTTATGTCTGCTCTCACTGGATGTATTCTTGGGTTGTGCTTTGCCATCACTTCAAGTATTCCTATTGCTGGTTCTGATTTGTCAACCGCTGTTACTTCAAATCCTTTGTCCGCGAAGTAGAGTGTATGCCTGCCGTCCCCTGCTCCTAAATCCAATATCTTTCTCCTGCCGTCTGGTCCTCGAGGATTTAGAATTTCTGCCAGTCTTTTCGCCGTTTTTTTGACTGGATTGCTGGAAAATCCTCTGGCTGCGTCTTTTAATTTCTCTCTGTAAAGCGCGTCATAGTCAAACTCTCCCATAACCGCTAGAATTATCTGGTTCTATATAAAAGTTAATCCAGCCAGTCTTTATTTTTGATTTTTTCTGGCAGGTACTTGTCAGAAATAAAGCTTATTCCTCTGCTGCTGAGCGCTTGGATTTCCAGTTTTGCCTTGAGCGTTTTCATCATTTTGAATTGTCTTTGCCATTCTTTGTGGTCTTTGAACCATTCGTAGTTCTGCAGTTGCTCTAATCTCGTCATGTCTACTTCTTTGAACGCGATTAAATTTTTCTTCAGCCCGTATTTTTCTATGTCGTCAACCGTAATTCCTAAATATTTGGCGTTTTGAAGCGTCATGCTTTCTGACATGTGCGCGAGGTTGATTGAGCCGTACTTGAGTACAGAATAGATGTAGTATCCGTATGGGTCTCCGTCGCATAAAACATAAATTGGCAAACTGTGCTCTTGTGACAGCCGCTGCAATAGTCTTCTGATTCCTCTGGTCGTTTGTCCTTGCGAGCTCATGATTATGCAGTTTTGTTTGTCCCAGAATTTGTCTTCGTGCAGTCTTTCCCAGACTGCCGCTTTTTCCATGTAAATGACGTATTTCGCATTGACTTTTTTGAACTTAATCTCCTCGACATTGGACGGTATTGACCATCCTCCTGATCCCATTCTGCTCCAGTCTATCTCGTCGCCTTTGTCTTCAATAACGACGTGTCCGGCTACTGAGCCCATTTTGTTCGCGTTGATGTTCAATTGTTCTCTGCTCAGCCCAGTCAGCACTTCCAAATCTTCTATCGCGTCGTCGCTTTCTGTCTGCTCATCTACAATGTTTATTTTAGTGTTCGGAATAGTCCTTTTGATCATGTAGAACACGTCTCTGAGCGAGGTGTGTTTTCCTACTTCGAGGAGTTCTTTGCTGGCTGCCGCGACTTCAAGTGTTTGCAGGAATTTTTTGCTGTGCGCGACGTTGAAGAAGTTTCTTTCTGATTTTTTGCTGCCTAGCTGCAATGTGCGGCTTTTTTTGTCGTACGTAACATTGCTTAACGCGCGGATGGGCACGTCCATAATCGGGGGCTTGTTCGCAAGTACTTCTTTTGTTAGGTCTTTTCCCAAGTCTTCAATTATTTCTTTTGGTTTCTTACTCATCTTCAAATCCGCCCAGCTTTACCTGCTCTTCTTTGTCTTTCTTGTCCCTGACTTCAACTTTGTGAGCTTCTTTGTGGGCTTGAATGTATTCTTTGTTCTTGGAGAGCATTTTTTTCAGGCTTTCCATGATTCTTTCCTTTCCCGTGCCGCTCAGTCTTGACAACGCGTCCGCTACTTCAGGAATGTAGTTCTCAAATATGCCTACTCTTTCCTGCTGGTCTGCCACGCGTCTTTTTTTGTTAACGTAAGATCCTAGTCTTCTGCCCGCTTCTTGCAGCGCTAATTTCATTTCTTTGATGATTTCTGGGTAATGCGCGACCGCTTCTTTTGCTTCAGAAGTGAATGGCGGCCAGACTGAAACAAGTGAAATTACTAATGTCAATGGTCCTGCCGGTATTGCTCCTTGGCTTTGGCTCAGCCCGTATGGTTTCCAGTTTGTTTGCACTACTGCTTTTGTGCTTGAACACGCTCCTTGCTGGTAAAGTAGCGGAACTCTGTTCGCGAACCTCAATAGTCTTATCGGTTGGTCTGCTGGCTGTTCTCCTCCGTAAGCTAAAGCGACTTCAATTACGAACGGAATTCCTTTGTAAACGTCTGGCGACCTTGATACGGCGGTGTAAAATTCTGCCGCTACTTCTTTCCTTAATCCTTTTTCCAGTAATTCTTCGCCTATTGGAACTATGCAGTCTGTGCTTGGCGCTATGATCTTTGTCGTTTTAATCGCTTCCACTAGTTTTTCGACGTGCGGCAATTGCAGTTCGCCTGGCTTCATGTTCGTAAATAATCCGGATTTATCGCAAATCTCTTTTGCTGTTCCCGGTCCCACTCGTGAGAATTCCTGCGTCAGGAAGCTTTGTAAAGTCCTGCACTCAGTGTTCTTGAGCATCTTTAACATTATTCCAAGCTCCACTCCATACGGGTGCGGTTTTATCTCGGTTGGCTCTTTTGGCAGTTTATCAGACGCTCTTGGAAATACTAATTGCTCCGCTTTTGGGTTTGTATAAATTATCGTGGCGTGCGGGTTAGCGATTGCCGTTTGTTTCAAATATGAGTCAACTGATTGGTCTCCTTTTTGGTAGCTCGCGTCAATATCCAGCTCAATCTTGACTCCATTTTCTTTTTTCCAGTTTACTTCTTCATCTTTGACAATTTCCGGCTCGTTTTTCTGGGTATCAATATGTAATTCGTAGTAGTGCGCAACATCTTGTGGCGATATTCTGCTCCAAATCTTCGCCGGTCTTCCTGTCGTCAATTGCGCGTACAGCACCGCTGCCGAAATTCCTATTCCTTGTTGTCCTCTCGCCTGTTTCATCGTGTGGAACTTGCTTCCGTAAAGTAATTTGGCGAAAATGTTCGGTATTTGTTTTTTGACAATTCCCGGTCCATTGTCTTCCACTGTTATTCTGAACCTGTCGTTTCCCATTTCAACTATCTGTATTTGTATTTCGGGCAGTATCTTGGCTTCTTCGCACGCGTCAAGTGAATTGTCAACTGCTTCTTTCACAACAGTGAGCAGCGCCTTTCTCTTGTTGTCAAATCCGAGTAAATGCCTGTTTCTTTCAAAGAATTCCGCTACTGAAATGTCCTTTTGCTTCTTGGCCAATTCTTCCGCTATGGGTTTTGTCATAGTTCTCTGTGTCTTCGTTCTCGCCTTCTTTTTTCAAGCCATCTGTAAACGTGCGCGTGAGGGCTTCCTGACAATAAACTTTCTATCGCCCTGCGGGCGTCTGTGAGGTATTCCGCCGGCCCTATTATTCCGGCTGTCTTTCCGAACACGCAAATTGTTGTCTGTGTCAGGTCTTCTATGGTCTTTCTGCTTTTTCCGCCTTCTCCGATTACCCGTCCTCTTAATCTTTCAAGGTCGTTCGCATTGCGTGAGTATTGGCTTATGTCGATGAGCTCGAATGCGTAATCCTGCTTCAATAATTGCAGGGCGATGTCCGGGTTGAATCCTCTTCCTATCGCTCTGATTATCTCGCGTGACAGGTAAAGCAGCAGGGCGTCTTTTCCTTTTAGGTCTATTGTGCCGTCTTCGCTGCTTATTTCTATCTTAGTCTTTGTTTCATGCTCGATGGCGCGTTTCATTTCGCCTTTTTTGCCAATGAGCACTGCTACGCGTTCTTTTGGTATGCGCAGCTCGTATGAAAACTCCTCTGCGGAGGTGGAGGCCATGCTATGCGTTTCAGAGTGGGGGTTTAAAAGGTTTACCATCTGCTTCTGAAAGTGGTATTTGACTAGACAAAAGCATATAAACCACTTCTGTTTCATTAATCGCGGGGTGTAAAGGAGATGCAGGCATATCTTGACATCGTGCGCCGTATTCTAGAGACTGGCGTGGTTAAGCACAACAGGACTGGTGTTGATGCTATTTCGATAGCCGGCGCGATGTTTGAGCACGATATGTCTGCTGGCTTTCCTCTTTTGACAACTAAAAAAGTGCCTTTCAAGAATATCGCATCAGAATTGCAGTGGTTCATTAATGGGCTGACTGATAAGAAGTGGCTTCAAGATAGAAACAACCATATTTGGGATGAATGGGCCAGTCCTGATAAGGCGCCTTATGGTCATTCTGATGAGCACAAGAAAAAAATGTCTGAAGAGCGGGATTTAGGTCCTGTTTACGGTTTTCAGTGGCGTCATTTTGGCGCGGACTATCATAATTTTGACTCTGACTACTCTGATAAGGGTGTTGACCAGTTGAAAAGAATTGTTGATAAGCTCAAAACTGATCCGCATGACAGAAGAATGATTGTTTCCGCGTGGAATCCTTTGGCGTTGCACAAGATGGGCTTGCCTCCCTGCCATTACGCGTTCCAAGTTACCGTTATTGACGGAAAGCTTAACTTGCTTTGGAATCAGCGTTCTGTTGACACAATGCTTGGCTTGCCTTTTAACATCGCGAGCTACGGTCTTCTTTTGCACTTGCTCGCAAAGGAGTCCAATCTGAAAGAAGGCAAGCTTATTGGCTTCCTCGCTGACACGCATATTTACGTTAATCACGTTGAGGGCGCGAAAGAGCAGCTTTCCAGGGACCTAAGAAAATATCCTTTGCCGGTAATTCAGACTGATAATTTCAAGTCGATTTTTGAGTGGAAAGCGGAGGATACAAAAATCTTGAACTATCAATGTTATCCGGCTATTAAGTTTGAGATTGCCGTATGATAACCATAATTGCTGCTATGGGGAAAGATCGCGTCATTGGCAAGAATAATCAGCTTCCCTGGAACCTGCCTGATGATTTGAGGAATTTTAAGAATTTCACGTCGGGCAATACTGTTGTGATGGGGCATAAGACTTTTTTGAGCATTGGCAAGCCCCTGCCAAATCGTAATAATGTCGTTATCAGCGCTTTGCTTCCTCCCACTCTTGGCGTTGATATTTGTAAAAATTTTGAGGAGGGCATTCAAAAGGCTCGTTCGTACGGCAAAGAAGTTTTCATTAGCGGCGGCGCGAGCATTTACGCCCAGGCTCTTCCTATTGCCGATAAAATGTATCTTTCTTTCGTGAAAAAGGATTATGATGGTGATGTTTTTTTCCCTGAATTTAATGTGGATGACTGGAACATAGTTAAGAAAACTGA
>Ga0315281_10007395_pt1 | contig 15475 bp, 8 predicted proteins | sample YL17G07_0_MG_FD_204540 | JGI IMG/M metagenome (GOLD analysis project Ga0315281, IMG submission 204540) | Sediment microbial communities from Yellowstone Lake, YNP, Wyoming, USA - YL17G07_0 | ecosystem: Environmental > Aquatic > Freshwater > Lake > Sediment | place: USA: Wyoming | collected...
AATTTCCCGCAGCATCCGGTACTTCTCCACTTCAAACCACCCCATCAATATACTCAGCCGTAGCCCATGTAAGCCATCGCGCCAACCTTGCAGGGTGACGAACCGCCACCAGAATTGGCGCGCGGGTTGAAGCACAAAATTCTGCGGCTTGGCGCGGAGGCCGGCGCGCGCGAGTTGTTGCGCGGCGAAGCTCGCGTAATACTTTTGCTTGACGATGAACTCCGGCACCGTCTCGTAGTTGAGATGAATGAAATGCTCTTGGAGATAGCCCGCCTCACCGTCGAGGAGCACCAGTTCGTGCACCGGGCGCGTCGGGTCGTAATGGGCTTTGGCGCGTTGCAACAAACGCAATTGATAATCGGGATACCAGCCCGTGTGCCGCGTGAGTTTTCCGAAAATATAGTTGTAGCGCGGAATCCACCACCCGGCTTCGGGGCGGGACCCGACGGCCCGCACTGCTTGCGCCAACTCGGGCGTCACCCGCTCGTCGGCGTCCACGAACAAGACCCACTCGGCTGACGCGGATTGCAGAGCGGCCTCGCGTTGCTTCGCCCAGCCATCGAACTGGCGCTGAATGACTTTGGCCCCGGCGGCTTGCGCGATCTCCACCGTGCGATCCGTGCTGAATGAGTCGAACACCAGCACCTCGTCGGCCCACTGCACCGAGGCGAGGCAAGCTGGAAGGTGTTTTTGTTCGTTGAGGGTGAGAATGATGGCGGCGAGCATGGGGCAATGACAAAACAATTAATGAAAAATGGTTTCAATGAAAAATGACAAAAGAGGAGATAAGCGCTATTGTTTTTGCATTTGTCATTTGTCATTCGTCATTTTTTCATTTGCCATTTCTGTTTTCGTCATGGGTCTGCCCGGTCTTCGGCTCTGCCATACTTTAATGATTTCGTTCAGCGCGTTGTTGAGCTCCGCGCGCGCATCGGCGGCAAGCGCGCCGCTGTGGCTCCGGCGGTGATTGGCGCGGATGCGCTGGCGCATGGCGAATTGCACGAGGCGGCTCAGGAGCGCGTTGACGACGAGGCCGTGATAGCGGTAATACAAGCGGCGGCGGCTCGTCCACAATTCCCGGAAGGAGTTGACGCGGACTTGCGCGGTGCTTTGCCCGCCGGAGTGGATGATCTCGGCGGCGGGCACGACCCAGCGCTCCCAACCGGCCCGCGCCATGCGCCACTGCCAGTCAATCTCCTCGCAATACATCTGAAAGGTCTCATCGAACATCCCGCCTTCGGCGATGGCCTCGCGCCGCACGACAAACGCCGCGCCGAGGGTGTGGTCAACGCGAAAGGGTGAGCCGGCCGCATAGACCCAGGCTGGGTATCGTCCATTGAGCAGCGAGTCAGTTAATCGGCTCAGGCGTCCCAGCGGGGGAAACAAGTCAAGCGCGGCTTGGGTGAGTCCGGGAAAGCGAAAGCCGGAGTGTTGTAGTGAGCCATCGGGATTTAATAGTTTGGGGGCGGCGACTCCAGCGCGGGGATGGGCGCGCATGAATTCGACAAGGTGGCGAAGCGCGCCGGGTCTTACGATCGTATCGGGGTTGAGAATTAGCGCAAAGGGAGGATTGGAGGATTGGAGATTGGGATTTGGGATTTGTCCCCTTCGCTTTGCTTCGGGGATCTGCGAGGATTCGGGATTTTCTTCAAACCCCAGTGCTCTCAACCCGAGGTTATTCCCCCCGCCCATCCCGCGATTCTCAGACTCGATGACGCGCGTGCGCGGGAATTGCGCCCGGAGCATTTCCACCGACCCATCGGTTGAGCCGTTATCCACGACACAGACTTCAGCCCGCAGTTGGCTCTGGGCCAGGTCGAGGTAAATGGAATCAAGGCACGCGGCCAGCAGGTCGCGGACGTTCCAGTTGACGATGACGATGCCAAGATGCATATTTCGGGTTAGCGGGTTTTTGGTTGAAGGTTGAGAGACAAACTCGGGACACGCCAACTTCAAACCCGAAACTATCACGTGTATCTCTTCCGCACTTCCGCGCTGAAGAAATCCATGGCCCACACAGTCATGACAATGGCCCAGATGGCTGTCCCCGCCTTGTGGTTTTGCGAAGTGTTAATCATCTGGCTGAGAAAATAGCCGATGCCGCCGCCGCCGACGAAGCCGATGATGGTGGAGATGCGGACATTGATGTCCCAGTGATAGATGATGTAGGAGAGGAAGTCCGGGACGATTTGCGGAACGATGCCGTAGAAGATAATTTGCAGACGGGTTGCGCCGGTGGTCGTCATGGCTTCAATCGGCCCGGCGTCAATGTGCTCCACGGCTTCGGCGAACAATTTGCCCAGCGCGGCGATGGTGATGAGCATGAGCGCGATGACTCCGGCAAACGGGCCAAAGCCCACCCAAAACGCGAAGACCATCGCCAAGATCAGCGGCTCGAACGAGCGCCCAATGTTGAGAATCATCCGTGCGAGGGTGTACACGCTTCGACCCAGGAAACTCTCGCCGGTGACGTTGTGGGCCGCGAGAAAACTGAGGGGGGCGGCGACGACGGTGGCGACGGTCGTCGCCATGAGGGCCATAAAGATGGTCTCGATGATGGCATCCAGCACTTGACGCAAGGTGGGGCTGGGTTTCAGGTTCCCGACTTCCACTTCCACCTGCACTTCGAGTTTGCTGGGCACGCCGTCTTTGGTGGCGATGATGGGCCGCGCTTCGAACTGAGTGGAGAAGTGTCCCTCAGCATCGGTCGTAATAAACGGGCCGGGGAGATATTGGTCGGAGGGCAAACGCCAGCGCAATTGCAAAGCAGTGTTCGGCGAGAGTTCAAAGCCCTCGATACTAATCTGGTCCCGCGCGTTGGCGCACAGAACGCTGGGGATGATGCGCGGCCCTGCGGTCGGCAAGACCGCATTGGGCGCGGAATCGCAGGGGACGGGGAAAGCCACTTGCATGGTGACGGGTTGAATATCGCGTTGAGCCACATCCGGCGTGAGAAAAGCGCGGAGCAACGGCCAGCCTTTGGGCAGGGACGCAAACAACTTGGGGAAGTCCACCTGTGAGCCGCGATACGAAATCCAATAGGTAGCGACCAGGCCGATGAGAATAAGCAAGTTGCGTAAGACGCGGCGGGGGTCGGTCATATCAGGCGCTTGCGAATCGTCGCGCTCAGGTTGTCCATCAGCGCGACGACGATGAGGATGGCGATGAACGAAGCGCTCACCGCGCGGAAGTCGCTCAAGTTCACCCACTGCACGAGGAAGAAACCGATGCCGCCGCCGCCGACGAAGCCAATGATGACGGACGAGCGGACGTTGATATCCCAGCGGTAAATGGTGAAGGCGGTGAACGGCGGGACGATTTGCGGGACGACGCCGTAGCGGATGGTCTGCAACCAGGTGGCGCCGGTGGCCCGCATGGCCTCAATGGGGCCGGGGTCAATGCCTTCGATGACTTCGGAATACAGTTTGGCAAGCGCGGCGACGGTATGTACCGCCAGCGCGAGCATCCCGGCGAACGGCCCCAGTCCGACGATGACGACGAAGATGATGGCGATGATGAGCGATTCAATCGAGCGCACGATGTTGAGCAGAGTCCGCACCGCGACGTAAATGGCCAACGTCAGCAGGTTGGCGCTCATCAGGTTGCGCGCGGCGAGGAAACTGAGGGGGATGGCGAACAACGTCCCGAGCGTCGTCGCCATCAACGCGAGGGTCAGCGTCTCGTAGATGCCTTGCACGATAAAACCGCCGTTGGTGGAGAGTTGATAGCCGCCCAGTGAGTGCTCTTGCTGGAGATACACGCGCTGTTCCTGCGGCAAGTTCGGGTCAATGCCGGGCGGGATGGCGAGCGGGACGGTCACGGCAATTTGCAAGTTGCCCTGCGCGTCGGCGTGGGTGGTGACGGTCTTACCCTCGGCGTTGCGGAGCGGGAAGAAATCGCCAATGGGGCTTTGCCAAATCACCTGGGCGTCGGTGTCGGGCCAGAAGCCGGAGCCGGTGACCGTGATTTGGTCGCCGACTTTGGCGCACCCTGCCGAGAGTTGCAAGTGAACGCCCTGCAAATCGTGCACGCCATCGGGCGGGGTTTCGGTTGGGGAGCAGGGGATTTGCAGTTCAACCCAGCCTTCGTGCGTTTCGGTGCGTAGCTTGATGAAGTCCGGCTGAGTCATCGGCTTAAGGATTTGCGTATAGGCACGGTTGAAGTTGCTGAACAAAGCGCCAATGTTGATTTGCGTCGTTTGCCAACCGAGACCGTAGAAGAGAATCGCGGCGGCGATGAGGGGCACAACGATGGGGCGCGAGGTTCCCGCCGGGACAACCGCATCCCACACGTTCCATGCCCACACTGTGAGGGGGCAGAGCAACCATAGGGATTGCCTGGCCCACAGGGAGAGGAGCATCATCAAAACGGTCAGCGCCAAAATACTTAGTCCACGCGCGCGCCGCCCGCCGAGGAACTGGCCGAGGCCGGGAACAATCAAAGAAGCCAAAAAAAATAACAGGGTCACGGTATTTTGTCGGTCATTTAACGATCCGCGAATGAACGCGAATTTTCGCTAATCCCGATTCACAATTCGCAGGCATTGGCGAAGATTAGCGGACAAAGGATTTTCGGCGCAAGCACATGGTTATGACTCGCTCGCCAGCCCCGCCCGCACTTCCACCGCTTCTTCGCCGTAGATTTCTTTGAAGCGCGCCCGGTCAATTTCCTGCGGTAGACCCTCGAAGACCTTGACGCCGTCTTTGAGCGCGACCACGCGCGTGCCGTAGCGGTGGACGAGGTCGAGAAAGTGCAAACTGCAAATGACGGTGATTTTTTCTTCTTTGTTGAGGCGTTCCAGGTGTTGCAGGATGCTGTGTGAGAGCACGGGGTCGAGCGAGGCGACTGGCTCGTCGGCAAGGATGAGTTCCGGGTCTTGCATCAGAGCGCGGGCGATGCCCACGCGTTGTTGCTGTCCGCCGGAGAGGGCGTCGGCGCGGGCGTAGGCTTTATCGGCAATGCCCACCCGCTCCAACGCTTTGACGGCCTTCTGCCGGTCGCTCGGAGTCCATAACCCGATGAGGCTCGTCCACGGATTGGCATAGCCCAGCCGCCCGGCCAGCACGTTGGTCATCACGCTCGACCGCTTCACGAGATTGAATTGCTGAAACACCATCCCGATGCGGCGGCGGAAGCGGCGCAGTTCCGCGCCCGAAGCGGCCGTCACGTCCTCGCCTTTCCAGATCACTTTGCCTTGCGAAGGTTCGATGAGGCGGTTGATGCACCGCAGGAGCGTGGATTTGCCGGAGCCGGAGAGGCCGATGACGACGAGGAACTCGCCTTCGTTCACGGTGAAACTGACGTCCGTCAGGGCGTGGGTTCCATTCGGATAGATTTTGTGGAGGTGTTGGATTTCGAGCACGGGCGCGCTTCCTCGGCTGAAAATCAGAGAGAGGAGTTGGCCTCCTCTCTCTGATTGGAAAGCTGGATTGTCTTAGTGAACGAGCGAGGCGATGTCAATGCCCGAGGCCGCGAGCAGGACGCGGAACCCGTCGAAGAAGGTGTCGTCCACGGACTGGAGGCCGTCAATCGAGTACAACTTCTTGAGGGCCGCTTTGCCGTCTTCGGTCTTCGAGATTTTGTCGAGCGCGGCGTTCAACGTGGCGCGCAGGTCGGCGGGCACGTCGAAGGCGAAGCCAACGGTGTCGTTGGGGATGATGTTGGGAGTCTGATAAACCACGACCACCTTGTCATTCACGTCCGGCAGGTCGGTCTGGATGGCCGAGTTGGTGCGGGCGTCCACGAAGGTCGCGCCGAAGTCGCAGATGCCGCCGGCGTACACGGCGCGCACTACGGTGGGGTGGCCTTGCACGAACGCGCCGGCCTTGAGCTTGTCGCCCGCGGCCGCCAGGATGCTGGCCGGAATCACGTAGCCGGAAGCCGAAAGCGGGTCCGTCCAGCACGGCTTCTTGCCATCGAACTGCTTGAGGACAGTCTGAGCGGTTTGCAAATCGGCGTCAACGGTGGCGGTGATGTAGCCCGCACTGGCGCGCGCGATGAATTGCGTGGCGTAGTGGTCCAGCCCGTTGCGGAGGGTGACGTCGGCCACGTCGGCGCACGGCACGTCCTTGCCAGTCGCGTCTTTCGTCATCGTCTGATGCGCGACGAGGTAAGCGAAGGGCGGCAACCAACCGACTTGGCCGTTGCCGGAGCACATGGCTTCAATCATGGCCTTGTAGTTGGTCGGGACGACGGCTTTGATGGTCAGGCCGGTTTCTTTCGCGAGCATATCGGCAATCGAGTTGCCGCTGGCGATGAGTTCATCGGTGGTGGCCGAGGGCGCAATCGCCATCACGATGGGGCGGTCCGCCGAGCCGAGGGGAACCTCGGTCGGGACGGCGGTGGGCGGAACCGGGGTATTAGTCGCAGGCGGCGGCGGGGCCGAGGTGTTCGTCGCCTTAGGCGGCTCAGTCGGGGCGACCGTCGTCCCGGCGGGGCCGCAGGCCGAAAGCACGATGGCCGCCAGCATCAGCCCGGCAAAAACTTTGTAGAGCGTGGTCTTCATGGCGTTTCTCCTTCTTTCTCCTGTAAATGTGGTGTGAACTGGCTAAAGCGGGGGGAAGAGTCGGGTTACGCAAAGTGGGCTTGTCAATCACCTCCTTAAAATATGTGACAGGGTCAATCGGCCTAAACCCCCCTGTCAATAAATTTCATCATAACTCGCTTTTGGGGAATGGGCAATTGGCTTCACTGATTTGCCACCACCGTAATAAAGTGCGCGTCCACAAAATTGTTCACCGGCGCCACCTCGACATCCTCGTGAATCAGCCCGGCCCAAAAGTATTGCGGGTTGCGACTCTCCGTGATTTTATCCAGCACAATCCCACCGCTGATCGTGGCGCGCTGGCCGGGCATTAAATAATAATGAGTCTGCCCGTTTTCCTCCAGCGCCGTTAATGTTTCAGGCGTCCCTAACGCCCAGCGCCAGGGGTAGTCGCGGATGCAAGTGTCGCAATCAATCCCTACCCGCCACGCGCCCGATTGCTCGAATTCGCCGAGCGTGTTGGCGTTCTCAGCCATGGATTTGTAAACGTAGCCTGCGGGCGGCCCCGAGGTGCGAATGGGCGACACGCCATAGTTCTCGACGGTAAGCGTGAAGAAGAGCGTCTCGCCGAGCCGCAGAGTCGTCGCCGAAAAATCCACGGTGGCGTTGACGATGTCGGCCCGGGGCAGGCCGCCGCGCTCGATGGTGAGGCGCGTCTCGGTAGCCAACTTTTGCCCCAAACGATCTTCGACCTCGGCCCGCACGGTGTACTGACCATCGGGCGGGGGATTCGCCCCGAGATCTATCCCGCCATCGTAATCGTAGGTATGGAGACCGCGCTGGCCGGGTAGAATATCGCCGCCCAACTCGCCGATGGGCAAGGCGCTCCCATCCGGCCCGACGAGAAACACGCGCAGACTTTCAGGATTCACTTCTTTCGTCAGATAAACATTGATGGTGGCGCGGTCGTTCAAGCCATCCTGATTGGGTGTGAAGAACGACGATCCCACCGCGAGGCCGCGCAATTCCGGCAGAGTCGTGTCGGCCTCTGCAATCGTCAGCGCCCCATCAATTGAGTTCTGCTCGCCCGCCGCGTCCCGGGCTGTGATCACCCACTGGTAAGTTCCATTCGGCAACACGCGCGCCAGCACTTCGCCCTCGAAGGCCTCGCCCGGCCGAAGATAAGGCGCGACGATGCCGCTGAAGTCCACCGTGTGCTCGCCCGCGTCGCGGGCCTTGTCTTGGCGGAACTCAAAGCGTCCCCCGTTGGCGTCCACAAAATAGATGGATATGGTCGCCGGGCGGCGAAGCGTGTAGCGAATGCGCGTCGCGTCGGTGTGCCCGTCGGCATTGGGGGTGATGGTGGCGAGGGAGAACGAGGCGCTTTGCAACGGCGGCCCGCCGGGGTTCAGCACCCACCACGCGCCGGCCAGCAATAGCGCGGCGCAAACGAGGGCGGTTAAGGTCGTAAGCCAGGGTGAAAGGCGCATACCAATATAATACGCGCCCGACAGAATGAATCGGGCGCCTGCGCGAGACTCTACCAGAAAGGATTGATTCGTTCAACCGAAACAATTTCCTTTTTATCCCGCCTCATGCTACCATTCTCGCCGTAACGTGAATGGTCATTCGCGCCATCCATCAACTCATGCTCACTTATCAAGAAACTCTCGACTATCTCTACAGTTTCGTGGACTACGGCCAACTGCGTACCTACAAGTATTCCGCGCAGACGTTTGACCTCAACCGTATGGTCAAGTTCCTCGAACGGCTGGGCAACCCGCAGGCGCGCTATCCCGTCCTGCACCTCGCCGGAACAAAGGGCAAAGGCTCGGTCGCGGCCATGTGCGCGAGCGTCTTGCAAGCCGCCGGGTATCGCACCGGCTTCTACACCTCGCCCCACTTGCAGGATTTTTGCGAGCGGATGCGCGTGAACGGCGAATTGATTCCGCGCGAGACGGTAGCCGAAATCGTGGACGCCATGCGCCCCCGCGTTGACGCCATGCCCGGACTGACGACCTTCGAACTGACGACAGCCCTGGCCTTTGAGCATTTTGCCCGCGCCCGCGTGGACGTGGCGGTCATTGAAGTGGGCCTCGGCGGGCGACTCGACGCGACCAACGTCATCACCCCGCTCGTCTCGGTCATCACCTCGCTGAGTTACGACCACATGAACTTGCTCGGTCACACCCTCGCCGAGATTGCGGGCGAAAAGGCGGGCATCATCAAACCCGGCGTGCCGGTCGTGAGCGCGCCCCAAAAAGACGAAGCGCGCGAGGTGCTGGAGCGCGTTGCTGCCGAACGCGGCGCGCCGCTCACTTTAGTGGGCCGCGATTGGCTGTATGCGCCTCTGCGCCATTCCCTCGACCGCCAGACCTTCGCCATCTGGTCGCGCGGCGAGCAAGACCAACTCAATTCGCTTCATATGCAAGGCCATTCCCTCGACGAATGGGTCCCGCAGAAATTGGAAATCCCGCTTCTCGGCCAGCATCAAGTGGAAAATGGCGCGGTGGCCTACGCCGCCCTGCTGACTTTGCGCGAACGCGGGTTGCCTATAGCGCACACGGCCATTGAGGAGGGCTTGCGGGCGGTGCAGTGGCCGGGGCGCTTCGAGATTCTTCACCGCCACCCGTTCCTCGTGGTGGACGGCGCGCACAACCGCGACTCAGCGCAAAAGTTGATGACCGCCCTCGCCGATTATTTCCCGCACCGCCGCGTTCATCTGCTTTTCGGCGCATCGTCTGATAAAGACGTGGCCGGGATGTTCGCCGAATTGTTGGTGGGCGAGACCGTGACCCGCGCGACGATGGTGCAAGCGGTGCATCCGCGCGCGATTGAACCGGATGAACTGGCCCAACTCGCCCGGCAGGTGCGCCCGGACTTGCTTATCGAAACCATCACGCCCGTGGCCCGCGCCCTCGACCACGCCCTCCGCGCCGCCACGCCCGACGAAGTGTTGGTGGCCTGTGGCAGTCTATTCGTCGTGGCCGAAGTGCAGACTGCGTGGCAAGAGCGTGAAAGAGCGCTACCGAACTAAAGGAGTAATTAGTAATTAGCAACTGCCAATTACGGATTACTAATTATCAATGACCGCTGATTCAGGTATGTTCCAAAAAGAACTCCGCACCCACCTCCTGCGCTCCGACTTCGCCGAGGCCATTAACCGCCGGGCCGATGAGTTGTACGAGGTCGCCGAGGCCGAGCCGGACGAGGAAGGCCTCATCGAGTGCGCCCTCCTGCCCCTGCGCGACATGGTCATGTTCCCGCACATGGTCACGCCGCTGTTTGTGGGGCGCGAGAAATCCATGGCCGCCATTCAGGCCGCCAACACCGGCAACGTCACCGTCATCGCCGCCACGCAAATCAACCCTGAAATTGAAGAGCCGACGGTGGAAGACCTCTATCAAGTCGGCACCGAGATTGCGGTGGGGCGGATGTTGCGGATGCCCGATAGCTCGAACTCGGTGCTGGCGCAGGGGCGGCGGCGCGTCGAGATTATCTCCGTCACCCAGACCGAGCCGTATTACGTCGTCAAGGCCCGCCCGGTGTACGAGTCCCCTGAAAAGCCGCGCGAGACCGAGGCCCTCATGCGCGCGGTGCTGGCGCTGTTCGAGAAATGCGTCCAACTCAACCACGCCCTCCCCGAAGAAGCCTACGTCTTCGCCATGAACATCGAGGAGCCGAGCTGGCTGGCCGATCTGGTGGCCTCCTCGCTCAATCTCGACCTCGCCGAGCGTCAGGCCATCCTCGAAACCTTCGACCCCACGATTCGTTTGCAACGCGTGAGCGTCCTGCTGGGCAAAGAGTTGGACGTGCTGGAGTTGGAGAGTTCCATCCACTCGCGCGTGCAAAACGAAGTGGACAAGAACCAGCGCGAGTTCTATCTGCGCGAGCAGCTGAAGGCCATCCAGAACGAACTGGGCGAGACCGATTCGTGGAGCGCCGAGGTCAGCGACTTGCGCGAGAAAGTGCTGGCCGCGCAAATGCCCGCCGACGTGAGTCAGAAGGCCCTCAAGGAAGTGGAGCGGCTGGGGCAAATGGCTCCGCTCTCGCCCGAGATCGGCATCATCCGCACGTATCTGGATTGGCTCATCGAACTCCCCTGGGTAAAAGCCACGGAAGATAATCTCGACCTCCGACACGCCGAGACGGTGCTGGAGCAACAACATTACGGCCTGCCCAAGGCCAAAGAGCGCATCCTCGAATTTATCGCCGTGAAGCAATTGGCGAAGGACAAAATGCGCGCGCCGATTTTGTGTTTCGTCGGGCCGCCGGGGACGGGCAAGACCTCGCTCTGTCGCTCCATCGCCGAGGCGCTCGGGCGCAAGTTTGCGCGCCTGAGTTTGGGCGGCGTGCGCGACGAGGCCGAGATTCGTGGCCACCGCCGCACGTACATCGGCGCTCTGCCGGGGCGCGTCTTGCAAGCCATGCGTCGCGCGGGCTCGGTAAACCCGCTGGTGATGATGGACGAGATCGACAAACTCGGCCAGGATTTTCGCGGCGACCCGGCGGCGGCTCTGCTCGAAGTGCTCGACCCCGAGCAGAATAATTCTTTCATGGATCACTATTTGGATGTGGACTATGATCTCTCGAAGGCCATCTTCGTGACCACGGCCAACACGCTCGGCACGGTGCCGCCCGCCTTGCAAGACCGGCTCGAAGTCATCGAGTTCCCCGGCTACATCGAGGAAGAGAAACTCAGCATCGCCAGCAAATTCCTCATCCCGCGTCAATTGCGGGAGAACGGTTTAAACCCGGACGAGATCGCCATCCCCGACCAGACCGTCAGCCGTATGGTGCGCTCGTATACTTACGAAGCGGGCGTGCGCAACTTGGAGCGCCAGATTGCCAACGTGTGCCGCAAGCTCGCGCGGCGCAAGGCCGAAGGCAAACCACTCCCGGCGCGCGTCACCGCCGAGACCCTCCACAAATTCCTCGGCCCGCCCGAATACACGCCGATGGACGCGGAGAAGCAAGACGAGGTTGGCGTGGTGACGGGTGTGGCGTGGACCGAGGCGGGCGGCGACACGCTCCCTATCGAGGTCGTGCTCCTGCCGGGGAAGGGCGGCCTGCAACTCACCGGGCAAATCGGCGAGATCATGCAAGAGTCCGCGCAAGCCGCGCTGTCGTATCTTAAATCGCGCGCCAAGCCGTTGGGCATCGAGTACGCCCGCTTCGAGAAGACCGATACGCACGTCCATATCCCCGAAGGCGCGATTCCCAAAGACGGGCCGAGCGCGGGCATCAGCCTCGCCACTGCGCTCATCTCTGCGTTCACCGGGCGCAAAGTCCACAAGGAAGTAGGCATGACCGGCGAGATTACCTTGCGCGGGCGGGTCCTGCCGGTGGGCGGCATCAAAGAAAAAGTTTTGGCCGCGCACCGCGCCGGGCTCAAGACCATCATCCTGCCCAAAAAGAACGATAAAGATCTCGTGGACGTGCCGAAGAAAGCCCAGCACGATCTCAATTTTGTCTTTGTGGAGCACATGGATGAGGTGCTGGCGGTGGCCCTGGAGCCTGGGCCGCTGGCCAGGCCCAAAGCGCGCGGCCCCAAGAGCGGTCACAAAATGGGTAAAAGCAAGCCGAATGGGGAACGCAAACCCCGGCCCCCCGCGGTCGCTGGCTCAACCGCTCTCCGCTAGATTTTTGCCTCACCCACGCCGGGGGTTTCGCCCCGGTAACCGACCTTGAAGTTCCTGCACAAAATTCTCCTCGCTTGCATCCTCTCCGCCGTCATCCCGGTTGGCTTGACGGTAGGCATCATTTTGTGGCTTCACCCCGCCTGGGCTAATTCAGTGGTGGATCTCAACCAGGTGTTGATGTTCACTGCGCTGACCATCGGCCTGGCGGTCATAAACGCGCTGATTGCCGCTGGCCTGCTTAATCGTGACTTTCAACAGATTTTCAAGGGCTTGCGCGTGGCCCTCGACCAGTTCGCGCGCGGCCAGACCCCGGCGCGAACCGCGGGCCTCCCGCCGGACGAGTTGGGCCGGTTGCGCGCCGAGATGACCGAACGGCTGAGTGAATTGGCCGCCTTGCGCGAGACGACGAGTGATCTGACAGCCGAACTGGATATGCCCCGGCTACTACACATCATCACCGAGCGGGCCAGCGCGTTGATGGGCGTGAGCGCCGGAGTGATTTACGGGATTGATCTGCCGCGCCACAAAATCCGCTTGCTCGCGGTGGTGGGTTTGCGGCCCGAACCGCTGGGCGCTGAAATAGATTTCGGGGAGGGCGTGGTCGGGCGCGTCGCCGAGACGGGCCAATCGCTGGTGGTGCACAATTATCAACAGTGGCCGGGCCGCTCGCCGCGCTTTGCCGACTATCCTCTGTTCGACGTGCTCGGCGTGCCGCTCCGTTGGCGCGGGGAACTCCTCGGCGTGCTCAATCTCGAAGACGAAATCGGCGGGCGCACGTTCACCGAGCGTGACGTGGCGCTGGCCGAGCAGTTCGCGCATCAGGCCGCGACGGCCATCGGCAATGCGCGCCTTTACGAGCGCGTCGAAGCCCTGCATCGCGCCAGTCAGGCCATCAGCCGCTCGCTCGACCTCGAGCAGATTTTCCGCGAGACGCATCAGGCCGTGAGCCAGCTCATGCCGTGCGAGGCTTTTGCGATTGCGCTCGTGGACGACAGTGACGCGAGCATTGACGCGCTCTATCTGATTGACCACGGCGCGCGGCAACCGGCCCGCCACTTGCCGCCGGGAAGCGGCCTGGTCGGACACGTGATTAAGACTCGCCAACCCTTGCAGTTCGGCTCGGTTGCAGATTGGCCGGAAGGGATCGTGCATTTCGGCGAGCGGGCTTCGGTGGAATCGGTGTTGGCTGTGCCGATGCAAGTGGGCGAGCGCATCTTTGGCGCGTTAGCCACCGAAGCCTACGAGCGTCAGGCATTTACCGAAGAACACCGGCCGTTGCTCGTTACCGTCGCCAATCAGGCGGCGGCGGCCATTCACAACGCGCAGCTGTTTCAGGCGGCGCAGAATCAATTGTCGCAACTTTCGATCTTGCACGAGGTCGCCAGCGCCGCCATCTCCACCGCCGATCTGGACGAACTGATTCTCCGGGCGCTCACCGTCTTGCACCAGCGCGTGGGTTACGACCTGCTGGGCCTGCATCTAATTGATGCGCAGGAGATCGTCTTGCGCCTGCATCCCTCGTTCAAGCGGATGTTCCCCGACCTGACGGTGGGCGAAGCAATCCCGCTGGGCGTCGGCATCATCGGGCAGGTGGCGCGGAGCGGACGGGCCCGGCGGGTGGATGACGTGCGGGAAGAAGCGACTTACGTGGAAGCCGCGTCGCAGACCCGCTCGGAACTGTGCGTGCCGTTGCAAGTCGGGGAGCGTATCATCGGCGTGCTCAATGCCGAGGCCTTCCGCCCTGGCGCTTTCGGCGAGGCCGACGAGCGCCTGCTGAAAATCGTGGCCGGGCAACTCGCGCCAATCATCGAGAACGCGCGCCTCTACGAGCGCGACCGGCGGCAGCTCAACGAGTTGTCGTTGCTCAACGAGATCGCGCTGGCCACCGTCTCCGCCGCCAATTTCGAAGAAGGGGTAGCGCAGGCCGTGCAGGTTTTGTGCCGTCGCCTCGGCTACGACACGGTGGGCGTGGACTTGATTGACGAGAGCGGCGAGTGGTTGAAGCCTACCGCCTACGCGGGGTTGATCACCTCGCCCGAGGTCATCCCCATCCGCGTGGGCGAGGGCCTCACGGGGCGCGCCCTGCGCTCGGGGCAAATCGTCCGCGTGGACGACGTCGCCGCGGATCCTGGTTACGTCCCACTCCTCCCCGGCATCCGCTCTGAACTGGTGGTGCCGCTTCAAATCGCCGACCGCTTCATCGGCGTGCTCAACACTGAGAGCCGTCAGGTCGCCGCTTATACTGACACCGATACGCAACTGCTCCTGGTGGTGGCCGGGATGCTGGCCCCGATCATTGACAATGCCCGCCTGCGCGCTCGCGCCGAACAACACGCCCGCGAACTCGACGTGCTCTTTCAGGCGCAGTTGGCGGCCTCAGCCAGCCTCGACCTCGAAGCCGTGTTAAACGCCACCGTCGAGGCGCTAGGCCGCGCGCTCGACGTGACCAGCGCCTACGTGGTGGAAGTCAGTGGCGAGCGGGCAATGACGGTGGCCGAATACTATAGCCCGCTGGCCACGCGGTTGGAGCGCGTCTCTGATTTGCGCGTGGCTTATGCGGCGAGTCAGTTTGCTAAATCTATCCGCCTCATGCACGGTGGTCAGCCCGGCCAACTCTCCTCGACCGACGCCGACGTGACGGAGTTTGAGCGTGAATATCTCCAGCGTCACGATGGCCGCGCTGCGCTCGTCGTGCCGATCATTCATCACAGTCATCCGCTCGGCTACGTAAGTTTGTGGGAAAGCCGCCGTGACCGGGTCTTCAGTGAAACCGAGCGGCAGTTGGCGCAGGCGTTGGCGGGGCACGCCGCCGCCGCCTTCGAAAACGCAAAGCTATATCAAGCCGCCCAACGCCGCGCTGAGCAAATGCAATTAGTCAATGAAGTGGGGCGCGACATCAGTAGCTTGCTCGAAGTGAACGTGCTGGTGGCGCAAGTGAGCCAGCGTCTCGAAGCGGCCTTCGGCTACTACCACGCCAAAGTGGGCATCATCGAAGATGAGGCGCTGGTCTTTCAACCCGGGTTCGATCCAAAACGTGATAGGCCCGTCCCGGCTGTGCGCCTGCGGCTCGACGGCCCCGGCCTCATTGCCTGGGTGGCGCGCAACGCCCAGCCCCGCCTCACCCCCGATGTGCTGGCCGACCCGGAGTATTTGCACAACGTCTATTTTCCCGAGACGCGCTCGGAAGTGGCGGTGCCGCTCATTGCCCACGGGCGGCTACTAGGCGTGCTCGACGTGCAAAGTGAAGAGGCCGGGCGGCTCGGCCCGGAAGATCTCGCCACGCTCGAAGCTATCAGCAGTCAATTGGCAGTGGCCGTAGACAACGCCAAACTGTACGCGGCCGCGCGGC
>Ga0315281_10007396_pt1 | contig 15474 bp, 13 predicted proteins | sample YL17G07_0_MG_FD_204540 | JGI IMG/M metagenome (GOLD analysis project Ga0315281, IMG submission 204540) | Sediment microbial communities from Yellowstone Lake, YNP, Wyoming, USA - YL17G07_0 | ecosystem: Environmental > Aquatic > Freshwater > Lake > Sediment | place: USA: Wyoming | collected...
ATAAATTATATGCCAGTAATTCCCTACTCTTAAATAAATGGCTAATATATGCTCTGGAAAAGTTTTTGCAGGCATAACAATTACAATTTATATCCAATGGCTTTGCATCTTGCCTGTAAATTGATTTATTTATATCTGTTCTAAAACGGTTTTTTAAATTTCCAAAAGGTGGGGAAATAAAGAAAAAACCAGTTCGAGCAATTCTTGTTGGAATTACGCAATCAAAAGTATCCATTCCCCGCTCTATTCCTTCAAAAAAATCATCAACTTCTCCAATTCCTAAAAGGTGCTTTGGTTTTTCAATCGAAACAATATCCGTTGTCAAATTAACTACATCATATAAATTCTTTTTGGAAAGATGCGCTCCTCCCAATGCCACCGCATCAAAATTTTCATCTACAAATTTAGCCGATTCTATTCTTAAATCTTTAAATTGCCCACCATGCGTTACTCCATATAAAAGCTGATTTTTTCTTTTGTGGGCCAATTTTGAGCGTAATTCCCATCTATTTGTCATTCCTAAGCTCTTTTTAGTTTCTGCAAAAGAATATTTCGGCGATTCCAAATCATCAAAGGAAACAATTAAGTCAGCACCAATTTTTTCTTGGATTTTGATTGAGCTTTCAGGAGTTAATTTATGACTCGAGCCATCAATATGAGACTGAAAAGTTACACCTTCCTCGCTAATTTTATTCAATCTTGGGCTTGGTTCTTTATTTGAAATTTGTAATTTGTCATTTGTAATTTGTTCCCGCAGGAACTTAACTCCTCCACCTTCTTTGCCAACGCCTAAAGAAAATACTTGGAAGCCACCGGAATCAGTCATCGTCGGTCCATTCCAAGACATAAATTTAGCTAATCCACCAAATTTTTTAATTAATTCTTCGCCTGGCCTTAAATGCAAATGATAAGTATTGGCCAAAACTACCTGCGAACCAATTTCCCACAATTCCCTAGGGCTCACCGCTTTAACCGAGGCCTGAGTTCCAACCGGAACAAAAATCGGAGTTTCTATCTCTCCATGCGGAGTTTTAATAATTCCGGCGCGTGCTTTTGATTTCTTGTCTTTTTTAATAATTTTAAATGATGGTGTCATTGTTAAATTGTTATATTGTTGTAGCAATGAAGCAATCCAACAATTCAGCAATTAATTTGAAACCGAAGTCTTCAAATTGTTAACTTCTTTTTTAAATTGTTCTCCGCGGTCTTTATAATTTTTAAACATATCAAAGGATGCGCAAGCCGGAGTTAACAAAACAACGTCTCCAGGCAAGGCAATTTTTGAAGCTGCTTTGACGATTTTTTCCATACTATCTGCTCCTTCAAGAAGTAAAATAACTGAACCTAAATTTGTAATTTGCTCTTTTATTTTCTCCCATTCTATGCCTATTCCAATAATCGCTTTTATGTTTTTTGATTCGCTTATGACTCGGCTTAGTTCTTCAAAATTTGAATTTTTACTTGAACCACCAAGAATTAAAATTTCCGGATTCTTGAATGCATTTATGGCCGCAATTGCCGTTTCCGGAGTAGTTGAGAAAGAATCATCATAATACTTAACGCCATTAACTGTTGCAACCAGTTCTAAACGATGCTCAAGACCTTTGAATGTTTTTAAAACCGGGGCTATATTTTCATTTGAAACACCGGATAAAGTTGCCGCCAAAACCGCAGCGCTAACGTTTTCCAAATTATGTTTTCCGGGCAAAAGAATCTCGGAAACATCAACAATCTTCTCTTCTTTTCCGTTTATTTTAATACATAATGACTTACCATTGATGTAACTCCCGTCACGCCCTTCTCTTTCGGTAGAAACATAAAATACTTTTGCGTTTGTATATATATCTGATTCATTACTGGCAATATAATCTCGGTTAAAAATTGCAAAGTCTTTTTCGGTTTGAAATCTTAAAATATTTCTTTTGGCATTAACATATTCTTCAAGGTCCTTATGATAATCAAGGTGTTCACTGGTGGTCATAAGCATTACGGCAATATGAGGACTTTTATCAAGGTCTAAAAGTTGAAAACTGGATAACTCTAGGACTACGACAGATTGAGCATTTAATTTATCCAAAAAATCAAATGGCGGCATTCCTATGTTACCTCCTAAATACGCATCAAAACCTTGTTTTCTAAGCATTTCATAAATTAAAGACGAGGTTGTGCCTTTTCCTTTTGTTCCGGTAACTCCGATGATTTTCGCAGGACAAAGCTCAAAAAAAAGCTTTGTTTGTGAAGTTACGTTTTTATATTTTTCCAAAAGATGCGGTTTAATTCCCGGACTTCTAACAATTAATTCATATTTCTCTAAATCTTTTAAATAATTATCCCCTTGGATTTTATCAAGAATGGTAACATCAGCGCCTTTGCTTTTGAGGTATTTTTCCGAAGAAAGTCCCTCTACTCCACCACCCACTACTGCAATTTTTTTGTTTTTAAAATCCATAGGCTTTATTTTACTTCTATTGAGGATTTTGAGCAATATGTAGGAAATATGTTGCGGGGCTAGGAGTTGCGCCTAGCCTGTGAGATTATGAGCCTCACGTGCACTGTACACTACCCCGCGCGTTTGGCTATTATAGCACGAATTTGCCTTAATTTGAAGCAGATGATAAAATAAGTGAGTTCGCCAGGGTAGCTCAGTTGGTTAGAGCACAAGATTCATATCCTTGAGGTCGTGGGTTCGATCCCCACCCCTGGTACTAACTTGACTTATAGTAAATTCAGCGCTATAATTCCCCCATTATGTCAGCAGAAGCACCAATTCGTCACGAACAACCAATATCTCCCGAGGCACAAAGGCCTCGTTACGATGCGCTTCTGGTTCACGGATATTGGATGAGTGAACATAGAACCGGACTTGGATTAAGAAACCGCTTAGCCGCAAGAGCAGCCGCATTAGCCTATGATCAAGGAGCAGGTGCAGAAAAGATTGTTGTTGACCTGGGACAATTATGGGGACCTGATTATCCTTCCGAAGGAAAATTAATAGCAGATGAGTTAGAAATTAAATATCATGTTCCCCACGAAGCAATAATCTTAAGAGAAGAAGCATTTAGCACAGGAGGAGAAATAAAATCATTTGTTGAGTTGGCAAAACAAAACGGATGGACAAATCTTTTAGATGTTGCTTTTGCAAGACATCAGGGAATAATCGACCACAAATTTGGAACAATACCTCTTATTTATAAAAGAAATGAGACTGAAGACATAAATGTAACCTATAAATCTGTTGAAAGCTTGTTAAAAAACGATCCCAACCCGCATGCAAGAGAACTTACGGAAAATCTAACTTGGTCTTATTATTCCTTAGTTTACGCCGGTTATGAAGGAATAAAATGGCTTGTTATGCATAAGCCGGGTTTTGATTATGAAACTCTTGAGCAAAAAAATAAAACAACTAGAACTTCCCCGGGAGAAGATTCACCTCTTCCATTTAGGTTTGACGTCTACAAAATGCCTCCTAAATAACAATCAACTTAGAAGAATAAATTAAGCCATTTTTGCCAGTTTGGAGTTTGAACTTCTTGTTTTTTTTGAGTTTGATTAGATGAGCTACTTCCCGGAAGCAACACTTCCTGCTCCCCCGGCTTTACTAAAAACAGCTTATTCCGCGCTTCCTCTTCTATAAACTTCTGCGTCTTAACATAAGAAAGTCCTGCTTTTAATTTTTGATTTTTGTTTTCTTCTCTTGTTAACTCTTTTTGCGCCTGGTTTAATAAATCTTGCTTGCTCCAAACTTCATAAATCGAGTGAACAAGATTATTAATAATAACTAAAAGAACTACTACAACAACAATAAAAATTACTTTTTTTGCCATATTTATCTTTAAATATACCAACATATTTAAAAATTCTCAAATTTTTACTCTTGACTATAGTATAAATTAGTGATATTATAGGACACTATGAAGCCAATTAAACTTCGCGATGCCCACGAAGAATTTAAAAAATATTTAAAAGATAACAGCAAGTCAAACTCTACCGTTGTTGCCTACGGAAAAGATATTGATCAGTTACTTGTGTTCTTGGAAGAATTACAAAGAAATGAAATCCATGAAGTATCCAAAGAAGATATTGAGGCTTTTCTTGCCAAAATGAGCAAGGATAACTATACGCCTAAATCAATTTCCAGAAAAATAAATTCAACCAGAACTTTTTATAGATTTTTAAAAGTAAACGAATATGTTACAGACGACCCTTCCCTTTTAATTTCACATCCAAAATATCAACTGGCACCCCCTCGAATTTTAACTCCGACGGAATATAGGGCATTAAGAGATGCTGCAAAAAATGATCCGCGCATGTTTGCAATTATTGAGCTTCTTTTACAAACAGGGATTAGAATCGGCGAGCTTTCAAACTTAAGACTCTTGGATATTACAAAAGACAGTCTACACATTGCTCCTTTTGAAAAACATGCAGATAGAATTGTTCCCCTTAATAAAGGTGCGCAGGAAGCTTTAACAAAATATATGAATATTAGGCCAAGTGTTAAAGAGGATCATTTATTTATAACAAAATCCGGCAAACCTTTTTTAATTAGAAACATCAGAACCGCTGTTGAAAGATACTTCCGCTTGGCAGAAATAAAAGGGGCAAAGGTTAACGATTTGAGGCACACTTTTGTCGCCCACCACTTAAAACACGGCGTTTCACTGGTTGTTTTATCTAAAGTTTTGGGACATAAAAGACTCTCAACAACCGAAAGATATCTTCAATATATTGGCGAAGTTGGAAAAGGCAAAGAAGGCGCTCCTCTTACCGAACTTTAAATCTTCTGTGCGTCTGCTTGGGATCGAACCAAGGACATCTACTTTATAAGAGTAGCGCTCTACCACTGAGCTACAGACGCGTGTTGCGAATTATATCAAAGGCGAGCTCGTTGAGCAATTTCTCCTTCTATTGCCCGTACATCTTTACCGTATTTTAATCTTGAAAGTTCTTTTATTAACTCCGAAACCCGGATATTCATTTGTGCTTTTTCTTTTGATATATCTTTTGTCGTATCCAAAGAAAACGGCTGCACCGGCTCATTACCCACAATAGTTTTTATATAGGCATTAAAAACATCAACATTGATTAAATCCGCTTCTGTAAATATCGGCTGAAATTCGTGCTGAAGATAATTCGCATCGGATACTCCAACCCTAAACGACATTATTGTTCCGACGTTTCCAAAAATTGCATTTTTAACTTCTTCTTCCATTTGTCCGATAAACTGATTTGCCACAATTAAATTAAGCCTAAACTTTCTTGCTTCGGATAAAATTTGGGCAAAATCGGGTGTGGCAAAATTCTGAAACTCATCTACATATAAATAAAAATCCCTTCTTTGGTCCTGCGGAATATCCTGCCTGCTCATTGCGGCAACCAAAATCTTCGGCACCAAAATTAAACCTAAAAAGCTGGCATTTTCTTCGCCTATTTTTCCTTTAGATAAATTAACAAGCAGAATTTTCCCTTCATCCATAACCTTTCTAAAATCGAAAGCCGACTCTGATTGACCAATAATATTTCTAATCATTTTATTGGTAACAAACCGGCCGAATTTTGAAACGATATAATCTAAAACTTCGGACTTATGAAAATCCGAAGTTTGAGCAATCTGATCTGTCCAATAGCGTCTGATGATCGGATCCTGAACCTTTGGCAATATCTCTTGAACAAAAGTTGCATCTGTCAAAGCTCTTACAACTTCAATAAAAGTACTGCCTTTTTCATACATTACCGTTAACATTGCATTTCTTATTGCATGTTCAAAACGAGGACCGATAATACCAGTTTTATTAGGATCATAAAGCTTATACATTAAACCGACAATTGAAGAAACAACATAGTGTTTTTCCTGCTCTGTTTGAGCTTCCAACATGTTTAGGCCCATCGGCCTTTCCGTATCAGACGGATCAAATAAAATTACATCCTCTGCTCTTTCCGGAGGCACCAATTGCAAAATATCTTCAATCAAATCTCCATGCGGATCAATTACTCCGATTCCCTTACCTTCTTTGATATCCTGAAGAATCATTTGTTTTAAAAGTTCTGATTTTCCCACTCCTGTTTTTCCTATAATATAAGTATGTCTTCTCCTATCGTCTTCTCCCATGTAAACAGGTTTTGAAAGACCCCTGTAAGTACTCATTCCCAAATAAAGACCGCTTTCCGGAATTTGAGTAGGAGCCGGTGCTCTTTTGGAAGAAATCCAAAAAATATGAGGCGTTGAAACGCTTTTATTGGGAAAATGAAAAATCGTTGCCAGCTCTTCGCTGGTTAAAACGGACGTTTGTCCCCGCATTGGCAAAAACCTATAAATAAAATCCGTCATAAACATTCCTTTAAACTTGTGTTTGTTTTTTGTAAATGAATTTATTCCGTCAAATTGAGAAAAAGCGCTGACTATATTGCCAAGATGAGCTTGAGCAGCCTCAATAGAACTTGAGGAAACGACAATTCTTACAATTGTATTAAAGCCCGGTTTGCCTATTTTATTTTCTACGCCTTCCAGTTCTTTTGGGTCGGCTGCATATTTTGCGGTTTCGGGATTTGACTCATTCTTTTTAGTTCTGGCAATATATCCTCTGCCCAGTTTTTTCCATTTTGAATCTGCAGGACTGATTAAAATCTGAATTGCAGCGCCTTCCCCCAAAGTCATTTTTGCCAAAACCGAAGTAATTGAAGACAATGGATCCGTAGGTAAATCTTTAAAAACTTTTATCGGCGTGTAATTTGAACTTTTCAGCTTAAGGCTGGCAAAAGCAACCTTGGCACTATCGGAAAAGATATTATATTCATTGCCCAAAACATAACCCGGCTTTTGAGTTTTCTCATTAACTACTTTAATTTCCGCATCAGGGTAAGCTCCGTTTATTTGCTTTTCAACTAAATCTTTATATTTATTAGGTGTATTAACGTAAAAACGGATATCTCCGGGCATACCGACAATTTCAAAAGAGAGATGAGGCTGAAGTTTTAAAAAAGATAATCTTCCGCCTTTTCTCATTGAACCAAGGCTTGAAAAAAGCTGTTCTGCCGCGTCAATTTTTATTTCATTATCCCGAGGAAGAGCAACCTGCAGAAGAGTTGACTCTAAAGATTCTTTTTCTCTATCTCTGTTCCTATACCAAAGAACAAAAACATAAACAAGCAAAGCCCCAAACAAAACCAATATAGCTGCAATAAAAAGCCCTACTATAAGAGCTAAAAAAAGAGACGTTAATTTTTCTATAGAAAAATTCTGTAAAAACATATGTTAAGAAACCGCATTGCCAGCCCGCATTTTCTTTAAGAATCTTAAGATAAAGCTTGCCAGCCAAGTTTTTGAATTATTAATATTTCCTTTTGCTGCAGCATGAGCCTCTCCTTCTGACATTGACAGAGAAACCATGCCCGTTAGGTTTGTTGGAAACGGCACTGTCGAACCTGCATGTCTCATTCCAACCTTAAAATGACTTTGATCCAACGATGGAGCTGAAGAGACTTCTGTAACCCCGGCATCTTTTACCTCTTTATCTTTTATAATTGACTCTATTTCCGCAGAAGACGCAAGATAATCACTAGGCGGTGCCACCTCGACTTCTTTGTTGGGAGTACTTACCGAAGCCGCAGAAGCTTTAGCCACATCGTTAACATTACTTTGTTTTTGAGATGAACCATCCATATAGAATAATCATAACACGAATTATGAATAAACGGCAATTCAAATTGCTTTAAAAAATTAACATTTAACATCAGCGCCGCAATGTGGACAATTTGAAATAAGTTCATCCTTTGGTCTGATAATTATTCTTCCGCATTGAGGAATATTAGGACAGTTAAAAGTTCTTTCACCATATTTATCATTTTCCAAAGTAAAAGCACCCCTATTTATTATTGACTCTACGGAAGTAGCCGATGACCCTCCTCCTGCACATCCGGGAATTTTTCTAACTTCATCTATTATTTGTCCGTAAGTGGTTGGCAAAAATCTAATTTCTCCTCTTCTTACTTTATTTGAGATACCATTCTCTTCTCTTTGATTATCGAGCATATACTTTGAAAGCCTTAAAAAGGTAGCGGCCAGAGCTTTTTGAATTTCAGACTTAGAAAGTTCTTGAGAAACTACATAATCTTTAAATTCTTGGATAATTTTCTTTGTTTCAGTGTCAAAATTATAAAGAGTGTCCCTTCTTCCTAAATCGGTAACCATATCGGATAGCCTCGCCTCTTTCTTTACTGCTTTGATAACTTCGATTAGGTCGTAAGGACTTTTAATTTCTGAACCTTCTCCAAAAGTAGCAAGCTCTTTTACGCAATCAACAGCAGACGCAGTTTTAGAAACAGCTTTTCCCGTTAGTTTTTCTACTAATTGCCTTGCTTCCTCAAGATTAAAACCTAAGCTAAAACCGGTTCCTATAATTTTGTCTCCGTTTCTTTGCATGTAAAATACCATGGTATCCGGATAATCTATTTCCCTACCGTCATCCATAGTTATTCCTGCTTTTCCTTTGGGGCTAACAATTACAACATCTTTACCTTTTAATAATTCACCTTTTGCCTGTCTTGCTGTTTCCAAAACCGAACCTTCTCTTTCCCTGGGATCAATCATCTCAAGCATTTCCCGATTACCATACTTTTCATCTATGAATCTTTCTCCTTCAATCCTGTATTCAAAAGGAAAGACTTTTCTTTTTACCAGGTATTCCAAAGCAAACCCCAAAAAATCTCTCTCTGTCTGCTCTGCCCATATTGAAACCGACATTGGATTAGGTCTTTGAAGTAAATCCATTTGCCTTTTCATGCTAAAGCCGACATCGTTAATCCTCCACCAATCCCTTGGAAGATCTTCCTGTCTGTAATTTCTGTCAAAATGGTCTATTTGCTGACCTAGCGGTCCCTGTCTTTGCTGTTCAAGGAAAATAACATTGTCCTCTGTACGAAAAGCAGTTCTTTGAGAGGAATAGGCCGGTTGCAAGGCTAGTGCTCCTTCTGTTTGATATATTCTTTTCTGCTCTCTTTCCATAAAAAAACTCCTCGTTTCCGAGAAGTTGTGTAAATAAAAATACACTTCTGCTCGGAAGATTCTTTCCCCGCTAAGCGGGGTGAACGGGGCTCCGACTATACGGTTGCGGCACAGCGAAGGAATTTCACCCTCTTCACCCGAAACAAACTATCTGGTTTTCCAAATAATTTCTTTTTGTTTGTCTTTGTAATTTATAAATCTTGCGAAGGTAAAAAGCAAGTCCGAAAGCCTATTAATGTAAATTAAAGTCTCTTTACTAACGCTTTCTTTTTCCGAAAGTTCAACAATCCTTCTTTCGGAACGCCTGCAAATAGTTCTTGCTAAATGCAATAATGAGCCTGATTTACCCCCGCCGGGGAGTATAAAATTCATAAGCTCGGGAAGTTTTTTCGTAAAGTTATCCATTTGTTTTTCAAAATCCGTAACTCTTTTACTTAAATCTTCTCCAAGCTTTTTATTTCCCATACTACTTGCAAGACTCGCTCCAATTTCAAATAAATCATTTTGAATAAGCAACAATTCCTTTTTTATACCGGAGTCTTTAATTTCGGAAAGAACAACTCCTATGGTGCTATTTAATTCATCGAGACTGCCGTAAGCATCAATTCTTAAACTGCCCTTGGAAACTGTCTTACCGCCATATAAAGAAGTCTTACCTTTATCGCCAAATCTTGTATAGATACTCATACGTCGCTTTGCTCCAATTCTCAATTTCTAATTTTCAATTTACAATTAATAATTTGCGGGGAGCTTTCTTATAAAAAATGTTTTCGCTAGAGTCGCCTTAAGGCGACCGTATCCCGAGGACGGATGAAATCCGGCCGCAGGTACGCTTGCGTTCGAAAACTTTTGAACTAAGAATGCGACCTCAGCAAATTAACTCTAGCATTCCGAGTAACCGCAGGCGTAGCATTTTTTACAGCCTTCTTCGTAAGCCAGGCTTGCTCCACCGCATTCGGGGCAGATGTCATAAAGTCCTGTTGCCGGACCTTCTCCTGCTACTATAGGGCCTTCCTGTGTTTGTAGCGTTAGTTGTTCAAGCTTAATTATTTCGTCTGCTTGCTTTTTTTCAACTCCGTCTGCAGTTAACTGCACGTATCCATTAGAGTGGCCATTTGCTAAACCATTTTTATGCTCTGCGTTGCCATTTGTTTCATTTTTAATTTTATCTTCAACAACTCCATTTACTCTAAATTCAAAATGCCTTGATAAAACCTTAGCAATTGCATCGGGAAGCGAACGGACTTTATTTTCTCCAAAGCCAACACTTCTTGCTCCGCCGATACCTATAAGCTGAGCCACAACTTGTTTTATCCTTTCTCTTGAAGAAAGCTGACCGTTTAATCTAAGATTAAGAGAAATCATTCGTCCTAAAGCATCGGCCATTGCCGCAACATCGGAACCGGATTTTCCAACTGTTATAAATACTTCAAAAGGCTCTTTGTTTGAATCATGATTTATTGTGATATAAGTTTTTCCGACAGGTGTTTCAGTTTGATAAGTAACTCCTTCGACCATAAGTGGTCTTGGAATAACCGGAGTGGCAACGGGAATTGCGGATTTTTCTTCTATTTTCTCTTTTTTATCATCCATTCTTTCCAAGACTCCCTGCCTTGAACCGTCCCGCATATAGGCTATACCTTTAAGACCCTGGTCGTAGGCTAATTCATAAAGCCTTTTTACATCTTCCACCGTATGTGTTTTAGGAGCATTAACTGTTTTTGAGATTGAAGAATCAATATACTCCTGCGCAACTGCTTGAACTTTAACATGATCCTCCGGAGATAAATCATTGGCTGAAACAAAATATTCAGGTTTTGTCTTTCCAGGATTTGCTTTCTTCCATTCTTCAAACAAAGGGTGATACATTAAATGTTCTCCTAACCTATCATGTCTTCTGAATTCAAACTCGTAAACCGGTTCAATTCCTGATGATACTCCGGAAATCAGAGACGTTGTTCCCGTCGGGGCAATTGTCAAAAGTACAGCGTTTCTTATTCCCTGCTTGGCAATTTTGCTTCTTATTTCTTCCGGAAGTTTTTTAATATGCCAGCCCTGAAGATATTTTTCTTTATTATATTTAGGGAAACTTCCTTTTTCTGTTGCGATATCGGAGGAAGCAATATAAGAATTGTCCCTTAAAGTTTTAAATATTTTCTCTATTACTTTTAATGACTCTTCTGAACCGTATTTTAATTTCAGCTTTATTAACGTATCGGCAAGCCCTAATATGCCAAGGCCCGTTCTTCTAATATCTTTAGCAACTTTTTCATTCTCTTTGTAAAAATAGTAGGTATCATCAATAACATTGTCTAAAAACCGCATGGCAATTCTTACGTCTTTACCGAAATTTTCATAATCAAATTGAGAGCTTTTAACATAAGCTGCCAAATTCATTGCTCCTAAATTACAAACTGCCCAGGCGGATAAAGGCTGTTCTCCGCAAGGATTTGTTGCTAAAAGCCTTTCAAAATACCACGTATTGCTTCTTTTATTACTTCTATCTAAGAAATGAAGTCCCGGCTCTGCAGATTGCCAAGCCGCCTGACAGATTAAATCCCAAATAAATCTTGCCTTTACTGTTTTTTTAACTTCTATTTTTCCGCCTATTCTCTTCCATTCATCTATATCTCCTGTCCATTTTTTGTCATATTTTGGATCATCCAAATTTGGATAAATCAAATCCCAATTAGCATCTTTTTTAACTGCTTCCATAAATGCATCCGATACACAAACCGAGAGATTGGCTCCATTTATTTTGTTTAAATCTTGTTTTACCGTAATAAATTCTTCAATATCAGGATGCCAATCATGAAGCATAAGCATTAATGCTCCGCGCCTTGAACCCCCTTGCTGAACAATGTCTTTAGTTGCCAATGAATAAAGTTCTGCCCAATTTAACGGACCCGAAGAAAATCCGTTGACCTTCTTAACTCTCGCTCCACGTGGTCTTAATGATGACATATTAAGCCCTACTCCTCCACCATGAGCCATAATTTCAATCATTTGCGTGAGGTTTTGCATTATTCCGCCTCTTGAATCGGGGGGATTAGGTATTACAAAACAATTAAAATAAGTTACGTCAAAACCGGTTCCTGCACCTGCTAAAATTCTTCCACCGGGAAGAAATTTAAATCCATCCATTACATCATAAAATTTTTTCTCCCATTTTTTTCTATCTTTTGGTTTTTCAACTCCTGAGATTCCTTTGGCCACTCTCTTCCACATTTCATCAGGAGTTTTTTCAATCGGATTTCCCGCTTTATCTTTTAATGAATATCTATCTAAAAATACTTTTTGTCTTATTCCGTCAAGTTTCATAATCTTGTTCTGCTTTGCAGAATTATTTTATTAATCTTTTTACTTCTTTTTCAAAATCTTCTACGTCAACAAATCTTCTAAAAACACTGGAAAATCTTATGTATGCAACTTTGTCTATTTTTTTTAGTCTTGTTGCAACCATCTGCCCTATTTTTTTACTTTCTACCTCAACGCCCGATTCTCCTCTTAATTCTCTTTCAACTTCCGTTACTATTTTTTCTATATCGTCAAGCGATACTTTTGTTTTTTCGCAAGATCTGATTATTCCGTTTTTTAATTTATCCCTATTAAATTGCTCTCTTTTTCCGTCTTTTTTTAGGACTACTAAATTAACATTTTCAACTCTTTCGTAAGTAGTAAATCTTTTTTCACATTTGAGACAAGCTCTTCTTCTCCTAATAGTTTCTAAGTCTTCACTGTCTCTTGTTTCTACAACTTCGGTATCTCTGCTTCCGCAATAAGGACACTTCATACTCAATACTACAAACACTACAAATGTCAAATACTACAAATATTTCAATATTTATTTATTGGTAGTATTGGTATGTATTGGTAGTATTCATATCTAAATCACTACTTGTAGTGCCAAGAAGCATCGTATGACACTAGATCTAACCTGTCAACTATTAATTTCTATATCAAAATTGGTCAAGTTAATTTTTAGCCTCAAATTTTACTTATTCTAAAAGCAAATAAAAAATTGAATAAAAAAATACATTCTTTGCAGAATGTACTTTAAAATATATGATAAAAAAATTATTCTTTTATTATATATTACGTTGTTAATTCGGCTTAACTTGAGTTGCTCTTATTTCAAAATTTTTAGCTCTTCGCTCATCTTCCACGAACCTCTCTCTTATTGCGCCTGAACTTTTATTTTCAAGTTCTTTTATAACCTGTTGATGTTTTTGAGAAGCCACTATAAGCTTTGAGGCAAGATCATTAACAAAAATCCCCTGTTGCTTTGCTTCATTAAGCTTTATTAAGGAGTTATAAAAATAATTTTCTCCTTTGGAAATTGTAGTTTCCGCCAAGCTATACTTACTTTCTCCTTTTGCAAAAAGATACTGCGCGGCATTTAATCTAACATCTGCCATTAATAAATTAAATTCTGCTTTTTTCAAGACATCGGAAATAAAAAATGAAACTACTCTGTCTCTTAATGCTTTCATAAAATATAAAGGATTATCAGGCAAAATACCCGGATATGGAAGGGCGTACTCTATGTTGGTTGTAATGGATGAAGAGGTCGCTTTATCTTGAGCAAAGGACTTAGAAGTTCCTAAAAATACCAAGAAAATTAATATCAATAAAAATAAACTTCTTCTCATTTTTCTTTTTTGTATTATAGCACAGCGGGTAAAGAGGCTAATTTTTATTTTTTGTACCCGATTCCTTTTAAAACATATTGGAGAGCTTCTTCCTGATTATGTGAATAAGTATTAACAACTAAATCATAATATTCTGTATCCCAATAAACCCAATTCTGATCGTTATTTGCATATAATCTTCTAAACTTTTCGAGGTTTTGTTTTTCCCTCTCCAAAATTTCGTGCTTTGCCTCTTCAAGGGAAATTCCATCTCTATTCATAACTCTGTCAATCCTAATATCCGCCTTATCATCACCTGCTTCATCGCGGCAGATAACTAAGATTTTAAAAACGCCCTCTATTCCCTGGGCATCAAATCCTGATAAATGGCTTTGAATAATCTTGTGCTTTCCTTCCTTTAAAAGATTTTTTATTTTTTCTTCAAATGCAAGATCAAAACTGTCCGGACGTGCAAGAACGTCTACCTGACTTACTCCCAACTCTTTATGAATTTTTTCAAATAAGTCTCCTCCTTCTAAAAGTTCCCACTCAATTTTTTTTGCAAGGTGTTCTGCGATTGTTGTTGCACCGGCTCCAATTCTTCCGGAAATTGTAATATTTTTAATATCGGGAATGTCTATGGAAGTTTTCATATTGTGTTTGTAAGCTTATTGCCAACCATTATGGTTTCTTCAACTAATCTGTTGGCATATCCGTATTCATTGTCGTACCAGGCAATAACTTTTACTAAATTTCCTATTGCTTGAGTTAAGGATAAATCAACAATTGCAGAATATGGATTTCCGATTATATCACTTGAAACCAGAGGATCCTCAGTTACCATCAGTATCCCGGCAAAATTTTGGCTTTGCGCTTCTTGTTTAAAAATATTATTTACTTCTTCTTTTGAAGTTTCTCTTTTAAGAATAAATGTAAAATCAGAAAGTGAACCGGCCGGAACAGGAACCCGAATTGAAAGACCGACAAAAAGTCCTGCAAGTTCGGGCACCGCTTTTGCTGCTGCAATTGTTGCACCGGTTGAAGTTGGAACAATATTTAAAGCAGCTGCTCTTGCTCTTCTATAGTCTTTATGTCCGCCGTCTTGGAGTTTTTGGTCGGATGTATACCCATGGATAGTTGTCATCATGGCTTTTTCAACGCCAAAATGAGTAACCATAATTTTTGCAACCGGAGCTATGCAATTTGTGGTACAAGAAGCATTACTGATTAAATTTTCTCCTTGATAATTTTGCGCATTAACCGATAAAACATAGGTATTAATGTCGCCTTCTTTTACCGGAGCCGACAACACCACCGCTTTTGCACCGGCTTGTAAATGGGTTTTTAATTTTTCTTCGGTTGTAAAATGACCCGTTGACTCTATTACAACGTCAACGTTTAAATCTTTCCAGGGTAAAAGTGTCGGATCTTTTTCCGAATAAACCGGAATCTTTATGTCTCCGACAAGAAGATAGCCTAAAAGTTTGCTGGTAGGAGAATTGCCTTCAGCCTCTTGATAAGAAATAGGTCTGTCGAGTATCGGACCGTAAGTGGTATCGTATTTTAATAAATACATCCAGCCCTTAATGTCGGTTGAAGAACCGGCATTTATAGCAACTATATTAATCTCTGAAGCGTATCTTTCCAAAATAACCCTATGTGCCAGTCTTCCAATTCTTCCGTACCCATTTATCGCAACTTTAATCATAAATTTAGTATAGCAGAGATTTAAAAAATGAGACAAGAGGAATTTTATGAGTTGTTACTGTGCTCCGCAGGATTAGTTTACCTTGAAGAATTGAAGGGACATTAAATCCTACATTTTTCCTGAATAAGTTACGA